>VFQN01002907.1_pt1 | contig 25512 bp, 48 predicted proteins | sample 3512371 | NCBI WGS metagenome assembly VFQN01 (sample SAMN10412370, study PRJNA504923) | tailings metagenome | isolation source: Replicate 2 from Balatoc abandoned mine | place: Philippines: Itogon, Benguet | collected 2017-08-28 | reverse complement strand
CACCCCTTGAACGGCACGTGCTGTACGGCGGGTGCCGTACAGCCACCTAAGGTTGTTGACCCCCTAAGCCACCTAAGGTTGTTGACCCCCGCACGTAACTTGTCGTGTGCAGCAGCAGAATGGCTTGCTGCACTTGCAGCGCGCGCAAGCGCTTGTCAAGAGAGGTCTGCTGAAACTGAGAACTGCTGGAACTGCTGATGATGCTGTGACGCTTGTCGCAGCAGCCGCGCTTGGAAGCCCTCGGCATTGCCCGACAAGCATGCAAACCTACTGCGGTTCGGAACATCCTCAAACTGCTGAACGAAAGGTGCCTCCGGTACCTGATGAGTGAAGCGCTGCTTGCGTCCGTGCAAGCGTTCCTGGCTGGCCTAGCTGCTGCCGTTCGCCCTGCTATACGTGGATATTCCCGTGAATACTTGTAATCAAGGTCATCGCGCAAGTTGCAATCGCCAACCAACCCAAAACAGTTGCGCCACCTCAGCACCAGATAGATGCATAGTGCGTGCAAGGGACCTCCCCTGAGCGCACCACTTCAATAATCGGCTGCTCAAATCAACATGACATCCATACATCAACGCCAGCAATCATCTGTCGCGCTCTTCAATTGTACTCAGCGTCAACTCGGCATCGCCTCCCCTTCTGTACTCAGCCTCCCCTCCTAGTAAAACCCCACCTGTCGAGGCACCGCCCTCATCAGTACTCAAGGCATACGCTGAAACAGCCTCGATGGTACCCGCTTGGGCTCAGCGTCGCATGCCCTTGCCACATGACCAGCAGGCTGGGCCTGCCAGCTGCTGGCATCCAGTTGACTTACATGGCCAACACGGAAACCGATCATGTTAAGAAGAACGTATGCAAGGGCAGGCCACTCGGGCCAGGCTTGGCCTGCCAGCTGCGAATACGGTATCCAGCTGCCTTACACAGTCACACCATAGCGATCACACACCGCACATTCAAGGCAATGCCGGCCTCTCATCATGCGCCTCTCATGCCCCAAAAACCGTGCAGGCCCTCTCTCAGCCTCTCAACCTATCTCGACCACCCATTCCTTATGCCCTAGGCTCAACGAGTCAACAGCAACTCTGCAACTTAGTGCGTGTCCCTCTCACAGTCCTGGTCTTGGAAGCCATCCTGCGTCACGCACCTAATCCCCGCCAAAGCGCCATCCATCCGTTGCCTTACCACGCCTTACTTCTTGGGCTCGAACCTGCAGCAGGCAAACACGCGTTTGTTGCAGTCAGTTTTTTACATCCATACGATACGTACACAGTGCAGCGGGGTGGTGGCCCAGGAAACGTGGGCCCGACCGGAAGGGGTCCCCCAAGCATGGACAACAAATGAATCATGTAGCGGTCCCTCCCACCCATTTGGCACCGCATAATACTTGCAGCACCACACTGACTGAGGCCAGGCTTTTGCCAGGCGCACGCACCACCATGCCGCAGATACGGAACAAGCAGCCCAATCAAGCAAGTACAATGTTCGCAGTGCAATCGAAACCCCCAAGCCTCGGTTACCCCACCACCTCCCCTTGCCCACCACCACTAACTCGATTGGACACAATGTTAAGAACATGCTTTTTGTCATCATTATAAATTACTTAAGTGGATCGCTACTTACTTGATGGACACGCTGTTGACGCAGTGCCGCTCGTTGGTGGGCGTGGGGAAGCCCTCGCCCTCGAACACGTGGCCCAGGTGGCCACCGCAGTTGGCGCACTGCGGCACAGGCAGGGACAGTGGGGAGTGTGTACTAGTGTGTATTAACATGTGATGCAGGAACACAGAGCCCCCGAACACGTGGCCCAGGTGCCCCCCGCAGTTGGCGCACTGCGGCACGCAGGGGCACGGGCAGGGACAGGGATCCAAAAGTGTGGGTCGGCGGGCAGAAGAAGGGCGCACGGCGGGATGCACGCAGGCAGCAGCACCGGTCGGAATGATGGGCCAGGGGCCGGCCCACTCAGGATGAGCTCACGTGCAGGCGTACTTGGACAGGTGAAGGCGCCTTACTGCCCACGGTGTGCCGATCTGACCAGGTGCCCACCAAGTATCCCCCACGGTGTGCGGAGGTGTGCGCAGGGTCCTTACTGTGCCTCCTGTTGACTGCGCGACATGTCTAAGCCGCACATAGCTGATTACTACACCCCCAGCCCTCTGCCGCAATGGACCACCCATGCCTGCTGCCTCTTGTGTGCCCACGGCCTGCCCACAACCTTATGGCCCCGCCACGTGAGTCCTGCCACGTGCCCATGCGAACTCACGAGACCCAGACCCTTCTGCAGCAAACCTATGCCGTACTCCTCCCCCCTTGCCGTACCGTGATCTCCACGCGCTTCATGCCGTACGAGTTGTCCACGTGGCGGTCCACGGCGCCGGGGATCTCGTCGTAGAAGGCGGGCCACCCGCAGCCGCTGTTGAACTTGGTCTCAGACCTTCAGATGGGATAAAGCCATGAAAAGCAATTGAGCAACTGGGCCAGGCCGGTGTACACACCAACACCAGCAAGCAGGCGGTGCAGGCCAGTGCACAAAAGCCGCAAGGCAACCAAGTTGTGCATGCACAAGCTCCACGTGTACGGCTCAAACCGCTGGACGTTCATTGGCATGTATGGCTGCAACAATGCCCGTCCGCCAGGCAGAGGCTGCCTTACATGTCCCTGTGCGTACTTTGCTGCTGGTTGCCCCTCGCCGTGCAACCCAGGCACGGAAGTCCTAACCCACACGTCACCCACCACCTCCCCCCGGTGTCCTGTGTCCTGTACGCACCCCAGGCCACGTGTACGGCGCTGCACGCACATACACAGGGGAGTACCACGCCATCGCCGTCTAGATTTTACAGTTTTGCTTTCACACTTGCGTTGTATTCCCCTGCACCGCATCCTGCTACTCACTTGTACAGGGGAGTCCCGCAGCCGGCGCACTTGTACTCGCCGTCCTCGTAGAACCTGGAGCAGCGAGGGGGTGCCACCGCCAGCAGTTCAGGAGTGGTGAGTCGCTCAGGGTCATTCCGCCGGGGCGCAGCACTGGGACACTGCGCTTTTTACTGATAGGTACCCATAGGTGGCCATACCCGTACCCTTTGGTTTATCAGCTGGTGGACTCCATTTTCAGCACCTATTGCGGCACGCTGACTAGCGGTACCATGGCACACCTGCAGCTACAGTAATGAGCTGCAGAGATAGAGACTCACTTGTTGTAAATGCCCGTGCCGGCACGCTCGGTGCCCTTTTGGCGCAGGATGTGGAACTGAGGCGCACCATTGGGGCACAGGGCCGGCCGGCCAGGTAGCAATCAATGATAATGCCACTTGGCACGCGTAGGCACAATGCTTGCAATGACGGAGATAGGCAGGCGGATTGGGCATCATCGCAGCAAAGTGAACCTATGCCTAGTTGCCCACGTGTGCATGTGCCACCGGGTGCGGTGCACGGCCTCCCCAACCGCCCCCACTACGCGCGCCCGGCAGGAGCCCAACCCATGCACTCGCGGAGTTCATCCTCGCGATACCCGATGCACTTGGTCTGGCCCTGCTGCGCGAAAGTGTGCTACGTGCTCTGCGGCGATGGTCTATGGCCCACCATGACCACCCGTTCCGACCCCACCACGCCAGACTTCTGAACACGCTACGTAGGTCCTTCGGTACCATTTGTGAAGCAGAAAGGTTTAGGCAGACAACGGCTCGCTGCAAAGCTCGCGCTCACCTCCTCAGCGCTCAGAACCTGCTTCCAGACGCTGTCGGGCGTGCTCTTGTCCAGCTTCATGCCCTCCTTGCTGCTGGCCATGGCGCGAACGCTAGGGCGAGGAACAGCCGCAGCTCGCCGCGCAGAAGTGAAAGCGGAAGTAGGCACACGGACTTGACGCAGGGAAATCATGCTGCAACTGAAGCAATGTCAGCCAGTGAAGATCAGCTTCCTATATGACTCTGTGCAATATGCAGGCCATGCTCGCTAGCAACGTAAGCGTCAGTGCGCTGCTAGAGTGGCGGTTGCTCCAACCACCGGTGACGACCACACTTGGGCTGTCGCACAGCAGGTGGAGCCTGGGCACACAAGGTCAAACAACATATGTATGCTTAAATATTACCGAACGCGCTACTTAAGGTGACCACTAACTGTTATCATAGCAACTTTCCTTGACGCTGCCGAGTGCGCCATGAAGCTCGAGGTGGTCTCCCGGTCAGGGAAACCAATCACAACATTAGATATCAATCCAGACGTAAGTTACAGCCGGGCGCTAGATCAACATCCGAAGAGCTTACAGATCCCGCCCGGCGCGCAAGTAGGCAGGTCCAAGACGAACGCGATACCATACCCTGCCGCAGACGACCGTCGCGGAACTGAAGAAGAAGTTTCACGGGCTTAAGCGCAAGTACTACCCCACACGGCAGCGCTTCACCCTGCCCACCAAGCCAGGGGAGACGCGCTCGGTGGCGCTCGATGACAGCAAGCAGCTCAGCCACTACGGCCTGACAGATGGCTCTGCCATTGTGTTCAAAGATCTGGGCCCCCAGGTAACAGCCGGCTTCATGTAGGCCACGGGTGGGCACACGCACAGCCCCGGGCACGGGTTTCGGTTGTCCCACGAGACCGTTCAGTCTTGTACCACCTTGGGCGGTCAACCTGGCACGCTGCTGGCGACCCCCTGCAACGAAAATGTACATATGCCCCACGCTTCTTACACCTATGCCTGTTGTGCGCAGATCGGCTACGCCACGGTCTTCTTCTGGGAGTACTTTGGCCCCCTGGCAGTGTACCCACTCTTCTTCTTCCTGCCCCAGTACCTCTACCCGCACCTCAAGTAAGCAACTGACAACTACATACTGTCACACCCGAACCGGCATGCAGACTGTTGGGAGGGCCGCTGGATGATTGTTTCAGCGCAGGCCGCCGGTCGCGTGCCATGTGTGGCCCATGGGTCACCGCACCCCACGTCGGGGTGAGCAGCTGCGCACATGCAGGGTACTGCCTCACAGCCCCTCCCTGCACCCACGGACCAAGTGCACGGACCTATAATGTCACGACACTGCATCCCTCCCGCACCAATCTACAACCAGCAGGTAGCTGTGCAGGCCCACATGCCCTTGCCGTACTCGCCCTACCGCCCAGCGCCCACCCCGCTGCCCCTCCCCCCACCCCCTCGTCTGCCCTCGCCCCCCACAGCGCCCCCAACCCACATCGTGCGCTGGTGCAGAAGCTGGCTCTGGCCTACTGGTCCTTCCACTACGCCAAGCGCATCGTGGAGACCTTCACCATCCACAAGTAGGTGCTGAGGGGCCTAGGTGCCATGCATGCAGGCCCACAGCTTGACCTCAGCCCACGCCCTCCGTGCGGTTTGGTCTGCCAAGGACCCGTCTTCCGCAGCTGCGCCGCTGCGCCTCCTCGCCATGCGCACGTCGGGCGCCGCCCTTGGCGTCTTGCCCCCCATTCTCCAACTGTTTCGCACGCGCATCACCGTCTAAAAGTAGGTTCCGAGCCGCTGCCACACACGGTGGACCCTAGGTGCCTAAATTGCATGACCACCAAACAAATTCACAGCACGACCTGAGCCAGTTGCCGTTAGTGCCGCACTGCACCGCCGCACCTGCAAATCAAGGCACGTTCCAGGCACCACCCCTCTATCCCTTGCCCCGTATTGGGCCTCTGGCCCCAACATCCGCACCCCCAAACCCACACACACCCCCTACAGGTTTGGCCACGCCACCACGCCCATCTCCAACCTGTTCCGGTGCTATCCAGCCGCACACCTCGACTAACCCACGCCCTATGTGCAGTGCGCTCAGCCAATGACCCACCTGCCGCAGCTGCACCGCTGCGCCTCCTTACCATGCACAGCCCGGGCGCCGCCCGGCCGCGCCTTGCTTGGCGTCTTGCCCCCCACTGTTCCGCATCGAGCTTCCCCCACCTCACACACCCACACACACCCTCCGCAGGTTCGGCCACGCCACCATGCCCATTTTCAACCTGTTCCGCAACTGCGCCTACTACTGGGGCTTCGCCGCCTACGTGTCGTACTTTGTCAACCACCCGCGCTACACGGCGCCCAACGAGCAGCTTAGCCTGGTGTGTCTGGCGCTGGCCATGGTGGCGCAGCTCGGCAACCTCAGGTGCGCAAAGCGGGAGCGACACAAAAGCAATTTGTGGGTATTCCTGGTGTACTACCTGGAATTGGAGTTGGGGATCCGATTGGGGACTCACTGAAAGGGGTCTCATAGGGAAGGGAAATGACCGCGGCGAGCCAGGGCCGGTGTGCGGGGCCGGGGGGAAAGGGAGGGGAGAAATCAAGGTGCGGCGTGGAGTGGTGGGGACATGCAAGGGCGGCTGTCGGCTATTGGGAGTACCCGTCAGTGCCTGTGGTGTCAGTACCGGCAAGACCGCGTCGGAAGCCACCAACCAGCTTCATTGCCCCCGCCGCACCCGCCTAGGTGCCACGTCATCCTGTTCAACCCACGCGCCCCTTGCGAGAATTATTTAAAATTATGATGTAATTGTTATACCAATTAAATGTTGATATTTGCCACTTGCCCACAGGTGCCACGTCATCCTGTCCAACCTGCGCGCCCCCGGCGAGAAGGACTACAAAATCCCGCGCGGCTTCCTGTTCAACGCCGTCACGTGCGCCAACTACACGTGCGAGATCTGGGGCTGGATCCTGTTCAGCGTGGCCACCCACACGGTGGCGGCGGGGCTGTTCACGCTGACGGGCGCGCTGCAGATGGTGCAGTGGGCCATCGCCAAGCACAAGCGCCTCATCAAGGTGGGTTAGCGGTGCAGCTGCGGGCGTGGCTAAGGCAAAAGCAAAGCACAAGCGCCTCATCAAGGTGGGTTAGCGGTGCAGCTGCGGGCATGGCAAAGGCAAAGGCAAAGCACAAGCGTTTCGTCAAGGTGGGCGGGTACGGTAGGCGTGTGCACCGTGCGGTGTGGTGCTGCTGGAGACGTGGTCGGATGCCATTTGTCGTCGCTGGTGCTTGTTGTTGCGGCATATGGAGGTCGGGTGCGGGTGCGGTGTTGTGCCGGGGGACGGGGGACGGGGTGTGCTTAGGAGGTGGCTGGCATGACCAACACGCCTCTGGCATGGGTAGTACGACCCTTTTATGACTCATCTTTGATGAAAAGCGCTTACACCGTGTCGTGCTATGGACTGTTGGCTGGCTGGGAATGTGTGTGTGTGTGTGTGTGCTGTCAATCAGGATGCTGCCCCGTGCTGTTGCTCGCAGACGTTCGACGGGAAGGACGGGCGGCCCAAGTACCCCCGGCGGTGGATCATCTTCCCGCCCTTCCTGTGAGGGGTGCACCGACACTCGCCGGCAAGGTCCGAGCACGGTCTGCCAAGTGCCTGCCGGGGGCATGGTCAGCGGGAAGGTTAGGGACCGTGTCACTGGTCGCAGGACCATGGCATCGTACCGGCCGGGCCATGTGGAGAGTTGGGCCCCGGTTGCGTTGTAGCCTTGACAAGTTAGGGGCTCGTGCACCCGTTGGCAGGCAAGGTGGGGGTTGGTTTGCGGTTGGCTTCTCGCGCCGGCAGGGTCCGAGCAGTGGTCCTGCTCTCCTGCAGCGTGCCGTGCCAGGGGCATGGCCAGCGGGATCGTGGCCCGGATAATAGGGCTAATGATAGGGATAGTAGGGATAATAGGGCTATGGCCTCTGGCAGGCCGGGGCATGTGGAGGGTCTACCCAGTCGCGTTGTGCCTTGAACAAGTTGGGGTTTGCACTCCTCGGGGGGTTTTGGCGCTTGGATCGTGCAGGCAAGGCGTGGGCCCTGCCGTGGCTGTTGGCAGCTGATTTGTGCGCTTTGTGCTGATGTGGGGCAAGGGTGAGCGTGTTCAGGTGCTGCCAGGCCATGCGTGAAACATACGGTATTGAAGGCTCTGCGGCCTGGCAGGAGACCAGTCTCCCCTGCAGGGGACATTTCCTTGGGTCTGGTCGCCAAGTTGCATGACAGGCGCCGTGAATAACCGCATGCCGGAAAGTTGCTACCGATCAAGTACCGTTGGCCATCCACGAAAAGCTGCAGGGTACGAGCGAGTCAGGCTGTCGCTTGCGATGCACACTATTCTCTGATCTTCTTGAGCCATGGGCTCGGTGTGGCGCTGTTGAGGTTACTTGGGATGGATGCTCGCCTGTTGCTTGGGCTTGCATGAATCGCGTAATAAACCGACTGCACCGATGCAGGCGTGCAAGTGACAATAGGATACAGCGTCCAGTTGCTTCACATTTTACAAGGTGTTGGGCAGGAACCCACCCAGTCACACAGTGCACACCAACATCTGAGACACATGTTTGTTCTCTTCTCTGTACGCTTCATGGCCGGCCGCATTCGACAGGTCCGCCAAATGCACGCCAGCAACGCCCTTTGCTGCCGCATTGCTGGCATCAGAGGCGGTTAATGCTGTACAGTATCTGCCAGCCTCAAAATGCCGCTGCAACGGGCGCAAACGGGCTGACCGCCCGCGCACGACAACCACGGCAAGCGCACTGCCGCTCAGCGACGGAAAACCGGAACTCACAACCCGTAGCAAAGGTTACACAGCCCGTTCACATCGCCGACCGCACGCGCCGCCTAATGATACAAGACTGCAAGGACCACCATATCGAGCTGCTCTCTCCCATGCCTCCCGCACGCGTGGGTTAGCACCACGTGCTAGGGCCAACCGATGGCGTGTCGGGCAAGAGGGGCATCAGGCGCTGGCCGCTTACAGGTTGGCGGGGGTCAGGCCGGCCTCGGAGGCGGAGTTGATGGCCAGGACCATGAAGCCCAGAGCGTGGCCCAGGGCGCCCCAGCCGAACACATCGATGATGTTGAACCTGTGTGGCGCAAAAAGAAACGGTCAGGGAACGAATTGAGACGTGCGATTACTGTGGAGCACGGACACGGCAGAGAGGGTACTGGAGACACGGCGGGTCGTAAGGACAGCTCGAGAACAGGACGAGGAACAGCCGTGTACTGCACAATTGGCAGCTGGTGGCAGCAAATCTGAGGCCCAGCTTACCCGGCGGGGTCGTTGGTGGAGAAGACGGTGCCGCTCTTCTGCAGGTCGTCGAAGTAGGTGGAGCCGGTGGTCCTGGGGAAGGGGGTATAAGAACGCACAGCAAGAGTGAGGACTAGCCGACCAACAACGGGCACTTTGACACCATTTAACGCAGCGGCGACGTCTCGTTCACTGCTGGGTGCGCCCCTGCGTGCTCGCTCGGGGAGCTCAACCAGCACGACTCTCCCCCAACCAGTACTACGCTCCCCCACGGACTCACTTGGGGCCAACGGTGGAGTCGAAGTTGGCCTCACGGCGCTGGTAGGGCAGGAACACGAAGCTGCGGGAAACAGCAACGGGGGTCGGGATAAGTCAGCAACTATGGGCAGCATGGCCTGAGAGCTGGTGAAGAGACAGGTTCAGGTTCGATGTCGAGAGAACGAGCAAGTTTAATTCGCTTACCGGCCGATCGACAGCATGGCGGCAGTGCTGCCGGAGATGACCAGGCTGGGGTCCAGGGCAGCCTGCGCCGAGGGCCAAGCATGACAGCGTCAGTAGGATCGCGAGCGTGGCAAGTTCCCGGCGAAGCGATGCCGCCTCATCGTCATCTAGAGCGGCTAGAACAGCCGAAACATCGCTGCAAGGTGATGCGCTCCCGGCGGGCTGTTTGCTGCCTGCAGTGCTGCCCGCTGAGCGTTCCGTCGTCGTGCAAGCGGCCGTGCCGGTCGCCGCACTCATACTGCTCAGACGCGAGAACAACTGTTCGCGATTAGCTTTCTTCCTAGCGAATGGTACGGTGCCAGCTGCTCTGCCACCCCGCCTGCCCTGCCCCTGGCTTGGCCATGCCATTCGCAAGCGCTCACGCTCCGCAGCCACAGCTCCAGCCCAACTAATCACCCGAAGCCCTAGCGACACAACAATTGAGTGCTGACCTTGGTCACAACGGTGCGGCGAGCCGCCCGCTTGGGGGCAGCAGCGCGCAGGGAGGAGCGGGTCTGCAGGGCCTGCATCTTTCTTTGCTACGGGGTGGAATACGGTCGAGTGCCGGTGTTTCTACCAGTGCTCCTCGGTGCGCTGAGTCCTGTTGACTCCCCGGCTCGATCTCCGTACCAATACCGATCCTCCCAAAAAGCGGACTCGGGATGGCCTGAAACTCCTCCTTGCAATGATTTTTATCATTTAATGAAAATGATGTCATGCAGCGGTTGTTGGCCGCAGCTCGTAGACCCGCGGGTCCGTAGTTGCAGACATGTTTGATGCTCGCGAAGACTTCGCAGGAAAGGCGCCTGCTAAACAACTGTGCAAAGGCAGTGTAAAACATATGGCCACTTTGATACAATTGAGTTACAGTGGAAGACAGCTTCCCAGGGCAGCTCCCCTGTCCCCCTCCCCTCAAGCCCTGGCATGGCCATTCTCCATGTATATGTACTCCCGTCCCCGGCAGGGCCAAGGAGCAGCCTGCACACTCTCCATGGTGCAATTGCATAACTCAGTCTTTCTTGCCATGCGTACGCTTTCGCATACTGGACGAGTCCAAGTCGGGTCCAAGTGCACTTGTGCATGCCCATGCTGCAACGTGCAGTCAGCGCGCAGTCACTCAACTCGTACGTCCTGCAAGCCCATCCGTGACACTGGCCCCCCTGCCAGAGCCCGAGGCCCACCCACGGTTACGGTCCGTGCGTGCGGTCCCAGCCAGTTCAGACACACACTCACTATCGCACGCTCTCCCAGCCCGCGCGATCCATGCCATGCAACACCGCCAATACACTGCCCCCGTAAGCCCTCCGGCACCACACCTGCCCGTGCCCTTCCGCCGGGGGCCACTATGCCACACCCCTACCCCTCACCGCTGCGCCCGTGCCACCAGAGCACCCAGTATCCTCCACCTCAGCCGCTGGGGCCAGCTGGGACACACGGCCCGCAGCCCCGTGCATCAATGTCTCCCACACGCTCTCTGTCACATTCCTGTCCGTACACTTCCGCATGGGTTGCTGCTACTGCCACCATCATCGCTGCGCGCGTGCCACCAGGGCCCCCAGTATCCGCTGCATGTCCTCGTAGGGCCGGGGCAGGGATGTGGATGCCACGGCACGGCCTGCGGGGTGGTGGGTGGGGTGTGGGGGTAAGGCAGGGAGCAGCAGCGGTGTGGGACAGAGTGGGGTGGTGGGTGGGTGGGTGGGGTGGGGTGGGGGAGCAACGGTGTGGGACAGAGCGCGACAGAGGAGGGGTTGGAGGGCCGTGGCAGGGTGGTGGACGCCAGGCACGGCCTAGGTGGGGCAGGGGACAGGGGACGCGGGGAGCGCACGGGAACGGGGGGCAAGGGGCAGCAGCGGCGTGGGACAGAGGGATGGATGCAGGGCGGACACGGCGCACAAGGGCACACAGGAGAGCAGCTGAGCTGTAGCTCAAAAGAGAGCCTGGCAGATGCTTGGACCTTGGGGGAGTGTGCGGAAGGTGGGCCCCCACGGGGCTGCCCGCGGCGTGGGAGCCAAGGTCGCCGGGGCAGCATAGCCTGCCCCTGAGAGCTGCGGTGATCCTTTGCCGCAATGGGACATAGGATCCGTACCATGCCCCCTAATGGCGCAGCGCAGTGCCTGTGCGCGGGTTGAAAGCGTTCGCTGCGCGCCCGCTGCCCCCTGCCCCCCGGCCCCCAGCCCCCCAGCCCCCTGCATGCCCCCCGCCTTCCTCTGGGCGCACCTGCCCCGTCCAGCAGCACGAAGGCGGGCACCTGCTTCACCTTGTAGTGTATTAGCTGCGGAGGCGTGGGTTAAGTGGCAGGCGCAACAAGTGCTGGTATGAACGCTAAGGCGCTGCTGTACCCACAGGGATAAAGCTATGCAGGGTACGTGGAGTGCGGGGGTGGCATACCGGTACCACTTCGTCCCCAACACAGGGTGGCAGACGTAAGCTGCTGCAGCTGCGCTTTCCAATACTCAGCAGCCTGTGATTCTTGCGGTTTAAGCCAGGGATTAGTGGTATCGGTATGGTTGCATGGACCGTGCTTACGATGGCAGCACGTGCAGGCTGCTGCAGAGGCATCGATGAGGCACCACCAGCCAAACGCACAATCTAGCCACCCAGCAGGCAGTGACTTGCACACATCGATTTTGTCAGGTAATTATCACGCACAGCCTCAGGGATGACCCAAAGCAGTTCCACATCACCTGCGCACAGGCGCCCACGGCGCCCGACACCTGACCCACCTCCGGTGCCCACTTCGCGTGGTCGTCGGCGTTGATTTCTGTGACGCCCACCTCCGTAACCTATACCGACACAATATCGAATTATAGTAGTGTAGTGATCACTATATACCCGTTGCCAGCTGTGTCGCATAGCTCAGTTAGGAAGCGGTCACGATGCCCAGGACAACCGGGCGCAATCCACACCTTTCGCACGTCATTGCTCAGCTTGGCGCATAGTTTGCAAGATTTGGACGAGAAGAACAGTAGTTGCGGCGCGGCCATGGGGACCGCTGCCGCTGCTGCCCAGCAAAGCCAAGTCGGGGGGCCTCCACTCCGGCGCTCCACCTCACGACCTTCCAGCGCAGGCGCCTGCCAACTTGTGGGCAGCTGCGTCAGAACGTGTCTTTTACTATGAGGCAACAATAATTATAGAGTAAACGACTGCTGACATATCTGGGAACGACCGCTGTTCTCTCCCCTGTTGCTGGCCCCTGTTGCATGGTGCTGGCCCGTCGTACGGCGGTTTACTGGGGGTGCAAAGGAGCTCAGTCTAGCGTCAGCCCGGCCGCTCTGCGACAGCATCGGGACCTGTTGCAGTCTGAGCCCTGCCTTGCTGTGATGTGGCACTGCAGTGCCGTAGTCGATGCAATGCCATAGCCAAGTTGTTGCTTGTTGGGTGTCTGTCAATACACTAAGGTCGAAGAGCTGGCACTCGGCGCTAATCCACCTGCCCCGTGCAGCAATGCTATGCCCCTTACACCTACAGTCGGTACCAGCTCGTAATTGTCCGAAGCGATGAAGTCATAAAGAACAAGACGGTACAAGCCTGGACGACGTTGCACCGCTGTTCTGGCGCGCTCCTCTCGTGGAGCCTGCTGCCTTACTTGCGCCCATCGCACCACCGGTCCACCACCACACCGCCAAAGGGTTACGATCATGATCACACGCAACCGCATGCGTTACCCTCCTGTACCTCACACCACTGACTCCCTAGCTCTCCCTTTCATGCCTCGCTCACCCCGCGCCTCCTTTCACCCTCCCCGCAGCACTAGCCCCTCCACTCCTCGCATGCACATGCCACTTCAAGCCCGCACGACTCGTTCTCCTGCTGCTGCCGCTCCCGCTCCTGCTGCTGCACCGCTGCCGGCGGCGAGGCCACGCAGGTCACACTGAGCCCCTGCCAGCTCAGCCCTGAAGCACCTGCTCCCGCTGCTGCTGCTGCACCGCTCCCTCCCCTGCTCCTTATCCCGCTGCTGCACCACTGCCGGCGGCATGACAACATTCACCAAGCACCTGCCACCTCAACCCTGTAGCACCTGCTCCCGCTGCTGCTGCTGTACCGCTGCCGGCGGGGCCACCGCTGCCGCCGGCGGCGCCGCCGCCACCACCGGCGGCGCCAGGTCGCTCAGCGGCGTGTGCAGCCGCACCTTCTTGGCCGACCGCCGCTCGCCCTCCTTCGCCGCCGCCGCCGCCGAGCGCGGGTGCAGCTCCCCCGTCAGCGGCCACCGCGGCTTGAGCTCGATCCACTCCTCCTGCTCCTCCGCCGCCCCTCCTGCCCCCTCGCCCACACCACCCGTACCCTGCGCCCCCTCGCTGGCACTGCTGCTGCTGCTGCTGCTGCTGCTTCCGGGTGCCTGGCCTTCGGGCGCTGGGGTGCTCAAGGGTGGTGGCGGCGGCGGCGGCTCGGCCCACCCGCACGCCAGGCGCTCCACCCCGGCCCACGCCACCATGACCCCATTGTCGGTGCACCAGCGGGGAGGGGGCAGCACCAGCTCCAGGCCCTCGGACGCTGCAAGTGGGGAAGGGGCAGTCAAGGGCGCAGGCATATGGGAGGCATGCTAGGAGTATGGGCGCAGCAGCAGGCATGTTGGGGTGAACGGCGGCAAAGAAGCAACCGCGGCTGACAGGTGTTGTTTGGGGCTTGCGCTTTGCGGAAGGGGGCGGGCCGAGGGGGTAGGCAGCAAAAGGCCGGGCCGGCCTCGTACATCTCAGTCCCCCCATGCAACAGCCCCGTCCGCTCGACTTCCGTGCGCACGGACGACCACACTCCAGGCCCCGGGATCCACCTGCCAGCTCCTCCAGCGCCGGCCGCGCCACCCCCAAAAATCATTCCAGATACTTCTATGATTGTTGTATTTCTAGGACTTTGCGTTCAGTGTTTACATCAAGAAAGACAGGGCCCCACCTGCCAGCTCCTCCAGCGCCGCCCGCACCACCCTGTTGCACGCCACGCCGCCCGCCACCACCAGGTGACGCAGCCCGGGCGCCAGCTCCCGCGCCCAGGCCACGCCGCGGCGGGACTTCTCCGCCAGGTGCGTCACCGCCACCGCCTGGAAGGAGGCGGCGATGTCGGCCTTGAGCTGCAGGGGGGTGGGTGGGGCTCGGGGTGGGTCCGGACGTTGGAGGGCGGGTGGGGCAGGGGCCGGGGGAGGGGAGGCTGGAGCTCCGCCAGGGCAAACGTCGTGCAGCTGTGGCGAAGGGCTGGTTATCAAGGGCGCTGGCTGACACGGGCCTTCATTACACGCGTTGCTGCCTCGGGGCACCTATGCGAGAGATTTGACACAGCTACCGACCAGGCTCATCCATATCGGTGTAGAACTGGTAATGAATGCGCTTCCCCACCTTCCTCAGCTGCTGCGGGTCCATGCCCTCCACGTCCTCATGTTGCCCGCGTCTCTTGTACCAACGCAGACACTGCCTCGCAGTAACGAGTGCGGGGTATAAATCATGTGCTCCATGCGCTCTCCCACCTTCCTCAGCTGCTGCGGGTCCATGCCCTTCACATCCTCACCGGTCACCGCCACTGGTACCCACACTAATCACATCCACGCACACGTCCTTTGTCGCGCTTTGACGCATACTACCACCCAAGAACTGTTTCGCACCTTCCTCAGCTGCTGCGCGTCCATGGCCTCCACATCCTCGGGCCGCAGGCGCTGCTCGATGATCATGCGTGTGCTGGTCTTGAGCCCCGCGAACGAGAAGTCGCACGTGCCGTACTTGCGCATGGGCACAGCAAGCCTGCGGAGAGGACAAGCAGCAGCTTATACTTCCAGCTTTTAGACGTAAGCCTCCGGCCGTCTGCGAAAGGCGCGGCCCCGCGCGCTAGTGTATCAGCAGCAAGCCCCATGCCACCGGGGACCAAGCCGCCCACCATGTTGGCCCCTAAGGCTCCCCAAACCTTCCACTCCGTTTGCCTTTCTTCTGTCCCTGGGCCCGCCCTCTGCCGGGCGTACGGCCCAAACAGTACCCACTTGAATGCGGCTGGGTCTCCCTCTTTGGCCAGGGCCTCCAGCGCCGCCCCGCCGTGCGGCCGCAGCTCCAGACCCAGGAGCCGCGCTACCTTGTCGTACGCCTCGCCTGGGGATGCGGCAGGGAAGGGAGGTGGTGTTATATTGGGCCCCTACAGCTGTTAACGACAAAAAAGGGAACGGTATGATGGGGTTGCGAGGTGCGCAGTGCGGCCAATTGCGGGTGTGTCACCATGTTGTACACCTCGCCTGCAAACCTCTATCATCCCCGCCCCTGCCCCCTCGCCGCCTCTCCCCCGCTCGTCGTCGTCGTACTCGTGTCGTACTAGTCCGCCGCGCCTTCCCCACTTCCCCCTGCCCAAGATCTTGAACACCCCCCCTCCCCTCCCTTCCCTCACCCAGCGCGTCGTCCAGCGTGGTGCCCAGCTGCACGTAGGACCCCACGCCGCGCACCAGCACCAGCAGGTTGTGCCCCCCCGACACCAGCAGGCACAGGAACGGGAACGGCACAGCCGCCGCCGCGCCCACATCCGCCAACACCGCCGCGGCGTCCACCTGCACCCCATCCCCCTGCCCCTGCCCTTGCCCCTGCTCCCCCGCCGCCGCTGCCTCCTCTCGTTTGCTCCTGCCGACCGAGCTGCAATGTGCTCCTTCTGTCCCAGGCGCTTTGGATTGATGGGCGGGTGAAGCAGCAGGAGGAAGAGCGACTGGGCTCTCGCTGGCGCTAGCACTCGCGCCGGAGCCCGACCCGCCCGCCGCGCCCTGACTAACGCGCTGTTCGTCCAGCTGCGGCCGTACGGCAACGGCGGGCGGCGCGGCGGCGGAGGCGGCGGGCGGCAGTCGGGCCACCAGCGCGTGCGCCTCCATGTGGTGTACGGCAACCAGCGGCTTGCCGTACTGCCGTGCGATCTGCCGGGCCTTGGCGGCGCCCACCTAGAGGGTGGGGCGCGACGGCAGGCTCAGCTCAGCAACTTGTCCAGCTAGCAACGCCACTTTTGCAAGGTGAGCATCCGTGTAGCTTAACAACTGGCCCAGCCAGGTAAGCCAACCCCGCACGTGACACCGCAAGACCAGGACGCGCGCACATGCCCAAATTGGCTAGGGCGGTACAGTTGCCGTACACATGCCGCACGTAGGCTTAGGGGCCGGCAACGCCATGCCGTTACGCCGCCCCCTAAGCCGCACCCTGAGGCACAGCCATGCAGCAACCAGCACTCCCACAGTGCCGGCGTCCTGCCCCGCGCCCATTACTCGTACGCTGCCCGCCAGCCCTGACTCTCCCCGCCCTACGCCGCACCCGCAGGCACAGGCTGAGGCCAGGGCCCACGGTGACAGCCACCGCCGCCAGCTGCTGCGGCCCCACGCCCGCCGCCGCCAGCGCCGCCTCCACCGTGCGGTCGATGGCGGCGGCGTGTGCGTCGCGGGCGAGGCTGGGCACCACGCCGCCTGGGGGAAGAGGGAGAGGAAATACAATGTGGGTAGTGGCTGCACGTGGACAAGTGCAGGTGGCCGGGCGAGGCAAGGCTGGGCACCACGCCGCCTGGGGAGGGGGCAGGGGGAAATGGGGTGTGCATTCTGCGTAACAGCCAATGTGCGATGTCCACCGGCCGCCACGTACGTTGGTGCGGGCCAGGGCACGGGACCACGGCGGGACGTGCAGCTGCAAAGTGCGCCCAAGCCACCGCCCTGTACCCTGCTACCGTGGTGCGGCGTCCCCTGGCCCACCCCGCCCTGCCCCTAACCCCACTGCGCGGTGATGTCTGCCTGCAACGCCAGCGCCTCCCCAATACCCCCAACGCCCCTTACGCCCATCCCGGCCTTGCTCTTACCCCACTGTGCGGTGATGTCCGCCTGCGACGCCAGCGCCTCCCCCAGCACCCTGCCGTCGCTGGCCACCACCGCCACACCAGTGTCGTCACAGGAGGACTCGATGCCCAGCACCAGCACCGGGGGCGAGGGGGAGGGCGTGGAAGGGGAGGAGGTGCTAGTTTCCAGGGTGGAGACGGAGGGGGAGGGGCTGGTTCCAAGGGGGGAGGCGGCGGGCGGACTGGCGGCGGAGGCAGCGGAGGCGGAGACGCAAGGAGCAGGAGGGAAGGTGCGGGAGTCTGGGGTGCGAGGAGCAGCTGAGCTGTGGAGACGGTTGCGGGTGCTGTGCGGTCTGTCAGGGAGTGCCGGGTGGCAGTGGTGAAGGTGGGAGGTTGTGGAGGGGCAAGGGGAGGTGGTGAGTGGGGGTTGCATGCGGCCCATGGCAGCTGTACAGCACGAGCTCCTGCTCTTGCTGCTGCTCCTGTCGCTGCAACCGTGGCTGCCGGAGATACCAGCCGTGCATGTCCAGACTGGGCTGCTACACGTTGCTGCGGGCCAAGGGAGAAGGTGGATGCAGGTGGATGCCATGTGTTACGGCAGGCACGGCCAGCACTTGACAGGGGAGACCTTGGTGCAAAGGAGGCCAGCGCCAACACGCAGGAGCTCTGGTAGTTGCTACACAGGTCGAAGACCGTGTCGCGATGTAGTATAGAAGCCGTGCGCTTACCTGTTTGTGCAACAGGCACGTGGGAGGCGCTGAAGCCAAGCCACAGCGGCTGCCAGCCCTGTGTGGCGGGGCCTGCCCGGCCAACACTCGGTCGGTGGCCCCATGCCAGACCCAGACCCCTCATCAGTGTAGTCCAGTATGATTAACAAGTTCGGCTTTTGAATTAAGGTGGTGCGCTGGCAGACGAGGGTTGGCCGGCGCCGGCTTGCGCGCAAATCTGAGCGGCCCTCGTTTCCTAGTATGCGATGAACAAGCGGAAGATATGATGACTATCGCGTGCATATGAATTGTATTTGGGTCGTCGTGTGAGCGATGGGCAGCACAGCGGTGGTACCTCTGGGGACTCCCATGCATGGAGGCAACACTACCAGAGGCCCTGGATGGCCACCCAACCTGCCGCGACACTGAAACATAGCCTGAGCAGAGCATATAAACTGCACTGCACTGCACACCTGCCTGGCGAGCGCCCCGTTCTGACACCGCTCCGCGACCGTATTCATACCACTCAGATCAAAGCAGCAATGCTACGATAGGGCTCTATATTGTGGAATTCCTTCATCGGTTGTGTGCGGGGCCTGTGAGAGGGGTGTAGTCAGAGGTGTATAGTCGGCAGGCATGCTCCTTCTACGCTTGGGTGCTGGTAAGGCTGCGTGCATCTGCAGCTCCTTACGATGGATTGCCCAATACCTGCTTGCTCACAACCTAATATTGCTGCATGACGCTTGGTGCACCCCTGCTGATCGACGATGCCGGCCATCGCACATCAGACTGTGACAAATCCAGTCCGTTTTCGCACTGCCTATCCTATATATACGCGCTGCTGCAGGGTCGAGGGATGCGTCCGGTGGCCTTCGCGGCGCTTTGACACGGCTGCAGGACGCTCTGCTGGCCCAGGCCTGCCAAGGACCCTCCGCTGGGACCTCCTGTCCCGTGTCCACAGCTGCAGCTGCTGGTACAGAGGACGTCCAGGGACAGAGCTATGGCCCCAGCAGCAGCAGCAGCAGCAGCAGCAGTGCGCTGTCGCACGCTAGCACTTGGGGTGCAAGCGGGGCACATGGCGGCTCCAGGGGCTCCTGGGTCTGGGGTCGGGGCGCCATGCAGCAGCGACAGCTGTGGACCTCACCGAGCTGCATGGCCAAGTAAGCGGCATGGGAGGCTCGTGATCTTTGTAAATTTTAGGGGTGGCACAGCACCCACCCGAAGGCCTGGTCACGCACACACGGGCCTCAAGCCACGTTTGGGCACCCTGACCATGTGCACGTAGCTGTGCATGTGCTGACCATGTGCATGTAGCTGTCATAGGTTCGTACTGAAGGTCACAAAAATAACTGGAGTAATGTTTGTGCTGAGCAGGTTCCAGTCGAACCTGACCCGGTACAACAAGGCAAAGATCTACAACCGCGACAACTACCAGGTGCGCGTGGGTATTTGTGCAGGCCCATCACACCTGCCAGTTTAACCCTGACGCGGTACCCTGGCATCGCCGTCCTCTGCATGGTCCTGTCCGCCAGTAGCAACACCTCCCAGTGCAGCGTCCCTGGAGGCACGGACGTCCCAAACCACCAACCGCCCTGCACACTTCCTGTAACCGGCACCCACATCCTGACCCCATTTCTTTACCCACACCATGCAACATCACACCCACAGCGCTGGCGGGACAGCGGCCAGGACGTGCGTGTGGCTCAGGAGCTGATGGCGCAGGAGGGCGGGGGCGGCAGGGGCGGGGCGGCAGGGGCGGGCCGGGGCAAGCGGGCGGGGGGCCGCCGGGGGGCCGGCGGCGGCGGCGCGGGCGACGTCCTGTCTGAGCTGAAGGCCATGGTGCTGCAGTGCAGGGACCTGCAGGAGCTGCAGGTGCGGGGGCGGGGCGTGGGTGTGGGGCGGGGCGTGGGTTAGGGTCGGGGTGTGGGTGGACGCGGGGGCGAGGGTGCAGGAGGATGAGGGCGGTGGTTCAGCGTGGCGGATGGCGGCAACGACAGGGACGAGTTTGTGGGTTTGGATGTGGGCAGCAACTTGAAGCGTGACCTGCGAGGCGAGCGTGGTCCCTAACCGCTGTACGGAGAGACGGGGCGTAGCTGGCATTTGGGGTGTGCAACAGCCTGGGAAGGCGGCGCCCTCCCGCGCACCAGTCCCGCACGTGGGGTTGTATGGAGCCACACCGTTCCTGAGCGTCTTAAGCGGGGACTGTCCTTGTAAGGCTTTCCTTTTCTTGCATCGCCGGGGCGACCGCTGGATGCAATACGGTAACTCCTGTGTTTTCTCCTCCCGCTGGCCGTGGCCGCAGGTTGTGGTCCGTGAGTGCGGCCCTGACATGGACACCAACCTCACCTGCATGGCGCTGGGCCGGCTGCACAAGCTCAAACAGGTGAGGGGCCTCGGGGCAGCACTTAACCTAGGACTTATAGTATTACAGGCACAGGCTCAAACAGGTAAGGAGTCTCAGGCGGGGAGCAGCAGCCAGGGTCCCCTGTATGGCGCTGGGCCGCCTACACAAGCTAAAGCAGGTCGGGGCCTCAGGCCAGAGGTTAGAGGAGGGTCAGAATAGACGGCGGCACACCGCCGCACCTTAGGGTGGTACGCGTGGAGCGCGGAGAAACCGTAAAACATGAGGAAACCGGCGTCAGAGAATTGCGGGAACGCTGGTGGCTGCATGCGAAGAGGAAGTAGGTTGGCAAACAGGAGCAAAAACGGCGGACCCCTTGGTGGGCTGGTGGGCCAGGATTTTGCGCGCAACCGCCTTTGCCAGGTGCACGGCAGGTCCGGCGATGTGGGTCAGGTGCATATGAGGTGCATTTCGCTGCGCATGGCACAGTGGTCCACCGCAATGCCAACAGCCAGCGTGCCCACCGTGTCAGCCAGCAGTCACTAGTGTTCGCCTTGTGGTATCCCTTCGGCCCTACGGCTCGTATGGGAAGTTACACCTGCCACGTGTAACGACTGAACTGAACTGAACTAGTGTACTGGTGTGTCACAGCCCGCGCTGGTGCACGTCTATGGCTGCAGCCTGGCCCCTGGTGGCCTTCGCCTCTCGCCACCAACCCCCTGATCCCGCGCCCACCGGACCGGGACCCCCCTCCTGTACTATTTACTTAGTAACTTCTTTCCCCTCCCGCAGGCCACGCCGGCTGCCGCAGGCCCCAACGCGATGGCACGCAAGCTGGGGGAGGCGCTCATGGGGCAGCTGCAGGTGGGTGGAGACTTTGGTTTCTTCATTAGTAAAAACCCTGACAAGGCAGCTGCATGTGGCTGGCGCTTCCCTCGCAGGAGCTGTCGTCAGCGCCCGACCCAGATGGCCGTCGCACCGTGTGCCTGACATTGACCCCCTGACCCACTCCCAGCGCCGCAGTGGCGCTACCGTAGCGTTTGATACCCCCGGCGCGGGCCCACGTCATGCATACCACACGGAAGCCCTTAACTTCCTCGATTCGATGTGCCGCGTCCCTATGCCTACGCACACCGCCCTGCTCCCCAGCGTGACTTGCCTGGTGCTCAGAAGGATGTCCGCTTCAGCATACCGGTACGCTTTGACAGGTCGCATCCTTGTGCTGCCCCCTAGTCCCCCAGGAACCCCAGGACGACACCGCCGTCCGACTCATCCGTACTTGACAACCCACACCTCCCACTTAACCCGGTACTGGTGCTCTGCTTCCCACCCCTTTCCTCGATCCCTCAGAACCGGCTCGACGACGCCAGGATGGCCGGCCTGTCGGGCGCCATGCACGGCCTGGCGGAGAGCGGCCTGCTGCCCACCCGACCCCTCACGGAGGCCCTAACGCGGCGCCTCACCGCCACCAGCTGTCGCGGTGGGCCCGCCGTACAGGAGGCCGACGCACGTGCCGTGTCCATGATGCTGCACGCCACGGCCAAGTTCGTGGCGCTGCAGGGGAAGGCGGCGGCGGCGGGGGCAGCGGCGGCGGGCGCAGGGGCGGGGGCGGCGGCGCCGGGGCCGCTGACGGAGGGGCTGTGGCCGACGCTTCGGCAGGCGGCGGAGGTCAAGCTGCGCCGGGCGCTGGGGGAGGAGCCGCAGGGGCAGGGGCAGCAAGGGCAGCAGGCGGCGGCAGCGGAGGCGGGGGAGGAGGAGGAGGGGCCCGAGGTGGACGACTCCATGCCGCAGGTGCGGTGGAAAGCTCCTGGCTGCCTTCATTAACGCTTGCAAGCAGCGTTAGTACCTAAAAACTCCGTCTCCTGCTGGTAGCTGACCAGCTTGTAAAAACATGTTTTCACTGCTCTTGACCCATATGGTACGCAGGTGTCCCTGCGGGTCATCTGCAAGGGGCTGTGCATCGCGCGCGACCCCCACCCGGGTGCCTGGTCCGCGGCGGCGCGGCTGGCGGCCCGCCACGCGCCGGAGCTGCAGCCCGGCATCGCGGCGTCCGTACTGCGGAGCTACGCCGCCGCCGGCGGTACGGCACTGGACGGCGGGCGCGAGGGCCTGCCCGGCGCCGTGTGGGCCGCCCTGGAGCCTCGCCTGGGGGAGCTGGACGCGGCTGTGCTGCTTGATCTGCTGTACGCGAATGCGAAGCTGTCGGCGAGCGGGTGGTGGGCGGCGGCAGGGAGCGGGGAGGCGGGCGGCGGTGACGGTGGAGCGGCGGCGGCGGCGGCGGGGCGGGCGGTGGCGGAGGCGGCGTGGGAGACGCTGCCGACACTGTGCCAGCTGCTGACGCCGCGTGTGACGGCGCTGTCGTGTGCGGACGTGTCGATGCTGGCGGCGGGTCTGGCGCAGGCGCAGGGGGCGGCGGCGGCGGCGGGGGCGGCGGCGGGGGCGGCGGCGGGGGAGCAGGCGGAGCGCTACGGCGCGCTGCCGCGGCTGCTGTCGGACATGCTGCTGCTGCGTGGGATGCGCGGTTTCGGGGCGGGCAACTACGCGTCCGTGGCGCTGGCGCTGGGGCTGCTGGGGCAGCGGGACGCGCGGTTCTGGAGCAGGATGGCGGCGGAGGCGGCAGGGGAGGTCCCCGCCATGGATGCGGTGCAGTTGGCGAAGCTGTCCGGTGCGCTGGTCGCGGGGTTGGGCCCTTTAGCGCCGACGGAGGCGGGACCGGCGGCGGCAGCAGGGGAGGCCGCGGCGGCAGCGGCGGCGTGGCGGCCAGGGGCCTCCCCTGGGCCTGAGTTTGTGGACGCAACGTTTGCGCGCGTGGAGTCGCTACTGGGTGCGGACGGGACGGACAGTGGGAGAGTGGCCGTGCGGGAATGGGTGTTCCTGCTGCGGGCGCTGGCGGAGTGGAAGGTGGTAGAGGCTGAGGCCGCGGGCGGGGCGGGAGGGGAGGCGCAGGGGTCCCGTGAGGCCACGCTGCGGCGGTTGGCGGATGTGGTTGTGTCGGGGGCGGAGGCGGGAGGTGCAGGGGGCGTGCTCGCAGGCGTGTCGCCCTCGGGGCAGGCCCAGCTGGCAGCGGTGCTGCGTGCCACGGGGCTGGGGTCGCATGCGCTGGTTGGGAGGCTGCAGGATGCGTGAGAGCGGTTGAAGGGCGCCAGCCCAAAGCAACCCGCTGACGCGTGTTGGGTTGTGTGGACCGGAGAGCTTGCCTGCGAGGAGGCCTGTCCTGCACAGGAGGTAGCCCAGTGCCGCTATGTAGGGGCTGGGGCGTCTTGCACGGGCTAACACGGTAGCATGCGGGGTTTGGCAGACACGTGGGACGTGGCCGAGTTGAGGACAGACCACGTGCAAACCGCGATCCTACAGTGCGCACCCCTGTCTGTTGTCCTGGTCCACTTGACCTGAAGGGCTGGGAACGGCTGATAATACAACCCCAGCCATGCTGGCCTCACGACAGGCCGGACGCCTCAATCCGGTCTCGGCGACGTTGACGCAGGCCTGGTATCTTATTTTATTTTCATAAAATACCGCCACTTTAAGGCTGCGCAGCGGCGCCACAGTCAGAGGATTTTATCGGATCTGATAAAAGAAAACGGGGCTGGACAGGGGGATTTTATCCAATTTACGAAATTTCAGGTGCCACACTGCGTGTTCTAGAGCTTTTCATAAAATACCGCCACTTTAAGGCTTCGAATTGATAAAATGCCTTGGCGGAAGAAACCAGCCCTGCGTTGACGTGCATCTTCGGCTTGCCGGGGATGCTGCGTGGGAAGTGAAGGGAACGAAGGGATGGGCCTGCAGAGACGACAGCACGACACATTCAACCTGGCATGCATGCGTGCATGCATGCATGTACTGGCATGCATGCATGCATGCATGCACCGAACAACCCGAGCACCCGCAAGGCCCAATTCATGCTAGCCGCAACAAATCGATAGTCACATACAAGATGAGGAAGGCACCTGAAGACAACACACCACCCAGCAGATGTGTTGGACAAGGGTAAAGGTTTGCCGAGGCGACCCCTCATCAACCCACCCCGCGAGGCCAAAGCACAACGTGCTGCTGTGCACCCTAGTCAGTAAGCACAATCGATGCTGATATTTTTGCAAGGTATAAAACGCGAAGCCGTGTCTTCGGGCGGGTCCCCGGCCGATGCGCGATGGCGCCCCTTTGATAGCACTCACCAGAGAAGTTAAGCAGATACATATATGAGGTGTACTTATGCACAAATAATGTATAGTGCTTGACTAAAATCCTGCTGTTGAGACGCAGCCAGCCAGTCAGTCAGGCCGTGTTTCAAGGAGTTTATCTTTGTCAGGAGATGCCCGACTGGGAAGTCGGGCGACCACCTGATCTGAGTCTGACTGCTGCCGGACCAGTGCCAGTGAATCTAGTGAGCTTCTAGTATCCAATACTCTGTACGTGTAAGGTCATGTTCTGGGCATATTTCCAGGTTCGTGCACTCCTGGCACTGGGATCTGACTGACCTGGACTGACCTGAACCCCACGGCAGGGGAGAACCCCTAGCTACCTGCTGAACCCCTTACCCCTTTGCCTCCTTCCGCTACGCTACTGAAAGAGACACAACACCTGGTGCGGGGCTCGATTTGCGGCCCGTCCAGGATTGTCGACTTGTCGTACACAGGGTTGGGCCGGGCCTGCGGTTGTTTGGTTAACAGGCTGCAGCCCAGGTTTCCCTTTACCTGTCTCAGGACCCCTTTGCCCTGTTCGTGAGTTTACTGGTAGCAGGTAGTGCGACGAGTTCTTCAGAGTCTTGGGTAGAGTAGGTCGCGGTGGTTGGTGGAGCGTTCATATCCGCCCACATGTGCTTGCCAAGCACGAATTCCTAGCCCCTGTAACCTTCTCACGAAGAAAAAAAGGTTTATGCCGGCTGGGCAGCTGTCGCAGGGGAAGAGGTGCTGTCTCGTACGTGTCGGTAGTAGCTAGTCCTGGCCCGAGTTGCCAGGAGTGCACCCAGCTTGCACGCACCCTTCACAAGCTCAGGGCGGGACGTCACCTGTTCAGCCATATGGTTCGCAGACTCAGCCTCAGGCGGCAGCAGTACGCCGTATTCTGCATGCCATCCGCCTGTGGGGGCGACGCGACTATGAGGCCCGCCGTTGAGCTTTGGTGCGTTTTGGTGCTTGAGGGCTATTCTACAGCTCAGGTCCTCAAGATCTGCTGGCGGTGCCACGTGCCTGAGACGGTGGGACTGTTTTTTTTTTTTTTTTTTTTTTCAGGAGAAGGGTTATGGGATTATCGGAGACCTATT
>VFQN01002906.1_pt1 | contig 25517 bp, 32 predicted proteins | sample 3512371 | NCBI WGS metagenome assembly VFQN01 (sample SAMN10412370, study PRJNA504923) | tailings metagenome | isolation source: Replicate 2 from Balatoc abandoned mine | place: Philippines: Itogon, Benguet | collected 2017-08-28 | reverse complement strand
TTTTGCTCCAGTTTCGGATTTCTTTTTGGTATATATCGACAACTACAATACTACCAATGGACAATCGCGCAACCGCTCAATTCAAGCCAAAGTCACGTATTGGTTTAATTTGTAAGCAATAAATGAATCAAAGCACTTTATCAACAATAGGTTTAGGAATGGCGTCTATCGGACGGCCGCATTATATCAACATCAAACAAGAAAAAGTAGTCAGTGAAGATTTGGATGCTTTTTGGCAACAGGGTTGGCACGCACTTGACCATGCTTACGCCGCTGGAATCCGCTATTTTGATACTGCTCCTGGGTATGGATTTGCCGAAAAACTCCTCATCGATTGGCTTCGTAAAAACCAGCACCAAGATGTAGAAGTGGCCACCAAATGGGGATATACTTATACTGCAAACTTTGATATCAACGCCCCCGTTCATGAACTCAAAGAGCATAGTTTGAGCAAACTCAACCAACAATGGCAACAGTCGCAAGCCCTTCTACCTTACCTTAATACTTATCAAATACATTCGGCTACGCTCGAAAGTGGTGTTTTGGAAAACCAAGAAGTCCTACATCGACTTGCCGAATTGAAAGAACTACATCAACTCACAATAGGACTTTCGGTAAGCGGAGAAGAGCAGCTTGCCATCTTGCAAAAAGCCCTTTCAATCCAAATCAACGGTCTGGATTTGTTTGATGCTTTTCAAATGACTTACAACATCCTCGACCAAAGTGTGGCTGACATCCTCCCTGAACTTCGTCAAAAAAACAAACGAATTATCGTAAAAGAAGGATTAGCCAATGGTCGTCTTTTCCCCACTACTCGGTATCCACATTATATGTCTTTGTACCAAACCCTCAATCAATTAGCTACCGCTTATGACGTAGGTGTAGATGCCATCGCGTTGCGGTTTAGTTTTGAAATGTTGGCACCCTGTATCGTATTGAGTGGCGGATATACACCTCAGCAAATTGACGAAAATCTCAAAACTCTTGATTTTAGTTTTACTCAAAATGAGCTAGAAATTCTTAAAACATTTGCCGTTTCTCCTAAGGCTTATTGGCAAGAAAGAAAATCCCTTCAATGGAATTAGAACCGTCCTTCAAAAAGGGTCTTTTCGCGTCTAAAACAAAGTACAGAAGCCTCCCAACACAAACAATCCTTCCGAAGTCGCTGTTATTCGACTAATCTAACGTAATTTTGCAAACCAATTGAGTATTGAGTAGTTGAGAAAACGTATGGACTTCATTTTAGCACCCTACTTTTTGCTGCTCAGTATGCTATATTCAATATTAATTTTTTGATGAAACACATCCGTAATTTCTGCATTATTGCGCATATTGACCACGGCAAAAGTACCTTGGCCGACCGCTTGTTGGAGTTTACAAAAACCGTCACCGACCGTCAGATGCAAGCCCAACTCCTCGACGACATGGACTTGGAGCGCGAGCGGGGGATTACCATCAAGAGTCATGCGATTCAGATGGATTACCTCTATAAGGGAGAAAAATACACCCTCAATCTGATTGACACACCCGGCCACGTTGACTTTAGCTACGAAGTGTCGCGGTCTATTGCGGCCTGCGAAGGCGCGTTGCTATTGGTAGACGCCTCACAAGGAGTAGAAGCTCAAACTATCTCCAACCTCTATTTGGCCATGAACCAAGGGCTGGTGATTATTCCTGTCTTAAACAAAATCGACCTCCCCGGTGCCATGCCCGAAGAAGTCAAAGACGAAATGGAAGACCTCCTCGGCTGCGACCGCGACGACATCATCCCTGCTTCGGGCAAAGCGGGTATTGGTATCGAAGACATTTTGAATGCCATCGTCGAACGCATCCCCGCCCCCAAAGGCAACCCCGACACTGAGCTTCAAGCCCTTATCTTCGATTCTGTATTTAATTCGTATCGTGGGATTGAAGTAATCTTCCGCGTTAAGAATGGCAGCATTCGAAAAGGTGATAAAGTAAAGTTTGTAGCAACAGGTAAAGAATATATCGCCGACGAAATCGGCACCTTGCGCCTCGACAAGCAACCCAAAGATGTGGTCGAATGCGGCGACGTGGGGTATTTGATTTCGGGAATCAAGGTAGCCCGCGAAGTAAAAGTTGGAGATACGATTACGCACGTAGAAAAACCTTCCAAAGAACCTATCAAAGGTTTTGAAGAAGTAAAACCAATGGTATTTGCGGGGCTGTATCCGGTCGAAACCAGTGAGTTTGAGGAAATGCGGGAAGCTATGGAAAAGCTACAACTCAACGATGCCTCGCTCGTATGGGAACCCGAAACCTCGGCAGCGCTTGGGTTTGGTTTCCGCTGTGGTTTCCTCGGAATGCTACACATGGAAATCGTGCAGGAGCGTCTCGAACGTGAGTTTGACATGACCGTTATTACCACGGTACCTTCCGTAAAATTCAACGTCATTACCACTAAAGGGTCGATTTTGGAAGTAAGTGCGCCTTCCGAAATGCCCGAGCCCAACTATATAGAATGGATTGAAGAGCCTTTTATCAAAGCGCAAATCATCACCAAGTCAGAATACATCGGTCCAATTCTCAAACTTTGTATGGACAAGCGGGGCTTGCTCAAAAGTCAAAACTACCTCACTGCCGACCGCGTAGAATTGGTCTTCGAAATGCCTCTAGCCGAAGTTGTGTTTGACTTTTTTGACAAACTCAAAACCATCTCACGCGGGTACGCCTCACTCGACTACGAACTCCTCGACTATCGAGAATCTGATATGATCAAACTCGACATTATGCTCAACGGCGACGGAGTAGATGCATTATCGGCGATTGTACACCGCACCAAAGCCTACGAATGGGGCAAAAAACTTTGCGAAAAATTGCGAGAGTTGATTCCTCGTCAGATGTTTGAGATTGCGATTCAGGCCGCTATTGGCCAAAAAATCATCGCCCGCGAAACCGTGAAGGCCATGCGTAAAGACGTATTGGCGAAGTGTTATGGGGGAGATATTTCGCGTAAACGCAAACTTTTGGAAAAACAGAAAAAAGGGAAGAAACGCATGCGCCAAGTAGGTAGTGTCGAAATTCCCCAAGAGGCATTTATGGCAGTGTTGAAAATTAATTAGTCGTTTTGCAACTATGGGTTTACCACAACATACCGGTCAGCATTTCACTATTCGGCAATATATCGAGCTCGAACGCCAAACAGGTGTAAAGTACGAATATGATGCAGGTGAGGTGTTTGCGATGGCAGGTGGAACACCTACCCATAGTTTAATTGGTAACAACATCGGTGGTGAACTCCGCCGTGCTCTTAAAAATCGCCCTTGTAATGCTTATAATAGCGACCTTAAAATTGCAATCAACGAAGAAAAATATCGCTATGCTGATGCCTCGGTGATTTGTGGGCCTATTGTTCATCACCCAGATCATCCAGAAGCGGCAACCAACCCTTTATTGATTGTAGAAGTAATATCCGAAAGCTCGGAATCATATGACCGTGGTGAAAAATTCAAAACCTATCGTCTGATTCCGAGCTTTTGTGAATATGTATTAATCGAGCAAAGAACTCCTCTGGTGGAAGTCTTTTACAAAATAGACTCAAAATCATGGCGTTACCGAGTATATGATCAGCTTCATCAAATCGTCCAATTTTCTTCCATAGAAGTCGAAATCCCGATGGAAGAAATCTACAGTGGAATTCACTTCCAATCATAAACCTAGTTCGTTGAGGCTTCCTATATTTAGTTTTTCACCATAGGGCAACCGATAAATAACCCCATACAACCGTATTTTATTTTTGATAATGGTATTCAAAACATATACCAATTGTCCATAGTTTGAATTTTTTAAAGGAATAATATACACTACACATTCTCTGTCATATTGACTAACGACCCGGTTTTTATGATAAATGAGACTTCGGTTCAGACTCTCATTTTCATAATCGATGGCCTCTTTCTTTTCAAATTCTTTGCCCGAAACCACCCCTATTTTTTCCCCGCCTAAAAATAGATGAATTGTCCTATCGTAATTAGGTTTCCCAAAATAGCAGCCTATTATATATATATCAGGCAGATTCAGTGGAAATTGATTAGGCTTAGCTAAGGTATTTAGAATAAGCATCGCAAAAAACAATACCAACGCAAGCGCCGTAAAAGGCGTGAAGTCAAGTTGGACTTTAGATAGATAGTCAGGTCGTTGTCGTTTCATAGGAGTGAGCATTTATAAAGGTTAAGTAAATATATAATTAAATTTTATATAAGTCAAATTTTTTTGTAAAACAATTTAGGCAGAGAGTATGGAGAATTCTGCTAATTTTGAAACTCAAAACATAAAGGAACCCATCCATATTCATATCTCACTCATATGGCAGAAGTAATCCGAATGCCCAAGATGTCTGATACCATGACCGAAGGGGTCATTGCAGCTTGGCACAAAAAAGTAGGAGATGTAATCAAATCAGGTGATATTATCGCCGAAGTCGAAACCGACAAAGCCACCATGGACTTAGAGTCCTATCAAGAAGGTACTCTTCTGTACATTGGTGTCGAAAAAGGCGCCGCTGTACCCGTAGATGGTATCATGGCGATTGTAGGAGCACCCGGCGAAGATTATAAAGCCCTTCTCGACGGAGGAGCTTCCGAAGCCCAATCCACACCTGCGGCGGCTCCCGCCGAACAACCCGCTCCAGCCGCCGAAGCTACGCCAGCACCTACTGCTGCTGCTCCAGCACCTGCCGCCAATGTAAATGCCACGGTGGTACAAATGCCCAAAATGTCGGACACGATGACCGAAGGGGTATTGGTGGCATGGCTCAAAAAAGTAGGAGATAAAGTAAAATCTGGCGACATCTTGGCCGAAGTCGAAACCGACAAAGCCACCATGGAACTTGAAAACTACGAAGACGGTACACTCCTCTACATAGGAGCCAAAGAAGGCGAAGCAGTTCCGGTAGATGGTGTCATTGCTATCATTGGCGAAGAAGGTGCTGATTATCAAGCATTACTCAATGGAGGTAGTGCACCTGCGGCTCCTGAAGCAGCACCTGCGGCTCCCTCAGCTCCTGCGGCGGCTCCGCAAGCCTCTGACAATGGCTCTGATGCTCGCGTCAAAGCCTCACCATTGGCCAAAGCCCTAGCCAAAGACAAGGGCGTAGATTTGACAAAAATCACGGGTAGCGGAGAAGGTGGTCGGATTGTCAAAAAAGACATTGATGCTGCTCAAGCAGCTCCTGCTCCAGCGGCACCTGCGGCACCAGCACCTGCTCCCGAAAAAGCAGCTCCTGCGCCTGCACCTACCCCTGCCGGCGACTACGAAGATATTCCTGTATCTCAAATGCGCAAGACTATCGCCCGTCGTCTCAGCGAAAGTCTCTTCACCGCACCGCATTTCTACCTTACTATGGAAATTACCATGGACAAGGCAATGGAATTGCGCGGTAAAATCAATGAGGTAAGCCCTGTCAAAATTTCATTCAATGACATGGTAATCAAAGCAGCGGCTTTAGCCCTCAAACAACACCCCGCTGTCAACTCAGCGTGGTTGGGCGACAAAATCCGCCGCTATCATTACGTCAATATCGGTGTAGCAGTAGCCGTAGATGAAGGTCTGCTAGTACCTGTCGTACGTGATGCTGACAAAAAAGTACTTTCGCTTATTGCAGGCGAAGTAAAAGATATGGCCGCCAAAGCCAAAGACAAGAAACTCCAACCGAAAGATTGGGAAGGCAATACATTCTCTATCTCCAACTTAGGGATGTTTGGAATCGACGAATTTACGGCCATCATCAATCCCCCAGATTCTTGTATCATGGCAGTAGGAGGCATCAAGAAGGTGGCTGCTTTCAAAGAAGACGGCACGATTTATCCTACCAATATCATGAAAGTAACCCTCTCATGCGACCACCGCGTAGTGGATGGCGCTACGGGGTCGGCATTCTTACAAACTTTCAAGAAATTGTTAGAGAATCCCCTCGGCATGTTGGTATAATCTTGTTTGTTATACTATGAGGCTGTCCAAAAAGTAACAGGTCACAAAATATTCTTTGGTTTCAACCTCATCCCAACCCTTCTCCTTTCAGGAGAAGGGCTCAAAAGTCCCTCTCTCCTGAAAGGAGAGGGGGATTTAGGGGGTGAGGTTGAACAGACACCGAAGATAATTTGGTGATACCAGACTTTTTGGACAGCCTCATTTTTTATGACTATCAGATTGTTGCACTCCTAACAAACTCGATTACATTTATTAGTAAACTGAACAGTTACGATAAAATTATGCAAAAAATCCATGCTACCACCGTCGTAGGAATCCTTCATAATGGAGAAGTAGTACTCGGTGCCGACGGGCAAGCCACTATGGGCAATACCGTCGCCAAAAGTAATGTTCGCAAAGTCAGAAGCTTGGCCGGTGGGAAAGTAGTAGCGGGCTTTGCAGGCTCCACTGCCGATGCTTTTACCCTTATGGAGCGTTTCGAAGAAAAGCTCAACGCCTATGGTGGTAATCTCAAACGCGCTGCCATCGAGCTTGCCAAAGATTGGCGCACCGACCGCTTTTTGCGCAAACTCGAAGCCATGATGATTGTAGCTGCCAAAGGTGAAATGCTCGTCATTTCGGGTACGGGCGATGTTTTAGAACCTGACAATCAAGTAGCTGCTATTGGTTCCGGAGCTATGTATGCACAATCAGCGGCCTTGGCACTCAAAAAACACGCTACTCACCTTTCAGCCGAAGAAATGGTAAGAGAAAGTCTTCACATTGCGGCAGATATTTGTATTTATACCAACCACAATTTGGTAGTAGAAAAAGTCAAAGAATAACACCACAAGACTTCAAACGAAAAGGGAAGACACTGAGGCGTCTTCCCTTTTGATTTTGAAAAATAGCTGTATGGGTTAAAATTTCATGGCTGCTAATGCATTCTCAAAAATGGTGAAATGATAAGTGGGTTGGTAAAAAAAGTGATAAACTACCTTATTCTAGGGGTCAATTTATCTAAACTCCTCAAAAGAGTTGGTACTTACAAAAAAGGGGTTGGCATTCCTAAAAAACCAAGTCATACAAAATCCTTTTTCTGAATTGGTGAATCCCTTCAAAAGCCAAGATATTTGTCAAACTTTACCAATAAATAATGGAAAATTCCCGATGACATGAATCGATGGTGGAAAAAATACTGGTGGCATTGTGCTCTATGGACAAGCTTGGTCGTAGCCCAATTGGTTCAGGATTATGTTGCCTACAGCAGTCTCATCAAAGACATTGGGTGGGGGCAAGAATTTTTCTGGATTGGAATTGTGGTAAGTGGCGGAATCGTTTCGGTTTATGGCTATGGCTACATCTTGTCTTTATTCAATTGGCGCAAACATGTATTTCCTTTTATAGGGGTTACGTTGGCATTCATATTCGTATTTCCGTTGTGGCAAGGCATTTGGCGCTCCTATCTTTCCAATCTATTTTTCGACAATTCTATACCTTCGATTAGCCAACTAACTCATTTTTCTTTTATTTTCTTTACTTCAATCACCCGAGGTTGGGCGTTTGTAGGGTTAGGTTTTGTAATAGCATTTTACAACGATTATCTGAATTCTCAACGACAAAAACAGCTTTTTGAGAAAACGGCTCTTTCCGCAGAATTAGATTCTCTTAAAAATCAGATTAATCCTCACTTCTTGTACAATACGCTCAGTTATTTATACGCACAAGCACGCCCCTTGTCGCCTCAGCTCAGCGAATCGATTCTGATTCTGTCAGACATGATGCGATATAGCCTTCACCAAACCGACGAACAGGGCCTTGTATCGCTTGAAAAAGAAATAGAGCACATCAACAATTATATCCAAATTCACCAACTTCGTTTTGACAACAAACTAGCCGTCAATTTTTCTACCGAAGGCAATTTGGCTCACAAACGCATCTTGCCCTTGGTATTGATTTCGTTTGTTGAAAATGCTTTTAAACATGGAAAAACAGGCGACCCCAATTATCCTATCACTATTGAGCTACGTGTGGGCAATGATTCTTCGCTATGGTTTAACATTAAAAATCGCAAATCTGAAGGCCCAAAAGAACATTCGAGTGGCATAGGCTTACAAAATGTTCGCCGCCGCCTAGAACTGGTTTATCCCAATCAACATCAACTTCATATCTCCAATACAAATGCACTTTTTGAAGTAAGCCTCTCTATCAAAAAAGTCTGATTATGGCCAACAATCCCTACCTTTACGGTTCAGAAAACCTAGAAAGTATGCCAAGTCTCCGCTGCCTTGCTATCGACGACGAACAACACGCCCTCGATATTTTGATTGATTATACCGCCAAAATCCCTTCATTAGAGCTTATTGCCGCCACTACCAACGCCATTGAAGCATTTCAACTGATTCAAAAGAGTAAAATCGACCTCATTTTTTTGGATATTCACATGCCCGAACTTACGGGAATTCAGTTCTTAAAACTATTGGGAAGCCAAACCAAGGTCATTTTGTGTACGGCCTATCCCCAATATGCCCTGGAAGGATATGAGCTTGATATTGTCGATTATTTGCTCAAACCTTTTCGTTTTGACCGTTTTCTGAAAGCCGTCCAAAAAGCGCAAACCCTCATTGAAGCAGAACACAACGACCCAAAACCCGACACGACCCCTGATACGACGGCGTTGTTGGATGATTATATATTTGTCAAAACCGAAACCAAAGGCAAACTCTTAAAAGTCAATCTAGGAGCAATTCGTTATATCGAGGGTTTGGGCAACTATGTATCCATATTCACCGACGACAAGCGCATCGTTACGCTACTTACTATCAAGGAATTGGAAGAAAGATTACCCAAGCCTTACTTTCTGCGAGTTCACAAATCTTATATTGTGGCTACGGCCAAAATTCAAGGTATAGACGGCAACCAAATCCTTGTTTCGGAAGGTCACATTCCTTTGGGAGATACTTACCGAGAGTTGTTTTTTGCTACCTTACAAGAAAAAATCGTTTCTTCTAAGAAATAATTCATCTTCCATTTTTAGGAAAAGAATTGTTGTTTTGCATCCTCAAAACGACTTTTCCGTCATTCATTCAATTAACAATATGAAGTATCTTATCGTGGGCTTGGGCAATATTGGCCCAGAATATGCCTTTACTCGTCATAACGTTGGCTTTATGGTTTTGGACCGACTTGCCGCCCAGCACGACGTCAAGTTTTCGATGCAAAAACTAGCCTACACGGCCGAATTTAAACACAAGGGTCGGCAGATATACCTTATCAAACCTACTACCTACATGAACCTCAGCGGTAAGGCCGTTAGGTACTATATGGAAGCGTGGAAAATACCCCTTGAAAATATTTTGATCATTACGGACGAAATCCAATTGCCACAAGGAAAAATCAGAATTAAACCCAAAGGCTCCAACGGCGGCCACAATGGTCTTCGCAATATTGAAGAATTGTTGGGCACGCAAGAATACACCCGTTTGAGATTCGGAGTCGGCAATGATTTTCCCAAAGGACAGCAGGTAAAATTTGTTTTGAGTAATTTTCCAGAAGATTCTTTTGAAGAATTACTTATCGATTTAGACCGCGCTGGAGATGCAATACTCAGTTTTTGTACTTTAGGATTACAGAATGCTATGAATAATTTCAATCAATGATTGTACTTTTTAAAGAATTTTATTTTTTTGAAAATAAAAATTTTATATAAGTTGTATTATTCTAAGCAGAATAAAATTCTTTTAATATAAAAACAACTTCCAAATAAGTTCTATAAACTACTGACTTTAAGAAGTTTATTTAGAACAATGTTTCGATTTATCAAAAATCAAAATTTGGATTTATAAAATTTATTCCGACCTTTGTATCGTTCAATCAGCGCAAGCAAATTGAACTTTAAGATGAAAGCGCTAGTTAAGTTTAATATATGTATATAGAGACTAGGTTTTGGATTCTTTAAAGCTAAGCTAAATTAAAAAGGCAAAAAGTTTTTTTTAGAAATAGTGACTTTTTAGAATCACAGCTAGTCTAAGCTAGTAAATTTCAAAGCTCAGTATAAGTGTCGTTTAAATTTAAAATACACGTTACCGAGCCTCTCAAAGTGGAACCAATCAGTCAGCTGAACGGTTTTTGGGATAGAGGAAACGAATTTGAGAAAAAGTTAGAATTAGTTTTTTCATGTAGAAAAGGTTAAGGGTTTAGGAATAGTCAGTATAAAGCCTCGCTCACGATAGCGGGGCTTTATCTTTTTAATGCTTGTCTCGCTTTTTATTTTCAAATTAAGCCTCACCCAAAGTACATTTCATATTCTCAATTTAAGACTGTTAGCGTTCAAAGGAGAACTGTCTTCCCTCAATTAATTTCTAAACTTCTTATGTTTCTTTGTATTTTGTGACTGTTGATGTGACTTTAAAGCCGAAAAGCCCACTATCGTCACCGATAGCGGGCTTTTGTGGAGTCGGCGGTACTCGAACCTATACAATTTACATTTATTTAATTTCACCAAAAATAGCTAATAATCACCAACTTAAAAGAAACACAAGATAAAGTACAACAAAGAATAATTAAATAAAATAAACAAAAAGTGTCCCCCAAACTGTCCCCCGAGCTACTCCTAAAATAAATAAAATTCTTATCTTTGTTCTGTTCGATTTTAAACCGCTAATGACATGGCAAAGATAAACTTCTACCTCCGTGATAAGGAGGCCAACAGCCCTACCCCAATTGTAATGTTTGTGAGCTATGACGGTCAACGATTGACCAAGTACCCGACAGGGGAAACGATTGACCCGCAATTTTGGGACACTAAAACCCAACGAGTAAAACAAACTAAGAAATTCCCGACGTATCCCGAATTTAATATTAGACTTTCCAAGATAGCAGCACTGGCAGAGGATATACTACGACACTACAAAAACGACAACAGCCAACAGCCGCCGACCGTAGAAGTTTATCGCGAATTGTTGAATGATGTTCTTAATAGAAACCCAGCCAAACAAAAACCCCTTGACCTTTTCGGATTCATCGAATCATTTTTGAAAGAGTATGAAACCCGTATCAATCAGAAAACAGGCAAACCAATAACAAAAACCTCATTGCGCGTTTATAAACAGTCTTTGAGAGTATTGAAAGAGTTTAAGGCAAAGGAGTACAAAAACCGCCCTTTTAGTTTTGCCCAAATTGACTACCTTTTTTATACACAGTTTCAGCAATATCTGGTCAAACAAAACTTTGCGACCAATACTATTGGCAAACACATACGAACCCTTAAAACATTCTTCTTAGAGGCAAGGGAACGGGGTTTAATGCCCAATTTTAGCACTAAAAAATTTAAGGCAGTATCAGAGCAATCCGATACCATTTATTTGAATGAACGTGAAGTAAACGCCCTTTTTGAACTTGATTTGAGTCTGAACCCCCGACTCGAAAAAATAAGAGACTTGTTTTTAGTGGGGTGTTGGACGGGTTTACGGTTTTCAGATTTTACCCGTATCAAAAAAGAGAACATCGACGGAGAGTATATCGAAATAACTACCCAAAAAACAGGGGAAACGGTAGTAATACCGATACATTGGCAAGTAGCGGAAATAATGAAACGCTATGAAGGCAAAACCCCCAATAGCCTCCCCCGACCTATCAGCAATCAAAAGATGAACGACTATCTAAAAGAATTGGGACAAATAGCGGGGTTTGATGATACTATTGCCTCGAGTATCACTAAGGGGGGCATTAAACAAACAGTAAACCATATTAAATGGGAAATGATAACCACCCACACCGCCCGACGTTCGTTTGCTACAAATCAATATTTGGCGGGTTTTCCTACCGAATCTATCCGAAAAATTACAGGACACCGCACCGAATCCGCATTTATCAAGTATATCAAAGTCACTCCCCGTGAACACGCTAATAAATTGTTGGAGATGTGGCAAAAAAACACGCCTTCACAAACAAAACTGTTTCGCATTGCCAATTAGAATTAAATCCCGTAAATTTGAATAAAGTAAAGATGATATTTGACCAATATGGGTATTTAATGCCTTACGAAGTAATACCTACTGATTTTGAAACTTTTGAACGTGTATTTGTCAAGGGGTTTGCTGATTCGAGTAAAAGACAACAATGGTTTAAAAACTATGTGGAGTATACCAAAGAATTAAAAACCCTCATAGGAACGGGGTTTATACAATGGGTAGATGGTAGTTTCATTTCACAAAAGTTTAACCCAAACGATATTGATTTTCTAACTTTCATTGACTTTGAACGATACGAACTACACGAAAAAGGAATTGAACACCTACGCAAACAACGTTATCAGCGAAAGACAGGAATAGATGGATACTTTGTAAAAACGTATCCCCTAGGTCACAAACTACACCAAATTTACGTAATAGAGTGTAAACGTTGGTTGTTTGATTTTACGACAGATTCTTTTACAAAACGTTCAAAGGGCATTATCCAACTTAATTTTTAGAACTATGGAACAAATACAGGAGTTGATACTGAGCCACGAACAACGAGCCGCCGCCGTTGCTAAACTATTTCAGTTGATTGAAATGGATACCGAAATCATCGACCAATACCGCGCCAATGGTATCGAGGATACCCACCTACTACAGTACATTGAGATAAGAAATGCAAACCTTGAAAAGTTGAGCCAATTGTTAGACGCGCCAAAACTAAAAATTCATTTGACATTCAACAACGCCGCCTAATATAATACCTCACCCTTCCCCCTAAAAAGTAGTTTTGTTTGATTTTCAACCCGTTAATAAACATTATTAGTTAAATTTTGCTATCCGCACACTCGTGTGTACGCATGATGTACAAAAATCTTACTAATTACCTTTAATATTTGACTATGAATTATAGTGAATTAGATGAATTTGTCCCCTATCCTCAGTATTTCCAGTTTTCGCCTCCTCAACATAAAGAGTTTACCCCCTTCAAAGGATTCATATCTGAATTTTCAGACCCTTATGACATAATTGGAAGGCTCCGTTTTGAAGGGTGCTATTTACATTGTAAATTCCATACCACAAAGATAACTAGTACAATCTATGAAGAAAATGGGATGGTGATAAAGAGACCCATAGAGTACAGGCATACTTTAGTAGAAATGACTGAATTTGACGTAAATCAGATATTTTTCAAACGGGCGTTACAGTATTATGATATAGATAAAAGAAATAACCTAATAGCATACAGCACGCGTAAGTTTTTAGATTTTCATTTCTCTTCTTACTCTGATACTTCCGAAAAATGGTTAGACCATATTTCAACGTTAGTTAATGACATACACAAATATGTTAATATTTCAGAGATAGTTACATTAAGATTTAGAAAGTTAGTAAATGATTGGGTAGAGAGAAAACGCGAAGAATTAGCAGAATTAAAGGGTTTAACAGTCAATCAAATATCATCTATGAATACCTTAGAAGAAAATGAAGAATCTTCTATATCAATTGAGAAAACAACGCATAAATTGGTACTTCTGCATGAATTAGGCGTAATAGAGTGTTTACAAAAAGTGCGCAAAGAAAAGAATCCAAATTTGTCAGATACTCAATTTGCCGAACTGGTTGGTAGTATACTAGGATTACAGGGCAAACAGATTGAAACTGTAAGAAAAGGAATATCGGGTTATGGGCGCGGCGGAAAAGATGACCCTAAAACAGCGAAAGCCTTTACAAAAGTAAAAAGTGAACTCATCAAATTTGGTATTGAGATTTCATGAGTTTACCGTATTTAATTAAATTGTCGGTAAAATAAAATCCCCCTGTTTTTCTCCTAATTTTCCCCTTATCTGTTTTGTATCGTTTAAACAAGACAGATAAAAATGGCACAAACAGTAATTAGTACCACCTTCACCCCCGACGAACTGAGCGGGTTGATTTCGGCAGCGGTAGAGCGAGCCGTTCGTCCAATGATTGAGGCCGCAATACAGCCGCCCAACTCTCCTAAATTACTTACCCGTCAGGAAACAGCCCGTTTTTTGGGTGTTTCTTTGCCTACATTGCACGAATGGACAACGAGCGGAAAAATTACCGCCAACCGTATCGGGACGCGTGTACGCTACTATCAAACCGATGTAGAGGCCGCACTAAACAAAATCAATACGGGGGAGGGTAAAAGACCATGATAGGAGATTATAAAAAAGTTTGTTTTGTGAGGAATGTCGAAACGAACTACTATCAAAAACAGCCTTTGTTAGTTCCATTCTCTAAACTCCCCGATGAATTGAAGGTGGAGGAAACCCAAGACCCTAAAATAAGACAAAATGGGGCAGAGCAAATCATTAGAGGGAGAATCCAAAACAAAAAATACTCTTTTTTTACGGGGTTGATTCCTTCAAAAGTCTATGCTGATTGGTACTTTGGGAATCATTGTGAATTTAGAAATGGGAACAAAGTACTTTCTATAGTGTTGTTTTTCTTTTCGCCCGATTTTACAGAGTTACGGGTGTTCTTCTTTAACGGGTATCACCTTTACCCGTCAGAGCGTGAGCGTTTTTTGAGTGAGTTTTTAGCCACTACCACACTTTGAGAATACAAAAAAAGGGCATGGAATAAACCCATGCCCTTTTTGTTCATGCGTGTTCGATTTCAACCATAGATATTTGACTAATGATTGATTTTGTAAAGATACGGACAAATCAGACAGGTATCAGCGAAAGTTTAAGACAAAACCCCCAGTTAGAGTTTTTTGGCAAAGTAAACATAGATACAGGTGAACAACAGGTGGAAACACTAACCGCCAAACTCAAAAATTTATCTATTTCTTTGTTTGCGTCGGGGTTGGTAGAAATAACGGGTAGTTTGCACAAATACGCCAACGAAGGGCAGCACAACTACGACGCGTTTACTTTTGAGCGATTAACAGCCACGATAAAAGACCTGACAGGTTTGTTAGGGATTAGACCCGATGCCCTGACCCTTCATAACGTAGAGTTTGGGGTAAACGTACAATTAGGAATGAAACCCTCAAAGTTCCTTGATAGTATTTTGAACTACCGTTTTAAGTTACCCGATGTCCGAACCTTTGGCGGGTGCGGATACCTCAAACAGTGGGTACAACAAAACTACATTTTAAAGGTGTATGACAAAAAACATCAGTATCGAATTTCTAGTAATATCCTACGGTTTGAGATTAAAGTAATGGCAATGTCTTATTTAAAGGATTTGAACATATACACCTTAGCGGACTTGCTAGAAGTATCAAAATTAGAGTGTTTGGGGGATAAATTGACAAAGACGTATGAAGGTCTATTAATAGGCGAAAAATTGAACACAGGGCAAATGACGCGCCCTGAACGGAAAGTATATGAACAAGGGGCAAACCCCAATTTTTGGCGGGACTTACCTGACCGTAAACAACGAAACTACTACCGTAAAAAATTTGCGGCGATTATTAAAAAGTACGGTTTTGGGGTGCATGAATGCGTAGCGGAACTGATAGCCGAAGAAGTAGGCAAACTCTTAAAAAGTTCGGACATTTTACCCGCCTCCCAAAAACAAAACTTAGGACATTTTACTACTTCAAATAAAGGGGTAAAACGTCTCACAAAACAAATGCCAACAGTCAACCCACAAATGCCCCATGAACGACGCTGTAAGATATGCGGTACACCGATAGGACACCGACGAAAAAACGCGGTATTCTGCGAAAAAAGAAAATGTAGAAACGCCGACAGCAACCCGCGAAACCGTTTTAAATACTTGTTCAATAAAATGAGGAATCAGCCTAGTTTGTACGATTTCAAAGACCTATTGAAACATATCTTGTATCAACAGAAATTATTAGTAGATTTGGACACCCCCTCAGATTAAGAGGATTTTCTTTAATAGCTAAAACCTAATAAAACTTAAGTTTGTGTTTACCTAAAAACCCCTTTTCTGAGTCATATAAGACTTTAACACGGTCAATACACGTATGTATGACATTGGAAAACCTCGGCGAATAGTTATTTTGTTTCTCAAGACATGAGGAAATCCAAAGGTTTGATACACAATACAGGGAGGGGGTAGCTAAAAGTCTACTATTTTTGTTCTTCTACCCGATGCCCTGCCGTAGAAATACGATGGCAAAAATAAGGAGGGGGGGGTAGCTAATTTCATAAAGGAAATCAATCAATCATAATACTTATGAAAACCTACAAGACAGACATTGAATTAGAAACTGTACTCCAAAAAAACGGTTTTATGGAAGTAACCTCAGCGGTTGATAAACAAAAAGGCAAAAAGACTTTTAAACGCTACAAGTCTGTTCCTAAAAGTATCTCTTTTGACTACGCTAATATTAGAGTTAATAACGGAGACTATACCGATTTAGGGACAACGATTAAATAAGATGATTTAAAGATAACACTTTTATTCTTTCTTCTTAAAGGGGCGGAACATAAAGAGTTGTTTGGAAACACTTCCTTAAAAGTCGAGGAGTCAAAAGAAAGGCTCGAAAAATTCCGTGAGGAATTGAAACACACTCCAAATACGAAATCTACTCATTTACGCCAAAACAAGATTCGCCAAATTTTAGATTTATATGAGAATCTAAATTTACAGTAATATTGTTATCAGTGAGAAAATTAACACTTTTTCAAAAAGTGTCCCCCAAACTGTCCCCAAACAAAAACAAAACCCCTTAACTTATTGATAGTCAAGGGGTTTTGAATAATAGTTGTGGAGTCGGCGGGAGCGTTCAAAGGGGGAGAACTAACCCCTTTGAGCTTCAATTTCTTATGTTGCTTTGGCATTTTGTGACTTTTGTGACCGTCATTTTGTGACTGCTTTTGTGACTATTTTATCTATTTTTCAATATATCTACCATCTCCCTAAGTAGCTTAATTTCGGTTTCGGCAGCTTTTAGCCGTTCGATAAGTATTTCTTTATCTGCATCAACTTTAGCGGTTATCCCCTCCTTTTTTCCTGTTGCTTCGTAGTTAATAATTTTTTCACCAACTGCCTGAATACCAGTATTTGTACTTACTTGATTGTACTGCACAAAGTCTTTGAAAAAGTAGGCTAAACCGACACCATAAGCCTCTCCGAACTCCCTTAATAGTGCTGTATTTACGTCTGGCTTCTTTACAATCTTTGAGAGGTTTGATTTAGATCCACCTACACGATTCGCCGCCTCTTCCAATGTTTCACCATGTTTATCTATTAACTGTTTGATTTTCAATCCAAAATCTATTTTTTGTTTCATTTTTTGATTTTTTATAGCCTACAACTTGCTTTATATTGTTTCATTAATTAACATTGCAACACCAAATTAAACAAATCGACCACAAAAAAAAGCAATTATGGAAACTAAATTAGTAAACGGCAAAGCCAACATCCCCCAAACCAACCTTTATGTAGATTTCAAAACCTTTTATGATGACCAAAACGAGCATAAAAAGGCATTTATAAGGGTTTCTTTACAGAATTTATTTAACATTTCGGAGAATGCCGTTTTTAGACGCATTAAAAACTCACTATTTGACACAGCAGATTTGTATGCAATGAATGTACATTTAGGAATAGCCTATTGCTCAAAGAGAGGCTTTTTCTTTGATACAAATGTTTCCAAAAATGAAACTTTAAATAACTACGGACTTAGCTAAAAACTATGAAACACTGGACATGAATAAAGGGGAAAGAATTTGGGCGATAAGTTGGAGAAGTAATAAATATCATGCCGTTGACCCATCCGGTAGTTCACTGTGTGGCCGTGCAAAAAACGGCTTTAGTACTCATAGATTCAAGTTTGAAGAAATAGACTTTTCACACTGTAAAGTGTGCAGAAAAATACAAACATCATTGAATGGGTAAAGTCTGAATGGACAGAAGAGGAAATAAGAACCGCTAAAGCACAAGCAAAATGACCGACTACGAAGAACTTTCATACTTACGCAAGCTTGCAAGGGAGCAAGCCGAAAAAATAAAGCACTACCAAACCTTTGTTTGTGATATGGACAATATCGGGGTAATGCTAACCAATCCCTTACAAAAAAGAGGGGATATAGTTAACCAGTTTTTAAAATCAAAACGCGATTTAAACATCTCCTTAAAATGAAAAAAGACAGAACCACTCACACAACGCCGAAAAGAGCCCCTAAAGAATTATTACGCGAAATGATACAAGTTAGTGATTCACTATCAAAAGCAGCCACCGGGATATTGAGATGTTACGACACTCAAAAGGAAGAGCTAACACAGCTAAAGGAAGAAAATAAAAAGCTTAAAGAAACGCTCTCCAATTTGAATACACAAAGTGAACTTGATTATGAATTACAAACCATGCTTGGGCTATGATAACACAGGAGAAAATTAACCTAGAACTTTCGTACCTGCATTACAAAATGCAGGAAACGCCGGCGGCTAAATGGATCAAAGACAAAATACAGGTTTGGCAGGACGTACAATCTACTTTGGTTGCTATTAACGAAAAAGAGTTTGATTACTACTTGCTAGAACTTGACTATAACAGAACGCTCGAAATGCTGTATTTCATTGATGAAGTTTTCGACGCTTTAGGTTGGTTGGGGGATGATTTCCAAAACGTAATTACCCCTAGACGCATAGACTCTTTCTATTTTCTTTCCGTTTTGCGGCTGATGCCCAAAGATGAATCATTTCGCCAACCTCTATTAAAATACCTAAATGGCATTCTTAAAAAAGACCATACCGAAGCGGTCGAACAATTCAAGCAAAGACAGTACGCCCCCAACCCTTACCCCAACCAATACACCCCCAAACAACTACAAAAAGGGTGACGAGTTCGATTTACTTTTTAAAGACCTTATAACCGAAGAAACAGACGTGCCACCAATAGAACCAATAGTAACAATAGACGGGAGTATTTACGCCGTACGCGGGGAAATCTCCTTTATAGTAGGGCCACCCAAAGCGGGAAAAAGTGCCGTTTGCCTTCGCATGGTTGCGGGGGCATTTATGCGTACACCCGATTTAAAAAAGACCCTTAGTATTGAAACTGTACCCGCCAACGGTCGCTCGGTAATTTATATAGATACAGAGCAACACAAAAGTCAGACCAAAGCACTAGCAAAAAAAATAGCATGGTTGGCAGGACTGGACAAAGTACCTCAAAACCTGTTTGTATTCAATTGGCGCGAATACTCTCACATAGAAAGACGTACCCGTTTAGAGATGATTTTCAGGAATTTTGAAAACATTCATTTGGTCGTTTTGGACGGTATCACTGACTTTTTGGATAGTGTGAACAACGAAGTAGGAGCCAACGAATTGATCAATTATATCATGGGCCAAAGTAGCAAACAAAATTGTGCTATTGTATCACTCATTCACGAAAAAGGCAACACAGGCAATGCCCGGGGGCATATTGGCGCGGAATCCGAACGAAAATGCGCGGGTAGCATCGTAGTGGGTAAGGATAGAGAAAAGCAGGTACATTCTATCAGTTCAAAAATGGTACGGTACGACGGTGATTTTTCTACGGTGTATTTCCAGTATGACCCCTACGAAAAAGATTATACGTTAGTCTCCGAACAAGTAAGGAGACTACTAGAAACGGAGGGCCAACAGTCCAAAGAAGAACGCGAAAAAACAAGCCTGATAGAAGCCCTCAAACGTGCTTTTGGGGACTTTAAGGACTTGCAAAAAAAGGACTTAAAAACGGCTATTCTAACCACCTATAAACCCGGTGAAACTGTCTCAGACCGAACCGCCGACAGGATATTTAATAGGGCTTTAGAGTTGAATTTACTACGTGAAACCGAATCAAAAACTTTCAAGATTATTGAATCGGTACCGTAACACCTAAAACGTAGTTGCTTCAGTAACGTCTGAAAAGAAGTTGCTGGCCAACAACTACCAAAGCGGCGTTATAACCTGGCAGTAACGACAAATAAGGCGTTATCCGCAGGGGATAGTACAGCTGATAACGCCGTTTTAGTAGCTACTCGAGTAACTACCAAAACGGCGATGTGATATCAATCAAATTTCAAAATCAATTTCAAATGAAAAAACCATACAAAAGTTATTTCGGTGGCAAAGAAGCAACTGGCGTTTTTCAGGCTATCATTAATCAAATTCCTCCTCATTCTCTGTATTGTGAACTATTCGTGGGTAATGGGGCAATATATCGCAAAAAGAAAAAATCAAGATTCTCGCTATTGTGTGATAAGGATAGTAAAGTAGTTGCTGAATGGGTAAAATTCGGAGAAAAGGAAATGGACTTTTATGATTGGCAAGTTCGCTCAACCCCTGAATCTTGTATAATTAACGATAATGCTATCATGGTTCTTAATGATTCGCTATTGGATGATTGGCGTCCAACACTTGATTGTGAAGGTACTTTTATTTTTCTCGACCCTCCTTACCCTCTTTGTGTGCGTAAAAAGAAGATAGAAACCTATGATTGTGAATTAACCAATCAGGATCATGAGGCACTACTTGAAGTTATTAGATCCTATGTCGATGCAAAGATTATGATATGCTCGTATCCTAACGAGATATACGATACTGCCTTGTCAGATTGGCGATATATTGATTTTCAGGGCCAAACGCGTAGAGGGAAAATTATTGAACGCATCTACATGAATTATCCAGAACCTAAAGAGCTACATGATTATAGCTATGTGGGTAAGAACTACCGTGATAGGTGGAGAATTGAGAAATCAAAACGCAATATCCTAGTAAAGTTGGAGAGACTTCCAGCCCTCGAAAGAAACGCAATTTTAGAAGCAGTAACCGAAGCCTTAAAATCTAAAATCCATGAGTAAAGATCTTTTCCAAAACAAGATCCAAATAGAGGACGAAATATCATTTGTCCAAAATTGGAATAACAAACTTTCTTGTGATGCCTTTTCTACTTTTCGACCTGATTCAAATAAGTATCAGATTGGCAAAATCTATACTATAACCCTAAAAGGTAAAAAACTATTTAAAGCCCAATGTATAGACCTACGTACGCTCACGCTCGACAAAGTAAATGAGTTTACGGCCCGAATAGATACGGGGTACTCATTGCCCGAATTTATAACACTCATGAAACGGTTTTATGGCTCTAAAGGCGATGTTTACCAAATGAAGTTTGTGTTACTCTGCTTGGCAAAAATTAAAGATAAGGAGAAATAACAAGACAACTTTTGTACACACAAAACAAGTACCAAAATGAAAAAACACACAGGAGCAAGAACCGGACGGCGGATAAAACGAGGCGAAGCAAGTACCGAACGCCTCAATTTGAGGGTAACACCTCAGTTACTTGACACCCTAAACGAATTGGTAGCGATTTATAAGGCGGGATACGGTACGGCGGTTTGCAGTCAAGCGGATATTATAACGAGGGCAGTTTATCATTATCAAAATGTATTAAGGGATAAAATACAGGAACGAAACGCCCAACTAGAACAAGCCGCCAACGATTTCAATAACACCATGGCGAAAAAATTAAAACAGGCAGAACTATTTAACAACCTTTAAACCACTTACAACAATGAAAGTCCAGTCGATTAAAGAAATTGTAATAGAGATAAAAAAAACATTACCTAAAGGAACATCAGACATAGATATTTGGAATATGTCTATACAAATACAAAGGAATCAAATTTTAATGGTTGCATTTAATGCAGAGATAGGGAATAGCACTCCGTTCGATGTACATAGACCTTATTTAGAATGTCTTTTTAATATCAATGGTTACTAGTTTCTATAACTAACACAAAGCGTTTCCTGAACGGAAACATTTAAAAATCAGCCAATTAACCCTTGTCATTCTCATTTTTATCTGTTACGTTTGCAATGCCCAATATCAATTTATTACTTATTTATTCATTAGTTATGGACATTTCAACAAACGTATTGAAAAAGACTTTGCGACGGCATACGGGTGTAAGTCCCGAAATACTGCATTTTTCCGTAACTGGTAAAATTGGTGTTGGGCGTGACCGTCGCTATTATTTTCACAATCAAACCATTTACTGCTATGTGTGCAACGCCCAACGCCAACACAAGTTTGGATGCTTATGTTCTAACTACCAATCTTTCAACCTTTAGGGAAGAAAACGACCCGCTTAGTTTATCAGCCACTTTAGACGAGCTTTTTGCGGGTTATTTGGATTCTGATAACTCAGAATACGACGAAACAGCCAAATCAGACAGGTTTAGAGACTACTTAAAAATTAAAGAACTTTTACAAATCATTAGCTAAGAAAAAGCCCTGTCAGTAATGGCAGGGCTTTTTGTTTATAAGTATAAACCTTTTACTTTCCTTCTCTTAGTCTTTAACTTTGAAGTTACACGTTTATCAATCAACAATAGAGCACCGTTACCTTTTTGGATAAAATATCCAGTGCCATCATAACTGACGTAGTTTGTTGAACTGTAATAACTGTAATGGCCGTTTTGATTTCTTATAAAAGGCAATCGTTTTCTTTCGTCCCCTTCCTCAAAGTAAATGCCCAAAGCATCATCTTTCCAATCTTTACAAAGACCTCCCAAACTTTTAAACCCTCCTGTAAAAACGATAGTCTCTCTCAATGTTTGACTCCCTTCTTTTATTTTCCCGCGCTCAATAGTCCTTTCGGATTCGCTTACGGTTTTCTTTATCTCAATATTCTCACTAGTGTAAAATTGGATTTCGGTCAACTCAATACCACTACCTTCTAACTGTTCCCTAATATCCTCAGTAAAAACAATACGCCTAGAGCAACCACATAAGCACAAGGCAACAAAGACAAAAAATGTAACTAAAAATGTCGTTTTCATAAATAGTTGTTAAACAGTTAATAAGGTTTTGATGGTGGAAACTATCCGGCTTGAAATTAATTTCATTCCTTCATAATTCCAATGATATTGATCTAATAGCGGTGCGCCCGTCGAATCAATAGGGTAGACCCCCGGAAAAACCCCGGCCAATTCGTCGATGGCTTTAATATAATCTCCAAGTTCGGGGGCATTCATGTGCTTTACAAATAAAATGGGGCAGTTTCCTAACAGTGATCGTAGGGTCATGAAATGATCCATAGTACTAGTTTTCCATACCTCGGTAGGGGTAGGCCCCTTTACTGCATCATTGATGCCTTGTGTATACACAATAAAATTACGTGTTGCAATACCCCTATTTGCCAAAAAAGTAGTGGCATAGTTGACCCTATTGACCATCTTTTGGTAGTAAACCGTTCCATTTTCCCACTCCTTTATTTTACTTCCACCTTGTCCGGTCTTAACTATATACAGGGGTGTCGGTAGAGTACCATTCCTTACAGCCAAACCTATACCCAACTCAAAGCCGTGCATATAGTCAGAGTTAAGTCCCTCATGCCCGGTATTGTTGTTGTTTCCTACTTGCATAGGTTCAAACTCTCCTCGGTCTGCATTGTAGATATACACCCCTTCAAATACCTTTCTTTCATCGGGGGTCAGGTCTATATTAGAAGCCAAGCCCCCGGCGTTGCTTTCGCCATTGATCACGATCAAAATACCGTCTTTGGGCATAGGGTCAGAAGTCCTATTTACGGACATTCCGACATTGGCATTTTTCTTCAAACTTTTGATGACGGCATAGACCCCCATCGAAATCGCTAAAAACCTAATAATTTTCTTCTTTTTCATTTGTGTTTTGGATTTTAAAGTGAGCATAAACAGAAATACAAGCAGGATACTTGTATTATTTTAAGACGAGCCGACGGACAGACACGCCCAAATACATATAGACAGACAGACAAATATATATATAGGGTAAAATGTCTGTCTGTCGGAAAAGAAAAGGCAAAAAAATAATTTGGACGAAACCCATAATTTGCAGATTGTCGGCGGTGTCGGCGGCACTTTTTTTGACAATATTTGGTATTTCATCAAAAAAAAGCCAAAAAACAGAATAATATTCTGACACGACAACCGACAGACAGACATATCCCTAATATACCCCCTTGTCGTGTCGGTTTTGTCTGTCGCCAAATTTTCTGCGGTGGTGTCTGGTTTCATTTTAGTACTTTGTTCTGTAGGTTTCTCTGCCAACAATCGTCTAGTGGCGGGGTTTGCCTAATCGGGATTCTATTATATCAAGATCGCGCGGGCTAAATAGTGTTTTGTTTTCCCAATCAACGGCGGCGGCGGTTGTATCTCCCAATACTTTCCGAAAAGTTCGATAATTTTTACAGTCATAAAGCCCCATTATTTCCGATTTGTTGAGAAACTGATCTTTAAAAATTTTGGCCTGTGTTTGCATCGTTTAGCATGGATTGGTAAGGTTTTGCAAGCTCTAGCCAAAGATACGGAGAAGGTTTCCAAAATAGAAACCACGTTGCTATTATTGCAACACAATGACAGACGCAATCATACATAGCTACGCGGGGCGATACCAATGGGAAGTTGGACGAGAAGTAATTGACAGGGTAGTTCCTGCCAATGCAGCGATGTCCAAACTGAACCCCTACGTGCCTAGTTTGGGTACTGCTTACGAAACGTACTATACCAAAGATGGGGCTTATGTCGGAAATCCACGCGGCGGAGCCACTAGGGTAGTACTAGGGCCTGATGGCAAACCCTTGCCGTTTGATTGGAACAGCCTCGAAAAACGTACCGTGTATGTCCGAAATGTCCCGTATGATTTCAATGACCCAAAAAGGTATAATGCTCTTCAACCGATGCGGGACAATTACAATGAATGGAAGAGCGGCAAAACGATTGACAATTTTTTGAGCTATGAAATTGCATCCTTACAAAATTTGGCGGTTGACTACTACAATCAATTTGCCGAAACAGCGCAAGTACTCGGCGAAGATGTCAAACGCGCGTCTATCGTCGATGGTATAGGGGTTTTGTTGACTACCGTCGGCACTAGTACCAGTACTACCGGGATCGGGGCTGTAGTGGCGGGGGTGGGGTGGCTTACTCAATTGCTATCAGGCAAAAAGAAATTGAGTAAAGAGCTACAAAGCACTTTAGAGCAGGGACAAAAAGACCTTGCAGAGATTTCAAAGATTTTTAATGAGTACACCGCTAAAGAGAAGACAAGCAACTATTTGTTGTATTTGGGTTTGGCGGCGTTAGGTGTAATCGTGTACAAAAGTAGAGACTAATGGCAACTATCAATGATCCTTCACTCGAAAAGACACAAGTCGTAACGCTAGGAAGTGGCGCAATAGGTAAGGTATATACAGCCGCCGCAATCAACAGAGTGAACGAGGCCGTAACCGTCAAGGATAAAAAAGTTGTTTTCAAATTTAACAATGACGAGGCAACCGAAAGAGCATGGTACAATACCTATCTAAAACAGGTAGCGACCTTTGACGAAAACCCCGCCAAACCCCGGGCGGCTTATTTGTTGACTCAGATGACAGCTACACCCGCCGCGTATACGCTTGCCGAAATAGCTTTTTTGTGCAAGTGCCTAACGATACCATTTTGGACACTCCCCATTTTTCAAACTTTTGAGGCTTGGGAAAATATTGCCCGTATCAACCCTACCAATTTACCCACTGTATACGAGCAACTTCTAAACGGTGGCACTACTCCCCAACCCGACACGGGTAGCGGTAGCGGTACAGGCAACGGAACCGGAACCCCTACCCCGGAAGAAAAAGGACTGTTTGAGGGTCTATCCATTGGCGGTTTTGTGAGTAC
>VFQN01002905.1_pt1 | contig 25518 bp, 33 predicted proteins | sample 3512371 | NCBI WGS metagenome assembly VFQN01 (sample SAMN10412370, study PRJNA504923) | tailings metagenome | isolation source: Replicate 2 from Balatoc abandoned mine | place: Philippines: Itogon, Benguet | collected 2017-08-28 | reverse complement strand
AGTAACGTCGGGGATGGGCGCGCGTTTCGGGTCGGGTCCTGTGCCGGCTTGCACCAGTTGCGGGACCATAGGCACGAGGTTGCATTCAGCTGCTGGTTCAGCATCAGCTCGCAGCCTCAGCTTCAGCGGGCTGGTTCGGGTTGGGTCGTGTTTCGCAGCCCGCCTTTCGGCCGCGTGGCCCTTCAGCTGGCAGCCAGCACAGCGTTTACTGGGACCCCAGGTAACTATCTGTTACTTTGGCTTCGATTTGTCAACCCACTTTCCCTTCGCGCACAGGCACCAGCATTTCCGCGATTCCCTGACGCCTTACACGGTTTCTCGCGTTTTACGCGTACCCCCAGGGCCACATGTCCGCACTGTGGGCGGTCAGAACGTTTTTCCCCACAAAAAAATAAGGTCGTGCCATGGTGCGCTGGATAGGTCTTGAAACAAAGGTTTCGGCTGTCCCATGCAGAACCTTATTTTTTTGTGGGGGAAAACGGTACGACGCCTGCCGTACGAGGGGTCAATTGGGCCAAAAGTCCACGGAAAGGCCACAAATTGGGTGGAACTCGCGTACTTGCACCCTGAATCTTATTATATAGATGTATAGTCCTCGTTGCCTGCTTCAACCGGGCCGCTTAGTTGGTGATTCGCCTGAACTGGCCGAGGCATGTCGCCCGGCATGCAAGGGAGGTCCTAGATTTTATGAAGCCAAAGATGGTCCACACCACATTCTTTACCCATCATATATAGTATGAAGTCACTACGTTTGGCCGGACAGCGTAAATCTCGCCGAGAGGCACCTGAATGGACCCAAGGCAGGCACGGCGGGCAGGATTTGAGCCGGCCCAATGTCGATGTGCTCCTCTCGCACTGCTGGCTATACAGATACTTAGGATAAGTATATAAATCATTCTTATGATGCCGAACAGCTGGTCTGGCGTGGGTTGCTGCACTTTTCAGAAGCCGTCCCGGGAACCAAGCCAAGGGCACAACTTGCCCAAACAGTGCCTTGCCGCTGAGCCAAAGGATACCTGCTATGTCTGTGAGTCTTACAGGACGCTCTCCATGCTTATACAGTGCTTGTGGGGCAATCGCCAGGTCGTTTTCGGGTGCATGTCTGGAAGAGCGCTTTCGTGCGAGCCCACACAAAGAGCGACCTTTACACATGAAATAGTATGCACATTATAGCAGCTTGTGTGGTCTGGCGGCCTAAAAGCCCCGGACAGCGCAGGTGTACCCAGGTCGGGGCAGGTGGAACCCGGTTGGAGAGCACCGCCAGTGAAACTCCCGCCCAGGTATTGACTATTCTGAACTCCCGCTATGTGACCTGCACACAAGTCATAGTTGTGCACTCTACAAGTGCAGGATGAGCCAGGCATTTTGGCATTTTATGTTACAATCCAGGTGGTGTGGCCACACGATCCTTACTGGTCCCGACCACACCTATCAGGAAAGGCGAATCAACGGAGACGTATAATGTGAGTATGACGTATAATGTGAGTAGCACGTACAATGTACGAGCGCACTGCAGCACTCAAGGTAGTGTCAGCTCTTGTACTAGTATACCATTCAGTGTTCCGGTCTTATTTGGCGGAAAATCCTGACCGCTCATAATTTCGGTGCCTTCGGGTCTGGAAATTCTGACAATCGTACATTTTCCAGGATTTCTGGGCAAATCCTGGGGGAAAACCCTCTTTTTTTTTTTTTTTTTTTTCAGGAGAAGGGTTATGGGATTATCGGAGACCTATTTTTAGCGGGTAGGTCCTCAAGGTCGTCTCTTCACTTGGCTTGAAGCTGACGGCGCAGGAGGCTCTGAGGAGACAGGTATCGTCAAGCTTGCCCACACCAGTAAACTCCTGAACAGGGGATTGGGGGTCATCCACCAGCTGATGCCCGGCGGTTCATCATCCACTGGTAGCCACTGCCCAGTGCCCACCGACACGCCTTCCCCATTTTTTTTTTCAGGAGAAGGGTTATGGGGGTATCGGAGACCTATTTTTAGCGGGTAGGTCCTCAAGGTCGTCTCTTCACTTGGCTTGAAGCTGACGGCTGTGGTTATCTGTGTGTGGCAGAGTCGTGATGCGCTGGATGGTTAGCAGTTGCCCCGCGTATTAAGGCCGCCGCTGCCGTTTCAATGCCCTTGGTAGGACCCGCTTGGCGGTACCTACTGTTGTCCGGCTGCCACGGTGTTGCTGTGCCTTGTATTTCGCCGTGCTAGTTGATTGCCAGTGCAAGGGGCTACTTGGTGTGGTGCCACGGCCGATGGCAGTTGCAGCCTGCAATGCTTTGGGCGTTTGGGGTGTCCTCTCGCGGGTGTGGGTGTGGTACGACACCCCGACCGGAAGAGATCCCCTGTTAAAAGCCAATATAATCATATACGGACACGGTGTATCTTGGTCCAGTATAAACAGAAGCCGCGCCGTTGGCGTACCGTACTCATCAAATTGTTGTATCATATCGTCGTGACCACACCTCTTCCGCACCGGTGCTCGCAAATGCACGCAGGCAAGTTTCGCAGGTGCCGTGTCGGGTGGACACGTGTAACAACGGCGTGTGCATGCCTAAGCGGCGTGCCTAACGGAGTTATGGCGTGCCTAACGGAGTTATGGCACGCCTCACGTTGTGCTGAGCAACGTGGTGCCTAGAGTGAAAGCAGTTCGCGCTCGCTGACACGGCCCTTGCCCATGCAAAGCTCGAGCGAAGCCTCATGACCCGTCCAGGATGTGATATGTGCACCGCATGCTCCACTCCGCTTGAATGCCCACTGGGTAAATGCCCACTTTGGACTCACTGTAGCATGGTTAACGGGATATCCCCCAGCGTCCACACGACGGGCTCCCTGCCCCTAGGAGGCGTAGCAAGCGCGTGTACGCCCTGGCACGCTGCATGCACCATGCAAGTTCATGCACAACAGTACCCACAACGGCATGCAGCCATTACCAGCCAGTGTCCCTGTCCAGAGGCCCGTACCACATGGCAAGCGTAGGCAAGTCGCGGGGACCCCAAGTCAGGCAATGTGTGGCAACCACGGACACGCAAACCTAGCTGCTACACCTGTGCGCCCGGGCCCCCAGCTTCCCCCAGCTCCGCCACCAGCGCCGCCACCCGCCTCTCCAGCAGCGCCACTCGCCCCCGCCTGCCCCCCGCCGCCCCCGCCGCCTCCCACTCCCACCACGGCACCAGCACCAGCCGCCAGCCCCGCGCCTCCAGCCCGCGCGCACGGAACGCCGCATCCCCCACCAGCCACCCCCGCGCGTTCACCGCCACATCTCCGTCCCCCGCAAACTCCACGCCCACCATCACGCCCCCCACGCCCGTCCCGCACCTGACCCTGAACAGCCCATCGCTAGTCTCGCACTCCCCGAACGCAGGCAGGCCCAGCAGCTGCATAGCTTCCTGCAGCTCCTCGTACGCCTTGCCGTGCCTGCCCCACGTGGCACGCTGCTTCAACGCGCCGGCGCCCAGCTTGCCGCCGTGCCACGTGGCGGTGACACGCGCTAGCAGCGGGCCGGCCAGCGGCTCGGGCAGGGCGGCCAGGAAGGCTGGCTGCAGGCCGGCGTCGCATGCGGCCAGGTAGAACCGAAAGAGGTGCGCCAGGTCTTGGTCTGCCAGGGCCTCAAGGAGTGATGCGGGCTGTGCAGAGGAAGGGGCGGACGCTGATCGTGAGGAGGCGGGAGAGGAGGAGGATAGGGAGTGGGAGGAGTAGGAGGGGCGATTAATGGTGTCAAGCAGGGCTTGGAGTAGCTGGTGGACGGTGTGTGCGTCGCGCACCGCGCCGAAGGAGGCGAGGCATCCCAGCAGGCTGCACATCTGGGAGGGGGTGGCCGCGGAGGATACAGCGGCCAGGGCCGGGGAACGCGCCGGCCTGCGGTCGCTGCCGCCATCGTCCGCCGCAGGCGGCTCCCTTGTCCCTTCCTGCTGCTCCTGCTGCTCTTCTTCCTCCTCGTCCTCAGCGCTTTCACTACTGTGCTGCTGCTGCTGTTGCCGTTGCTCGGGCGCCGTGCCGCCCAGCAGCAGCCCCACTGTGCGCTCGCACGTGCATGCCAGCAGCCGCGCCGCGTCCAGCAGGGACACCAGGGGCCCCACCAGCGCGCCCAAGGGCTCAGCCACACGTGCAGACGCAGCAGCGACCCGAACTTGCCCCTGGCCCTGCGCCTGCGCCAGCGCCTGCGCCTGCCCTTGGCCGGGCCCTTGCTCCCTCCCCAATGCATCGCGCAGCAGATCCGCCGCCCTCCCGTCCAGTGCCCCCAACGACCGTGGGTCAACGTAGCGCAGAGAGGCCAGTGAGTGTGCAACGTGCGACAGCTGCGTGGCCTGGGGATGGGTGGAGACAGAGAGCAGCACAGGAGGAGAAGGGGCTTCAGCTCTAGCCGGGGGCTGTCCAAAGCCGAATGGCGCGTGTGAATGAGATGAAAGGAACTCGAGGAGTACATGTCCCCTCAACATGTAACGTTCACCATAGAGGGACCGTACGACATCCTGTGCGGGGTCAGTGTGCATCATACCTGCACGGCAAAGTCGCGAACCGTAAGCCGCACTGCGAGTTTGTGCGGAGCCCAGATGCTGCAACTGAGTTGCCAGTGTAAAAGAGTGCGTGGAAGACGGCCGGCTGGATGGCAGGACTCGCGGCCCCTCTATGTCACCCTCAATACCTTAATTTTATGATTGGCCAAAGGCATAAATGCCACCGAAACTGCCTCCTCACCGTCATGTGCGGCGCCAGCGCAGGCAGGCAGTGCGACAGCGTGGCCAGCAGCTCCGGCTGAGGACACGCCGGCGGCCCCGGCGCCTCCTCCACACCGTCCGCCCCCCTTGCCCTGCGTGCAAAAGGGCCCCGCGCCGGCAGCGCCATGGCGGCACAGGTGCCGTACAGCTGCCCCACCACCGCCGCCAGCTCCTCTACCCCATGCTGCCAGTCCTCCATAAGCCTCTGCCGCTCGCCCGCGTCTCTCCCCTCCATCCGCGGTACCTGTAGCTGCTGCCGCACTCCCGGCCCCGTCAGCTGCCGTGCCGCCGCGTACGACAGCTTGTCGTACACCTCCGGCTCGTCCACCTGCAGTACGGCCAGGTCATGCAGCAGGCCGGACAGCTGCTCTAGCGTCGGCGGGGCCCTGAGCGCCTGCGTGCGTGCCCTCCTCCGTTCCGCTTCGTTGTCTTCTTCGGCCGCAAGCCCCTCCTCACCCGCTGCGTCCTCCCCTGCCCTCCTGCCCGCTCGCTCCTCCTCCTGCTCCAGCCGTGCCAGCAGCACCAGCAGCTGTCGCGTCAGCGCCCCCTGCAGCAGCATGTGCCGGTGTCTGGCTGTCGCAAACGCGCCCGCCACCTCCGCCAGTTCCCGGACGGTCAGGTGCTCCAGCCCTGCGTGCAGCAGCGCCTCGGCCGCCGCCATGTACGCATGCGGGCCGTAGTTGCCCGACCGCCGGCACAGCCCCAGCGCAGCCGCGAAGGCCCGGGCCACCATCGCAGCATCCGGGTCCTTGCCACCGCGCCCGTCCTTGCTGCTTCTACTGCGCCAGTCGTTCCTGCTCGCCAGCTCTCGCCGTATCAAGCCACGTAACAGTGCCTCCGCCACCTGCCGGCTTTCCACGCCAAGCTCGTTCAGCAGCAGCGCCAACGCCGACTGGTTCCTCAGCCCCTCCTGGTCCGCACGGCGCACCACTATCGTGGCCGCAATGTCCATCAGGGCGGGGGGCAGCTCCCCCATGAAGCGCCGCAGCACCGGCAGCAGCCGCGCCAGGTCGCCGAGGTTCGCGTCGTGCAGCCGGCCCATGCCCATGATGCCCGGGCCCCGGTCGCGGGCTGCGCGTTGACCGGAGGTGCCGTTGGTAATGGTGGTGGCGGTTGGTGTGGGCTTGCCAGGGTGGTGCCAGGGCTTCGGTGCCAGGCCGGGAGCGAGGGCGTTGAGGACGGGGGACAAGACCTCCGGGGGCGGCGGCCGCGGCAGCTGGCCCCAACCCTGGAGCGGGACGGGGCAGTGGGAGGCAGGGGCGAAACGGGTTCGGATGGATTGCCGAAAGCTACCCGTTGCATACTTGACGCCTGCAGGACGCAATTTAGCAACCGTGCATTGCTGCCTAAGCAGTTACTTACGCCTGTACGCACAGCCCATGCATGGCGCTGCTGTCCACCGCTCTATAATCCCCGCCACCCGCTGCCCTCACCTCCAGCATCTCAGTGATGGCGCTGAGGCTGAGCGGGTGCGCCAGGGCGGCCTGCGAGCAGGAGGCCATCAGCTCCTCGGCCTCACGCACCCGCCTCTCCAGCTCCTTGGCGGCCGCCGCGTGCCCCGTGCGCCTCCGCACCACCTCCAGCTCCCGCTGCAGCGCCCTGCCAGCAATCCGTACGGCCCGGGCATAGTGGGTGGGGCCCATGTGGGGCTGCCACTCTTGCACCGTCTCCTGAAGTGCAGCACGCGCAGCAAGGACAGCTGGGATTGGTAGTTGTGGATTGGTGCCTACGTGGCATATGTGGCAGATACTGTGCACTCGCCGAACCTAGCTTGCAATCCCAACCCCTGTGTGGCCCACCCGGCCCACCTACCTGCAGCTTGGCAAGACTCGTCGGGGCCTCCAAAGCCCGCATCACAGTCCCGGAGGTGGGAGGACCAGCCGTCGACAGCGCTCGCCGCAGCCACAGGGCCTGCCGCTGCAACGCAGCTGCAGTCACGGCTGCGGCAGCAGCAGCAGCGGAGGCGGAGGCGACGGCCACGGCGGAGGGCGTTGGGCCTAGCGCACCAGCTAGTGCGGGCAAGGAGGGAGGCGGGTAGCAGCCCGACGCCCTTGAGGGTTTGAATGCATTTACAACTCCACTTTCGGCGATTAGCGCGCTGGGCAGTAGGTGCGGTGGCTGGGGATTCATGGACAACCGTATAGAGTGCCAGGGGCTAAGCCATGTCACGGATGGAGGCTGGGGTGCTGCAAGGCTGTGGAGGGCAGTTCCGCCCCACTGCTGCAACCCCGGCATGATGCTCCGGGCCACGTTGCAGTTGTTGGAAGCTGCCACGTCCGCTGTCTGCAGCACCTGAAGGTTCCCCACTGATGCTGTGGGTACTGCTGCCTCGCCAAAGGGCACTCCTGGCGCACAGCGGGTGGCCCGAACCCCACTGTCGCAGTCCTGAGCACCGGCCCCGGGTGCCAAACCATTTTCCTCATGAGCCGGGACTGCATCAGCTTGTGGGGCAGCTGCCGCAGCCGTGGGTTTGTAGGCTGCGCCGGCGGTGAGGGAGGCATGCGCCACGGCGCCAAGCGAGCTGCAGCCGTGCCGCCTGGCAAGCGCTGTGGCGGTCATTTCCAGACCGACTCGCGCGCCGCTCTCCTTGATGATGGCTTATCACGGCCTCCAAGAGCTGCATTACATGGCCCTACGCATCTGCAACTGCGTCCTCCAGCTGAGCTGCCCTGGACTGCCGCCACGGCTGCCACCCCAGGGCAGGGCTGGGCGGGGCACAGGCTATGGCCCTGCCGCGAAGCGGCTGCCATGCAGCGAGGACCGCCTTTGGAGCAACTGATTGAGTATATTAGCAGCTGGAGATGAACTCAAAGCCAAAGACCGTTATGTAGCTGGACGAAAGATTTTTCACTCAATCCGCCAGCCGCTTTCAACCTATCCTGCAACAATGCCCGAGAATATGTGCACCGTATCACGAAGGTGTCGCTCGTGTATTCAGCAGCCAGCGCGGAGACTTTGCGATTGGGTCAAAGTTGGGTTGAGCAAAGGTACCATTTAACCCTATCCACCCTCGCCAAGCACATGCCGTTGGTGGCTCTATTCCAGTAGAGGGCAAACTGGCTATACGTGCGTGTCGTAGAGGCGACACATAGACGCCATTCCGAGCATCGCCCCATGGGCCGGTCGCGGCAGTCGGGCAGTGCTGCCACGCGCCCACCGATGAGGGGAGTCGTGAACCCCGTTATCACAGCCGCGGTGGCTTTCTCCCGCCTGCCCCCTAATCGCCGCACATCAAGAGTACCATGGGATGGTGTTTTGCATGCCGCTGCTCGGCAGGGACAGCTCCATCCTGCTCCATCGGTCCACACCAGGATGGACACGTGTAGCAGGTTATCGGTACATATGTCATTTTTACCTGCTTTTGCCTGATTTTGCTTTTGCAGTGTACGCCGTTGCAGTATTGCAATACATATGCCAGCCTGATGGCTCTTTGTGTGCCATGTGCAGTTCCTGCATGCGTGACAACCGGGCACCCACCTTGTAGCCTCCCGGGAGCGATGGCACCGGGCACCAGCGGACCATGCATGAGGGGAGGCACGATACGGATGCACAACAGACCTGAACAGACCTTCTTATCACAAGTGGGGAACATGGATCAGGACATATCCCTTGCACCCCTTGCGTGGGGATGCAACCTTCATGGTGGTGGTGGTGGTGGTGGTGGTGGTGGTGGTGGTGGTGGTGGTGGAGGAGCCGGATACATCTCTGTTGCCCTCCTGTCCATACCAGTACGCACCCCGCAAATACACTCTGCTGTGCCTGGAGCCCTGCAAGGAAGGCGCTCTGGTAATAGGACAGAGAATATACATGATCCCATTATCCGGTTGGTGGGGTGGGGTGACGGAGGACCGGTGGACATGGCGACAGCGACTGCGCAGGCAGGGGTGCGTGGGGTCCATGGTGGGACCGTATGGGACAAGACGTGACAAGTAGCCGCGGCACATCCGTTCATCGCACGGACGCGAGGCAATTGCAGGGTGTTCAACAGGTCGGATGCATGCGGGGGAGCAACCAAGTTGGCAGAGACCCTGCTCAAGCTGCACGTGCAGGGTGAGCGCACACGCCGTACCGCGACTGTGCATTGCAGTCCAGTCGCTCGCGGCCATGCTGCCGCAGTCTCCGCTCCATCAGGTGAAGCGCAGCCAGCACCGTGTCACAGAGCGTGCTTAAGTAAAGCGAACCAAGAACGATGTCTGCCCTGGTAGGGGCTTCCGAAGTAGCATACCAGTTGCCGCCCTGCATAGCCAATGAAATGTCACAAACTTTTTCCCTCGTCGCCTGGGTCGTTGCTGCAGATTCAGCAGCTCGTGCGGCCCCTATACCAGACCTTCGGAAAGTCCTACCGCGCTGCCGTCGGGGCAAAGCTATCTAAGTATGGCCTGCGCTTTGATGACCTTCAGGACCCTCTGAAGGATGAGGTGCGAAGACGTGCTTTCTTTGGGGTGATGCCCAACCGGCATTCTCTCGAAATGGGAGCCCGCTTACTAGTGCTCCATACCAATGCAGGATGTCGCTGAGGCCCTGAGGCGTCTGCCCCCTGACGTGGTTGTGGCTCGCAACTGCCGCCTGCGCCGTGCCCTGGATTTGTCGTCAAAGCACGAGAGCCTGCCTGCGGACCTGCTGGCAAAGCAGACCCCGGAGCTGTCCTACCTGGGTGTAAGTACAACAGCAGGGTATGGCAGTGCAAAGGGGTAGCCCGTCGCTCGAGGAGCAGCGATGACTGAACCTGTTCCCCGTCGACTCCCGTTGCAGGAGGCCCTCGCGGAGGTGCGCAACGAGCGTCGTGAGCGCGCTCAGCTGGGGGCCCCCGCGCCCTACACCCGCATCTACTACTGAGCGGGGGATCAGCGCCTCGTGGCAGCAGCACCGAACACCAGCACAGCACCCCTGCTCGGAGAACCCGGTGCTGCAGCGGCCACGGAGCTAGCTTATATTCGTGGCGTTTTGTAAAGCCCCTGTTCTGGAGGGGCCCCGGTTGAAGGGGAGGTAACATGGCAACGGCTTATGCGCGGTGTGTGGTGTAGTAGCGTGTAGTGTGGTGTGGTGTTGGTGTTTGGTACATGGCGTGCTCCAACAGGACACGGGTATGAGTTGTGGGTAGGAAGGGTCTGTCACGTAGTCCAGTTGTTGGTATGCCTTCAGGTGCATGTGATGGAACCGGTATGTGCGTCTCAGTGCGTATGGTATGGTCGGGCAATGGTTGTAACAAGGGTACCGGAATGCGTTCTATGGGCCAGGCGTTCCTGGGTGTTCCACTCCCTCACGTTGCTATGATATGCATGCGGCCTGAAGCGCCTGGCCCAATTCTGCCCACTACAGCCAGTTACAGCAGCCGCGCGTGCATCAAAACCTGCGAAGGCCTTGTCGGAGACACGTAAACAGCTGTGAGTATGGAAGCAGGGAACGAAGGTATGGATGGAAACATTCCCGTACCGGCTAACACAATCCGGGTGGGTTCAGCAGCGGCAACGACAAGTTGCTACTAACGCCTTGAGGAAAATGGAAGCAGCTGCCTAGGGGGGAGACAGGAAACGGTGTAAGCGCGGCGCAGGGCGCTGCCCAGGGTGAAGGCAGTTACGCGGTGCTCCACGTGGTGTACAGCACCAGCAGAAGAAGGCAGGGAAGCGGAAGATTGCGGGCCACCCAAGCCCTGGTACCTCCCTGGTTACGCAGCTTGGCCCGTGACACTGCACATAGGTGGTCGCAGGTTGCTGCGATGGTATGTTCCAAAAAGGGGACAGGGGGACTGCACGCGGATGATCAGTGCTGCAGCCATCACGCGCGGCAGGATGGTGTTGCATTACCAGGCGAGACGTCCTGATACCGTTAGTCCTTACGATATGCACAAAATCAATGATTTTTAGGGTCTAACCTCCTTTCACACGCAGGTGAGCTCCACGCAGGAAGCACGAAAGCATGTCGTACCAGTCGGCACTTCCTCTCTCTAGCAGCGCGACGAACTGCCCATCCTTCAGGACTTGCATATGATGCGTAAGATCCGCTAGCTATAGGCTGTGACCCATCCGTCGTTTAACCTACAACCCAAGACTTGCACACATCAAACATGCCGCCGCTCTTGTAAAGCAAACTTCTGCTTGCAATTATAAGCACAGTAAAAATGCCTTGCATCTGGACGAGAGGTGGAGGCGCGCAGACGTGCTCCACCTCTGCTCCATGCCAGGCGTACCCGCTTCGGTCAGCGCACCGCAGCATTTTGACAACCTACACGCACCAGCGTGGAGAAAGTATCGCTGCCCGGGCCCAGGGATCTTATCAGACTGGCTTGACCAGGTCGCAGGCTGGCCGAAATAAACGGGTGAGAGACTCCGGGCGGCGCCTTTCTGATTAGATTTGTTGCAATTGCGGCCTGTAGACGTGAAACCTTTTTCCGCATTCCAATTTTGCAGCGTGCGCAGCGGGCCTCGTCGGCTTCCATCAAAGCCGACCAGGCTTGGGACCCCACAGATCCTGCGGCTGACCGCGTGCAATGGATATCTACTGCTCGGAAGCAAACGACAGAGGTAGGCGAAGGAGATCTAGTGCGGGGTGAGAGACTTGCAAGGTTGACTGTCGCTGCCATGCCGCAGACCTCCCCTGGTAGGATACCCCTGTGGCGCTGAACTGATTTCTACCCCTGCATGGTTTGCGCTATAGGACCTGCTCAATGCACTGCTGCTGCCGGCTGGAGTTATGCGGCAGCGTGCTGCTGCGTTGCTGTCGCTGGTCGAGGGGCGTGCGGACCTGGAGAGGGTGGTGCTGCTGTCACGGCTGCCCGCCCTGCTCGCCGCTGTGGAGCAGAGCGACCTCCTGCGGCGGCTCATGCCCGGCGGCAAGCTGCAAGAGGCCGTTATGCACCTGGTAAGGCGCCCCTGCACGCATGTTACACGCTTGGCACTCACTACACACGAGCACGCCTGTAAACCACATAGATTAGTCCATGCACGTTTCAATGGGTATTTGCGATCTGGGTCATGCTCTCATGCACGCCGAACATGTCTGGAGCCCCTCCGACCCGGTAGCTGGTGCCTTCACCCCCACTCCCTCCAGCTGGCCCTCCACGCCGCGGAGCTCCCCAGCTCGACCCTGCTCACGGCAGCGCGCGTCCTGTCCTCCTGGCACCCTCCCCTGGACTCCGACCACGTGGCACCGGCCGCCGTGGCCGTCGCTGCAGCGCTAGCTGAGCGCCTGCAGTCGGCCGCAGCCCCGGAGGACCCCGCTGCACACCTGGAGCCGGCGGCGGTGGGCAGCGGCCTGGGGCTGGGCGCCGCCCCTGGCAATGCTGCCACGGCCTGTGGCTTTCAGCTGCAGGCTCTGGGTGCGCTGATGCAGCTGCAGCCGTGGCTGTCATGGCTGCAGCCCACGGGGGAGGACGCCAGCGCAGCGATGGCGGCGGTGAGGGAGGCAGTCAGGGGGCGGATTGGGGCGACGGGGAGCGGCGTGGCGGAGGCAGGGGATGCGGCTGCGGAGCGGGCGCTGGCGTTGCTGCAGGCGGCGACGGCGTTCGGCGTGCGTGTGACGGCGGCCGAGGTGCAGGTGTGTTACAGCGCTCTCTGATTCCCTCTGTCTCCCAAGTCCGTGTGTGTCTTGCCTTTCCTTGTTGGTATATGACCTTATTTGGCGTACACATTTTTGGCACTATACCGGCAGATGTCCACATTTCGCACGCATCCGCCTTAAACTGCTTCGGTCTTTCGACCTGCTCGCAGGGCACCATGGCGCTGTTAGAGGGCACTACCACCGCTGCCAGCGCTGGTTCTGCCAGTGCAGCTCTGGCGGCACAGGTGGTGCTGGCCCTAGTGCTGCCGTCGCTGCCTTGCAGCCAGCAGGCTGGTGCAGACGCCAACGCGGACCCCAACGCGGGTACGGCTGCGGCTGAGGCCGTGCACCGCCTGGTCTCTAGCCAGCTGAGCGCCGACGGGGCAGCGGACAGGCGGGACGTTGCGTTCCTGCACGCCCTGACCGCCGGGCTGCAGCAACATGAGCACGACGCAGCAGGAGGCAGCCAGGGCTCAGCAGCCGCGCCTGCGCACTCCAATGCTTTGTTCGGGGCGCTCCTAGAGTCCCTGGCCGCCTCAGCTGACACGCTCAACGCGGACCACCTCGCGCCATGCCTTGCGTGCGCGGCGGCGGCTGTGCGGCTGCAGCACCACTTGGGCGCACCTCCCGATGTGGCGGCAGTTGAGGTGATGTTCGCTGCCGCTCGGGCGGTGGCCGGGAGCACAGAACGCAGCCCCTCGCCCGACCATCTGTGTGAGGTGGTGGCGGGGGCTGTGCAGCTCAGCACCGCATGCGCTGCAGCTGCCCCGGAGCTAGATTCGGTTCCACCGTCGTCGGACCTCCTGGGACTGGTCACCGCGGACACTGTCGCGCAGGCGGGTGCACCTGCCCTCTGTGCGCTGCTGGTGGCCACGGCTCCTGGCCCCTGGAGCCCCGACAGCGCGGCGGAGGAGGACAGCAGCCGCGGCGCAGCAGCACCCTCTGGGCTGCTATCCGGGTCTGTGCTGGCCGCGGTGGTAAAGCGCCTGGGCGAGCTGGGGATGGAGAAGAAGGGCGCCAGCGCAGTCGCTGCAGCCGGCTGGTCGTACGAGCAGGCCATGGCAGCTCTGATGGCAGTGGCGACAGTGGCGGAGGCGCAAATCAAGTCCGCGGAGGGGGATGCCGCGGCCACGCCTTCCGAAGCCTGTCAGGAGGGCCCTGGCGCGGTCAGCAGGGAGGCCCTCTCCGCTGCCTCGCGGGTGGCCTGTCGGGCCCTGGAGCGGCACGTACCCAGCCTTGGCGTCCCCACCGCCGTAGAACTGCTGCGCCAGGTGGCACGCTGCTCCGCGGCTGGGGTGTGGCTGCCGCCAGGGCTGCTGCCTGCCGTGCAGGAGCGCCTGCGCGCGCACGCCCCGCGGCTGACGCCCCCCGCAGTACTCGAGGTGCTGCGCGCTTGCAGTGCCATGGGTTGGCGCCCCGCGGTGCTGCTGCGGGAAATGCTGACGCCGGTGGTCCGTGACCTGGAGGCGGCGGCGGGTGCGGAAGCGGAGGGCGCCGGTAGCGGCCGCGGCGGTGGCGGTGGATGGACGGGAGCCAGGGTGAAGGACGTGCTGATGGTGCTGGCGGGCTTGGGGTACGTGGGCGGCCTGGCGGCGCCGCTGGCGAAGCTGGGCCTTGCGTTGTTGCTGAAACAGCACGTGGCGGCGATGGCGGCGGCGGGAGGGCAGGCGCGTGGGGCTGCAGCGGCGGCGGCGCAGCAGACCGATGCGCAGGGGCGGTTGGTGCTGGGCGCCACCGACATGACGTCGCTGCTGTGGGTGTGCGTGGCGATGCAGTACCGGGGAGCCGCGGTGCTGCGGCTGCTGCTGCACCTGCTGCTGCAGGTAGGTCAACTTGCAGCGCTATGGTGCCTGCTGTGTGCGTGTAGCCATGTGATCACCATAAACACATATGCAGCGTCGCATGCAACAAGCGCCGGACTGTAAGTCGCATTGCCGCAGCCCTAAGCTTGCAACCGTCCTCAGACTGTACTCGTACTTGGCTCATGCCTCAAGACACGACCTTCTCCCTGACCGCAGACGCCTTCGAGCCAGGTGCCGGTGCGCGCGGCCTCCCAAGCGGTGTGGGCGGCTGCTCGGCTGGGCGTGGTGGGCGAGAGGCTGGTGCGCTGGGCGCTGTCCGCCTGCCAGGGGCCAGGCAAGCTGGCGGCCGCGCCGCCGCAGAGCGTGGCCAACCTGTGCTGGGGCCTGTCCAAACTGGGTGAGCAGGCGCGGCGGTATGTTCATGGCAGGGTCAGGGGGGCTGTGTGCGCTTCGGGGCGCTGCAGCTCTCGCAGTGGGATCACTTGGGTGTGCATGACGGGCTTCTCGTCGACATTTTTGATGCAAGGGAGCCCGCCTTGACATGGAATCCTTGCATTGTCCAGCGTGCATGCACCACAATATCTGTTTCGGCCGCCACGGCCTCCAAAAGCACACGCCAGAGCAAGCTTTCGTGCCCGACACCACAATGCAACCTGCCGGTGGCCCTCCTGCAGGCGTGCGGCCTCCCCCGCCCTTCGTCTCGGGGGTGTTGGCCCATGTGATGGCCCAGGCGCCGGCCTACAAGCCCGAGGAGCTGAGCACCACCCTCTTCCTGCTGGCCCTGTGGGGGGCACGCGTGGGGGGCAACGGCGCCGCTGCCGCTGCCACGGGCCCAGGGGAAGGAGCAGGAGCCGGAGCTCCTGACGCCTCTAGCAGCAGCAGTAGCAGCGGTAGCGGCACCGGCAGCGGCAACGGCAGCCTTGCTGGGACGCCAGGGAGCAGCGGCGCGCAGGGCGGTGCTGGCGCCGTGCTTGCTGGCGCGGACACGCTCGTGCGGCACATAACGGCAACGTGTACGCAGTACGACGGCCCATCCTTGTGTGTTACAGCCTGGGCCCTGCACCAGCTCACAGGCGCGTCCCCCTCGTCCTCCTCCTCCTCGCAGCCCTCGCCCTCGACGCCAACCTCCCCGACGGAACCCAACTCGAACCCCAGCCCCTCCGCGCTCACACCCACCGCCCTCGCAGCCTTCGAGTCCCACCTGCTCTCCCTCTTTTCCTCCGCCCCCGCCCCTACCATGCCCTTCCCCGACCACCACCTCTTCCGCTTCCTGTCCACCTGCGCCTCCGCCTCCTACACCCCCTCCGCCCTCCTCCCTGTCTACACCGTTCGCGCTCTGGCCACGCTGCAGCAAGCCAAGCCCTGCCCACGTGGCACCCCAGCCGCCCTCCGCCGCTCCAAAATCCTCTGGGCCGTGGCCCGGACCATGTCCCTCTTCGACCTGCGCAATCCCAAGCTCATCGCGGCCTTGGAGGGAGCTGCCATAAGCTGTTCGGGACTGCTGCAGCCACCGCATCTCATGGGGATACTCAGCAGCCTGGCGGAGCTTGGGCACTACCCCCGCGCGTGGATGAGCAAGGGGCTGCTCAAGGCGGTGGGGTATGCGCTCAGGAGCGCAAGCTTCACCCACGTGTCGCTGCTGCTGCAGGCGCTGGCGGCGTGGGGCGGGGAGCTGCTGGCCGTGGCGGAGTCCGCGCCTGAGGTTCAGAAGCGAGAGCGGGAGGAGGCGGAAAGGAAGAAGGCGCAACAGGCGCACGGGGAAACGCAGGGTCCGGGGGAGGAGGAGCAGGGGCAGGGTCAGGAGCAGGGGCAGAGTGAGCAGCAGGAGGGCAAGGAGGGCAAGCATGGCCAGCGGGAGGAGAAGCAGGAGTGGCAGCTGCACCCACTGCACGTGGCACAGCTCAAGCACGTGGTGCTGGAGCGGCTGGCGGCACTGCTGGAGGTGGAGTCGGACCCGCAGCGCCTCACGCCGTGGCAGCAGCAGCTGCTGCAGCAATCGCGCCTGCCGGTCCAAGGCCCGCCGCCTGCTGCTGCCCCGGAGCCTTCCAACACCGCCACCGGCGAGCCGCCCCAGGCTGCAGCGTCCTCGCAGGCGGGTGCTGCTGCTGAGCTGACGGCGCTGTCGCTGCCGCTGAACGATGTGATGCGTGCACTGGTGTCGCTGGCGCGGCTGCGGTGGCGGCATCTGGGCGTGGAGGCGGTGCTGCTGCGCGGCGCGGCGCGTGTGGCGGCGGAGCGGCGGCACAGCGTGGCGGACGTGTGCAGCGTGATGTGGTGCCTGGCGGTGCTGCGGCACGACGCGCCGGACCTCATGGACGACCTGCAGGTGGGAGGGTACTGCTGGGTACTACGTTGGGGCGGCCGGGATTTAACAGTCATGCACGCCTTGCGCTGGGCTGGGCTGGGCTGGGCTGGCTGGGCAAGTACGAGTCCTTGGGTTGAGAGCCCAGCCGTTGGCCCGGCCACCGTCTGCCCATTGCCTGTCGGGCCACGGAGGCAGGGCCAACTATGCAGGCACACAAACGCTCATGCACGCCGCTGCGTTGTTCCCTTGCAGGCCGCGCTCATGGGCCTGCCGCAGCCACGCCCGCTAGGGGAGGAAATGGCGCTGCTGGAGTCGGGCCGCGCAGGCACCACCGCCAGCAGCGCTGGGCCGGAGGCAGCGGCCTCCGCGCCGGGGGCCTCCGCTGCCGCCACTGGCCCCGTGCACCAGCAGCGGCAGCCTCAGCCTCCTGCGGCGTCGGAGGGCACCAGCACGCCTGAAGCCGCGATGGTGGACGGTGAGCCGCAACAGCCGCAGCTGCAGCGGCTGGCGGCGGAGGCTGCGACCGATGCCCGGCCAGCAGCCAGCCCCGTCGCTGAGGCTGCGCTGCGGGCCCCTGCCTCCCAAGCATCCGCCACTCCCCCTCCGCGGCCCACAGCACTGACAACTGCACCCAGCGGCAGCCTCCTGAGCCGCCCACAGCTGCCCCCGACCCCCTCACCCACCGCCTCCGCCGACGGTGTTCCAATCGACTCCGATACCTCACCCGCTACCGCACCACCCCCAGCGCCCGCCGCAACACCCTTTGACCCCGCCGCCGCCACCGCCGCCGCCGCCGCGGCCGCCCGCGAGCGTTACGAGCGGCAGCAGGCGACCCATGGGTCACCGCTGCCCTCCGAGCCGTGGACTGCCTCGGACGTCTTCAAGGCGCTGTGGTCCTGCGCCAAGATGAACCGCCATCCGGGGCCGCACATCCTAGCAGCCGCGGAGCGCAGCTGGCGCCTCCACACTATCCAACGAGAGGACAACGCACCGGTACCTGCTGACGGCACCGCCGGCGCAACCCCGCAGCTACAGAAGCCTCCCCTGCACGCCCTCACAGGCCTGCTGTGGGCCCTCGCCACCTTCCGCCAGCACAACGGCAGCTTCGCGGATCTCCTCGCCACTCAGCTCGCCGACCGACTGGCCGCGGACCCCGACGCCCTGTCCACCCCCTCCATGCCGCACCTGCAGCGCCAGCTCCCCCAGGTGCACCCCGTCCGCTCCATGCAGCTGGCTTCCTGCCTGCTCGCCGCCCAGGCCGACCGCTCGGACTGTCCCCTGGCACACGCACTCGGACCCGAGGGCCGCGCCCGCTGCATCGCCGCCTGGCGCTCCGGGACCGCCGCCCGCGCCGCTCAGCCGCCTAACCGCTACCAGGCCGACATGCTGGCCGTCCTAAGGAAGATGGGCTTCGCGGCCGCCGCCAACGTCGCCACGCCCGACGGCTGCACGCTAGTTGACGTTGCGGTGGCGTTGCCGCCTCCGCCAGCGGCTGCTGCTGCCGTACAGCCGGGTCAGCCGCCGGCTGCACCCCCCGCTCCTCGGCTGCTGGCGCTGGAGCTGGTGGGGCGGCACAACAGCGCGGTCAACAGCCCCCGAATCACGGGCGAGGCCGTCCTCAAGTACAGGCTGCTGCAGGTGAGCGACAGAGGGGACGCGTAACGCTGGGGCGCGTGTACGCGCTAAGAGGCGAGGAGAGATGTGCGTGGTGTTTTGGCTTGCTCGTAGCCCTGTTACCGTACACCACCCGCTCGTGGCACTGGCCGTCCCCGCCTGGCAGTTTTGCATCGGCCCCTGCACACTACACACATGCCGACAAGCACGCAGATTGCATGCAAGATGCAGCTGATCCAACACCCTTTGCGGCCCTTCTCTGCATCATGTCCTAGGCTCGCGGTTACGTGGTGGTGCCTGTGCTGTGCTCGGAGTGGGACCGCATCGGCCACCGGGACGTGTGGGGCAAGATGGTGTACCTGCAGGCCAAGATCGATAGGCGGGCGGCGCCGCTGTACGGCACGGCGGCCGCGGCGGCCGGGCCGGCGGCGGCGGCGGCGGGCGTGCAGGCGCAGAGGGCGTCCAGCCAGCAGCAGCAGCAGCTGCTGCCGACGCCGCCGGCGCAGTAGCATTAGCCGCAGCAGCAGCGGGCGGCGTTGGGGCGTGTGCAGGGAACGGGGGAGCTGAGGAGTGTGCAGCAGCATGGCAGGATGGGGGCCGTGCGAGCAGGGGTGATGCGGGTGAGCTGAGTGAGCAAGAGCATTAGAAGTACTGGTATGGATTGCTGATGTCAGGTTAGGTAGCGCGTGTGAGTGAAAAGAGGAGCAGTAGTATGGGACGATGGGGTTATGCGGGCTTACGACGGGGTGTCGAGCCGTCTAGCTGCGAGCTGACATGCAGGTAGGGAGTGGAAACACCTGGGCAGACGGTGTCCGTATTGCTCGATACACTAATTCAATGCGTGGTCACGAGTGTGTCGTGTACTGGAGGGTGGAGGCCCTGTCTGCGGACATCAAGGAGCACAGAGTGGGCACTTATGGTGTACGCTGCTTGGTATCTAAAATCACTGTTGGACAGTCGAATAAGGGGTCTCGATACTGTTTGAGTTTGACGCGTTCGTGAGGGAAGGAAGTCATGGCATGAGGGCGGGGGACGCTTGGCAGCGGCGCGGGCAAGCAGAGTAAGGGACGCAGCATAGGTTGCACATCGGACGCCCTCCATTTTATGTCGTTTTGCGGTAGTGAGGAGACGTGAGCTGGTTGCATATGCCCAATGCGGGCTACAGCGACCTTGATCCGGGTTGGTCCTTGAAGCGACACATGCTTGATCAATGCGCTGAAGAGGGCAGGAGCACACAAACGCACATGCTCCACAAGACCACAACCTTTGGGCTTGACGGGCTGTAGTGCGCACCAACCGGTCCGTGTCTGACCAAGCCTGGCGGGCTGCGTACCGGGTCTACCTCATGTCACTGCGCCCTTGAGCACCTGACCAGGACCGAGGTGGTTAGAAACCCCGGCTGCACTGTCTGTTCGCGTGTCCAACTGGGTGGCTGCGAACTGTGTCTTAACACACTGTTGAGAGGTGTAACAGGCACAGGTGTAACCCCAAGAGCTTACATTGACCCACAAAAGGCACGGCGCAAGGGCGCACAAGGGCCCCTCCGCTGGACCCCGGGCCTGCGCCAGGTCGGGCCCGTTTGGCCGTGTCATCGCTCGTACCGGACAAAAGCCAGGTGGACCGTCTAGTGACCTAAGCCGAGGCGCTCCGCTACCCTCCCCAGGGGACGCCACCTCAATGCCACCCGACAATTCTACACAACGGCATTTTACATGACGATACCAACGTGGCGGGGCTCCCTTGCTACCTCAGGGACAATGGTGGCGCTATGTACAGGGCGTCACGTGCAAGCGAGGTATCCTGCAGCCTCACGCCAGTCAGACTCGCAAGCGTGCCTATCCCCACAGACCCGCACTCCTGCAGCATCCGGGGCACCTGGACAACACCTTTTAGTTTGAACCCAGCCATGCATCCGATGCCCAACAGCAGCTTGCAACAGCCCCTGCGGTGGCCTGCAAGAATACTACTTCGCAAGAAACCTGCACCCATTGATATGCACCTAGGAGTCTTCGTGCTTGCATACCCCAGAGCAACCGCTACTGCTACTACCATCTTCACGTCTGGCCCCGCCCTGTGTGAGCTTCCGGCTCGCCCATTTTCGCTGTGCAACGCAAAACCCAGGGCCAGCCAACGATCACAGCAGAACGGGACCACAGCCAGACAGCTTCCCAACTTGCCACATGAACACATCCCCCTTGACACCTTCCTCCCGGTTGGCACGCCCTCCCCGGCCCAGCGCCAGTTCCACATAATTTAATGCTGCGCGGCAGCAGCTGGCTGTGCGCAGCCTCCCTCAGGCGCCCCGTCCCGCCCCAAACATGAGCGGGGCACATTGCCCTGTGATACCACTCGTACCCCCCATCACCATCGCCACCTGCCACCTCTGCATACCACCCAAGCTGCCCCACACCTTCAGCGGCCTCCACACTCCTGTATCTCATCCCCAGACCTCCCCGACTCCATCCCTGCCCCTCCCTCCCCCCGTCCCCTGCACTACACGTTGTAGAAGCGGTACACGATCTCGTGGCGGTACGTGTCCTGCGGCTGCAGCAGCACGCTGGGGAAGCGCGGCTCGTTGACGGCGTTGGGGAAGCCCTGCGTCTCCAGGCACAGCCCCGCGTGCTGCCCGTAGCGCACGCCGCCCTTGCCCACGTGGCTGCCGTCCAGGAAGTTGCCGGCTGCAGGGGGCGCGTGGAGGCGCAGGACGGCGCAACGTTCAGGCATGCAGTTGCACTACAGCGGTACTCAGCGGTGCTCATTTGCACACGTCGCTGCAAATTACATCGTGCGGGCCGGTACGGCACAGGGCGGTGCACGGTGCCACGGGCGGCTCAACAGGCGTGCTTTCACACCGGTCCACACCGCATCGTGACTGGTGCCCGGCCGCGTCCCCGTCCCCTACCCAGCCACGACTCACAGTAGAACTGCACGCCGGGCGCGGTGGTGAGCAGGTCCATGGCACGCCCCGAGCGGGGGTCCAGCAGCGTGGCGGCCAGCTTGGGCCTGCGTGGGGAAGGGGGCGGCAGGGGGGCCGGGGGTGACTTGTGTGCGCTCGAGCGGCGCGCTGAGGCGTTGCATGTTGAGGGGGCAGCGAGGAGCAAGGAGTGACGTGGGTCAGGAGCACAGCCAGGGTTGCCGAGCAAAGCAAGCGACTTGAGCGTCTGGTACAGGGGCGCACGGCCGAGCGGGAAGCACGGGAGGCGGGGTGTGTGCACGTGCCCTGGCGGCCAGGCAGGAAAGGCAGCACACCACACCACCACAAAACGCATCCCCGTTGCCATGGTGCGCTAGTCGGCCCGAAGACCAGCACATGAAAGGTCAGCAAACGGCGCAGCATCCAGCCCTGAAGGACCCACTTGTCGCTGGCCATCCCGTTCTTGGCGATGAAGCGGGCCTGCAGGCATGGAAGGGAGAGGCGGTAGGCGGCGGCCAATAACAGAGGAGCTTCCAGACCGTTACTGTCAGGCACTATTGCATCACAGAGATTAGGAGGGCAAGCACAGCCGCCGGATGCGCACTGCACGTAAGAGTGGAGCCACGTGCGCCTGCTGTAACCAGGCTGTGCCGTGCCGGAGAAACGGTGTACCACAATGTGCTCCGCCTGCAACCCGCCACAGCAACCCCCCACACTATAACACCGAAGTGCGACGCCTAGGCCCCCCGACTCCCAATCACGCCCAGTCTCCTCTTTTGCAGCTGCAGCGTTGGTCCCAAAGCAGCAAGGCGCACCAGCTCACCGCGGGAGCCCAGCGCTGCACGGCCCCCGCCCCGCCCACCTGCGCCCCCATGCCGAACAGCACGTAGTTGTGGTCGTAGCCGCCCGGCGCCGCCCCCGGCACCTCCTTGATGCGCGACCCCACCGTGTGCACGGGCAGCACCACCTGCGTAACACAAAGTGCACGCATGCGGGTGGCGGCAGACATCCGTGCACCATGGCTGATACTGGCCAGCTCCCATGTAGGGTAGGGTAGGTAGGGTAGGACTTGAGCGTGTGTGACAGTGCGCTACATGCGGCAGCTGCCCGGGCCTTTTTGGGACCAGCACATCGGCAAGGCTGACCCGGCCGGATGCTCCTATGCCACGTGCGCTGCTGTACCACAACACGGGCACTGAGCGGGGCCCAGCGGTGCAACACGGCGCTCCGGGAAGAATTAGTCCCACCTGCTGCCCCTGCCCCTGTGCCGGGGAGCCCTGCAGGGTGGCCGGCGCGCCCTCCGTGAAGTCGAAGGGCGTGCCCTTGACCGGCAGCACCTCCCCCGTGGGTATGAGGCTGGGCGACACGGGCGTGTAGTGGTCGGCGCCCACCAGCCGCAGCCGGTGGTCCAGGATGGTGCCGCTGGCGTGGCCGCCCAGGTTGAAGTAGCTGTGCTGGGCAATGTTGACTGGATGGGGGGAGCCGGGTGGGGCACAGCCTATCTTACTTACAGGTCAAGACGACAACGTAAGGGTATGTTCTGCAACATTCGAAACTGTAAGACAAAAAGAGTAGGTGTCATCATAACACATAGTAGTTATGCGAATGTTTAAGAAGCCGTGGAGGGGAGCACGAGGCGGAGCGGGGTCGGTGGGTGGCGGGGCGCCAGGGAGGTACCGGTCGGGGACCGGTGTCGACCTGTGAGAAGGGGCATGGCAGGAAACAGGCTCGGCCCTTCCACCAGCGGGGACGCACCCACCGGGCGTGGCCTCGTCCGTGGTGGCCGTGATGGTGGCGGTTAGTTCGTTGGAGGTCTTGGACAGGCTGTACGTCACGGACACGTGCAGCGTTCCGGGGTATCCCTGAGGATTGTGGGGAGCAGCGAGGAGCATGACAAGAATCAGGCCACACTTGTGACGTTCGACGACTGACTACTGGCGACGACGACCAACTACTTTCTTGCGGGAAACTGCAAGCCTGTAGTATGCCACGCGGCCCTGTGGGAGCGCTGTTGCTCCCTGCCCCAAGTCCCTGCCCCACGCGCGGCACCGCTGCCGCTTGCACCTAGTCGGCGCTCTGCCCCGCGTGCCCCGCACCGTGCGTCCCGCATTGTGCCCTGCACGCCCAGCCCCACTTCCCCACTCTTTGCGCGCACCCACCTCCTCCCCCTCAGGGCTGGTGTAGTGCAGCTGCACCACCTCGTGCTCGGCGGTGGAGGAGCGCGCGCCGTCCCACACGCGCTTGTGCAGACCCTTGAGCCCGCCTGCGGGGGCCAGGGGCAGGGGCAGGCGCAAGGTTGGTGCGGGAAGCAGACACAGAGGCACGGGCTGACGCGAAGGCGCCGCATGGGGGCCAGGTGGCAGAGTGTGCGCGTACGGGGTAGGGGCGACAGGCTGCAGCACGTGGCCCCTGCACGCGCGTCCCGCATGTTTGGCTGTGGCACTTGGCCATGGCAGGCAACGTGCTCAATAACAACTGAGCGTGTCTAGAGGGGCAGAGCAGTTGGATGCAGGACGGCAGCAACAGGTCCCCGCACACGCGCACGCGTGCCCACCAGTGGCTTACCGCCTGTGCACAGCTCCTCACCAGCCCTACACTGTCTCCTCCTTCCCCGCACTTCCGCGCCTCAAACGTGCAGCGTGTTTGCACTGTTGCATGGCCACGCTGAAGCAACGCCAGAAGCCCCCCATGTCCCCTAATGGCCCCGCCCGCACCGTGCAGCGCGTTGGCTCCGTTGTTGGCCAGCAGGCGGTACTCGGTGCCCCCCAGGGAGAAGCGCGCGTTGGCGATGCGGTTGGCCACGCGGCCCACCACCACGCCAAAGTAGGTGCAGGGCTCGGTGGTCTGCGGGGTGGGGCCCGGGGAGGAGTTGCATGTGCTTGTCACGGGGTGCTCCGAGCAGAAAGTGAAGGTGTCAGATGATGCAATCTGCAGGGTTTGTGATGGAGTACTGCTGCTGGGTTGTGGGGGTTTCGAGAGGGGGTGGGAGGTGCGGGGCTTGGGAGATGGTGCAGATGGCGTTTGGTGGAGGTTTGGTGGGGAGCAGAAGGGCGGGGGCGCTTGTGTGGGGATAGGTGCGAGCGGCTTCGGCATGGAGGTGGCAATTTGCGGTGAGTTTGGGTATGAACTTTGCCAGGGAGCATGTGGCGTCGCAGAGGGGTTACAAGGGAGGGGGGGGACCAGTAAGCTGGCGAGAGGAAGGGACAGAGAGCGACGTGGCCTTAGGAAAGTCGCCACGGCAAGCTGAGTTAGGTGCTAGATAAACTGGCCAATACAAGGTTTCTATGTCCTTCTAGGTCGTTGTCCTTCGGAAGCAGCTCGCCTGCGCACAAATCCTCTCGAAAGGTATGTGCAAACTGACGCCCTCCTACTCATGCCGTCAACTCTGGCCTACCTCGTACTCCTCAACGGTCTGGTAACCAAGAACAACGTCAGCCTTTGCTCCCTTCTTGTCGGGAACGATGAGCTTGAGGATTGCCGCGCCCAGGACTGACACGTGCACCTCCATGCCCAGGCTGTTCTTCAGCTTATAGACTGGAAGGCCGTCATGCCAGTTTGCCTCTCTACGGGATCGCAACTTCAACAGGGTCAACAGGCTCGCTGCTACCGCGGAGCCCAAGAGTACCGTTGGCACGATATACTTCATTTTCCCTCAGACGTGCAGCATGTAATAGGATTAGGTGACGACGGGTGTGCACCGAAAGAAAAGGCACCCGCGCCTGTGGCGTGTTATTGATGCCGTCTGGTCTCGGAGCGACGACGGTTAAGACGACCGGTGGTACTAGCGGCCGTCAACGAGCGCCATGAGTGCCCGCAACAACTTGTCACTGGTAAATAGGCTGCAGGCGTTCACGCTATACGTCTCGGGCGCAAACGCTCACGCTGCTGCCTGGCCCTCTCCACAATTATTACGACCCCATTACGGCACAGTTTGTTAGCTGGGTCGATACTACTTGCGAGCACGATTACAGCCATAAATCTCTAACATCTGGAGACCTTTGACGCGTTTACTTCACCCAAGTGTGACGATCGCACCTTTGCGTACATAGCACCCCAAGCCCATACAAACACCATGGCGGACTATGAGTATGATCTTGTGACAATCGGAGCTGGTTCGGGCGGTGTGCGTGCCAGCCGCTTTGCGGCCACGCTCTACAAGGCCAAGGTGAGCTGCCGGCGTGTGGCCAGTTAGGGCCCAGCCGCACTGGTCCAGGACCCGACGCCAGCCCCTGAGCAACTTCCACAACGTCACACAAGACAAATCCGCTGCACAGGGCCCAACCGGGCTTATTGCTCACCCGCACCCGCACACGGATGGTTTCCCCTCTGTCGTTGCGCTTCTCAGCCGCCCCCATGCTTGAGGCCCGCGGTGTTCCCGGTAAACCCATGCGGCGTTCAGCTCTCAAGGCATAAGAAACGCCCGTCCCACCACCATCCGCATCAGTGGCTGTTGGGGCATACAACCGGAGCCGCATGGGGCCCAAGCTGCAACGATCCCCACCACTGTCCCACCGACGCAGCTCACCACCCGGACGCACCCACTCCCTAGCGGTGGAGCCCTGCTCACCCTTGGGCTCATGCGCACCCCCCCCCCCCCCCCCCCCCCCCCCCCCCCCCCCGTCCCCCCCCCACCCCCC
>VFQN01002904.1_pt1 | contig 25523 bp, 18 predicted proteins | sample 3512371 | NCBI WGS metagenome assembly VFQN01 (sample SAMN10412370, study PRJNA504923) | tailings metagenome | isolation source: Replicate 2 from Balatoc abandoned mine | place: Philippines: Itogon, Benguet | collected 2017-08-28 | reverse complement strand
CTATACTGCCATTTTTGGCCTGCTGGCTGTGTTGAGCAGTAGTTGTTCTGAAAAAATTGAACCTAAGCCGTTGACTTATACGCAATTGCTGACAGGGACCGAAAAGAAAGCGTGGGTGCTGAGCTCGCTGACCATCATTGATGAAAAAGACCCGTTTGAATTGCCTGGGAATCAAGTGTTGGATCCATGCGAGTTGGATGATCAATTTGTATTTTATGCCAACGAGGAGAAAAAAATGGAGTACAGCAACGGCGCCACCAAATGCCGCACGACTGAGCCAGAAATTTTAATCACGGATGTATGGCAATTGACCAATGCCAACGCTACCCTTGAGATAGGGATTCCGCGTATATTCGGCGGATTCAAACTGCCTTTTGTTATCAAAACGTTGACCGAAAATTCACTGGTACTGGAGTATTATTTTGGAGATATTGATGCCAGTTACCGTTTCTCATTCACTTCAAGCAGTAAGTAGCATGTTGAAAATATGTACTCGCGCCTTTTTAAGCCTGTTGGTGCTTTTATCTTTTTTTGCCCAAGCGCAGCGCCGCACAGAACCCTGCGCTACGATGGAAATGGACAGTTTGCTGCGACTGCGGAATCCTTCGGAAGGCTCGTTGGATGAGTTTGAGCGGGATTTGCAGCGAAAAATGGTTCAAATCAAAGCCCGTATGGCTTCTGGAAGGGGAGCGGCCGAGATTATTACGATTCCAATTGTTGTCCACGTGATTCACAGTGGGGAAGCCATCGGGACGGGTCGAAATATAAGTCAGGCGCAGGTGCAGGCCCAAATTGAAACCCTTAACGAGGATTTTCGACGTCGGGTCAATACCAATGGTTTTAACAGCGACTCGCGCGGAGCAGATATTGAAATAGAGTTTTGTTTGGCTCAATTTAACCCCCAGGGGCAGCGCATGGCCGAGCCAGGCATTGACCGCGTAAACGGCAACCGTACCAACTGGGCGAGGAACGACATTGAAGGTTCGTTGAAGCCCACGACCTCATGGGACCCCAACAAGTACTACAACATTTGGGTGTTGGACTTTGCTGCTCAGGATGATAATCTCCTCGGTTATGCCCAATTTCCAAGCAATTCCAACCTTTCGGGGATTCCGGGAAGCGGTGGCGCAGCCAGTACCGATGGGGTCGTGATAAACTATGCTAATTTTGGAAATGCCCAAAAAGGGAATTTCTCCCTTCTGCGAGCGCCCTATAATTTAGGACGTACCCTCACGCACGAAACTGGACACTGGTTGGGGCTGCGCCATATCTGGGGCGATTCTAACTGCGGCGACGATTTTTGTGCGGATACACCTTCTCAGGCCTCTGAAAGCCGTGGTTGCCAGAAAGGACGGATGAGTTGCGGAACCGCCAACATGGTGGAAAACTACATGGATTATTCAGATGATGCGTGTTTTAATATCTTTACCAGAGACCAGAAAACTCGGATGCGGGCGGTGATGGAAATAAGCCCTCGACGCGCTAGTTTATTGACTTCTAATGTGTGTGGCCAGTTGGTGGTGGGAAGGCCTACACCCAACTTTGAAGCAGAAAACCGTGTCGTATTGTTGGGAGCACAAGTAAAATTTACGGATTTATCTACCAACTTCCCAACGGCTTGGCAGTGGGAGTTTGAAGGTGGAGACCCCGCGGTTGCTACCGAGCAAAATCCAACGGTAACCTACCGAACTGCGGGCAAGTTTAAAGTGACGCTTACGGTTTCAAATGCGTCGGGGGCTTCTGCACCGTTGACAAAAACACAGTACATTGAAGTTGTAAATGCAGGGTTGTGTGCTACCGTAACCAATTTTACGGGTACAGGCACGGTCATTCGACAATCGACGGGCACGGGATATGTATCGGGGCAAAACAGTCGACGAACGCAGGCCGTGGCCGAACTATTCCCCAACACGCTTGGCTATACCAACTTGCGGGGGGCTTCGCTTAAATTTGGCGTGGCAAAAGCCGCCAGAGGAAATGAAACAGAGGCAGTTGTGCGGGTGAAAGTATGGAATGCACGCGGTTTTCAGGGAGGACCGGGTTCTGAACTAACGACCAAGGAGGTTCCGCTTCGACGGATTTTGGATGATGTACGAAACAACCGTGCTACCACCGTGGTGTTTGACCAAAATATTGATTTGTCGCGCCAAAATAACTTGTCATTCTTGATTGGCATTGAATTGGATTACGTAGCGGGAGATACCGTTGCGCTCACGACTACCCTCAATGGGGAGTCGCTCAATGCGACCTCGTGGGAGAGAAATTCAAGCGGAAACTGGGATCGCTACATTGTTCGTACGGGTCTTAACGTGGCACATAACATTACTGCACAGGTAGGGATGAAAGCTTCGGTTCAAATACAGGCTTCGGCGCAGTTTATTAATCCCGGCGAAGCCGTAACTCTACAGGCCCGGGGTGCATCGGTCATCAATTGGTCGCCTTCTGAGGGACTCAGTGCGACGCTCGGGCCGCAGGTAATTGCCCGTCCAAGTCGTACGCTTACGTATCTGGTCAAAGGGACGGGCTCTGACGTTTGTTTGGATTCAGCCAGTGCCACTATTTACGTGCGCAATGTCCAGATTTTATCCAATGAAACATTGCCCGAAAAAGAGTTTGCTATCAGCCCCAACCCTACGGATGGAGTCGCCGAGGTCAGCTTTACCAATGGGTTGAGAGGAAAGGTTACGCTTCGAGTGCGAAGCATCACTGGGCAGGAAGTTTGGCGGGGCGAATTTGAGAAAACCAGCGATTTATTCCGTCAGTCTATCAATGTTCGCATGTACCCCGCGGGTTCTTACTTTATTGACCTGCAGTTAGGTGACTTCGTTGACCGAAAACGGCTTGTGAAGTATTAAACCAATAGCACTTTTAGCACCTTGTAGAATAGGCCATAACCAAAAGAGATAACTTTCGGTTATGGCCTATTCTTTTTTTTATGATTCTTGATTAGGATTTTAGCTGAGCATCAACCAAATTTGCATAACAATAGTAATTCAATAGGATTAAGTCACCTATAATTTAATAATATAACTGTAGGGAATCTCCAAAACTATTACTCCAAAGGCTCTAAAAGCCTTTTTACGTTTAAAAATAAAAATATTAAGTCGATAGAATATAGGTACTATGACAATCCCATTCTCACCAAACGTTAGCGAAGCCGCCCGTCGCGATATATTGGAGCTGGAAAGTAAAATTAGTGTATTTCGCAGCGGTGAAGTACCCGAAGAAGCGTTTCGTAAGTTTCGTCTGGCCCGTGGGGTATACGGACAGCGTCAGCCCGGAGTGCAGATGATTCGCATCAAATTGCCTTACGGGCGTATCACTGCCGATCAGCTGGTACGCATTGCCGATTGCTCCGATAAATATGCCACAGGAAACCTGCACGCAACTACACGTCAGGACATTCAACTTCACTTTGTGAAATTGGCAGATTCACCAGCGCTTTGGGCGGAGTTGGAAGATGCAAATATTACCTTGCGCGAAGCCTGCGGCAACACCGTTCGTAACGTAACGGCCTCCGCGCGGGCGGGTGTTGACCCCGAAGAGCCTTTTGATGTTACGCCCCACGCCCATGCTATTTTTGAGTACTTCCTGCGCAATCCGATTTGTCAGGACATGGGTCGTAAGTTTAAAATTGCGGTGTCATCATCTGCGAAAGATTCGGCCTATGCATTTATGCACGATGTAGGGTTGATTCCAGTAGCGAAGCTCGCCGAAGATGGCACCCAAATCAACGGCTTTAAGGTGTTGGTGGGTGGAGGATTAGGCGCGCAACCGCTTTTGGCCAAGGTAGCCCATGAGTTTTTGGAAGAACAATTCGTGATTCCGTTTATCGAATCTGTGATTCGGGTATTTGACCGCTATGGCGAGCGCGTACGTCGCCATAAAGCGCGCATGAAGTTTTTGTTGGCTGATATTGGTTTGGAGGAGTTTTTAAAAAGGGTAGAAGAGGAGCAAAAGGCCCTCAAAAACAAAGAATATGCCATTGAGCCTTTGGCCTTTGCGGCAAATGATTTATTAAAGGCAAATGAAAGCAAGCTAACCCGCGAAGATTTGATTGCCGCCGAGTCCGAACAAAACAGCCCTTACGTGCATTTGCGTAAGACCAACGTTTTTGAACAAAAACAAAAAGTCTGGTACGCCGTACAATTGCGTGTGTTGTTGGGTGATATGCACTCATCCACCGCGCGTAAATTGGCAGACATCGTACGTGAATACGCCGCCGATGATATTCGGGTAACGGTCAATCAGGGGTATATCCTTCGTTTTGTGAAAGCTGAAGATTTGCCCGCTGTTTATGCAAAACTCAATGAATTGGGCTTGGCAGAACCTGGTTTTGATACCACGGCTGACATTACCACTTGCCCAGGTACCGATACTTGTAATCTGGCGATTTCGAGCAGCTACGGTATTACCCGTGTGTTGGAAACCATGATGAAGGAAGAGTTTCCTGATATTATTTACAACAACGACATCAAAATCAAAATCAGCGGTTGTATGAATGGCTGTGGCCAACACAGTGCCTGCAACATTGGTTTTCATGGCAGTTCCATCAAAAACGGCAAACTCGTTTTGCCCGCATTGCAGGTTTTGTTGGGTGGAGGCTTCAATGGAGCGGGTGAAGGAATGATGGGCGACAAAGTCATCAAACTTCCCACCAAACGTGGCCCTGCGGCTTTACGGACGTTGTTGAACGATTATGAAACCAACGCCTTTGAGGGAGAATATTACAATGATTATTTCCTGCGTCAGGGCAACAAATATTTTTATTCCATGCTCAAACCGTTGGCTGATTTGACCACGGTAGTTAGCAGTGATTACGTAGATTGGGACCACGAAGAGCCTTTCCAAACCGAAGTAGGGGTGGGCGAGTGCGCCAGCGTGTTAATTGATTTGGTGGCTACGACGATTATTGAGGCCAACGACAAACTCAGCTGGGCCCATGAAAACCTCGAAAAGAAAATTTGGGCCGATGCCATTTATCACGCTTACAACGTATTTGTAACGGGTGCCAAAGCATTATTGGTGAGCAAAGGAGTGGCGACCAATACACAATACGGCATTGTGAAGGATTTTGACGAGCATTTTGGCGCTGAGTTTAGTGATCTTTCCGAAGGGGTTTCGTTTAAAGAGTTGGTATTCAGTATCAATAAGAACGAACCCACGCAGGAGTTTGCCGAAGGGTTTGTGGCCAAAGCCGCGCATTTTATTGGAAAAGTAAATCAAATTCGTCAGCAACAATTGGAGAGCGAAGGTGAGCCTGAATTAGCGCTGGTAGAATTTGGAAAAGATAGCTAAGATATGAAAGTTACGCTCATAGGTGCGGGACCGGGTGACCCGGATTTAATAACCCTCAAAGGTATTAAAGCCCTAAAATCTGCGGATGTGGTACTACATGATGCGCTGGCAAGCACTGAGTTGTTGGAGTATTGCAAGCCCGAATGTATCATTGTCAACGTCGGAAAGCGCTTTGCCCAGCATAGTTGTAATCAGGATGTAATTAATCATTTGATTGTAGAATATGCCCAGCAATATGGCCACGTAGTTCGCCTTAAAGGCGGCGACCCGTTTATTTTTGGTAGAGGGTATGAAGAATTGGAATACGCGCAGCGCCACGGCATCGAAACACAGGTGGTGCCGGGTATTTCGAGCAGTTATGCCGTTCCTGCCTTGGCTGGCATACCGCTGACCACTCGCGGCCTGAGCGAGAGTTTTTGGGTGGTGACGGGCACTACCAAAGACCACAAACTCTCGAATGATTTGGCCCTCGCGGCACAATCGTCGGCCACGGTGGTGGTATTGATGGGGATGCACAAACTTTCAGAGATAGTAGAAACCTACGCCCAACTCGGTAAGCTCGAATTACCCGTGGCCATTATCCAAAACGGTACGCGCCCTGATGAAAAAATTGTGACGGGCAAAGTTGGAAATATTCTACAACTTGTACAAGCTGAAGGCATAGGCTCCCCCGCCATCATTGTGCTGGGAGCGGTAGCCCAACTCGCCGACAACGTAAAAAAGTTTACTCAACTAGTGAATTATTAACCCACCCTTCATTAAGTACCTTTTGCCTAAATGGTTTTTGAGCATAATGCTTAAAAACCATTTTTTTTGTCCCTAAATTCTCCAGTGGCCTGCCATTATCTTTTGGAGGTATTATTTTTCATAAGAATTTATCATTTTATTTTGTGAAGTTTTGCAAAACAACGCATTAGATAAAAGAAATGGCTTTATTGGATAAAAATATGGGGATGAATTGCCGATTGATTCTTGCGGGTATATTGGTAGGGTGGATATTTTTGGGTATTTGCACCTATGCCCAACCGTCTGGTTTTCAGGACCAACTGAAGGTGAAAGGTGGAGTTGATGTGGGTCTTGCGAATCTCATAGGAGTGACTTTTGATGCAGCTGGACAAATGTATGCCTGTGAAAGTAGCGGAAAAGTATGGGCCCTTCGATTTGCAGCAAACGGCACATTTCAACAAAAATATTTGCTGCTAGATATTTCAGGTGAAGTGCTTAATAACAGTGATTTAGGACTAGTATCGCTGGTGCTAGATCCTGATTTTCTGACAAATGGCTACTTTTATCTTATGTACGCGGTTAATCGCCAGTTTTTATTGAATGGCACGGATGGCGGCGATGGACCAGAGCAAACGGGGTCGATTGTTAGGGTGACCCGTTACACCGCAAACCTTGGAGCAAGTCCAAGTTTTACAACCGTGAATCCCAATAGTCGATTGGTGTTGATCGGAACAAGCCCTGCTGATGGAATACCGATTATCAGCATTAACCACGCTGGAGGCTCGCTCGTTTTTGGCAGTGATGGTACGCTTTTGGTTTCAACAGGCGACGGGGCTTCGGCGGGCGTAGACGAGGGCAACCGGGGTAGTTATCAGTTAGCAATCAATGCGGGGGTTATCACGGCTGAGCATAATATCGGAGCTTACCGCTCCCAGCGCGATGATTCACATAATGGAAAAGTGCTTCGTATTGACCCCGCTACTGGAAACGGAATTCCCTCAAATCCACTGTATAATTCAGCTACTCCGCGAGCGCCAGCTTCTCGTCTTTGGGCCAAAGGCCTGCGAAATCCGTTTAAAATGAACTTAATTCCTGGTACAGGGAGCCACCATCCAGAAGATGCAAGCCCGGGAGTATTGGTGATTGGCGATGTGGGAAACACTACCCGCGAAGAAATCAATACCGTGACTGGACCTAATCAAAATTTTGGTTGGCCGCGTTATGAAGGCATTGACCGGGTAAATTTCGATTATGATAATTTAACCTATGACCCAGCTACTTACCGCAAACCTATTTTAGAATACCGAGAGCTATCAACCGCCGCAAATGTGTGCCTGAATCAAACGACAAAAATTCAGATTGGCACCCCGTCTTTTCCGTACACAGGACCCACATTTACGGGAAACTCTACGATGGGAGGGACTTTTTATGCAGGAACTAATTTTCCAGCGGCGTACCAAAATGCATTATTTATGGCCGATTTTGGGGGTAAATGGATTCGGGTCTTGAAGCTGAATCAAAATTACGAACCAGCCTCTATCACCCATTTTATGAGCACTACCTATCAGATAGTGCATTTGGCCTACAATAGTTCTGATCAGGGACTATATTATGTGACGGGAAATGGCCTGCCCTGCGATGAGATACATCGTTTAAGTTATAACACTGGCAATATTCCCCCCATTGCAAAAATAGAGGCCGATACTGCCGCTGGTATATCGCCGTTGCCCGTGGCATTTACGGCCATAAAATCATACGACCCAGAAGCAACAGCCTTAACCTACGAATGGAAAATAGACGATGGAGCGGCTTTTAGTACAGGTTTAGCACCCCACTATGTTTTTAGGCCTCCCGCCAATACGCGAAAAAAATACAAGGTAAAATTGACCGTGAAAGACAACGCAGGCGGAAGCGGGGCACTGAGTAGTAGCGATTCCATCTATATTTATGTCAACAATACGCCGCCTGTGATTGAAAGTAGTAGTTTGGATAATTTGATTCAAATTCCTGAGGGGCAGTCGTATCCCTTGACTTTGTCGGCAACGGCGTCTGATGCCCAGTCGCCTGCCGACAGTCTTACGTTTAGTTGGATTGTGGGCTTGGCTCATAATGGACATGAGCATCGCAATCCCGCATTAGTGGGCAATTCAATCAATACAACTTTGGACGCCCTGACTTGTGAAGTAAGCGATGCGACGTACTGGTACCGTATTTACCTGACCGTGACAGACCCAGAAGGATTGTCAACCACCTTGCGTAAAGACATTGAAGTGGCGTGCAGTGGGTCAGCTCAGACCCTCAGTTTTAGCCCGATTCCGAATCAAAACATTACATTAAATACAACCACCGCTACGCTGATGGCCTCGGCCAGTTCTTCAGTAGGAGCAATGCCCGTTAATTACTTCGTTACCTCAGGGCCAGCGTACGTTATCGGCAATACGGTCACCCTGACTGGAAAACCGGGAAAGGTTGAACTAAGGGCAACGCAGCACGGCAATGGCACCTACCGCCCCGCGCTGCCAGTTGAAAGGACATTTGACGTAAATCGCAGCATTGTTAATTATAGTATTGCCTTTACTGATATTTCTGATAAACAGGCGACTGAACCCCCTTTTACCCTCACTGCAAGTACGATGCCTGCGGGGGGAACTATCCAGTATTTGCTGATTTCGGGCCCCGCAACTTTGTCAGGAAATACGGTGACCTTGACTGGCGACGGTGGTACGGTCCGGGTCAGGGCTTTTTATCAGGGAATCTACACTCAAAATGGAGCCTTTGCCGAGCAAACGTTTGAAGTACTATGTCCTCACCAATATACCCTTACAAATCCGATTGCAAACGGGCAAAACAAGGTTTATGAGGCTACTCAAGTGGTAACCGCAACCAATAAAATTCAGTCGGGTGCCAACGTGGTGTATCGGGCGGGAATAACGGTGAATTTGCAGGCAGGTTTTTTGGCGGAACAGGGAAGCGTATTTCTGGCCGAGACGCGGGCGTGTAATCCCGCGGTGGGGGCTTCGGTAAAAGAGCAGAAAATAAAGTAAAGATAAAAGATTGATGTTTTTTGTTTGACAACCGACGAAAACAAAGCGGTTGTCAAACAAAAAAACTGGTCTATAGTGCCTATTACTCAGCGCTTATTTACGGCTCTTAGTGATGGTTTTTCCGTCGGAGGTAACGGTGTAAGTGCGGTCGCAGGTGCCGTCGCCGTAATCAACCACCGTTTTGGGTTTGTCGGGGCGTTCAATCTCAATAGTACCCGACACGGGGAAAATTCCGCCTGTGCCTCGGCAGGCTATCTTTGTAATGAGAACCTTTGTGATGGTTGATTTGAACGTTTTGCCATCGCTGCCCGTGGCGGTGGTGCTGCCCGTAACGAGGATTTCGTCATCGGCACGGTTGAGCGGAGTGCCTTTGGCGTCTTCTTTTCGGGTTTTGGTACTGCTGAAAGTAATCGTCTTACCGTCTTCGGTGGTGATGGTGGTTTCGGTAAAGTCCTCTTTGGTTACCACACGGCCGTTTTCAAGTGCTAAGTTGATGGTATGTTTTCCATTGATAATGCGTGGGCCACGCTGGAAATTTTCGTACGTAATGTTTTGGGTAAACAAGCCAGATGCATCTCTTGGCGGTTTTACGGGGATCTGAATGGTCATTTTGCCGCCTACTTTTCGGCCTTCGCATTGTTTGGCGGTACCATAATCAACCACGATGGTAATAATACCGTTGGATTCGCTGCGGGAAACGGTCGCGCATTTGTCGGCCTTGAGTGGGCGTTTTCCTGGGTTTCCAACGCTGTCGGTGCCAGTTTCGGCTGACTCTCGAAGCGAAGAAAGCCCCCCGAATAGTTCATCATTGTACGTAAAAACCGCTTCTGTTTCGTCAATAATTGACTGATTGTCTTCGGCGGCAATGATTTCTTCTTCGGGCGTCGGGCCGGTGTTTTCTTTGTTACAGGCAATCAACATCAACGCTACCCCAGCGGTAGCGGTCAGGCTTTTCCAAGACATTTTGATTTTCATGGAACTTTTAGTTTAAGGTTTAACATTTGTTTTGTGACTGCTTAGGCTTTTGTACGTTAGCTTAGAGAAAAATCTTTGCCAGAAGGTTTAATAGGGGTCTTAACAAAATTTAACAAATGCTGACTACGGACGAATTAGGTCGTTATAATCGCCATTTACTGATTCCTGAATTTGGGTTGGCAGGACAAGAACGGCTGAAAGCGGCGCGGGTGCTGGTGATTGGATGCGGGGGACTAGGTAGCCCGATTTTATTGTATTTGGCAGCCGCTGGTGTGGGCACGCTCGGCATTATTGACGGTGACCGGGTTGATGAAAGCAACCTTCAGCGGCAAATTTTGTACGGAACAGAATCAATCGGCAAGGCCAAAGTGGAAGAAACTGCCAAACGCTTGCAATCCCTGAATCCTTTTTGTACGATTGAGCCTTATTTTGAGCAGCTTACGTCTAAAAATGCACTTGGCATTTTAGAAAAATACGATCTCATTATTGACGGCTCAGATAATTTTCCGACGCGCTATTTGGTAAATGACGCCTGTGTGCTGTTGAACAAACCGCTTATTTATGGGGCTATTTATCGTTTTGAAGGGCAAGTTGCCATATTCAACTACCAAAATAGCCCGAACTACCGCGATTTATTTCCCACCCCACCACCTCCCGAACTTGCGCCCAACTGCGCCGAAGCGGGGGTTTTGGGCGTTTTGCCGGGCATCATTGGGAGTTTGCAAGCCAACGAAGCCATTAAACTCTTGGCGGGTATTGGCGAGCCATTGGTGGGTAAATTGTTTGTCATGGATGCCCTTACCTTGACGACCAGAATTATAAAAATACCCCGTTTGCCCGCGCGTTTTATCATTGACAAATTGATTGATTATGATGAATTTTGCGGCATAAAAACTCCAGATTGGGAAATGGAAGTTACACCCGAGCAACTGGCTGAGATGCTGAAAAACAACCTTGATTTTCAGTTGATAGATGTGCGTGAGGCCAATGAATACGCCGTTGATAACCTGGGTGGAGAGTTGATGCCTCTGTCGGTGTTGACGGATTTTACGGGTCAAATAAGTCGCGAAAAAATGGTTGTTATTCACTGTCAAAGCGGAATGAGGAGCCAAAAAGCCATTCAACAACTGCGTGAACAGCAAGGTTTTATGAATCTGAAAAACCTAAAAGGCGGACTGGCGGCATTTCGGAAAATGCACTAGTAAAATGAGTATTCAACGTATTCTCACCTCCGACGGCTCGCATACATTATGGAACGAAACGCTCAACGTGTATTACCATTCGGTCAACGGAGCCTTGCAGGAATCGCAGTCAATTTACATTGATTTGGGCCTGAAAGAAGCCATTCGCCATTATAGGTTAAATCCAATTTCGGCTCCTCTTGCTGTGTTTGAAATGGGGTTTGGTACAGGGCTAAATGCGTTGCTCACGTGGTTGGAGGCCGAAACAGCGCAGGTGCCCGTTCGCTACGTGACCGTTGAGGCGCACCCGTTAGCAGAAGAGCTGGTCAGTGGATTAAATTACGACGGGTTATTGGAAACCCACCGATTGATACAACTTCACGAAGCAGTATGGGAACGGCCTGTTCAACTCTCTCCGTTTTTTACGCTTGAAAAATACCGAACAAGGCTTCAAGATTTCGAGACATCCCTTCAATTTGATGCCATCTATTACGATGCTTTTGCTCCGTCGGCCCAGCCAGAACTTTGGGAGCGGGAGGTTTTTGAGCAATTGGCTGCGCTGTTAAGACAAAACGGCAACCTAACGACCTACTGTTCCAAAAGCTACGTCCAACGCAACCTCAGGGCGGCGGGTTTTACCGTTGAAAAACACCCTGGGCCAAAATGGAAACGGGAAGTGCTGCGGGCTATTTTATAAACTCATGCCCCCATCCACAAACAGATTTTGCCCCGTTATGTAGCGCCCCGCGTCTGAGCATAAAAATACAGCCATGCCTGCACAATCTTCGGGTTGCCCCATGCCACCTTCGGGGGTAGTCATACGTTCGGCAATTCGCTTTTCCATTTTAGGAACAGGTGCCTGAATGCGGGGTGTATCAATGATGCCGGGTGCTAAATTGTTGACCGTAACCCCCTTATCGGCCAATTGAAGCGCTACATTTTTTACTAAATTATAAACCGCTGACTTGGTGGCGGCATACACAATCATGGCGGGATGGGGCCGAACCTGCTGCACGCTGCCAATGGTCAGAATTCGCCCCCAGCCTTTTTTGATCATGGCAGGTGCAAACTGCTGCATCAATAAAAGGGTAGATTTAAAATTTGCATTGACCTGAAAATCAAACTCACTTTCCGTCACTTCTTGCCAATTTTTGGCCACCTGTACCGAAGCATTGATGACCAAAATATCAACGGTATCGGTTATTTTAGAAACGCTTTGGAAAAATTTTTGGGGCCCGTCGGGTTTTGAAAAATCAGCTTTTACAATCTGTACTTTATCTTTGGGTTGGTTGATTTGTTTGGCTACTTGTTGAGCTTCTTTTTTATCACGGCGATAGTGGATGATTACATTGGCGCCGTATTCGGCAAGCGCAATGGCAATTGCTTTGCCAATCCCCTGACTCGAACCCGTTACGACGGCTGTTTTTCCAGATAAATTAAGTCGTTCAGAAAGCATTGTATTTGAGTTTGCTTTAACCAATTCATAAAAATGGAAGTAAGACAAAAAATAAGACCAATGTTCGCTGGGCCAAGACTGTGTAATTATTTCAGCAAAACTGGGGCATATTGTGCCCAATGCGCCATTCTGATGAGAAGTTAACTTCTGTTCGAAGCTATAAATCTTGTGAGTGAGTGGGGGTAGAGAAACGGCGAAGATGACCGAAAATCAGTGGGAGTTAAGTATTATAGATCATGAGTAAGTTGTGGTTAAAAAGTCAACAAATAACATAAATCCCTGCCACTTCACGTAGCAGGGATTTATTGATTATGGGTAAACCGTAAATTACCGCGTTTTTACGTATTCATCCCAGTTGATTTCGGCCTGCGGGCGGGCCAGTTGCCTGAAAATTGTACCACGGTCAATGGTGACATCTACGTTTGCGGCATTGAGGCGATTGTAACGACGCAAATCTACCCAACGATGTCCCCAAGGCTCGGCCCAAAGCGAATAACGGCGTTGGAACAAGATTTCGTCAATAAGGGCGTCTTTGGTCGTAGCGCCCGTGTAGTTGCCAATACCCGCAGCGGTACGAATACGGTTGATTGCCGCCACTGCTTCTGGGGTTTTATTGAGTTGGGCGTTGGCCTCAGCAGCAATCAGTACCAGCTCTTCATTACGGAAAAATTTCACCTCAGAGGTGTTGAGGGCAAAACGGTTGTCTTGGTACAAACCCGCGAGAGGTGTTCCATCTGAGGTAACTGATACTGGCGCAGTACGACGGAAAAACTTCGCACGTACGCGGGCATCTCCTGCAATGGTATCGCGCAACACCGACGGGTGTACCACCATCATGGTACTTACATTGGCATTTTTGACAAAAAACAGCGGGTTAAACGTATCTGGTGGCGCTCCGAAGGTATGGGCCGGTCCAGCCTCTAAACTACCAGTTGCATTATAAAAGGATGCGGCTACTGCATCCAAAGCACCTTGCCAGTCCTGACGATACACGGCTAAGCGCGCCGCAATGGCACGATTGAGTTGACGCAGTCCCGCAATGGTTCCGAAGCCATTTCCTGTGAAACCAGACGTCAAACGTAAAGGGAAATTTCCTGTGCCAGCACCGCTCAATTCGGTATTGCCTTCGTCCAAGATGCGTTTGATTTGGGTAAGAGACTCCGCAAGCGGTAAGAAAGGCCCTGGATTTTGAAGGTCTTTGACATCAATTCTAATTCCATTTTCGTATTGCCCCATTGCTACAATCAGGTATTGGTACGCCATGAGGGTTTTGGCAAAGCCCGAAACCGCATTTTTTTCTTCGGTCGTAAAAGTATTGGTATTGTTAACGGCATCAATCACCGTCAAGGCCTGACGAATGGCAAAATAAGGTTGCTGATACGTATTCAAACACCCAAACATGTTGGCTGTTGCCTGACGCCCGTTCATGCCTAGCCAATCGGTTTGCCAACGAGGGTCAGAGGCGTTTAAGTACCACAATTCACGCCCCATTGTTCCGAACAACATTGTCACGGTAAAGAGATAATCACGGTGGCGTGATTCCAACCCCGTCACCAAGTTTTGCACTTGGGTACGAGAAGCGTTTTGACTTACACTTCCCAGCGAAGGGTTGTTGGGGTCGTTGGGAGTATCAAGGCTGAAAAAGTTACAAGAACTCATCATCAACAACAGCCCTGCAAAAATCGGAGTATATAAGTGTATTTTTTTCATGTCCGTAACGCATTAAAATTCAACAACTAAATGACCAAAAAAGCGACGCTGAGTAGGATAAGGAGCAATATCTACCCCCGATGCTACGGCTTGTAATCCAAAAGTAGAAGTCTCGGGATCGTAGCCACGGTATTTGCTGAATGTCAATGGGTTTTGGCAAGAGAAGCCTACGCGCACCCGTGATATTTTATTGTTGGACCACTTATTCAGGGAAGTGGTGGGTACGGTGTAGTACAACGCGGCCTCGCGCAAACGAAGATAAGAGGCATCTTGTACCCATCGGTCGGCACCGTTGTGAGGAGCTAAGCCCCGCTGACGGCCATTAGGCACGCCGTCGCCGTTATCGTCATCGTCCCAGTCAGGAGATGTTCCGCCACCATCCCACAAAAACTCGGTCAGGTTGATATTGTCACCGCCTTTTTTCCAGTGCCAAAGCATGTTGAAATCAAAGTTTTTGAAGAAGTTGATTTCATTGCTCCACGACATCTGGAAGTCAGGCTGGTTGTTTCCTAAAATATAGGCTCCTGTGCGCACACCTTCGGCAGCAGGCGTATCATTAGCATCACGTGCTGGGCGTGTTCCCACGATGGTGGTAGGTGAAAAGCCCTCTTGGTACAGGAACGTCCCTAAAGTTACCCCAAAAGCGCCTGAGTTGTAGGCTGGAATCCCCAACTTGGTGAGCAGAATGTCGTTTTTCCACCACAATACCCGCGAACTCCAGCGAAACTTTTCTTTTTGGGCAATGGTCCCCCCCAGCGAAAGTTCTACGCCACGGTTTTGGAGTTGGGCTAAGTTAGTAGGTATTGTACTGATACCCACTGCCGGAGAAAGTTGTAAATTCTGGATATTGCTACGGGTTTGCTTATCGTAGTAGGTCGCTTCCAATTGGATTCGGTTGTTAAATAATCCTAAATCCAATCCAAATTCCAACTCACCTGCCCGTTCAGGTTCGATGGCGGTATTGCCCGCCGCAGTGGTCACCACCGAGCCTAGCAATCCGCCGATATTGGCCGAGTTGAGCGGCGTAAATGTGGTTCCAAAACCTGGTACCCCAGCGGTTTGTCCATAGGCAACGCGTGGCTTGATTTGCGAGAAAACAGAAGATAAGCTCGACGAGCGAATGAAGTCAAAGTTGGCAATGTTGATGGCCAAAGATGCTTTCGGGAAAGCCCAAAACTTGTCGGCATCGCCAATAAGGGTTGATTTGTCCCAACGTACACCCGCCGTTGCGATGATTTTATCATCCCAGTTGGCTTCTTGTTGAACAAACGCCCCTACGTCGGTAATGGTCTGAAAACGTTGGTCAAAAATTTCTTGTACTGTTCCCTGACGTAAGTTGGTTTGACCTCCTGCCAATCCACGCGAGCGGTTGAGTAAGCGGTCTTCGCGGAAGTTAAGCCGCACCGCACCTGCCTGCGACGTAAGATTGACTTTCCCAATGTTCCAGTTATAAACCAATGCTGTTTGAAAGTTGGTATTCACGTTTTCGGTTTTCCCCCAAATCACATCGCCAGGGTTTCCTTGGGCGCGTTGAAATTGCAAATCCTCAGGAAGGTAAACAAAAGTAGTTCCTTGGGTGTAGTCCAAGCCTCCTTGTCCTACCAATTTCAGTAGTGATTTTTCTGATTTGTAAAGATTCGCCGTCAGGTTAAACGACTGAATAAATCGGTTGACATTGGTGTTGTTGATACCACGGTCGGTCACTGCTATGGGATTTTCGGAAAAGTAAGGGTTGTCGGGGTAGCGACCGCTTTCATCGGGGAAAAGGTTATAATAATTGGGGACGTAAGCGATGTTGTACCCAATACTCGCCCCTGAGTTATTTTGGTTTCCCGTAAAACCCCGGTCGGAGTTGGTATTGATGTAGTTTGACCCTACGGATAAGGTAATATCGTTGGTCAGTTTATGGTCGATATTGGCGCGTAACGAATAGCGTTTAAAGCCCGTACGGCGAACAATGCCTTTTTCGTCGGTCAAAGCTCCCGAAATGAAAAACTTGGTTTTGTCGCTCCCGCCCGAAATCCCCAAACGAGTGTTGGAAAGTGGTGCCGTGTTTCCGTAAAAATATTTTTCATAATCCCAGGTTTGGCCATTGGCTGCGCGAAAACGCTCTAATTCTATTGGGCGACGAGCGGCGGCAAAAAATGTATTTATTTTTGCTTCCGTCCAGTTGTCCACCCCAAACAGGCGCTGTGGTGTAGCAAATCCGTAGTCTTGGGCAAACGATACTTTTGTTTTGCCTGCACTACCGCGTTTGGTGGTGATAATGATTACCCCAGCATTGGCCCGGGTACCGTAGATAGCCGCCGCCGATGGCCCTTTGAGGACTTCTACGTTTTCGATGTCGTTGGGGTTTAAGTCAGAAATACGGTTAGAAGCATCGTCTTGGGTTTCTGCCCCTGCGCCTGTTACCGAGGCACGACCCGAACGATTAACCCCGTTGTTGGCATAGACTCCGTCAATAATGTAAAGAGGTTGAGAGGCCCCTACTAGCGATGAAATACCCCGCAACTGAATCGACACCCCACCTCCTGGAGCGCCACCGTTGGTGTTCATATTGACCCCTGGCAGTTTTCCATAAAATGCGTTGTCGACCGTTTGGATTTGGGTCGTCCCCATGAGGTCTTTGGCCGAAAGAGTTGCTACGGCGTTGGCCAGATTAGAACGTTTGATGCTCGACGCCAAACCAGTCACAACGACTTCCTGAAGGTTTGAAACGTCTTCGATGAGTGTTACATTAATGGTGCTGTTGTTGCCAACAGCCACCTCTTTCGATTGAAAACCAATGGAAGAAAAGACCAACGTCGCGTTGTTTTGACGGAGCGTAATTGAGTACGTTCCATCCGCCCCGCTGGTGGTGCCTATTGTTGTGCCTTTCACAACGACATTCGTTCCTGGGATAGGGGAGCCATCAGCGGATTTGACAGTTCCGCTGACTTGGTTTTGGGCAAAGGCAATTGCGGTTAGTAACCACATCCCCGTTGCAAAGACTAGCCTTGCCTTCGAAAAATAGGTAAATTTTAACATGAATTTGACGATTTAGTTTATATTGAAATGGTTTACTCAACTCAAAAACAAAAGCGGATGCTTCAATGTTTTGAAATCAAGGGGGCTATAAACCAGAGAAGATTTTAACGCTGTTGCTAGAGAGTTGTTGAGAGCAATAATATTGAAATAATTCTAATCTTAAAAAAAATATCCCTAAAAATTGTTGCTACTTAGGGATACAATAAAAACAAAAAAGTAGAGCCCCCTATCAATGAGTATAGGAGGCTCTACTTAAAATCTATTGAGAATTATAAACTCTTCAAATACGCAATGCTTTTTGGCACTTGCTCATACCAAGTGGGGCTTTCGTCTTCGATGAAATAATGCTTAATACCGATTTTCTTGGCTTCCTTAATTACACCAGCCACGTCAACTTGCCCTGTGCCCAACACTACGTCGTTTATCAAGGGGGTGCCGCCCGTCAAATCTCCTTTTACGCCATTTCTGAGGTCTTTGAGGTGAATGAGCTTGAAGCGCTTTCCGTATTTTTTTAACAAACTAACGGGCTCAGCTCCACCGTGAAATGCCCAAAGAATGTCTAATTCAAAGGATACATATTCGGGGTTGGTATTTTTGACGATGTAGTCAAACAACGTTCCGTCTTCGTAAGGCTGGAATTCGTAGCCGTGGTTGTGGTAGCAAAAGGTGATGCCGTTTTCTTTCAGCACTTTGCCAATCATATTAAAATCATCCACGGCTTTTTTGGCTTCCTCAAACGTAAAACCACCTTTGACTTTATGCGGAATCCATGCGCACATAAGGTAGCTAGAACCTAGCAATTTGGCCGTTTTGGCCGCCGCGGCGGGGTCTTTTACCAATTGTTCGTAGCCTCCGCCCGTTCCGGGAATTTTGATGCCGCGCTCTTCGCACATTTTTCTAAATTCTTCGGGCGTGGTGCCTTTGGCGGCTCCGCCTTCTAGTTCGGTGACTCCCAACATTTTAAGCGTGTCGAGCGTGGCGGCTACGCCTTTAGGAAAACTGGCGCGGTAGGTGTACGCCTGCATTCCAATGGGGAACGTGTATAATTTGCCTTTTTGGGCAAAAACTTCGCCAACGGCACTGATAAGCAAAAGGGAGAGGCTTAATAAAATGGTTGTTTTTTTCATTGTATTCATTTTGAGTTAGTTACTGTTTTTTTATCACGCAAAGGCGCAGAGGTGCAAAGATGCAGTGTCTTTCTCTGCCGCAACAGCGCCTCCGCTCCTTTGCGTGATTAAAGTTTTCGTTTTTTCAATTGTTTCACGGCATAATCGGCCGCGCGGGCGGTGATAGCCATGTAAGTCAGAGACGGATTTTGGGTGCCAGTGGAGGTCATGCAGGCACCGTCGGTGACGAATACGTTTTTGCAACTGTGTACCTGATTCCATTCGTTTAGCATCGACGTTTTTGGGTCTTTACCCATGCGAATACCGCCCATTTCGTGAATATCTGAACCTGGGTTAGCGTGGGTATCCGCCCCCCGAATGTTCTTAAACCCCGCCAACGTAAACATTTCGGTGAGTTGTTCGAGGTAGTCTTTCACCATTTTGTCGTCATTTTCCGTCCACTTCACCGACGTCACTAACTGGGGGATTCCGTAAGGGTCTTTTAGGTTCGGATCCAAACGGACGTGATTGCTTTCAATGGGCACGGTTTCGCCCATCATCCACGCGCTGATGTTCCAGTTGCCCAATTGCGGATGCAGGAGCGCATCTTTGAGCTCTTCGCCGATTTCGGCCTGTCGCGTAAGGCGTCCCCGCCCGCCACCGATGCCCGTGGCATAGCCGCGTAGAAAATCACTTTCCTGTTTGTGTAGATTCCTAAAACGCGGAATGTAGGCGTTGCTGGGGTTTTTGCCGTCGGTCATTTTATCATAGTAGCCTTCATATTCGGCGTTTATGCGGCCGCGATAATTATGCCACGCAATGTATTTTCCTAAGGTGCCACTGTCGTTGCCCAGGCCGTTGGGGAAACGGCTTGAAATAGAATTCAACAAAATCAAATTGCTGTTGAGCGCCGATCCGTTGACAAAAATGATTTTGGCATAAAATTCTATCATCTCACTCGTGTTCGCGTTTACAACACGTACCCCCGAAGCACGCTTTTTTTTCTCATCAAAAATAATGGAATGGACCACCGAATGCGGGCGCAAAGTCATGTTGCCCGTTTTGGCCGCCCACGGTAAAGTGGAGGCATTGCTACTGAAATAGCCACCAAACGGGCAGCCACGGTTGCAGAGCGAACGGTGCTGACATTTGGCGCGGCCTTGGTCGTAGTGGATTTGCTGTGGATCGGTTATGTGCGCACAACGCCCCTGAATCACGTGGCGGTCTTTGTAATTTTTGGTGATGGCCTCCTGAAAATGTTTTTCGATGCAACTCAATTCAATGGGTGGCAAAAACTCACCATCGGGCAATTCTGGCAAACCGTCTTTATTTCCCGAAATTCCCGCAAATTTTTCAACGTGGCTGTACCAAGGCGCAATATCGGCGTAGCGAATGGGCCAATCGGTCGCAAACCCATCGCGAGCGGGGCCTTCAAAATCAAAGTCCGACCAACGTTGTGTTTGACGCGCCCATAACAGCGATTTGCCACCTACGTGGTAGCCGCGCGTCCACTGAAACGGCTGTTCTTCCACAAACGGCTGTTCACCAGGCTTTAAGGCCCAGTGCATGGTTTCTTCGCGCATGAAACTCGCTCGGCCGTTGGGGTATTGATTGCGGATTTCCAACGGCACTTGACCGCGATGCTCAAATTCCCACGGATGTTTATTGGCGGTTGGATAATCGGTTACGTGTTGTACATCACGACCACGCTCCAAAACAAGGGTTTTGAGTCCTTTTTCGCACAACTCCTTCGCTGCCCAGCCGCCGCTGATTCCTGAACCAATCACGATGGCGTCGTAGGTACGGTCTTTGATGGAATCTATATTAAGGTATGACATTTGAGTATTGAGTAAAGAACATGGGGTATAAAGTATTGGGTATTGAGTACTAACATTGGGGTTTCAGTAAAGAGAAAAATCCCAATACTCACTACTGAACTGGTACACACCCGTAATAATGCCCTGGTGCTTGATTGTATTTCAGGTGTTTGGTCTGAACGTATTCGGAGGTGGTAAACCCGAGAATTGTCAGTGATTTTACAAGTGTCAAATAGTCTTTTTGCATCTGGTCGGTCGACATTGCTACCTTACCCAAAACGTCTTTACGCTGGAGGGAGTTGCAATCAACGAAGGCCCGGAGATAGCGATCTTTGGCGATTGCATCGGTCTTTTCAAGGCCTTTTTTGACATTTTCCTGCACGCCTTTTTCGTAACAGTCCACCAACATTTTTTGGATAAAATCTGGCACACCCAAGTCTTTGGCTCCAGGAGTATCGGTTGTTGGAATGATAGTGTCTACCACCGAAACTAGCAACGCTTCTTGTTGAGGCGAAAGATTTAACGCCCACCTTTGGATGTTACTCGGGCTCCACGCTTCTGCCCAAGTGGGCAAAACGACGAATCCACCTGCGGCCAAGGCGACATTTTTAAGAACTTCCCGTCGGTTCATGCGTCTTTAAATTTGCTTTGTAAACTCAATGAGTTAAAGGGTTGATTTAATATAATTTACTGATTTAAAAACGTTTCATCGCTTCCGCATAGCGGCGGCCCAATTCGCGGGCGGCAGGTGCGTCAAAATGCGTTTTATCTCCTTTCTCCGCCAATCCTGCGGCTTCAACGCAAGCCGTGTGTTTAACTTTTTTAGGTAATTGGCGAAGTTGTTCATTGATGTCTTTTGCTTCTGGAATACGATTCACGAAGAAATCACCCAACGTACCAACCACAAACGGCACCTTACGGGCCGATAATTCTTTACGAAAACGCTTGATGAGCGCCTCTAATTTTTGGGTGTAACTTCCTACCAATGTGGGTTTACTGTCGCTTTCGCCTTGGTGCCACAAAATGCCTTTCAATTTCCCCGCTTGTAGCGCTGCTTTCGCCCGACGAAGGGCATCGTCGTAGGGATAGCTTTTGGTTTGGTCGTGGTAGCCACCAGGTTGCCACGAGTCAATGGCCGACCCACCCACAGCCGCTGGTATCAGACCAATCACAGCAGACGTATCAGCGTCGGCCATTACGCGGGCAAATTCCAGCCCTGGCCCAACGCCCGCTTCGGGTTTGTCGAAGTGCATGGGCGCAACGGCAGGCACCCACTGATTGTCTTTGTTAAGCATCCAAATCCGCGGATGTGGCGTGCGGTCAGACTCTTCCACCTTGCCGCGTCCTGCCATGTTTGATTGACCAACGAGCAGATACAGATGCAGTTTTTTGCCCTTAAAATCAGGGTTTTGAGCCACTGCTTTTAAAGAAAAGAGGGCGAAAATATAGAAGAATAAGTGTTTCATAAGGGATTGATTTACTTTGCGCCCCTTTCTAAACCATTGCGAAAAAAAAATAGTGTTAACTGCCATGGTTTTTCGCAATGGACGCAAGGATAGATTAATCTTTAAAATATTTTTCCAAGACTTCTTTCGGTTGCCATTGGTCGGGTTTGCGTACAACGTTTTTGTAATCAAATACTTGTGATGAAATCTCAGCTGCAGTCAACGGGAAAGTATCACCGTATAGTTGTTGATGTTTTCTTAGGTCTTCCATCATTGTTTTTACTTTGGCAGTGTATTCGGGTTTTTGAGCCAGATTGTTGAGTTCGTGCGGGTCAGTTTGTAAATCAAATAGTTGGACAAAATCAACTTTTGGATAACGAATCAACTTCCAACGTCGATCACGAATAGCGCGCTGCGAGAACGTATAGGCGGTAAAGACTTGCTCACGCACCGATGGGGTTTTGTTCTGAATAATTCCCGACAAATCTTTCCCTTCTAAGTCTTTGGGAGCGGCTATGCTGAGCATTTTACAAATTGTCGGAAACAGGTCGAAAAGATACACAAAAGCGTCACTTTTTTGGTTTTTAGGAATTCCTTTTCCGCTCATAATCAGCGGCACTCTCATGCTGTGTTCGTAAAGATTTTGTTTCCCTAGTAGGCCATGACTGCCCATCGCCAAGCCGTTGTCAGCGGCAAAAACAATGATGGTATTTTTGTCTAATCCTTTCTCTTTCAGCTTCGCCAGAATCTTCCCAATGGCTTCGTCCAAGTGCGTAATCATGGCATAATACTCTGTGAGCTGTGATTTGATAACCTCGGTGGTTCGCGGATAAGCGGCCAGCATCTCGTCGCGCACGGTCATATCGCTGCCAAAATTGAAGGGATGCGCGGGCATAAAGTTTGGCGGAAGCGGTGCCGTTCCGTAACGCTTGAGATAATCGGGTAAAGGCGAGCGCGGGTCGTGCGGGGCCGTAAACGCTACGTACGTGGCAAAAGGTTTATTGGCCGATTGTTTGTCTAAAAACTGAATGGCCGTTTCGGCAAAATGATCGGTAGAGAATCCTTTTTTGATGGGGGGCATAAAGGTTCCGTCGGGTTTCAAATCACACATCGGAGTTTGATAATGGTCGGCCATTCCGCCGAGCATCACGTTTTTGGCTTCCATAAAACTCGCTCCTACGGCGGCGGGTTCGTTGTGCCATTTGCCCGTCATAAAAGTAGAATAGCCATTTTGGCGCAGTAGCATCGGCCACGTAGTCACGCCATTTAGTTTGTCAGTTACTCTAAAAAAGCCTTTTCCACTCATCAACATCGCGCGGCTCGGCGCACAAACGGCTCCGTGATTACCCCCCAAAATATGCGCCTCGCTGAACAACATACCATTGCGCGCCAATTGGTCGAGATTGGGCGTTTGGACGTAAGGATTGCCGTAACAACCCAAAGCATCGGCGCGGAGATCGTCGGCAAAAAGGAAGAGAATGTTGGGTTTGGGAGATTGGGCGTAAACTGACTGATAAAGCAGAAAACAGAGTAATATAGATACGTTCCGAATCATGGAGTTGCCGTTGGTTTATTTCTGCTTTTAAAAAGCATTTTTTGGCAACCAACTACTAGATGTATCTCTTTCAAAACAAAATACTAAGCTTGATAGAATCCGCAGCGCCTGGCAGATAGCACACAGAGCTATCTGGTCTGACTATCGTCTGACCTTCCACAGAATTAAAAATCTCCGTAATTCACCTGCAAACACGGTAAACCCAGCTCCAGGCGCCACAAATCCACGACTTGATTGCGGTCGTCGAGCACGAACTGTACGAAATATTGCCCTTTTATGTGCGCTTCGTAAAGCTCTTTTTTGACAACTGCATCTTTGCGCATATCTCCCGTCGTACGCATATAGAGCGCGTGATAAGGGATGTTGTTGTATTTCAGCCAATTGAGTGTTGGCGTTCGCGCTTTCTCTTCTCGGCCCGACATCAGGATAATTTTAACGCCTAAGGTATGATACGTTTTGATGATTTCGGCAATGGGCTGGTTGAGGTCATCCAATTCGCACGACATGGAATCGTAAGGGCTTCGGTTTCTCAAAATAGCCAACGTGCCGTCCAAATCACACAGGATAGCAGGCGGTAAACTTGGGTCTTGGGGCTGATAATGCGGCCCGCGCTCATCGCCCAACACGTGGGTTTTGTACATCCGCAAAATCACCTCGCGGCCTACTTTCTTCTCCCGCACTTCATCCCGAGCCAAGCTTTCTTCCAACGAAGTGTTCATTTCCCGAATCTCAATTTTTACCTGCTCACCCGTGTCTTTGGTATATTTTTCCACCACCTGACGAATCCGCTCCACGGGCCGCTCCGAAAGATTAGTATCATCAATAATGACGTGTTTTCCATCACGCAGGGCTTCCACCAACATTAAATCACGGACACGTTCTACAAATTTCTCATTGTGTTTTGAATGCTCGCTGTTGTCGAGCATGGCGCGGAGTTCGTCTTTGTTGAGCCGCTTGTACATGCCTTTATTTTCATCCAACAGTTGTCGGGCTAGGGTGGATTTTCCACTCGCAGGCAAGCCTCTTAGTAAAATTACTTTTTTCATTTTTTAGACATCATAAATTGGCAAACGGCTTCTGAAAAGTTGGCCGAATTTGTTTCTAGATAATTTCGTCATACGGTTTTTGGTCAAACATTTTGAACAAAACCGCCGGATAACGACAGGTTTGAAAATACAGTGTGGTGTCTTTGCGGGTTTCTAAAATTCGAAAATTAGCTTTCCAGATTGCTTCAATTTCGGCAAATTTCGTCAAAAGTTGCGTGTGGGTTTCTTTCACCCAATCATAAAATTCATCGGGGACTTTTTCCAAAATCGGCGCTAAATCCTGCCCCTCTATACTACAAAGTATACTCAAAAGCGGAGAACATCCCATCATGATTCGTTTATCAAAGACCAAAAACCCAAGTATGTTTCTGTAGGCCGTAACTGTCATCCCGATCTTTGGGACTTTGCCAAAGAACTCCCCAAACGGAAACATCCCAATTACCGCCAACTCGAAATCATCATCAACAAAAAAAACGAAGCCCAAAAACTCGTTCTTAACTTAGAAGACTAAAAACGGGATTTCACATTGTAGGAAGTAGAGCAGAAATACCGAGCTGCGACTAAAAAAAACACGGTCCTGATTATCTTGAAATGGTTATTCAACGTCTTATTGAGGAAGGGCGTGTAAGTTATGCAACATCACACAAAGACCTGCGAGGAGTGTTGAAGCAATTTACCAAAAACAAAGATTTTGCCTTTACTGACATTGACCATAATTTTCTGCGAAAGTGGGAACATCACTTCCATAAACAGATGATTTCTCCAAATTCTATAGGTGTCTATTTTCGGACGCGGCGTTCTCTCTTTAACAAAGCAATCAAAGAAGGATATGCAAAAAAAGCCTACTACCCTTACGACGAATACAAGGTATCTCGGTTCAAGGAGCAGACCCGCAAACGCGCCATTACAAAAGAAGAGATAAAGAAAATTGAAGCCTTGGAATTGGAACAGGGAAGTAGCCTTTATCACACTCAGCAATTCTTTTTATTCAGTTACTATTGCTCTGGGATGAACTTCAAGGATGTGGCACAGATTCAATGGAGTAATTTTAAAAAAGTGGAGACCAAGCTTTCCATGACCTATGATCGCAGTAAAACCACCTAGCTTTTCAACATTCAACTAAAAATTTATTATAAT
>VFQN01002903.1_pt1 | contig 25530 bp, 16 predicted proteins | sample 3512371 | NCBI WGS metagenome assembly VFQN01 (sample SAMN10412370, study PRJNA504923) | tailings metagenome | isolation source: Replicate 2 from Balatoc abandoned mine | place: Philippines: Itogon, Benguet | collected 2017-08-28 | reverse complement strand
GTGGTGAAAGAGCGCCAGGAAAGCGAACTGATCAACAACAAAGAATACGGCTTGCTCAACAATGTAGCCAAATCGCAAACCATTAAAACTCGTCATGGTTATCCTACCCCGGATGACCTTGATGAACTGCTGACCAAAGTATGGAAAGAACCCGCCTTCTTTCTGGCGCACCCGAAAGCGATTGCTGCGTTTGGCCGCGAGTGTACCCGCCGTGGCGTACCACCGCCGACCGCCTCCCTGTTTGGCTCACAGTTCCTGACTTGGCGTGGGATTCCATTGATTCCAAGCGATAAGCTGCCTATCGTCAACGGCAAATCCAAAATCCTGTTACTGCGCGTCGGCGAGAGCAAACAAGGTGTGATTGGCCTGTATCAGCCTAACCTGCCAGGCCAGCAAACCATGGGCCTATCCGTACGTTTTATGGGCATCAACCATAAAGCCATTGCGTCTTACCTGGTCTCGCTGTATTGCTCACTGGCAGTATTGACCGAGGATGCAATTGCCGTACTGGAAGATGTCGGAGTTGACCATTACTATGACTACAAGTAATTCTATCGATTTAGCAAGCTTTGAGCCTGAGGCCATCTTGGCCTCATTACCGGGTGAGCATCCCAAAATGACGGCTGCCCTGGGCGTGGGTCGCGAACTGGAAAACACCGGGGTACTGGATACCGCCACCCTGACGCAACTGGTCAACGATCTTTACGCCGAAGGTTTTCCGGCCACCGCACCATTTGCGGCGGCAGACTTTGCGCAATCACTGACCAATAGCCACACGCCTCAACCATCTGTGCCCGCCACAGACTCATTAACGACGAAACTGGGTCATGCGGGCGGCAACTCCCTGGGGATAGCTTCGCCAAGCTATGTGCAAGCGCAAGGTCAACCTGTTACGCAAGAAGCACAGTCGCACCAGCTCACCTATGCGCCAGGCGTAGAAGCCCTGGGTAGCGATCCGCTGCATAACCATCCGGCACACCTGAATGTATTGCAACCTGAAGCAGCTTACCTGGCACCGTCAGCTTTTGCCGGACTTGGGATAGAAATCCCATACCAGCAGGAGCTGGATCGCTGGCTTGGGTCAGGCAGTACCCAGGTGCCCGCTTCCGCAGCATCAAGCCAACCGGCCAGCAACCCTTCTGCTGCCAGCTCGCAATCATTTTACTTTTTACAAGCTGAACCGGCACTCACCGGCAGCCTGCCCGCTTCTGCACATCCCGCATTTGATGTACATGCTGTTCGCCGCGACTTTCCGATTCTGAATGAACGCGTCAAGGGACGCCAACTGGTGTGGTTTGATAACGCTGCCACCACGCAAAAACCACAGGTAGTCATAGACCGTATCAGCCATTTCTACCAGCACGAAAACTCGAATATTCATCGTGCTGCACATGAACTGGCTGCAAGGGCGACAGATGCCTATGAAGATGCCCGCGAAACCGTGCGCCGTTTTATCAATGCACCGTCAGTGAATAATGTGATTTTTGTACGCGGCACCACTGAGGCCATTAACCTGGTGGCTAAAACCTGGGGCAAAAAACATCTGGGCGCAGGTGATGAAATTGTGGTCTCACACCTGGAGCATCACGCCAATATCGTCCCCTGGCAGCAACTGTGTCAGGAAACGGGGGCGGTATTGAAAGTGATCCCGGTGGATGACAGCGGCCAGATTCTTCTGGAGGAATACCAGAAACTGCTGACAGCGAAAACCAAGCTGGTGTCGTTTACTCAGGTGTCAAATGCATTGGGGACGGTCACGCCAGCACAGGAAATGATTGCCATGGCACATAGGGCCGGGGCAAAAGTGTTGCTGGATGGTGCGCAATCGGTTTCACATATGCGCACAGATGTGCAAACGCTGGATGCGGATTTTTTGGTCTTCTCAGGTCATAAGATATTTGGCCCGACTGGCATTGGTGCACTGTATGGCAAAGCGGATGTGTTGCAAGACATGCCTGCCTGGCAAGGCGGCGGCAATATGATCCAGGATGTAACGTTTGAGAAAACGATCTACCACGCTGCGCCAGCCAAGTTTGAAGCAGGTACGGGTAACATTGCCGATGCCGTCGGGTTGGGCGCAGCATTGAAGTATGTAGAGCGTTTAGGCATTGAGAACATCGCGGCTTACGAGCATGCCCTGCTCGAATATGCCACCGCTGCCATGTGCCAGATTCCTCACCTGCGTTTGATAGGTACCGCCAAACACAAAGCCAGCGTTTTATCCTTTGCATTAAAAGGCCATCAAAGTGAAGAGGTTGGCGCCGCGCTCAATGAAGAAGGCATTGCAGTGCGCTCAGGGCATCATTGTGCGCAACCTATCCTGCGCCGTTTTGGTGTAGAAACCACAGTGCGGCCTTCATTGGCGTTTTACAACACTTATGAAGAAATTGACCGCATGATTGCAGTATTGCAGCGCCTGGCGTCTTACAACGCTTAAGACAATTGTAAACCTCCGACGTGTATGCATTTCCAGTGGGATGCATACACGGCCTTTTCTTGGGCAGTTACAACCAGCTGTTGTGACATCCGGTCTAACCCCTGTAAAATCCCTGACTCAGGCACAGACAAGCGATAAAGCAGACCGATGAAATTTGATCCGCGCAATAACAAGTTCACCGCTATATTCACCAGGGAAATGCTGGAGGCGACGCTTCCGTCAGTCCTGCTAATCTGCCTGGCCCTGTTTTTTGCATATAAATTCATAGACCCTGCCCCACCCCGTAAAATTGTCATTGCCACCGGCAATGCAGACCTCAACTACAACGCTTTTGCTGCCATCTACGGGGTTTACCTGAAAAAAGAAGGCATTACCCTGGAGACGCGCAAAACTTCCGGCGACATTGAAAACTTGCGCCTGCTGAAAAATCCGGATTCGGACGTGGACATCGCCTTTATCCAGGATGGCGTTGCTCATACTGAAGGTGCGGGCATGCTGTTATCGCTGGGGAGTTTGTATTACCAGCCAGTCTGGATATTCTGCCGTTGCAAAAAAGAGGTCACGCATTTGTCTGCACTGAAAGGTAAACGGATTGCGATTGGCTATCTGGGTGACGGTACCCATGCCCTTGTCAGTACCTTGTTATCGGAAAGCGGCATTGATGCTGAAAACGCAACCCTCAAGGCGATTGGTGGTGATGAGGCCGCGGAGGCATTGCGTCAGGGGAAAGTGGATGCCGCTTTGTTTGTGGATGTGGCCAATGCAAGCCTGGTTCGCGAACTCTTGGGGGAGCCGCAACTGAAACTGTTAAGCCTGGATACTGCCGAGGCTTTTTCACGCAAGTTTGCGTTCATGCATCATCTGGTACTACCCGAAGGGGCGATGGACCTGGCGCGTAACCTGCCACCCCATGATGTGCACCTGGTGGCGCCTACTGCCACGCTGGTAGTCAAGGAGAGCATGCATCCGGCACTGGTCTACCTGATGATGAAGGTGATCTCACAGGTGCATGGCGGTCCGAGCATGTTTAACAGCAAAGGTGAGTTTCCTTCGGCCAAGGATACTGACTTCCCGCTTAGCACCCAGGCACTTAACTTTTACAAATCCGGCCTGCCGATTATTGATAAATACCTGCCATTCTGGGCAGCGACTTTTGTCAACCGCACGCTCATTGTGATTCTGCCTTTACTGGCATTGCTGATCCCGCTGACCAAAATTATCCCGATGGTGTATGTGTGGCTGGTCAAGCGCAAGTTGTTCCGTTATTACGGCGAGTTGCGCTTTCTGGATACGCAGTTACAAGACATTCAGAGCGCTGACGACGTACAGCAATGCCTGGAAAAACTCAATGAGATTGAAACCAAAGTGGTGAATGTGAAATTACCGGTACCTTTCTCACAATATGCTTACGAACTGCGTGCACATATCGAGTTGGTCAGGTCCAAACTGAATCACCACAAATTGCGGTCTGTAGACAGCTGACCATGCCTGAGGAATGGTTTAGGTCGCGTTGTTGACCCACTCTTGCAGCGCCTTCTCTTCCATGGGTCGTGCATATAAAAACCCTTGTACCAGGTCACAGCCGAGGCTTTTCAGGTAATCAGCCTGCGCTTGTGTTTCCACGCCCTCAGCTACAATCTGGTAATGCAGGTTTTTACCCAACACCACTATTGCACTGGTCACCGCTTCAGAACGCTCCTTACCTGGCACATCATTCACAAATGAACGGTCTACCTTTAAATAATCTCCGGGTATATCTCGCAAATAAGCCAGGCATGAATAACCGGTGCCAAAATCATCAATCGCCAGTTTGACGCCAAGCTGTTTGAGTGCCTGCAAACTTTCAGTGCCTTTGCAATCGGAATGCACCAAAGCACTTTCAGTCAACTCGATCACCAGCCGTTCCGCGGAGAGCCCTGTTTCACGTAATACCTGCAACACATAGTCAGTAAAGCCTGGCGACCTCAATTGCATTGGGGATACATTGACTGAGACCTTTACTTGACTCAAATCGCCAGTTTTCCACGCAGCAACCTGCTGACAGGCCACTTTTAACACCCAGGCACCCATAGGCACAATCAAGCCGGTCAATTCAGCCACGCCAATAAATTTGTTAGGCGGAACAACACCATGTTGTGGATGTTGCCAGCGGATCAGCGCCTCCACACCCACGAGTTTTCCCGTCAAAAAGTCCATTTGCGGCTGGTAAACGAGGTAGAACTCCTGATGGGCAATCGCCGCTTCCAGCTCACTGGCAAAGGCCAGTTCTTCTGGGGGCAATACCTGGTCATGCATGACCCCTTTGCGGTAATAATTCAGGGTCATTACAAGCACGATAGCGTTCAATGCCAGTGTAATCAGCAATGGGGTCAGATGGGGATCATGTCCGAACAGCACACCCATCCCGCCAAGTGCAATCGCACACAGGAAAAGGACTGCGACAATCCAGCGTAAATGCTGCCCGGTATCGTCCAATAGCAATAAATAACTCAGGGACGTTTGCGAGACTTGTTTGGCAATCAGCGACATGGCGCACAATACACCCGCAATAGAAGTTAATAGTGAGAGCTGCCCGTATGCATCCGGGATGTGGTAAGCCTGAGCCAATAGCCCCGTCACTGGCATGAGTATCGCGATAGACAGAATGGTTTGGCTGGCGCGGTTAAAACGGAAGTGGCAAAGCAGGTAGCCGAGCATGACAAGCAAGGACATAATGAAGTCTGTTGTCACCTGTCGATGGCTGGCATCCGAAAAAAAATCATCTGTGGAAAACAGATGGCTATAAGAGGCATGACTACTGAGTAGCGTGTAGACCTGTACAAAAAACCATATTAAAACAGCGCTGACCAGCAACCTTGTCATTCGTGACCAGCGCCACGTGTCATAGACTACGCGCAAGCTGGCGACAATAAATAGAAGGGAGCTCAGGCTCTGCAATACGCTTAATGCAAAGGTGGCTTGCAACGGAATAAGAGGCAAGCCAAAAAGTATGCTGAAAATACTGGCAAGTGCTAGCCATGGCGACTGCTTTTGGACTGTACGGAGAAATCGATGCCGCATGTACTGACGTTGCGTCGTACACTCTTGAACACTTTCAGTGAACCAGTCAATGCTGGGTGCTGACATGCTGCCCCCTATTTCGGTCTGTTATTATCACCTGCCGCAGCAGGTCGTTTTGTTTATACTACAGGGCAACTATATTGATACAAAAGCGAAAGAAAAGAGGAGTTTGTTATCCTTTAAATCGAATTAAAGCGATTCAGGCATGATTTGCTACAGAAACATGCGTTGATATATCAGAGTGAATATCAACACACTGAGGTCATCTGCATTGCAAGTAGACTGCAGCCTGTCCGACATTAGACTTCAGCACTGAAGTGAGTCGAAACCCATTGCTGCAGCGCTTGTGCTTCCAGCGCTTTGGAAAATAAAAAGCCCTGCGCAATGTCGCAGCCTATCCCTTTGAGAAAGCTGGCCTGCGCCTCATTCTCTATGCCTTCGGCAATAATGCGGTAATCCAGACTCTTGCCCAGGCTGACGATCGCCTGGATGACAGCCTCAGCCTTATTGTGTCCAGGGAGCTCCATCACAAATGAACGATCCACTTTCAGATAATCACCTGGAATGTCACGCAGGTAAGACAAGCAGGAATAACCGGTGCCAAAATCATCAATGGCGAGTTTGATGCCGGCCTCTTTCAAGCGATGCATCATGCGCAGGTTTGCACCATCATCCTGCACGAAAGAACTTTCGGTCAGCTCAACCACCAGTCTGTGCGGCGGCAATCCGGTTTCTTTGAGTATCTGCAAAATATCTTCCACCAGTGTCCCTGACTGTAATTGCAGCGCAGAAACATTCACTGCAATCTCTGCCTTGCCCAGTACCGGATGATGATTCCACTGTGCCGCCTGTGTACAAGCCGTACGCATCACCCACTTGCCCAGGGGCACAATGAGGCCGGTCAACTCAGCCATATGGATGAATTTATCCGGGGAAATGATGCCTTTTTCAGGATGCCGCCAGCGCACCAATGCCTCTACCCCTTTTAATTTTCCTGTATTGAAATCAACTTGAGGTTGGTAGACCATATAAAACTGGTGGTTATCGAGAGCGGTCTCTACCTGGCTGGCAAAGTCCATATCTGCCGCTGGCAAAACAATTTGTTCACTAGTCTGCCCTTTACGGTAATAGGTAGCGGTCATGGTATAGATGATGGCCAGAATGGATACCACCACGACCACGGGCAGTGCGCGCAACATATCTTGACCAAACTCAACACCGGCTCTGGCCAGCATAATGGCAAAGAAGCTCAGGAACACAATGCTGAAGCGTATCTGCTTGCCGTTATCATCCATCAACAGCAAGTAACTCATAGGCGGATGAGAAGCATGTTTTGCCAGCAGGCTAAAAGCGCACAACAAGCCGCTCAAGGTTGTTAAAGGTGACATGATGCCGTAAGGCCGCGCAATCCCACACAAAAAGCCAAGTAAGGGGATCAGCGGAATCATGACCGCCACATATAAAATCGCCTGGCTTGTGGCCAGCCAGCCGGAACGCTGAAAAAGATAAGAAGTGGCAATCAAACAGGCCAGCAAGGCGCCAGCCGCATACTCCACAACAGGGGATCCCTGATGCACCTGCACATCATTGCTAATCCTCAGCAGGTGCGCAGTATCATTAAAATCTGCAGCATAAGGGGATAACTGAACCACGAACAAACTGATGGTTACCAGTGACATAGTCAGCATGGCCAGGTTGGTTCGGCCATTTTCCAGTAGCAAATTGTAACTGACCAGGATAAAAGTCAGGTAAGTGAGTAACTGCGCCAGCCAGACATTATTCTCTACATCAAGCAGGTAATGCGGGAAACCCAGCAAGCCACATACCATGCTGGCCATGGCCAAAAAATGAGTATTGTCCTGCACTTTACGTACAAGACGATGGCGCATGAATTGTCTTTGCGCAGCATTATCAGTGAGTGGCGTTGCCAGTTCGCCAATCCCGGTGTCACTCATTATTTACCCTTTAATCCCTGTGATCGAATCATTCTGCGCCATAGGCACAAAAGACTCCCTGAGCTATGTCATTAAACCTTAAAACTCAACAAGGTTATCGGTTAAATAAGCGGGTAAATTGAGACCAAATTTAAAAAAATTTAATATTCAGGCTAATCAAACAGAGCATCATCAGGCTGCTTCTAATACACGCTGCATGCCATCGGCACTATTGCGCGTATAAACAACCTTCAGTCCACGTTTGTGAGCCACATGCTTGATACGATACATCATGGAATGATTGAGCCAGCCGGTGACCAGCACAATCACATTGAGGTTTGCTGGTAGCTCGCGCTTCACGTCCCCTGGTTTCCTGCCGGTCCAATGATCAATTTTATTGATACCCTGTGCTTGCAACACTTGTTTGATGCCTTCAATACGGTCACCACCAATCACTAATGCTTTTGACATGAAACACTCTCCTTATGTAGAGAAAGAAAAAGGCATTGGGTAAATGCCTTTTTCTGTTGATCAAATCTTATTTCTGGTAAATCTCGTCAAACACACCACCATCGGCAAAATGTGTTTTTTGTGCCTTTTGCCAGCCACCAAACACCTCATCAATCTTGATCAAATTGACTTTTGGAAACTGTTTTTCATATTTTTTGGCGACAGATTCCAGTGTTGGGCGATAGTAATTCTTAGCTGCAATTTCCTGGCCTTCTTCACTGTATAAATATTCCAGGTAAGCTTTCGCGACTGTTTCGGTACCGTGCCGTTTGGCATTCTTATCCACCACAGTGACTGGCGGCTCAGCCAAGATAGACAAAGAAGGCACGACGATATCAAACTTGTCCGGACCTAGCTCTTTCAATGCCAGGAAAGCCTCGTTTTCCCAAGCCAGCAACACATCACCAATGCCGCGCTCGACAAAAGTCGTGGTTGAGCCACGTGCACCGCTATCCAGTACAGGGACGTTTTTGAACAACTTCTTCAGGAAATCCTTGGCTTTGGCATCATCGTTATTGTTTTGCTTGAGCGCATAGGCATAAGCGGCCAGGTAGTTCCAGCGGGCCCCACCCGAGGTTTTCGGGTTTGGCGTAATCACTGAAGTACCCGGTTTGACCAGGTCGTTCCAATCTTTGATGTTTTTTGGGTTGCCTTTGCGCACCAAAAATACAATGGTAGATGTATACGGTGAGCTGTTATGTGGCAACCTTTTCTGCCAGTCAGGCCCAAACAAACGGCCTTTGCTGCCCACCTCATCTATGTCGTAAGACAACGCCAGGGTCACCACATCTGCCTGCAAGCCATCAATCACCGAACGTGCCTGTTTGCCAGAACCACCGTGCGACTGTTTGATAATCACATTGTCACCGGTTTTATCTTTCCAGTACTTGGCGAACGCGGCATTGTAGTCTTGATACAACTCGCGGGTGGGGTCATAGGAGACGTTCAGCAGGTTAACCTCGGCGGCACTGGCGAATAGCGGCAGAAACAGTGTCACCCCAAGCAGTACATGTTTTAAATGATGTTTCAGTTTCATCATAATCCTTTAATGTGTTTAGAAAGCCAGCAAGGTCAGTTCGGTGTAGAGAAATTCGGAATCGGTATCCCGATCAGCCTGCCCGGCCACTCTCCTGGACGTGTCTTTGACAAAGTCTCCGCCCCAGAAATAGGCATAACCCAGGTTGAGGGAAGCATACTGATTCAGCGGGAAACGGACGCGTAAATCAAACTCTTTGCCTAAATCCCGCCCTGAATTGCCTGTCGTATCGCGCAGGTTTGCGCCAGCGTTCCAGCGATCTGTGGCACTATCCAGCCGGTACCAGCTAAAGCCCGTATCCACTTTCACGTTTTCCAGCCAAGAGAGTTTTGGTTCAAACTCCAGGCGGATTTTTGGGCTGCGAATATTCTCCATCTGGATATAGTCATCGTTAGACCAGGGACGAGCAAAACCGAACAAACGCTCGAACCGCTGGTTTTTGCCATCCGTAGGATTTTTGTCACCGCTGGCCACGCCATAGAAAGCACTAAAGCGAGGTTTCCATGGGTGTTTGAAGCTATAGCCTATTTCTGCGTTGTAGGCATAAGCATCATGATCCAGCTCTGCCGTGACCCTGCCTGCAGCGTTTTTCTGGTCCTGATGTCCCCACTGTTTGATATAACTCGCATCGTAATCAAACTGTGTACCAGGAATCACACCATATACACGCAATCCGCCGGTATGGATTTCACGGTTAATTTGCGTATTCAATGCAGCAGGTAATCCATTCGAGTCATACTCTACCCTGTCGCCGTCCTGCTTCAGCAAAAAGTAAGAGGGTTCAATCGTCATAAACTGTGACCAGCGACGCCAGTTACCAATCACACCATAAAAGTTCTGTGAGTGGTCGACTTCATCCAGGCGCTTGGTGAAACGCTGAACGGGTTGCACCGCGTGAAATTCCAGCTGCCAGTCGTTTTTCTTTTCACCGATATTGGCTCGCACACCCTGAAAGGTATTTGTGGTGTTGCGCCACTCATTACGCGCAATCAGGCGGCGGTCACCGGCTTCCCAGGCATGGCGCCCGGCACGCACCCAGAATGGCCGGTTATTACCCAGGTCGTCTTTGCCAAAAATACTCTCCTTGTAATACAGCTCCAGGTAAGCTTGCAGGAAGTCGGCCTGGTTGACATCCCGGGTGTCATAGGCGCGGTCGTAATCGCCATGATTCCTACGAGAATCCTGTACCTCAATGGCGAAACGGAAGGGGTCAAGCACATTTTTCAAGCCGACATAAGCCCTGGAACGCAATAACAATGGCTCATCAATATTTTGTGCGTTTCTTCTGAAGTCATTATCACGGTGTTCAAACCGCGCCCGGTATTCAAAGCCAATATCCAGCCAGTCAATGTCTGCGAGCGCATCGTAATCCTTAAGCCAGGTTTTGTTTAACTGCTTGACGTAACGAGGTGGCTCGGTCTCTTTTTGTGTGCCATAACTGCGGCGTTCAACATAATAACCATTGGCCGCTCTGGCTGCCGCTTTTTCTTCAGCCTTGATTTCTTCCAGGCGTGCTTTAACTTTTTTCTGTTGTTCAATATCCTCAACTTGAGTCTCTGCCAGCTGCACCTCTTCTGCCGAGGCCAAGCCATTACCCAGCCACCACACACCCGCGGTCGCCAGTGCCAGACTTATTTTTTTTAACTGCATGTAATTCTCCCGTAATTTAATGACTTCCAGCAGCCTGGTCAGCACTCAGTAAAATATATCCATTACTTCTTAGCTTTGACTTGATGGTCAAAACGGACCTTTTCCCGACGCTCAATTTGCGTCACTCGTCCATCATGGACTGTAATCTCAATAGAACCATACCCAGTGTCTCTCTGAACAGCCGCAATCGCTGCTGCTACAACAGCTAAAATGGCCTCGTCGGCTTGCGCCTCAGGTTTGTTTAATACTGTAGACATGATGCCCTCGCTGCACTGAATGAACGGCATTATTTCAGAGTATTTATATTTTAAAAAATAATTATTTGTTATTTTTATATTACTTTTAACTATATACCAAGTAAAAAAAATCCCGCAATACTGCGGGATTCCAGTTTAAGTCGTTTATGATTGATTAGAAGTTGTACTGCACTTGCACGCGTATAGCATCAGCGGTAAAGCTTTGATAGTCTTGCGTACCGGCTCGGTTACCTGTCACTAAGTTATTACGCTTCATACGATGGTACTCAGCCATAATCTCAACCTCAGGTGCAAGTTGCCACTCCACACCCAACTCCCAGTCATTTACGTGGTTTTCAGGCGCATTGGTTTCGGCTTTATTGTAGCCATCAAAGTATTGCCACTTGATAAATGGAATCAAAGTACCATTGGTGTCCAGAAATTGGAAGTTATCGATCTTGTACATTGCTTGTACGTAGCCGCCTTGAAGATGTTTTTCTTCAATACGATTCTGCGCAACATCCAGACCAGGTGTTGTACCCCAGTTCCATTCCGCTTGAAGACCGAATGGCTGCGGATACATGATAAAGCTGACGCCAACACGTTCATCTTTGATACCTTTAGTGGTTGTCACACTATCCTTGGTAAACACACCAGGTGCAGTAACGCTTGAGTTAGCTGTTCTTCTGTAAGCACCCGTCGAAGGTTGATAATCTCCAGAATAAGCCTGAATACCGGCTTCGTAAATCTGACCAGATTCTGTTTTCCAGGGATAAGTTGCGCGAGCTACAAAATGGTAATTGTCATTCACGTCACTACGGTTTGCACCTTGACCGTTATAAAAGCCTGCTGCCAACATACCATAGTTGCCAGAATGCTTCAGGCCTTTATCGTTGATTTCTTTAAATAAGGCTTGAACATTTTCTGGTGTGTAGTAGTAAAACGCACCGGTATCTCGTTCATCACGAACCGCACTGTTCAACGCATCCACACGATCCATTGCCAACCGGTTTGAAGAGGATTGCAGGTTTTCAAAACCGTAAGGTACTTTGGATTGACCAACGCGCACACGGTGTACCCTGGCTTTGTCAATATTGATGTCACCGTAAGCATCACGTAATTGCGCAATATTGCCTGTGCCACTCGCTGACGAAGCAAAGTCTGGCTGAATGTAGTAACTTAAATGATCACCAAAGTCACCAAAAATAATCACACGTGCCCGACGGATTAAAAAGTTTTTATCTGAGTTGATGGAGTCATCGGTACCGACTGAACGGTCAGACCAGAGATCAACAGGGTTGGCGGGATTATCACCATCATCACCAATCATTTTGGTGACACGGTTTTGAACATAGCCGCGAATATTCACACGGCTTGTCCAACTCTTACTTTCTTTCTTTTTCTGCACTTCAACTTCGTTGGCGCGTCCCTTCATCAGCAGGGCGCCTTCTTCCTCAGTTAAAACACCCTTGCTAATCAAAGCTTGTACCAGATCATTGGTTGAGTCAGCATAGGCAATAGAACTCATGCCCGAAAACAAACCGCTGACAACTGTCGCCATGACCAGGCGACGAAAACCTAAACTCATTATTTTCCCCTATAACGATGACATGTGTATCGGGGACGTATTGTGAATAAGCAATATGACAATTTAATGACAATGCTTACATATTTCTTACAAGCGGACTATATAAAAGAATAAGCCGCCAAAAGGCGGCTTGTCATATCTAAAAAAGTGGGAGGTTTTATCAAGACTCTGCGCGCATATGCGGGAACAGGATCACATCACGGATACTGGGACTATCTGTAATCAGCATCACCAGGCGGTCAATCCCTATGCCGCAACCACCTGTAGGTGGCATGCCATACTCCAGGGCACGGATAAAGTCGGCATCGTAGTACATGGCCTCCTGATCACCAGCTTCCTTGGCTTTCATTTGTGCATGGAAGCGGGCTGCCTGGTCTTCCGCATCATTTAACTCGCTAAAACCGTTGGCCATCTCACGGCCGGTGATAAACAACTCGAAACGCTCGGTGATTTCCGGGTGCTTATCAGATGCACGAGCCAGCGGCGAGACTTCGACCGGATAATCAATAATGTAAGTCGGTTGCCACAACTGGCTTTCAGCCGTTTCTTCAAACAGGGATAACTGCAGTGAACCCAGGCCAGCGTGATCAAACGGTTTCACACCAAACTTCAGTAATTCCTGGCGCAAGAAATTGGCATCATTCAGCTGGTCTAACGAATATTGAGGTGCATATTTCTGAATCGCGCCAATGATTGTCAAGCGTTCAAAAGGCTTACTCAAATCCACCTCTTTACCAGCATAGCTCAATACTGCTGTGCCATTCGCAGCAATCGCCGCTGCGCGAATACATTGTTCTGTAAAGTCCATCAACCACTGGTAGTCAGTGTAGGCCGCATAAAACTCCATCATGGTGAACTCGGGGTTATGACGGACACTCAGGCCTTCGTTACGGAAGTTACGGTTGATCTCGAACACCCGCTCAAAGCCGCCCACGATCAGGCGTTTTAAATAAAGTTCTGGGGCGATACGCATAAACATCTGCATATCCAGGGCATTGTGATGCGTGATAAACGGTTTGGCCGAAGCACCGCCTGGAATCGGGTGCAGCATCGGCGTTTCAACTTCAAGAAACTCGTTATCGTTCATGAACTGGCGAATGGCCGCGACAACTTTAGAACGCGCTTTGAAGGTTGCGCGCGTTTCTTCAGAAGTAATCAAATCGACATAGCGCTGGCGGTACTTGATTTCCTGGTCCTGCAGGCCATGGAACTTTTCCGGCAATGGACGGAGCGATTTGGTCAGCAGGCGCAATTCTGTGACATGCACAGAAAGCTCACCGGTGCGGGTTTTAAACAAACGGCCGCGTGCGCCCAAAATATCACCCATATCCCAGTGTTTGAAGCTTTCATACAGCTCTTCACCAATTTCATCGCGTGCAATATACAGCTGGATACGCGCGGTGCTATCCTGGATCGTTGCAAAACTGGCTTTACCCATGACGCGCTTGAGCATCATACGGCCAGCAACAACGACTGGAATCTCTTGCGGATCCAGCGTTTCTTTATCGGTTTCCGCATAAGCACTTTGTAATACGGCAGCTTTATGCTCAGGCTTGAAATCATTTGGGAAAACAGCGGCTTGTTTAGACTGCGCCTGTTCCCGCATCAAGCGTAACTTTTCTCGGCGCTCCGCGATTACATGATTTTCATCGACGACTGACTCTGTCGTGCTGTCTGGGTTGGTGGAGTGTTGTGCTGTCATAAAATATCTGGCAATCGCCTGCGTAATTTTAAACTTGCTATTTTAGCATTGTTACATCTTGGCACCTCTAAAAATTCAAATTCCGTTGCGATACTGCGTTACTCATAAAAAATTTCTTCTTACATATCAATCATATGCGGCGTCAAAATTTTTTATTCTCGACTTGTCTGGCTTAGCAATTTGATTTTTTAGAGGCGCCCACCTATTTTTTTGACTCTGGCGTCAGGCGCGCTTGCCGTGTCGGCAAATGAATACGGATCATAAAACCGTAGGGAGTCAGATTGGCCGCTTTAACGAAACCGGCATGGGCTTCTACAATGTGCTTAGTCATTGCCAGGCCGATACCATGACCATCCACCTGTGAGGCACGACGGCCTCTTACAAACGGCCTGAAAATCTGTTCCAGCTCCTGTGGGTCAACTCCCTCGCCCTGGTCGCGCACTTCCAGCGTCACCTCCCGAGTGCGCGCGCTGTGCTGCAACTCAATGGAGACAATGCCATCTTCAGGCCCATATTTCACGGCGTTGCGAATGACATTATCGATCGCCCTTTGCAGCAATTCGAGCTGACCTTCTACCACCACATCATCTTCAGGCATGTCCAGACGAACTTTGGCTTCATGTTTTTCGAACAAGACGTCACCGACAATGCCTGTCAATAAACCTTTTAAATCCACCTCTGTTTTTTGCAACTTATGCATGCCGGATTCAAAGCGGAAAATTTCCAGCAGCTCGGCAATCATTCTTTCCATGCGAACCGCTTCCAGCTCTACACGCTGCAATGAGCTTTGCATTTTTTTGGGATTTTGCATGACCAGGCCAACGGCCATTTGAATTCTGGCAAGCGGTGAGCGTAATTCATGCGAAACATGATGCAGCATTTTTGACTGGCTTTTGATCATGTTATCAATGCGGGATGTCATCAAATCAAACGCTTCAGCCAATTCTGAAAACTCGTCATGACTGGCAGTAATTTTCGGGCTGACCACTCCCGGTAATTCTCCGTTTGCTGCACTCTTGAGGTGTTCAAGCAACAATTTAACTGGGTGAGAAATGGACCAGGCCAGAATACCTGCAAAAACAGCACTAGCTATCAAACAAAACAAAAGTGCTGAAATCGGAAAATTTAAAGATAACTGCGCAAAATTTAAAACCCGCCAAGTCCCTAACCTGGTTTCATTCTGTTCAATGACAGCAGGTGGACAGGTTGCGGGTGGGAGACAAGGTTGTTGAACCTCGCGATGATGCAGGGCCTTCTGGTTTAATTCCCACTGGACAATATTACCAACGGTAATGACCGTGGAAATAAGCGCCAAGAATAATGCTGCAAATAACTTCCAGAACAGGCGCCCCATAGGCCATGCAACTAATTATTACTCTCGGACAAGTTGGTAACCGACTCGGTAAATGGTCTGTATCACATTCACACCGCCAGAGGCATCAGAAATTTTTTGGCGAATACTGCTCAGGTGTACATCAATGCTACGGTCGTACTTGACTAAAGGGCGGCCTAAGGCCTTGATAGACAAGTCCTCTTTGCTGACAATCGTACCAGCATGCTTGGCGAGAATTTCAATCAGGCTGAATTCGGTACTGGTGAATACAATCGGCTTGTCAGCCCAAAATACTTTCCTGCGCTCGCTAGAAACAACCAGTTGTCCCACGACAATATCGTTGCCTTTGGGCATATCAGCGGTCTGACGACGTAAAATGGCGCGAATCCTTGCCACCAATTCTCTCGGTAAACAGGGTTTTTGCACGTAATCATCGGCACCATCTTCGAGGCCTTCAATGCGGCCTTCGTTGTCATCTTTTGCCGTTAACATTAAGACAGGGATATCAGAGTGCTGCCTGATATTGCGCAAGGTCTGCATGCCATCCTGGCCAGGCATCATGACATCCAGAATGACCAAGTCAAATTTACCGGCCAACACATATTGCTCACCGGTCAGTCCGTCGTGCGCGGTGGTCACGGTGAAGCCTTCTTGCGTCAGGAACTCCTTCAGCATGTTAGCTAATTCAACATCATCATCAATCAACAGCAGCTTGCTCATTTGTGTCCTTTAGCAGATCGGAATGCTTTTCATTTATATTAAGCCTTGGAATCTTATCGAACAATCAAATTGATTAACAAGCGTAAACAGAACAACTTTACCCAAGTTTTCAAAGCGTTGTTTAAATGTAAATCTTGATTAAAGTATACAGAAAAAGTTCGGACTATAACATTCTTAATCTGCCGTGAATGCCTCACACAACTGACTCAGTAACTGGCCAAATAGCGGCAACACATCTTCAGCACTATGCGGGCTATCATCATCCGTGGTGGCGACCAAATAACTGATGGTGACTTTATCCAGATTCTCACGGTACTCCAGCCAGTGTTCAGACTCTGCTTCTGCAATCAATTTAAACTTGTGAAAACCGGACTCAATGATTTCGGCGAGCAGCTCTGGCGCGAGCCCGTCAAACAAGGTTTTGGCAATGGTTATTTGCGCCCTGCCATAGTCTGGCTGCAATCCATCCTGGGTCAATGGCATGAACAGGAAGGCATAAATCATCAACCCAAAGCATTGATACACGCCCAGCATTTCAAAATCACTTTCAAGTTCATCTGCTGGATGGCGCCCCGCCGCCTGGATAGCCCTGAATGTCAGGAAACTTGCCAGGTAGTGTGCCGAATCTTCAATATCGGTATTGGCCAATGCGGAGACAGCCTCCGCTTCAGACAAGTGATCTGCACGCGTCTGCGCCTGACATAATTGATGCATTAACCTTAAACGCTGTTCATAAGTCATTTCCATATTGAATCCTCATCCTATTGTAGTGTTAGGGCCTGTTAACGCTATTTCAGTTGCCGCTGCTGGGGAGCATTTATTCGTTACGCAAGGCGGAAAGAGTCGCAGGAATAGATTTGGCGTAGCTGGCTACATAAGCGATAGACAACGTAGCGAAGCGAATCAATGACTCCAGCCCGCAGGGTTACCTCTGTCATCAGCGCTCTCCGCGTTGTTCGGCGCTTGTTGGGAATCACCAAACTGCGCTTCTCACGCCTTGATAGCACTGATGACAGATGCACCCTAGTCAATCTCGGGCAGTGCTTCCAGCTTTTCCTGTACATCCAGCCATTGCGCCTCGATTGAATCCAGTTGTTTTTGATTTTGCGCTTGCGCAATCAGTAATTCCTGCAGCGTTTCGCGGTGTTCAACATTGTAAATATCACCATCCGCCAATTTGCCTTGCAACGACTGCTTTTCTTGCTCCAACTGCGCCAACTGACTTTCCAGTGAAGCCAATGATTTGAGCAAAGGCCTGCGCTCAGCCAGGCGTGCCTGCCTGTCGGCTTTTTGCTGATGATAACTGTTTTGTTTGGCAGGCGCCGCCTGGCTGGACACCGTCGCTGTCTGTGCCGCGTTAAGCAAGAACTGCTTGTAATCCTCAAGATCACCATCAAATACTGCGGCTTGACCTGCGGCAACCAGCACAAATTTCTCGCAACAGGTGGCTAACAGGGTACGGTCATGTGACACCATCACCATTCCTCCTTCATATGCCTGCAACGCCATCGACAAGGCATGACGCATCTCAATATCCAGATGGTTGGTCGGCTCATCTAGTAAAATCAGGTTAGGCCGCTGCCAAATCAACATTGCCAATGCCAAGCGGGATTTTTCACCTCCAGAGAATGGTCCGCAAGGCATTCTGGCCATGTCACCCCTGAAATCAAAACTCCCAAGGAAATCCAGCAGCTCCTGCTCCCTGGCTAATGGGTCCAGCCGCTGCAAGTGTTGCAATGGCGAGTCGCTGGCAACCAGCTGTTCCAGCTGATGCTGGGCAAAATAACCGATGCGCAGGTCCTTGCCTTCCACGCGCTCACCTGCAAGCAAGGTTTCCGATTGTGCCAGCGCTTTAATCAGGGTGGACTTACCCGCCCCATTCTTGCCCAGCAGGCCAATACGTTCACCAGGACGGATCGCCAGGTGCGCCAACTTTACCAGAGGCTTATCCGCATAACCAAGCACAGCCTGGTTCATGACCAGCAATGGATCCGGTGCGGGGCCAGCCTCGCGGAAACCAAAACTGAAGGGTGAGTCCACATGCGCGGCACTGATCAGCTCCATCCGTTCCAGCGCCTTAATGCGGCTTTGCGCCTGGCGCGCCTTGGTTGCCTGAGCGCGGAAACGGTCAATGTATTTCTGCAGATGTGCCATTTGCTGCTGTTGCTTCTGGTAACTGGCTTGCTGTAAGGTCAGTTTCTCAGCACGCTGGCGCTCGAAATCACTATAGCCGCCACGATACAAGGTCAGTTGTCGCTGTTCGATATGCAGAATATGGTTGATCGTATTATCCAGAAACTCGCGGTCATGCGAAATGAGCAACAGCGTGCCACGGTAGGCATTGAGCCAGCCTTCTAGCCAGATCACCGCTTCAATATCCAGATGGTTGGTTGGCTCATCGAGCAATAGCAAATCAGACCGGCACATCAACGCGCGTGCCAGGTTCAAGCGCATCCGCCAGCCACCGGAAAAGTCACTGACCGGCTGGCTTAATTGTGGCTGTGAGAAACCCAAGCCCGCGAGTAAGGCGCTGGCCCGGGCTTCTGCACTATAGCCGTCAATATCTGCCAGGCGTTGATGCCACTCAGCCACCTGCAAGGGATCCTGTTGATCACTTGCCAGATGCGACTGCAAGGCGCGTAACTCTTCATCACCATCCAGTGTGTAATCTAACGCAGATTGCGCCAGTGCAGGGGTTTCCTGAGCGACATGCGCAATCACCCAGGATGGTGGCATCAGCAATTCCCCTACATCTGCCACCAGCTCACTACGCAGCAAGGCAAACAGGGTGGATTTACCCGCACCATTTGCCCCGGTCAGGCCCACACGGTGACCCGGATGCAATTGGAAGCTGGCATTTTCAACCAGGGTTTTACCTGCCCGGGAAAAAGTCAGTTGTTTAAACTGAATCACTGACAGTCACTTTCATCTGAAACAGAATCGCAAAAGAGTGGCATTTTAAACGAATCATTCATGCTCAGGCTGAATAATTCAACCGCAACGGCGTGTTTACACTGCGGCTACGCAACTGTTTTCGAGTAAAATAGTCTGTTAAACCATCAACCCCTCGCCCTTGCTTAACGCCCTTATGCCCTTGCAAAAAATCAAACGCTGGCTGGTGTCTTTCCTGATTGTCATCTTTGTCGTATTGGCGGGCATTATTGGCACTATTCAATTCTACGTATTTCCGCACATAGACGATTACCGCGGAAAAATTGAACAAGCGCTCAGCGAGTCACTCAAGCAGCAGGTGACCATTGCTCATATTGCCATCCGCTGGCGCGGCCTGGCACCCCAAGTGACGCTGGGGAAGGTGGTTGTGTTTGATGCCGAGCATCGGCCAGCCCTTGAGCTGTCCAAGGTCACCACGCGCCTATCCTGGAGCAGCCTGGCCACGCTCTCCCCGTCACTGATTAGCCTCAGCATAGACTCACCTAATTTAGTGGTGAGACGCACCGCTGATGGTGAATTGTTTCTGGCTGGCATTTCCATGTCTGGCCAAGGCAACCCAGCCTTTGCCAACTGGTTGCTGGCACAACGGCGTATCAAAATCTCAAAAGCCACGGTGACCTGGGTGGATGAAAAAAGGCAAGCCCCGCCTCTATTACTCAAAGATCTGAATATTCAGATCTTGACCCCGGTCTGGCAACGCTTGCTGAACCGCCATAGCATTCATATTGATAGCCTGGTTTCAACCGGGACGCGGCAGAGGATCACCGTCGAGGCCGTTGTAGTAGGGAGCGATGTCGCTAAACCTGAGGCATGGCACGGCGAGATATCCCTACGCCTGCCAGACACAGATATGGCAGCCTGGGGCCCATGGCTGGACCTGCCAGTCAACGTGAATGCGGGCAAAGGCAACCTGACCACCACACTGGCATTTGATGCCTTGCAACTGCAGCGATTAGCTGCGCAAGTGCAACTCAAGAATGTCGCCGTCACACCGGCCAATAAATCCCAGACATTCGTGGCTAAAAGCATGTCTGGCGAGCTACGCTGGCAGCGCGTTGACCAACGTTTTATGCTGGCACTCAAACATTTCTCTGCGGATATCCAGCCAGGGGTAGTGCTGGAAGATACCAATGGTGAACTGCAATGGGATAGCCAGGGCCATGAAGGGGTGCTGACCGCGAAAAAATTTGCACTGGCCCAAGGCGATCTGTTTGCGGAATGGTTACCGGCCGACTCTGCCGTTGCCAGGTATCTTGAAAATATGGCACCCGCTGGGAATGCTTCGCAAATCAAGGCACGCTGGTTGTACCAGCAGAATCAATGGCGTGACTATTCAGTCGCAGCCGATTTCAACGGCCTACACAGCAAAGCCTACGAAAACATCCCAGGGTTGGATAACTGGTCCGGGCAACTGTCCTTACGCCCGAATGCAGGCAGCGTTGAGTTTGATACCAGCAAAGCGAGTATTGAATTGGTTGGTCTGTTACGCTGGCCATTACCGATAGACCGACTGCAAGGTGAAGTCGAATGGCGCAATAACGGCCAGAAAACACTGATTAGCACACGTAACCTGCACTTTAGCAACCCGCACCTGGCCTTGCGTACCAACCTGGAGTATCAGCTCGGCGCAACAGGTGGCGACACCATACAACTGCAAAGCCAGATTGAACGGGGCGACGCCAAGTTTGCACCGTTTTATTACCCGCTCATATTAGGGGAAACGACCTTACACTGGCTGGACACTTCTATTCTCAGCGGGCAGATCAAGCACGGTGAAGTGATCGTTAAGGGGCGGGTGCAGGACTTCCCCTATGTGAATGAAGCACATCACTCCGATCCATCCATCGGCTTATTCCGTGTCACGGCACAAGTCGATAATGCCAGCCTGGAATATGGCACCGATTGGCCAGTGATCCAAAATATTGAAGCGCTGCTTAAATTTGAAGGCAAGCGCATGGATATTAGTGTGAAAAACGGTTCGACGGTTGGGCAGCATATTACACAAGCACAGGTGGAAATCCCCAGGCTGGATGCCGACTGGCCTATGCTCAACATCAAAGCAGCGGCGACCGGCACGCTTGAGCAAGGCATCAAGTTCGTGAACACCAGTCCCGTGCGCCAGGTCACCATGGGGTTTACCGACTACCTGAAAGCAAACGGCAACGGCGAGTTAAAGCTGGCATTACAGGTGCCCCTCAACGATGTCGATGCCAGCCTGTTCCAGGGCGATTACAACATCAAAAACGGGCACATTGCCGCTAACCCTCAAATTGCCATGCCGGAAATGAGCAACATCAACGGTCATTTGAAGTTCAATGAAAAAGGGCTACAAGCACAAGGCATACAGTTATCAATCTTTGACAATCCTGCCAGTGTCAGCCTGAATACCCGTCCTGATAAATCTGTCATGATCCAGGGTAATGGCCGCATCACTGATGCTGCACTCAGGAAACTGGATAACAATGCGATTACCAGGGCCTTGCATGGCAGCACAGACTGGAAAAGCAACTTGCTGATCCAGGCGCCTAACATCCGCCTGGATATTCGCTCACAGCTGATTGGCATGGCGATTGATTTGCCTGAGCCCGCTAAAAAAAGTGTCGATACCCCTGCAAACTTAACCGTCCGGTTACGCCAGGAAACCGGCCAGCCGGACAAGATTGCCATTCTCTACAACGACTGGATACATGCCAACTTTCTGCGTAACCCCAATAACCAGGCGACACCGGTCACTGCAGGCGAAATTGCCATCAACACCCCACCCCGCCAACCTTCAGGGAATGGCGTCAATTTGCGTGCGGATTTCCAGAAACTGAATGTGGATGAATGGCTGGCATACCTCAATCAAGGTAGCAACAACCAGGCAAGTGGCGCTTCGTCATTGTCCTTAAACCAAATCGAACTGACTGCTGGTACTTTGCATGTGTTCGACCGTAACCTGCATCAAATCAAGCTCAATATGTTACCTGACAATGAACGTTTGAAGCTTTCCATCCAAAGCCAGGAGCTGGCAGGCGATGCAGATTGGCTGCCTGGCAAACCCAGCAAATTGGTCGCAAAACTGAATTACCTGCGCATTCCACGCAGCATGGACACCGACAATACGCCTAACACGGCAGAAATTCGTCATCAGGACACAGGTTACCCTGAGCTGGAAATTACTGCTCAAGACTTCCAGTTTGGCGACAAACAGCTAGGCAGCCTGGACCTCAAAGCATACAACAGTGGCGAAAGCTGGGTGATCCAGCGCATGAACCTCACCAACCCTGATAGCCAACTCACGGCCGATGGGATCTGGCGCAACTCAATCCGTAACCCGCAAACGCAGCTCAAGTTCAAGCTGGCCTCAAGCAACCTTGGCAAAACCCTGCAACGATTCCAGTCCAGCGGTGAAATGGTCAAGGGCGGGACAGGCAATATGAGTGGTCAGCTGGGCTGGCCAGGTAGCCCACATGAATTTGCCGTAGAAAGGCTGGATGGCAACTTTACCATGCAGCTGGAAAAAGGCCAGATCCTGAAAGTGCAACCGGGCGTTGGCCGCCTGCTTGGACTATTGAGTTTGCAAAGCCTGCCTCGCCGATTGACGCTAGATTTCCGCGACCTGTTTAGTGAAGGCTTTGCTTTCGATAAAATCACTTCAACCGCAAATATCAGGGATGGCATCTTACGCAGTGACGACCTGTTTATGACCGGGCCTGCCGCAGAAGCAACCATCAAAGGTGAAACCAATTTAAAAGCAGAAACACAACGCCTGCGTGTTAAAGTCGTGCCTCATATCACTGACTCAGTCTCCCTGGCAGCACTGGCAGGTGGACCCATTGTCGGCGTGGCCGCATTTGTCGCTCAAAAGCTGTTAAAAGACCCACTTAACAAAATCAGTGCGAGTGAGTATATGATTACAGGCACCTGGGACAACCCTCAGGAGGCTGATATAGATAAAAAGGCACCTACTGCCCCTTCTGTTCAACCCTTAAACAATCAGCGTTAATGTCAACATCCCTATTATTTCACCGGAAAATAGCCATGGCAGAAAAGAAAACCAAAAAACTGAAATCTACAGCCAGTGATGACATCGTTAAAGTCGCCGCCGTTCAAATGGCCTCCAGCCCCAACGTATCAGCCAATCTGGTAGAAGCCAAGCGGTTGATCGAAATGGCTGCCAAGGCTGGTGCAAAGCTGGTGGTGCTCCCGGAATACTTCTGCATTATGGGGCTGAAGGATGTGGACAAGGTGGCTATCCGTGAAAAGCAGAACGAGGGCCCAATCCAACAGTTTTTGAGCAAGACAGCCAAGACTTACAAAATCTGGATCGTGGCTGGCTCTGTCCCATTGGAAAGCCAGCACGCAAACAAGGTCCGTAATAGCTGCCTGGTTTACAACGAGAAGGGCGAGCAAGTGGCGCGTTATGACAAAATCCACCTGTTCGGTTTGGACATGGGCACGGAACACTATCATGAAGAAAACACCATCGAGCCTGGGGACACCGTAGTGACCCTGGATACGCCTTTTGGTCGTATTGGCTTGTCTATTTGCTATGACTTACGTTTCCCTGAACTGTATCGCGCCATGGGCGAAGTAGACATGATCGTCGTGCCATCCGCCTTTACTGAAACCACGGGCAAGGCTCACTGGGAAACGCTGATACGCGCCCGTGCGATAGAAAACCTGACCTATGTCATCGCTTCGGCGCAAGGTGGTTACCACTTATCCGGCCGAGAAACACATGGCAACAGCATGATTGTTGACCCTTGGGGCGTAGTACTGGACCGGCTGCCGCGTGGCTCAGGGATTGTGATTGCGAATGTTAACCGCAATTATATTAAAAACCTGCGCCAGAGCCTGCCAGCATTGAAACACAAAACCATTAAGGCAATTTCATGAAAACACTGAGCGTCCTATTGGCACTCTTAAGCAGGAATTGGCTCTAACCTTAACAATTGAAACGACTTTAAATTGACTATGCAAACCCTACTGACCACCGCCAATGACCTGTTGCTCCGCCCGGCCGGCCTAGACCAGACCGCGTTAACCAACGTCCTGTCTGGCATGATGACGCACAACATCGACTATGCGGACCTGTATTTTCAATACAGCCGTAGCGAGTCATGGGGCCTGGAAGAAGGCCAGGTCAAATCTGGCAGCTTTAATATTGACCAGGGCGTGGGCGTACGTGCGGTGAGCGGCGAGAAAACCGCCTTCGCCTATTCTGACGATATCCATCTGGACGCCTTACAACAGGCGGCACAAGCCACACGTGCGATTGCTAATCTCGGTCAGGAAAAAACTGGTCATAGCATCATCACGCGCAGTCATACCCCACTCTACTTGCCGCAAGACCCGATTGCCAGCCTGAGTGCGGATGCGAAGGTCAAGCTACTGGAAAAACTGGAACGCTACGCCAAGGCTCAGGACCCCCGCATCACGCAGGTGATGGCCTCGATTGCGGCCGAATACGAAGTGGTACTGGTCGCGCGCAGTGATGGTGTGATGGCCGGTGATGTACGTCCCTTGGTGCGCTTATCCCTGCAAGTGATCGCTGAACATAATGGACGCCGCGAGCAAGGCTCCAGCGGTGGCGGTGGCCGTTTTGATTACAGCTACTTCACCGACGAAATACTGCAAGACTACGCGCAAAAAGCTGCACACCAGGCACTGGTCAATCTGGATGCCCGCCCTGCCCCCGCTGGCAGCATGACTGTAGTGCTTGGCAACGGCTGGCCAGGCATTTTGCTACATGAAGCAATAGGCCATGGCCTAGAAGGCGACTTTAACCGTAAAGGCAGCAGCGCTTTCAGCAACATGATAGGCAAACAAGTCGCAGCCAAAGGCATTACCATCGTCGATGACGGCACCATCGCCGACCGTCGTGGTTCATTGAGCATGGATGACGAAGGCAACGCTCCGCAAAACACCGTGCTGATTGAAGACGGTATTCTGCGCGGCTACATCCAGGATACCCTCAACGCCCGCCTGATGGGCATGGGCCTTACTGGTAATGCACGCCGGGAAAGCTACGCGCATATTCCCATGCCTCGCATGACCAACACTTACATGCTCAACGGCGACAAAGACCCGCAAGAGATCATCAAGTCCGTGAAAAAAGGTCTGTATGCCGCTAACTTTGGCGGAGGTCAGGTCGATATTACCAGTGGCAAATTCGTGTTCAGTGCAGCGGAAGCATACATGATTGAAGACGGCAAAATCACCTACCCAGTGAAAGGTGCCACCCTCATTGGTAACGGTCCGGACGTACTGACCAAAGTCAGCATGGTTGGTAACGATATGGCATTAGATAGCGGTGTAGGCACCTGCGGCAAGGAAGGACAAAGTGTGCCGGTGGGGGTTGGGCAGCCTACGTTGAAGATTGATGGG
>VFQN01002902.1_pt1 | contig 25546 bp, 34 predicted proteins | sample 3512371 | NCBI WGS metagenome assembly VFQN01 (sample SAMN10412370, study PRJNA504923) | tailings metagenome | isolation source: Replicate 2 from Balatoc abandoned mine | place: Philippines: Itogon, Benguet | collected 2017-08-28 | reverse complement strand
ATTTAGTTTGTGAGCAGCATTATGGCGGTGCCCTCGCAAACCGGCGCCGGAAGCTGCTGGGCCATGGCAGGTCGCGCGAGAGGTAGGGAATGGACTGGCCAGAGGGAAACCAAGGCCAAATCAGCATAGGCACGCACCAGCGCCACTTCCTCCCCACCTGGCCGGAAAGGCGGAAGCCCATAACGTAACACCGACCGCACGGAAGGACGGATGCTGCTCAGGAGCTATGTGTACTTCAGTGCATATCCTGCCTTGCAGAGCGGATAAATGGTTTTGTGCTGGGGACGTCTGCATGCCGTGGCAAGTGGAGGTGTGGAGCCAGTACGGTATGGTGGAGGGCCCGTACCTTGTTGACGGGGGAGGGCCCAAGTAGCATTTAATCTTACTCTTGTATCTCAGCAGTGTAGACTCACCTCGCTCCATTCTCCAACCATTGTCTGCAGCACCTGCTGACCACCACCCCGCCTGCCCGCCACTCGCTCGGTCAGCCGCTTACTAGCCGCGCACTACGTACCCTGCCCGCCAGCTGCCACGCCGCCCACCGCCTGCCCAACCACGCACACCATCCGCTTAGGCATGGGCGGTGTTGGTGCTTGCTTGTGCTGTTTGGGCGTTCGTGTGCTCCCCGAGCACCCAGTTGTGTGCCTTCTATCTGTGCCTTGTGTTCCTTGGTGCGCCACGCCCTGCCCGCCGTTGCCTGCAGTTGCCCCAGCAGCACCTACCGTGCCGTGCACAGCCACAGCCCTGGTACTACGGTGCAGACCAGCCACTGCCTAGATTTGCTTGCCTTGCAAAGTTGCAATGCGCTTGCTTGCTCTGCCTAAGACGACCATGGTTGGCTTCACTTGGGCACTGCTGCAGCCCTGTCAAGCAAGGTCGCGTCGTCGCGACTGCTCCATTTTGCCCACCCCACCGTTTACCGCTAATCTTTCTTCTGTCTCGTGCAGGCACCCACCGCGAGCGCTGTGCCGCCCACCTCGCCGCCCACCATCCGAACCTGTCAACCACATCGCCCGCCTTTCCGCCCACACCTGTTCGCCCACCATTCCGCCCACCACTTTGCTTTCACTTCCATGTGTCCAGGAACAACATGGGCCGCAGCTTTGATGCACGTCGTACCATTTTCGTACAGTTGTACGACATATATATTAGGTACATATATGTAAAATTCTGCTGACGTGGCATGTCGTACGAGCACTAGTGGTATAGTGGTAGCATAGGTCCTTGCCATACCCTCAATGGGAACTGAACGGACCAGACCCGAGTTCGATTCTCGGCTAGTGCACGCTTTTGCCTCTATCCCGTTGCTTGTTTTTCTGTGGATTGTCAAATATGGGCCTTCTTTTTGCTCCCTGTCACATCTCCGTGCGGGGTGGATGGCTTGCGTCGACTCTTGCCCTACCGTACCCAGGGGTTGCTTCTACCGGACCCAGGGGTTGCTTCAGAGCCCAACCCTGGCCCAACCTGCCCCAGACGGCGGGTCCAGGGGCATCCCTGACTGTTGCCACACTGTGGGACACGCAGCGGACACGCCGGCACGCACCAGCGCCAGAATCAGAGCGTATGCCGCGTCCCTGTTCCCTCGTACGGCAAGTGTCATGCGGGCCCGCGATGTGCCCCATCGCCCGACCATGTGCCCCATTGACCCAAGGTGACCAAGACCATGCATTGTTGAAGCTTTGACGGTTGAGGCTATGATTGCTGGTGCTGGCGATGCTCCTCAGCCAGCTGCAATGCTGCTCACTGGAGTGCCTCCGCTGCTGCATGATGGTGTCGGATGCACACACACCGACACTACCCAGCACTACCGGTGCACGACACGCGCCCTCCCCAGCAGCTCACGCACTCAACCGATCCCGTACCCCGCAAGCTGTCAGGTAAGGCTCCAGCCACCGTACGCTATGTGTAGTAGGATGCAGTGATGGCAGGTACATCGCATGTTTCAAAGCGAGTTCAAGAGGTCTAGACCGCGATGGCATGTGCGGTTTCTAGGGAGGTTCTAAGCGAAACCCAAGCTGTAGGCCCGTGTACTGTCCTCTGCACTTATCTTTTCTGCAATTATACGCTATGTGTACCGGCAGCCAGCAATTGTGCTCACTGGATGGTGCATCCGTACGTTACAACGTTATAAGCCTTGGTGTTGCAGGGCATTGCTTGCTTTGTGCCCCTCTGCCATACCACTCCGCCTTCATAAACAGGGCTGAACTGCCTTGCGCACTGCCATGCGGTACGACACGCAAAGTGGTACTGTTCCAGCCATGCATGCACCCATGCTCGCCAAAGGCCATGCCTCCTAGAACCTGCCCACTCACTTCGCACTGTGCCCAAGTGCACGTACAGCACCGAGCATCAAACGGTCAACGGTCGCAATTGCCGTATGGCAGGACCGATACTGTTCTGTGTGCAACCGCTCATGGACATGCAGTACCCATGCAGCTGTGGCAGCCGGCATCTTCACCGCCAGCTCGGGGCCGGGATCACAACTTCATTGGCTGTCGAGTTAAGACACCAACCGTACGGTACGAAGAAAGGTACCAAGATTGCCCTGAGACCAACGTGGCGTCCTAACATGATGTAGGGACAGATGCAGAGCCGTGCGTCACGGATTCCGCCCTGCTTGTGCCCCACTGGGCACAGGGTGCGCCTAGCTCCCAAGCAAGAACCTTTCCGCCTGTCAAACCACCCACCAGCACAGGCGAGTGGGAAAGGTCGCGTAAGTCAACATGCAGACGCAACACGCTAACGACAATTGGGCACTCCTCGAATCCCAATCCGGGCGGTAGACCGTCGCACAAACGCGCAAGTTGCCGGACCTGCAGCTCAGCCCACGACACATGGTCCTACCAAGGTGAATTACGCACAAGACCGGACCAGCTACATCATAATACACCTCTCGCCAATCACAGGACTGTCCACCATACCACACAACATCGGAACGCTGGGAACACTGCAATGCCGCACCTAGATCCCGGCACCGTAGGATGACCCCAGCTACGCCTCCGCGCCCCACACACAGACGAGCGCTGTGTCCTCCGAGCACTGCTGCAGCTGGCCCTTGCCCCTGTTGGCCAGCTCGCTGCTGCAGCATGACGAGGCACTGTCGTCCTCCTCGCCCTCCTCCTCGTCATCAGAGTCTCCGTCGAAGCCGCTGCTGCTCTTCTTGTCAATCTTGGCCAGCTCGTCCAGCAGCACGTCGGCCGTGTCCATGCTCTCGGACTCGCTGTGGGTTACGTGCATGGTATAACAGCAGCAAACGCGCTTAGGGCGTACTGAACCAGTGCGTCGACTGAGTCCGAGCCTTGCAGGTCACAGGTCCACATGCGAAGAAGTTCACCAGTGCAACGGCTGACGCTCAGGTGCAGCTACAGCATTGCCTACCCCGAAAGGAACGCGCATACTGCCATGTGCGCCCTACTGGCATAGCGCAAAGTCACTGAGTACTAAAAAAGCCCAGGACTCAAAGCTGAGACACATGCCACCCAGGCCCTGCATAGACCGTGTCTATATCCGGCTTACGTACTCCCGAATCCCGCATAGCATCGCTACACACGGCCCTCCCTAGCCCACCTGCACGAGTCGTCAGCGCAGTCGTCACTCTCGCAGTCGTAGGCGTCACGCCGGGGGCTCCCCTGCATCCACTCTTGCACCAGACCGTTCGCTCCGCCGCCGTACATCTCATCGCCGTGCGTCGCAGCCGCAGCAGAACAAGGAGGCGAGCCGGACACTCCCACCGCTGCCGCACCCATCGCGTTGGGCGAGGCGGTTGGTACGGCAATCTGGGGAAGCGAAATGCCCAGCGTTGTTGCTGCCAGCATGAGTGCCACCTTGTAGGGGTCGCAGTCGGCGGGGGGCCTCGTGTCGACGTAGTGCCCGCCCTGCTGCAGGTACGTCAGCGTTGGCACGACCACGTGTGCGTCGGCCTGGCCCACGGCGTGGGTGAAGGCCTGGGCCTGGGGCGAGGCCAGCCTTGCGAGCTTGCCGTCGTTGTAGGCGACCTGGTTGGTCGGGTGTGGAGAGGTGGTGGATGCTAAGAGGCTGTGTAATGTGCGGTGTGTGGTAGGTAACGCAGGTTGGAGCCGTGGGACATGCGAAACAGGCACATGTATATGAGACACACCAAAACACCTTGTGGTCCAAAAGTACACTTAAGGTGCTATCGAGCATGGGCAATGCACGGCCCACCTGGTGGTGCAGGTGCGCCGCTTGTAGCCTGGCCAGCTGCACTTGTACGGCGCCCAGGCCGTGCGGCGTGGTGCGCGTCTCCACGGTGCTGTAGCTGAAGCAGCAGCGCAGCGGCCTGCAGGGCCCCTCCTGGTAACTGCCGTACTCTCCGTGCTCGTCGTCGGACGCGTCGTACTCTGTTGCGTTGTCGCCGTACAGGTCTCTGCCGTTGCTTGCAGGTGCTGCGGCGTCTTGGTCCCATGACACGCCTAGGCCTTGGTCTTCGGCCACGCGCTTGAGCAGGTATCTGCAGTGACACGCGACAGTACGCTGTCAATTCATATCAACAGGAAGTAACATAAAATTAACAAGGGGTTGTTTCGCAGTAGTTTGCGTGGTGTGTTAGGGGATGAGAACTAGGCGAACACCTGGTAGTGGCACGACACGTAACCCAAGTGCCGGCCCAGTCCTAGATTCGCCCTATCCCCCATCACCCAGCGCAAGCTTTTGCGAGCACACCCTCTCACAAAAAGGCGCCAGCGCACACATCCTCCCTCATACTGCCAACAAAGGAAAGGAAAGGGAACTGAAGGCCAGGATGAACTCAGTCCCCTGATCCCTCTTGGTCCCTAGTGTCCCAACCGACCTGCTGGTCCACAGGTCGTCTCCCAGGTCCACGCCAGGGGAGGGCCCCACGCGGTACGAGTGCACGCCCTCGCCCGCCACGTCCGCGCCTGACAGCTTGACGCCGGCGTACAGGCAGCAGCGCAGGTGCGCGTCGGCCAGCGTGCGGGCGGCCTTGGGGCTGGGCGCGGGGGCCGGGGCCGGCGCGGGTGCTGCGGCGGGGTAGCCGCCTGCAGGGGACGGCAGTGCGGAGAGCACAGCAGGTTGAGGGGTAGGAGGACAGGTGCGGCCTGCAGACGACGTCGTGAGTAGGGGCACAGTGGGAAGGCGAACAGGGCAGCAGAGAAAACGGATACCGCACGCGCACCCCAGCATGCAGATGGGACTTGGACCGCTTGCGTGGGACCCCACAACTACACAACTGACCCACCGCTCTGTAGCTGCGGCGGGATGGCGAACGCATGCGGCGACGGGACGGGGATGGCACCGCCCCTCTTGGCGACCCGGCCGCCCGCCGGCCTCGTGCTGCTGCTGCTGCCCCCGCCGCTGTTGTACTTGTTACCGCCCTTGGTGCTGGTGGCGCCTCCCTTGGTCGCGGCGCCCAAGCCGGAGCTGGTGTGAGGCGTGGCACGACTGCCGGTGCGGCTGCGGCTGACCCTGCTGGTGCTGCTGGATGTGGGTTGAGGGCGGCGGGGGCACAGGGGCGCCTTGGTGGGGTGGGCAGGGTGGACGACGGCGTACTCCTGCTCGGCCGCCAGCAGCGGCTCGCTTGGGGCGGCCATGGAAAGCACCGAATCGCAGGCCACGCGCGTGTTGGACTCGCTGGGCAGCAGCACGGTGGAGGGCGGGGAGGCGGCGTCGGCCGGGGGCTGTGGAGAGGGACGGGAGGGCGTAGGCGGATAGGGGGACGCGGGCGCGTTAGGGAGCGTAAGGACGGCGACCGGTTGCAGGACAGGGTTACGAGGAAGGGACTTGCAGAGGAGTGTGTTGTCGCTGGTCTAAGGATAGAGCGCGAGCATTGCGGTGGCACAGGTGCGGTGGAGGAGAGGAGGGAACGAGGGTGTGCCGCTGCGGACGGCTGACCGTAACAAGCAGGTGGGAGCGCGCGCGGCTTGATTGGTGCACTTGCCTGGGGCAAGCACATGAAGGCGTCGCAGAGGACCTGCAGGGAGGATGAAATGGCGAAGGGATATCAACTGGTTGACTCGCACAGGTCCATGGGCAAACGGTAAGGGTCGGGCAACGACACGGCTGAGACGTCGTTGCCTGGCAAACAAAGCAGCGAGTACGTTGCAGGAGTTAACTTACCAGCAAGTGGTCACCCCCACGGAAGGGGTCCTTGAAGATCTTGCGGGGCTTGAGCAGCAGCTCGTGCTGGTCCTCAGCCGTCTCAGGGGACAGCGCGGCGTCAACCACCATCACCGGGGCCTCCTCGGGGGTGTCGGGCTTGCGATCCAGGACCTACGACAAGGGTGTCAGATTGGGATGGGAGGGCTTGCTGGTGATGAGCACAAATGGCGTTTATGCGGACTGGACAGCGCGGGTTGCGGTTTCGCGCCTCCTGCAGCACGTGTTGCGGAAGCCAGCACGTGTTGCGCGGGGGGTGCACAATCTTGGACGCTGTGCCGGAACGATACAGCACAGGCAAAAAGGGAGGGATCTGCTATGCTTTTGTTCTGCAACGCGGTGAAGGAGGGGCGGTCGCTCGCTCAAACGGGCAGAATCGCAAAGGCATCCGTTTCTGCGGCACTGCTGACCTTGGTCTTGCTGCGTAGCTGTCCAGAGCCGCCTGTTATCCAGATATACTCTGCCATGACCTGTGGTGGAGCAAGCGCCGCTGGTTGGCAAACAGCGCGGGTGAAACTGACCGCTTCAGGCAACAGGACCGAGCCGCGCCCTGCTCACCGCAGAGGTGACCTCTGGGGCCCTCAGGTAGGCTGGCAAGTAGCTGCATTGGTCGCTGTGGTGCGACGAGTCCTCCTCTGGCGTTTGCGCGAAGGCTGGGAAGTCCATCCTTGAGTTGAGCTGCTCAACGTAGGTGTCCAAGTAGTGTGTATGCGTTTCGATGATGGCAAGGTCGGTCTTTGCAAATTGGTGCTGCGCTTGGTGCAGTGGGCGCTGAGACACAAAGTACGATTTTACGCTTTCCACTTTGCCACGTACTTTGACTCGCTGGTGTGTTAAGGAAACTAATCAGTGCCTGCAGTCACACAATATGATAGGAGCTCAATATGATAGGAGCTTAGCCTGGGTTGACGTAGGACCACGGGTCGAGTGCACGCGGTCACATGGGAGCGCGAAGAAACCCTCCGCCTCTGCCTCTCCCACTACGTCTCTACTACAGTGGACACAGCCTCTATCGCTCTCTTCCCAGTGTAAGGTTTCAGTCGGGCGGCAGGCGCAGTACAAGGAGGAAGCAGTACTTGCGCCTAAGAGAACTGGGAGACAACAGCCTCACAACACAAAACATGAATGCCAAAGTTTTCTGTTGTTCCACCTGATCGAGGTTGGCCTTCAGTTACTTTTCGCCCAACCGTTACTCAGGCCACAAAATGGACTGTGTGTGCTCTCAGACTGCGTGTAGGGTATATGGCTGATAAATTCGTTATCATATAGACGCCCTTCGCATCCTGACTGGGCCACGCACCCCTGCCCTTGCCGCCTTCGACGAGGCAGCTCCCCTGCACTGCTGTAAGCGCACTGCAGTACCGTAGTCGGGATGACGCCAGCTCGTGGGTTAGCGTACCACCATCGCCCAGTCTCTACTGTACTTTATGTGCCTCCTAACCGCCCAAGGTGTAGCGTTACCGTGTACGCGTGGTATCAACCAGTTCCCCCACGTATCAACCGAGCCCAGGGGAGCCAACCGAGCCGAACATCAGCCACCATAGCATTCGCAAGTCGTGCTGCACCTGGCTGCACCCAGCCGCCTGCAGGAAAGGGCTCGATCTCAACGCCCGAGTCGTTCATCCACCAGCAGTGCTGCAGGTCCTGCTGCAGAAGCGACATTTGGCACTCCTTGCGGAGTGTGCAGCCCTCAAGCGCTAGGGCGCCCCTACGGCCTGCGCCGTCAGACCCTACCCTAGACCTACGAACCCCATTGGTTGGTCGCTTGGTCCCTGATTACGCCACCCAGCTGCATTTCCCATTTCCTATATCCTGAAAAGAGGCAGTGACTGCCATAGGCAATTTCATTGGCAGCCACAGTTCGTTCACACCCGTTCCTTGAGTGTGCGAGGACAGGCCATACCCACAATGCAGCTGCTAGGTCCTAGCCCAGCGGAGTGCCCCTATCCTCAACACCGTGCAAGCACGTGATCGTATATCTGTTGCGACCAGCGATGCACGCCCGTGTAATGCTCCACTCCGCAACAGCCCCCCACCCGCCCTGGACATGCCACCTTGCCCAGAGGTCCCATGGCCTTGCGTGCGTGGCCACCCCAACAAGTCTACCCTGCTCCGCGCACCTTTGATGCCCTTGTTGACCTGTCCTACTGAACCACATCCATATCAACATGTCGAGCCTCTCAACTCCTCCTAGCACTCGGGCAGACCGCACGGAGCACCGGGACAGCTCCCTTTAAACCTTCCAGGTCCCAGCGGTGCGCCACTGCCTCGGACTCAGCAGGTCTGAGCCGCCATCGGCCGGGTACCGTAACAGACGCGCACCACAAAGGAAAGTCTTCCCTGCAAATCACCTAGCAATCCGGCAATCCCGTAACACGACATACAGGTATGTGTCCGGTGCCGTACATGGCACAGCGTCACCCAGCTTAGCCGTCCAGCGTGACGCACGCCATGTGGCACATGGGCAGGTGTGTGGACAGCTCCTGCAGCCACTTGTCCGCCGCGCGCGTCTGGTGGCGGGCGCACATGACGTACAGGTGGCGAAGCTGGTGCAGCTGGCGCAGGTGGGCCTGGCCGGCGCGCCTGAGGTTGCCGAGGGAGGCAGGGAGGCAGCGGCAGGTAGCATGGAGGGGTACAGAGAGTGAGGAGGCCGGTGTAGAAGGTCTGGTTGCGAGGAGTTTTGTAAGTGCTGGAACACCTGGGTGTTGTCACCCCAGGCATGCTTGCTTCCGCCCGTGCGTACGCCATAGCTGCTCAACGATCCAGAAACGGCGAGGTGCCCATAGTGAAGCGCAACAAACCGCTACCAAGGCGCGGTCCACGGCACACCACGCAGCGCACCGCAACCAGTAGCTCACACTAGCTACGCACGCACGGCGGTGTTTTGCCCCCCGCTCACCCCACGTAGCTGGAGACCACCAGAGTCGCCAGCTCCCCCAAGCCGCCCTCCGCTACCGCCCCCAGCAGCCGATCCTGCTGCTCCGCCGGCACCTCCCAGCACAGCGACCGCAGCCGCCGCAGCCGCGGCACCGCCGCCGCCAGCGCCCGCACGTCGGCGGCGCCGCCGCACTGCAGCAGCCCCGTCGGTGCCGCCACGTGAAGCACGCGCAGGCTGCCGGCCACCGCCGTCACCAAGGCCTCCAGCTCCGCAGCGCGCAGGAGCTGCTCAGCCCGAGCGCGGACGGTGGCGCTGGTGGTGGTGGTGCTCCCGCTGGCGACGGCAGCGGCGGAGGCGGCGGCGCCGCCGCCGCGCCGCCTGGCTCGCCCGGTGGGGCCGGCTGCTGCTGTGGCAGTTGGCGTTGCTTCGGGCGCGTAGGGCGCGTGGGGCACCTCCACGTGGCATGAGCACAGCGCCAGCTCTTGCAGGGCGCGGCAGCCGGCGGCGGGCAGCAGCAGAGCCAGCGGCGGCAGGGCGCAGCGAGTGGCACGGAGGGTGTGCAGCTGCGGCAGAAGCGGTTGCTGGTGCTGCTCATGGGCTGGAGGTGCCTCGTCGTGGCCTTTGTGTGCACGTGTCATGCCATGCGCAGTGCCAGTGCCGCTACCCTGAGCGCCAGGCCCACCCTGCCCGGCTCTGCTGTCTCCTGCCCCACATGGCCTTTGTGCGTCCTCATCGAGGCGGGTCCTCTTCCGCTTTCCCCGCCCGGAGGAGCCCACTGCTGCGGTTGCATCAGCCGACCCGCTGGCTGCCAGCGCCTTGTGGCCCAGCCGTCCCCTGCCGCATCCCCCGCCCGCGCCTCGCCGCTTTGTGCCCGCCTGCGCAACGCTCAGGCGTGTCCTGGGCCGCTTCGCCGGTCCGCCCTCCTCGCCACTGTCGCTGTCACTGCCTTCCTCGCTGCAAGTGCCAGTCCCGTTACTGCTCTTCGGCCCCTGGGAAGCACAGCTGCCGCCGCCGCCGCCACTTACATGATGGGCCACGGTGTCGTTTGCGGTTGGCGGTTGCGGGAGGATGACCGTCACGCCAATGAGGCTGAGCAGTTGGAGGCTTGGGGGAAGCCAGGAAAGGTCTAGGCTGCCTGCGGGTTAGTGAGGGCAGGGAGTGGCGACGAGTCAAGCGCTGTTGAAGCAAACAGTAATCACATACGTTTCGTGCGCACAACGGGCTCGCGCCCGACATGTGATACCACAGAAAACAGTCATATGTGGGTGTGAACAGCTCAGTTGAGTCCTTAGAACAGTCCGCTCCACCACCACAGCTATCCTTGAATGTGCCAGTCCACACGCACTGGTAGGAAATTCCGAGAACGCGGGCTGGGATGCTTGGCGGGGAACAACAGGTATCTGCGTCGCAACTCCTTCTGTGGCACACAGCTGCTGCAATGCTTTAACTTGCCACACGTCACGGCTTCCGTTGTGAGGCTGGCCAACTACTTACACTTGCCGTCCACGCGGAGGTGCAGCGCCACCAGGGACCTCAGCGCCGCCAGCCGCTGCAGCATGTGCGGCGGTCGCGCCCTGCCCTGCACACCGCCCTGCGCCGCCCCCTGCCGCTGCCAACGACGCCGCTGCCCCCAGGCCCGCCCCGCTCCCTCGCCCTCCTCCCGCTCCTCCTCCCCGCCCTCCTGCCCTCCGGCCCTCCACCTGGCCGCAGGCCCCCAGCCGTACCCATCCTCCCCACCACCCCACGGATTGCCCACCACCTCGAGGCTCAGGTGGGTTAGCAGCTCCGCGCGGCCCGTGTCGCGCTCCCGCGCCTCACTTTCCTCGTCCCCTTCCCCAGCCCCAAGCACTTCCTGCTCCCCTTGCCCGCGCGCAGCCTCGCAACCCTCCTCCAGCTGCACACCACCGTCGCCGCATACTGCTCCAGCTCCTGCACCACCCAATGGGCCCCGCCCTGCTGGCCCCATGTCCGACGCAGTTCCGCCAGGCGCTGCGTGCGCTGGGTTGCAGAATCCGCGCGGCCGCGCTGAAGCGGCACAAGCACCGGAATTAGCACCACCGGCTCTAGCGCTAGCATCAGCACCAGCGCCACCAGCAGCTGCACCAGCAGCGCCAGGCACGCTGGCGCAGGGCAGGCTGGGCAGCAGCACGTCCAGCCAGTGGCGGCACGTGGTGTGCAGGTGCACGCGGCGCAGCGCGGGCAGGCGCAGCAGCCGCACCATGTAGTCGGCCGGGTCCGGGTCCACACTCCGCTGCCCGCCATCCTGTGGGTTAGTGCAAAACAGGAAATGGTACAGCTCAAAGTGCGTGGGGTTGTGTGGAGTGCGGCTGTGAGGGAGCTGATGGGTACATAGCAAGCAGGCCACGGGCGCAGAAAGGGAGCAACCAGTGGGGACATGAGGTCTGGCACGGCGCTTGCACCAGGCTTGTGCAGGATAGATCTCGTACTGACTGCCTCAGTCCACAGCACGCTGCAAGCGACCGGTCCAAGCTAATAACCACATGCAATCACCACAGGCCCCAGCAAGTACACGCCCTCATCTGCGCTTGCTGACATGCATACCTGTTGCCAACGGTCTCTGCACCCAGCCCCAATCCATGCCCCACACCTGCTTGCTCCACGGCCCCCACCCCACGCCCCCCACCACACCTGCTTGCTCCACGACCCACACCCCACGCCCCACACCCCACGCGCCACCACCCCACCTGCTGCCTCCACACCGGCATCCGCCGCACCTCCCGCAGCCGCAGCTCCCCGCACCCCGCCAGCGCTGCTGCCACCCTCCCCGTCAGCGCCCCCACCGCCGCCACCGCCTCCGCGCCGCCACCGCCGCCGCTGACGAAGTGGCTGTCCTCCGCCGCCAGCGCCGCCACCGGCGCCGCCGCCGGCAGCGCCGCCACCGCCGCATCCAACGCCGTCGGGAGGTCAAGACACGAGCCCAGCCAGCTGCTGCTGCTAGTGCGCAGCTCCAGAGACACGTGGCTAGGCATGGCGGACATGCAGCCACGCGCCGGGGGCAGCAGCGGTGACAGGCCGTTGCTGAACACCAATGGCGGCTGCGTTGCGAGTGGGCGGGAGGGCGTGGCACTGGTGCTCGGCCCCGCGCCAGCGAATGGGACTGAATCCCGCCTTGGGATGGCTGCGTCTGGTGGTGTTGGTGACGTGGGAAGGAACGATGGTGCTGCTGCTGTTGCTGGTGGCGGCGGTGGGGCTAGGGCTGCTGGTCCTCGCGGACCGCTGTGTGCTAAGCCCTGCCATATGAGCACGCCTTGAGAGGGCCCCGCGGAGTCGTCCCGGATGGCACTCAGCGCGCGTGTGGTCTCATCCGCAGCCACCCTGCATGGGCATCGCACCGCAAGGGCATTGCACCGCAATGACCATGGCATAACAGCAGGCCGTACGAACGCTCGCTAAACGGCAAGCAACTCAAAGCTGGTCACGACATGTACATTCGTCAACAAGGAGCCCTGCTGGCTTCAAGCGTGTCGAGTTGCACTAGTTTATCCACGTGGTATGCCTTGAACCACAAGTCGATGGACCGGGACCCTGGTCCCCAAAGCCGACCCACCAGGTTGTGCAGGTGTTGCAATTTGCTGTGTTCGCTCAAATTGATCATAAATAATATTTGTGAATGATGATGATTCGTGATTGATAATGATTCCATCGAAAGGACCCTTGTTTCCAAGGGTGGCCCACCAGTTGTACAGGGTCTTGGGCACTTCCTGCCACTCGGACATCACCCGGAACGAGAAGACCTGCAGCCGGGGCCACACCGCACAAGGCAAATCCGGGTATAACGTCAGCCTAACAGCAGCAGCACGACTAGCCTGCAACCCCAGTTCCAAGTTCTGGGCAGTCAACAGAGGAGGTCCCACCGCATTGTGCAAACCAAGGCGCTGGAGCTGACACACCCGCTACCAACAACACCTCTGTAAGTCCCGTCTTCCCCATACCTAGGTTCTCCCCACCCATCACGCACCAGGTCCGCTACAGTCTTGTGTTACCCTCAACTCCACACTTTTGCTGCCCGCACAGACCCTCTGCAGGTACTGTAGAACTGTACCCACCTGCAGCAGGGGGCACGCGGCCCGCACGGCGTGCAGCAGCTCCACGGGCTCCACCAGCGCCCGACCCATGCGCGCGCAGCACAGCCGCAGCCGCAGCTCCACCAGCAGCGGCAGCCGCCGCAGGCCCGCCACCAGCCCCGCCAGCTGCGCCGAGGTGAAGGCGCTGTCCGGCTGCAGGGCAAACACACTGTCGCCCGATGCGGGGGCGGTGGCGGCGGCGCCGGAACCTGCTGCAGCTCCGGAACCCCCGCGGCGTGAGCCGGGGGCTCTGGGAGCATTGGTGGGCTCCCGGGGCGGTGGCGTGCCGTCGTGGTGGGTGTTCTGGCCTCGGGTGCGGTGTTGGGGAGAGTCCTCGTCGGAGCTGGAGCTGGAGGTGTCAGTGCCGCTGTCGGTGCCGCTGCCGCCATTGCCATCGCTGTCGTCCTCGCTGCTGGCCCCGCTGCCACTGCCGCTGCTGGCCATGCCGCCGCTGCTGCTTCCGCCCTCGTCCGTGTCTGTGTCCAGGACCTCCTCCTCCCCAATCCCCTCCCAGTCGCCCTCCCCCGGCAGCCCCTGCCCCTGCCCACCGACGCGCACCTGGCCGCCCTCACTATCCTGCTGCTGCTTCCTCTCCTCATTGAGGTTCCTGTCCCCTCTCCGCGGCCCGCCTCCTCGTGGACTCCCTGCTCTCGCCCGCTCCTCCTTACCCAGCTCCCCTCCGCCCCCTGAGCTGCGCCGCCTCTTCTGTTGCACCCGTGCGCTGTGTATTAGCGGCGTGGGCGGAGGTGCCGAGGGCCACTTGAGCACCAGGTGCAGCGAGCGAAGGCTCGTGAGGTGCGACACGGCAGCCGCCTGGTTCGCAGGAAGGGGCGTGTCGCAGCACAAGCGCGTGAGCGCAGTGAGGCTCGAGAGCTGTGGCAAGAAGTCAGGGGGGTGGATGGCTAGCCCACACAGCTCCAGCGAGCGCAGCTGCTGCAGCCGGGCCAGGCGGTGCAGCCCTGGGAAGGGCAGGTGGTGGTGTGGGGGCGGCGGCGCCAGCTGGCAGCAGCAGCAGTGGTGGCAGGGGAGCGGAACGGTGGCAACGGGTCCTGCGCTGCCGGTTGCGGCTGCTGCCGCCGCCGCCGCAGGGCTGTGGATTGTCGCCAATCCCTCCGGGTCCTGGTGGCTGCTGCTGCTGCCTACGTTGGCGATTCTTGCAGGTGGTATGGAAGGCTTGCCGTAAGCAGCATGATGGTGGTGGTGCTGCTGATGCTGTTGTGCAGCTGTAGTAGCGGGCGTGTGCGGCACACCGCAGGGGCACGGCGCGCTGCTGGTGTAGCGATTGGTGCACGTGGCACCGGGCTGCAGGGCGGCGGCGTTGGTGGCTGCGCGGCCGATGTGCGTAGCATCCGTGTGGCTTAGCAGCGGGCTGCAGCCCAGGCCCGGCAGGAAGACACCCCGCCGGCAGGACGCGTGCTCCAGGCGCAGGTGCTGCTGTCCGGTTGCCGCTAGGTGGCGGAGTGCAGCGTCCCAGGGGCTGCGTCGGTTCCCCTCGTGCGCGTGCGCCACGCTACCGCGGGCGTTAGGACTCGCGTGGGAGGTGTCACGGCGGCGGCTCGCGGGGCGCTGTGTGGGGCTGCAGGCGTTCACGCCGCCGGGAGTGGGCCCGGAGGCATCGGCGGCAGCAGCGGCGGTTGCAATGGAGGGCGAGGGTAAGTGGCTTTCGGGGCTGGTGATGCACGTGGCCCCGTCTTCCGCGGCAGGCGCACGTCCGGCGGTGCCCCCGGCATCGCCGCTGCCGCCGCAGGCTTCCCGGCTCTTCCCAGGTCTAGGTTGCTGCTGCTGCTGGGCTTGCTGTTGTTGCTGTTGCGGGCGATCCGTTTCCGCGGCTCGCTTGCCCCCGGCCCCCTCCTCACGCAGCAGCTGCGGCAGCTGTTGCCGCATGTCGGCAGCCTGTTGCCGCGTAACCTGCGGGCTCGGCAGCGGCCAGCTGACCGGCCCCGCCCCCACACGCTCCGTCAAGCGCGCCCTCTGCACCTCAGCCCCACGGCCGCCGCCCGCCTCGCCCGGGTCGAAAGGAGGCATGCCGGATAGCACCAGGGTTAGCGTGCTGTCATGCGACAGTAACGTATTGAAGCGCGAGTCCAACCACCTGAGGTGCTGCAGAGCAGCATGGGGACGTGTGTGTGTCGTGGCCGGGGACAAGGGGCGCTGGGCAGCGGGCAGCCCCTGCGTGCCGTCATGGGCGTCCTGCTGCTGTTGCCCGTCGGGATGGTCAGGGGGTGGTAGGGGGTGTTGGCGACGTCGCTGCCGGCGGAGGGGCGTGGGGGCTTCTGTGACGTCGGGTGGGGCCGGCAGTGTTGACAGTGGGATTAACACCCGGGGGCCGATGCGGGTTGTGGCGGAGCGCCAGCCCACGCAGACGAGGCGAGCGGCCTGTGGGTTGGAGTCATAAAGTTGGACATGCCGAGACGTGAGAGGCCACGTAGGGTGTCGATCCGCGGTGGCAGGGGTGCAGCTGGGTACTAGGGCATGTAGCGTGTCTGGTTCTCCTACGCCCTGTCTTCTTCAACTTTCTCAGTATCATGCTTACCTTGAGAGTGTCATCGTCTGTGAGGGCAATGACGGTCTGCAAAGACAAGGAAGGGCCACGTAGAAAGGTTTGGCGCAGGTCGTGAACTGATCAGCGCTTTGCGGCAGGAGATTAGGAGTGCAACGTTACCTGAAGAAGCTCGTTTGGGAGGGAATGCCAATCCGAGTGTCGGGTTTGGTCTTCCGGCGCCATGCTACCGCGGTTGGCGCTGCAGAGTTTCACCGGCAGCTAGCTGCTATGCCCAACCTGTCACGAAGGTCAATTATAATCAGAAACTACTTTCCCGGCACGTCGGCTCATTCCTACGAGCCGTGTCGGTCGCGTGTCGTTTCCATCTTGCAGGAGCCCAACCTGCTTCTGCCTTCCGGCAGACAACATCGTGAAGTATGTAAGGCCGCGGGTTGCCGCCATTGCGCGCGGCCTGCACCACAAGCCCAGTGAGTAATACGACACGAACACGATTCCACAGCACCTGCACCCAAGCGTCTACACGAACGCCGTCGGTTTTCCTGTAAACCAGGCGTCGTCATAAGCATGCTGTACGCAAATGTTTATTGCATCCCGCACAAGTGAACTATTGCCCAAACCCCAAAGGCAGCATCTGTAAGGTGCAGCATGTGGACTGTCCCAACCAGGAGGCGCTTGCAAGGCATCAAGCCTTAGTCCAGGTACAGCGTGGAACCCGCAAACACCGTCATATGCACCGTCATGGTCCTGTCCTCTGTCCTAGTGCACGCATGCAACAAAACACGTCCGTCAGTCCGTGCCGTGCAGTGCCTCACCTTCAAGCACTGCACATCAGGTACCCACCGCCCTGCCCGCCGCGTACAGTACACTTCACTCAAAACACCCAAATCTTCACAAGTCCAACGCTTGTCCCTTCGCAGTCACACACGCCCACCACGCCCCCAGTCCCAGCCCCAAGCCAACCCGATACATCCGCACCCCTTGACTGCGGCTTCCCCCTTGCACCCCGCTACTCCCGCTACTCCCGCCCTACTATACCCTCCCACACTCTTACACGGTATGCCTAGCTACGGCACCTTGGCTAGGTGCCCCTTGAGCCCCTGCACGCTCTGCACAATGTCCCGGTACAGCCCCTCGTTGGCAGTCGCCCGCGGCTGCAGCGCATCCAGCACCAGGTCCAGCGCCTGGCCCACGGTGGAAGGGGCCACCCCGCCCGCAGTGCAGCGCTGCACCGTGAACAGCACCCCCACGCAGCCCACGACCAGGTCCCGCAGCCACACCTCCGACTGGTCCTCCCGCGCGGCCTCCTCCCTGCCCTCCTTGCGCTCTGGCTGCTGCTGCTGCTGCTGCTGCTGCTGCTGACCCTCCGGCTCGCGAGCGGCAGCTGATGGCGGCTGCACCGCGTTCGCCGAGCTGCCGATCGCTTGCACAGCATCCGGGCCCTGCTCCAGCTCCGGCTTCACGTCGATGGAGCTCAACGAGCCTTGTGGCCCATCCACCGCCAAGCCCGCTGCGAGGGCGTCTGCCTTGGCCCGCTGCGTGTCGCTGGACGGCGCTGGCTCCCCTCCCACGTTGGCCTCAGGCTGCTGCTGCTGGCCGCCTGCGGGCTTACCCCGGCAGTCGTCCACCACCGTCTTGGCCTCAGCAAGCGCCTGCTCCACAAGCTCCTGAGCGGTTGCAGCAGGCGCGCCCACACCTCCCGTGCCGTCAAGCACGCCCACATCCCCGCTGCCGCTTCCCACAGGCTGCGGCTCCGCCCGAGGCGGCGGCACTAGCATGGGCAGCTGCCCGGGGAGCGGCATCGGCAGTGGGAGCGGCAGCGGCAGCAGCTGCTGCGCGTGCGCCTGCTGCCCCGGCGCCTTTCCAGCACCCTTCCCTGCCGCCGCCACCGCCGCTGCCGCTGCCGCCGCCGCGCCTCCTGGGCCTTTCCCCTGCGGTACCGGCACCGGGGGAAGTGCCGGCAACGCCGGCATGGCCCCCGCACCCGCCCCCGCCGCTGCCCCAAGCCCCTCGCCGCCCCCGGCAGCGCCTGCCACCCCACCCGGCAATCCCACGCCGGGTACACCGCCCCTGACGGCCGCGGCCTGCTGCTGCATGGCCAGCAGTGCACCCACACCGGAGGCGTTGCTGCCAGCCGCCAGCAGCTGCCCCTGGCGGCTCGTCAGGCGCGCGAGGGCCGCCTCCAGCGCCGCGTTGGTCTCCTTGAGCTGCAGCACCACGTTGGTGTACTGCAGCTGGAACTGCTCGGTGCGGTTGCCGTTTGCGTCGTTGTGCATGCCGGCGGCGGCCTCGTCGTTGAGCCGCGTGATGCGGGCCACCAGGTCCTCCTTAGCCTCCAGGTAGTGCTGCACCTCGGACACGGTGGCGGCGTCCGACTCGCGCATCTTCGGGAGGAGAAACAAGCACGGCGAAGAGGGGCCTCAAGCAGTACGTATGGCCAGGGAAAGGCAAAGGATAGCTGCAGAGACATGCGTAGTTGTACCATGGTTAGTAAAATGGGCGCAGTTGTCAGACCTTCACACGCCCTGTTGCTGGAGCCGACGGATTACAAACCCCAGCGAGACCCGCTCAACACATCACGGCGACCCTGCTCCACCGGCGGCGTGAGCAACGGGTGAGGCAGGGAATACAGGACATGCCGCTCCGCACTGGTGCAGGCGAAAGAACCGGTGTGCCTCTGTGCCACAGACAGCCCCTGCCACCCACCAGCTGCGCATCGAGCCCCGTGACCCAGCTGCCCGTCAGCGGCATGACGCCGAAGGGCCGCGACGCCGCCGCCGCCGCCACCGCGCGCGGGCCCAGCCGTGCCATGGCGTCCTGGCAGCGCCCGTTGAGCAGCGCTGGCACCACCGTCATGTGCGCGGGCAGGCAGTCGTGCGGCTCGCGCGGCATGACCTCCGTGTCCAGGATGACCTCCGTCATCAGCTCGTTGCGGCTGAACTGCACCCTGCGGTTGCAAGGGTGATGAGGCGGGATGAGATGCAAGGAGGGGGTCAAGGGACTAGAAGGACAGCAAGCAGTACAGCACCAGTGCCTTCCGCGACCAGAAACGCTCAACGGCGGTGCTCAGGGACGCAGCGCTCCAGCCCCATTGGTTGAACGCACGCGCGTACGAGCACCCAGCAACGTCCGCTACGTTCTGTCTTAACCCTCACCTGTACTTGCTGCCCTTGACGGTGAGCACCTGGCCGTCGTGCAGCTGGCGCGTGGCGGGGTGGCGCGCCGTGACGGCCTGGCCCACGCGCAGGGGCCGCGGCAGCTCGGGCGGCACCTCCATGCCCACACCCACCTCGTCGTACTTGAGCCGCACGTGGTCCCTAGGGCGCGACACATCGCAGAGGGAAAGGGCACAAGCAGCTGGGGTTCATGTTCGAACACACAGTCCTCGACCTACATGCGCTTAGTGGTCTGGGCGATTTTTTGGGGACTGGCTTAACAGAGGTTTGAAGCAGCACACCTGTAGCCCTCGAGCCGCATGCGCTCCTCGCGCAGGAACGCCAGCGACAGCCGCCGCGGCCGGCCTAGCGCGCTGCGCAGCACCGACCACTCCAGCCTGGTGAGCTTGGTGGTGGGCAGCTGCATGTGGGTGCAGAACTCCTGCACGCAGAAGCAGGCAACACCAGTCCTGTTAGCAGGAGCCCAACCCAATCACACTCGCATAGATGTGACATCAGGACCATAAAGCCTGGTAACACTTGTAGCAAGGGCCCATCGGCGCGCCTCGTCCTACCAGTAGCTCGTTCCTTAGGAACCAGGGCCGGTCCAGGGCGCTGTAGTGGAACTCGTACATGCACCACCGCCGCACGCGGGGGCTGCCGAGGCAGTGCCGCAGCACCACCTCCGCGGCCGGCAGCGGCTCGCCGTCCTCCCCCACCGGCACCGGCCGCGGCGGCAGCGGCAGCGGGGCCACCAGGGCAGGCGGCGCAAGCCCCGCGGCCGCCACAGCAGCAGCGACCGGGTCCAGGGCCGCAACCGCCGCGGCTGCCATAGAGCCATCACCCTCGAGGCGTGCCGCGCCCTCCATGGCACTTCCCTGCGTGCCGTCCTGGTTGGGCACGCCTTGGGCGACAGCAGCCCCGGAGGCGTTATGGCCTGCACCTGCGAGCCCGGCGTTGCCCGCAGCGGCAACGGCTGCGGCGATGGTGGCGGGGTCCAAGGCTGCTGAGCCCCCGGGTATGCCGGGGACGCCGGTGGGCCCCAGGATGGAGGGCATGGCGCCAACGGCCGCGGCAGTAGGGAAGGCACCTACCATGCCGGGCGGGACGCCAGGGAGATTGCCCATGCCTACGTCAAGGCCAGGTGAAGCATGGCAGGACGTATTGGGGTCAAAGGGTGCACTGGGACGCCGCGGGGGTGTCAAGCAGGAGTGTATACCGTTGGTGGCAGAAGTCCACCATCGCGCATGACAGTTGGAGGCCTGCCTGCGCAAATTACCTCATGGTCTACTCTGCCCGCCCGACCCCACCTGTCCGCGCCATGAGCATCTTGAAGGGTGTGAGGGCCACAGGAAGCCGCTCCGGCTGCGGCTTCCGCCGCCTCGCGCGCGGCTGCGGCGCACCGCCCTGCTGCCCTCTACCCTGCCCCCTGCCCGCTGGTGGAAGCTGTCCGCGCCCCGCTCCGCCGCGACCGCGGGGGTCCAGCCCCTTGCCTGCTATAAGCGCGTGCGACGCGGGCAGAGGCAGACCGCCGCTCGTGTCCCTGCTGACCTCTGTGGGTGACCCTCCGCCGCCCCGCCGCCCGCCTGCAGGACCTCCTCGCGCCCCGCGCAGCCCATGTGTCTTGACAGGCGGCACGCCCGCAAGAAGCACAGCGGTGCTCTGCGCCAGGTCCGGCCCGCTCATGGCCCCTGTGCCCCCGTCCATGCTGCCCGCCCCGGCACCCACGGAAGCGTCGTTGCCGCTGTCAAACGCCGCCCCCGTCTGCTGCTCCTCCTCCTGCTCCGCCTTGACCTGCGCGGTCGCCTGCGCGGCCCCGAGCACAGCCGCCGCCGCTGCCGCCGCCGCTGCTGCCCCCTTCACCATGCGCCCGCTGGCCATCGCCTCCTCCGCCTCCTGCAAGGACGACATCGCCGCAGCCACCGCAATTGCAGACGGCTTCCGTCGGCGCTGCGGTCGGTTCGCAACCAGCCCACCCGACGCGCCAGCCGCCCCGCCCAGGCCATCGCCCTCCGATGCGGACGGCACCCCGGCTGCCTCCTCGCTGCCGTCTCCCTGGTCCACCCCTCCTGCACCTCCCGACGCAGTGCCGTTCTCGCCGGGCTGCAGCTGCGAAGAAGTGGTGGGAGACTCCAGCTGTGGCTGTGGCTCCTTTTTGGGTGTTGCGGCACGCGGCGGGGCGCGCGTGGGTGTGCCGCGCGGGGCCTTGTGGGGGCTACGCATGCCAGCGCCAGCCACGGCCGCCGCAGCTGCGCCGGTCATCATGGCTGCGGCGTCCACTGCTGTGGTTGATGACATGCGGGGCAGGCCCTTTGAGGGCGTGCCGAGCGGTGTTCCCGAGGGTGTTCCACGGCCGCCGCGTCCTGAATTACACGACATGCACCCGGGCACGTAAGCACACGCACGAGATGCCAAGCACTTAAAATGTTGCGCTCACTCAGCAGTTCCACTGCAGCCATGGCAAGAACGTCACTAACGGGCGTACGCGCAATCAGCCAGTGGCCTACCTCGTCCACGCCGTGGTGTGCTCATCTGCGGCGGCAGCTCCGCCTCCTGTGCATCCGCGGTGTTGGTGACAACGGGGGCGCCGTTGGGGCCCTCCTCCTCGTCCAGGTTGGTCGACGCCGCATGGGCTCCGGACGCCAGCGACAGCAGGGCATCGACACCCTCGTCGACGTCGTTGTTGTGGCGGCCTGCGCAGAGGGATAGGCGCACAGGCGGGTGTTGGAATTTCAGCGCGGGCACAGGCCTGAAGTAAACGAAGACAAGCAGAACAGGAAAAGCGGCAGGATAGGGCGCACAGGCGGGTGTGTTTCAGAGGCGAGCACGGTGAGAACCTAGAACGGGGTATCGCGCGCTGGATGGCTGAACCTGCGGGGGGTGCATCCAAACGGCTGCAGCGGGCATGCTTATGGGACTCACTAGTGCGCCAGCGGTCAGCTGTTGGCGAGCGGAAGCGGCCCTCGGGTTGCGGGGCGGGAAGTCCTTCGAAGTCCTCGAAAAGCTTCCTGCTGCGCTTCCGTCCTGGCGACGCCCACTCTGGGCCTGTCGGTGATCCTGGCAGCTTGCCGGCGGCCTGCGGGCAGGAGATAGCCCATGTGAGCACATGTTGTTTCCTAGGTGTGTGCCGTGGTGTCCCACAACGGAGAGGTATTCGGCTGTGCCATATGCCGGGGAAGAGGATACTCACTCGTGCTTTTGCACTGGGCGGTGTGGCAGGAGGGGCCTTCCTGCTGGGAGTCGCCTGCTTTCGCGCCATCAGCTCCTCTTCTGCTTCCAACTTTTCACGAGTGGGCTTAGGGGTCCGTCGAGGCTTCTGCAAGCAGACCAAAGCATGCACGACATGGCGCTGAGTTGTGCGGTCGTTCGTTAACCCCAGGACGGCCGGTACTGGTGGGGAGGACTGCATACAGTAGTATCCCGCTGGTTGGGAGTCCCCCGCATGCACGCGAGCCTTGCCTGATTGCTGGTTGCTGTTACGTGACCTGCCTCCTCTTCCGAGTCCACTGCACCACGCCTCCCTGGCCGGCCACTCCTGGTCTCTTCCTCCTGGTCATCAAAGACGAGTTTCTGTTGCGTTGCGTTGTAATGGTCCGTGACCATAGCAACAAAAGCTGTCTCCAAGTCCGGCTTTGCTGGTAAGCTGAGGAAGGACTGGTGTTGGCGATGTAGTGCCTCGCACTGCTCAGCTGTCAGGCGACACTCCTTCGCAATCTGTCAGCAGCAGTTTGCACATTTTCAAGGTCAAGGGTGGAAACATGACATGCAAACGAGTGGAAAAGGTTGTCCTGTCAAGACCAGCACGATTGCCTGCGAAGGATGCAATTGGGTTGGCCGACCCAGTTGCAATCTCACCTTCGGCCAGTTCGGAGCCCCATGCTTATGGAAAGCCCGATAAAACTTTTTGAGCACTTCTTCTGGGGGCGGCGCTGGCGGAGGCGCAGGCACGGAGCGCTCTCGCTCCATGGTGCCAGCGTAGGTCCTGGGGCTCCTTGTCACCCCCTTACACTATTATGCGTTAGCCGTTGAGGCATAGAATAAGGGTCCTACGACAAGTGACCTTCAGGTCGGCCTCAGGCAGAGACAGCTCGCTGCCCTCGCTGCCCTCGCTGCTGACTGCCAGTTAAGGCGCTGCCAATGCACTACTACTACCTATTTGCATGACATGCCGCAGCAAGGCAGAGATGTTTTGCAAGGGGGGGCGAAACTGAAGTAAATGGTCCGCAGTGTATGTAGCGGGACAGATGCCAGTCAAGTATGATAATCAATAAAGATCAATTTATGCGAGTCAATGGGATGCGCAGCATGCCCTGTCGCGCCCTGTTGCGACCTGTCGCGCAATTTACTTGAGTCCGGAATTGAGCAATTGACCAGATGGAGCGACCGAAACGCGAGGCAGAGGAGCATGGCCCCATATCACATCATGATGATACACTGCTGTGCTTTTCATCTGCGACATGTTGCAGGTGGCCTGACGCAGGGGACAGCCTCAGGACAAGGTGTGCCAGCGTGTACAGTCGGCCAGCGCCGTTACTACGGCTTAGCCGCGAACCATCTTCAAGCCCTGGCGTCATTGCGTATGCACCATACCGCATCCGTCCCGTGTTATGCGCGCTGGAGACCTGTGCTGGGTGTACCAGATTGTACGGCAACATGATCACAAGCGAGTGTAGAGTGTAGAGTGTAGAGTGTAGTGCAGTGCAATGCAATCGTAGCATGTGCGGAAGAGCGGAACCTGAACAACGCTTCTTCGCCCTGCTCTCGCTCGTGCTCAGCAGGAGGTACAGTAGCGCACACAGTCCCTGATCCTGGCTGTGGCCACAAATCATGCCCGGGCCCACAGGACCCACACGGCCCACACGCGGCCTTCGTGAGCCTTACAGTCACGTCTGTCACAGGCGGCCCCCAATCATTGCACGGAAGCCCAAGTCCACGTCAGCAATATCGTAAGCCTGCAAGGGAATGAGTGGCTATACCTTCCCACTCGACATGGCTATACCTATCAGCGTGCACGAAACATTCTCAGGCACCCTTTGCTGTGCGTGCCACCACTTGTCCATTGCCAACATTCGGGTAATGTGCTGCGAACTCTCCAGAGGCTTGTGACAGCAGTACCTGGACGCACACCTGGTGGCAGCTGAACCACGGCCGGGGGAGTTGGGAAGGTACTACGGCAAACATCACCTAGTGGGCCTAAGGAGGAAGCAAGTGCGTGGAGCAAGTAATGACTTTGTTGTGGGTCCTGACTCCTGAGCCCCAAGGGGCGGGGTGCCTGAGGGCTGGATCAATGCAAGCAAGCGCTTCACTGATGCTGCAGCCGCGATCTTGCAGGGGTAGAACTGAGCTAGCCATGCTGTGCCCGACGCACTCCCCATGTGTCATGGGTTCGTGGCAGCCGTAGAAAGAGCATGTCGTACTGTCACATGGTGCGCCAAGGCCCTCCACATGAAGATGTAACCCCTACTTGTCAGCGCACATGCTTTTAGGTCATCAACCATTTACGGGCTTGCAAAGGACGCACGGACTTGAGGATTAGTACCCAAAGCTTTGAAGCAAGCGGGGAAGGCACGCGCGTTCAACATTCCTCGGCGTTTACTGCCTTTCACTGTTCAATAGCTTTAACGTTCTAAGCATGCCCGTACGAGCCACACAATAAGCCAGGAGCCGTCTCCCGCGTGGATATCTGCTGTTTACACGTAAAGCATGCCTCTCTCAGTTGGCGAGGGGTCCATTCTTGCGCACCACCGCAGGAGCCGCTACTTACGCCCAAGCGCAGCAGCATGTGGGATTGCTGCTGCTTGTGCGGCGCACCAAGTGAACAAGTTCATCAAAAGGAAATAAAACACGTTGTCATTCAGAACAGAGGCGTCCGCAGGTGGCACCCGATCACGCCGTAAATGCCTTGCATGGACCCCACACGTGCTGCACTTGGCAGCCCTCGCTATACCTTCCAGACATGCACCTGCTCCACTCATCAAGCCTCACATACACCCTACACCGCCCCACAGGCAGCTTCCCGGTACACCTTACATCTCCGCTCATAAACTCGCTGCGTAAGCAATCTCCAAGCGGCATCGACGCTCCAACCCTCCGCAAGATCAACACGCCCAAATGCCTTCGCTCGCATGGCCACAGCCGTCCCCATCCCCGGTCACAACCGGGGCCAGGCAGGCTTGGCTGCGGCAAGTCTTCGGCATAAGACCCTCTTTCGAAACCTGACTCGCTGAACCACACCAGGACGACAAGCACACGGTCAAAAAAGCAACTCAACACGTTCTCTAGCACCTCTCACACCTGTCCCTGCGCAAGCCTGGCTCCTCCTCTCCATGCACCGCTCCGCTTTTCTCTGCACCACATCAAAGGAATGCGGCAGGCGCAACGTCTCTCTGCGCCACAGCGCCCCTCTGGCCCTCCTGCCAATGGCCGGGCCTTCCCGCAACCTACCGATCCGGGACACCTGTGCACCAGCCAGCGCCCATTGTTGCCAAACCGCACCCACGCACCAAGAGGCAGCACCCACCCTCTCACGAACACCCTCAAACCCTAGCGCTCAGACTCTACCACTACCTTGGGCGGTGCCCTCGTGATCACCCCAGACCGCACCTTCCACCCGGCCCCTTCGCAATCACAACGGGAAACGCTCCCACTTCACCCACCCGCTCGCCCTCCCACACCCACGCGGCAGGACAGCGAATGCAGCCATTCGCGCTCTACCCTGTTTCCCCTTACGCCGTAGCGCCCGTGATCTGCGCCTCCTTCTTCTCCAGCTGCACCACCTTGAGGTAGTTCTTGAGCA
>VFQN01002901.1_pt1 | contig 25552 bp, 18 predicted proteins | sample 3512371 | NCBI WGS metagenome assembly VFQN01 (sample SAMN10412370, study PRJNA504923) | tailings metagenome | isolation source: Replicate 2 from Balatoc abandoned mine | place: Philippines: Itogon, Benguet | collected 2017-08-28 | reverse complement strand
AATCTTTTCATTTTTCTGAAATAAAGGATTCGCTGACAACACTTTCTTTTCATATTTGTTTATGGAATAGGTTGAAGATAGTAAAAGGAAAACTGAAAGAATTATTGAAGAATTTCGAAAATATAAAGTTCGTATGGAAATTGCATTAAAGCAAAGAGATGCTGAGAATAATAAAGCTATTGGGGGTGGTATATCCACACCAAATAATAATAGTAATCATCATGGAAACTTTCATTACAATAGTGGTAATGGTCTAAGTCCTTATCAGCAAGTTAGTTCGTCGTCATCTTCTCTTTTCCAAGGAAAATCTACGAGTAATCTTTCATTGTCGAGTAATTTAGAGAAAGCTTTATCTCAAGGGACTATGGGAGAAAGTGTGGAAAGTATGAATGATTTACAGCGATTAAAAGTTCAATTACAAGAACAGGAAGTGAAATGGCGACATGCATGTGAAAAACTTGCGAAGGAGAATGAGTTATTGAAGACAAAAGGAGCAGAGTCAGTCGTTGCTGGACAATGGAGAGTAAGATATGAAAATTGTTTGCGTGAGAAAGAAGAAATAGCTCAAAAATTAAGTTTGTACACACAGCTCTCAGCTGAAGTAACCAGTGATGGTCGTACGATCGAACAAATATACATAGAACTACAGGAAGAATTTAAGGTATTTCTTAATTGGTTTTAATGTTTCTTGATTGACTTTTCGTATTTTTAAAAATAGGGTCTAAGGAAGCGATTATACGAACTAATGAATGAATATATGTCCAAAGAAAATCTTGGTGCGAGTGAAATTGAAGACTTCCTCCAAGAGATAGGTCGAGTGCTACAGTACTATCACATAGATCATGTGGATCTTGATGACTCTAAGTTGCTCGCTCCTATGAAACCTACGACCCCACGATCAGCTGCTGCCAATGCATCGGGAGATGGTCACAGTGCTAATACGAAAGGCATGGCGGAGTCCAAGGTCCAGTATGTTCGGCAAATGGTTTTTCAATTCTTAATGTGCCGAGAACCTGAGGTCAAGCAACACATCGAAAAAGCATTAATGACCCTTTTCCGATTCTCAGAGGATGAAAAAGAGGCAATATTATTGAAAGAGAAAGAAGAGAATGAAGATGCTTTCTCTTCTATTACTAACTTCTTAGGATCGTTCACGACTTAGAAATCTTATCATTTTCTATTTGGTTTAGCAATTGTAGATCCTTTTCATCACCTCTTCCTCTTCCTCTTACTATTGCTTCTTAACAGTTGGTTAGCAATTGCTGTCGAATTCATTCTATTCAAATACTCTCTCGCTCAGCTGATTGGAAGAATTCACAAAGACAGAAGAAAAAAAGGAAATAATTATACTTATATAACAAGTTTAAATAAAAATATTTTGGCAATCGAATTGCTTAAAAGTCAGCCTCCTCATCCAAATCTAAGTTATGACGTTTTTCAGATGATTTATGCACAGGTTTGTCATCTTCGTTGGATGATGCTTTCTTCTTGACTGCTTGAGTGGGTTCATCCTTTTGATTTCTTTTCTTGCCTGATTCAATAATTGCAGAGGGATCAATTCCATCCATATCTTTCTTTAGTTCATAAGCTTTCTTCGCTGCCTCGATCTCTTCCTCTGTTGGTCCACTTTCAGAGAACTTAAGACCTTTGTCAAGCAATCTAACCACGAAGGAAACATTACAAAGTTCCATCAACACATAAAAATTATGCTCTTACTTTTCGGAAAGAGCTTTAACTCGCTCTTCATCAGTGAGTAATTCTTTTACTCCTTTGAAAATGCCTGGTGCTAAACCTGCAGCTTTCGCCAAATTTACTAACGATGTTAATTTATTTCGATGTAATTGTTTGTCTTTTATTTCTTCCTTCTCCCACCAACTCATAATGATTGCTTTAATCTCTTCACGCTTTGGTTTTAATGCCCCAGCAGATAACGACATTCGCTTCTCTGCCTTATCGCGCAATAACTTCAATGTACATCTTGGATCTCGGCCTGCTTTATCCAATAACCTAGTAATGACTACTTCTATACTATTTTCATCTTGTTTCTGTTCATTATTTGGTTCTAATTTGATGGCAACTTCTGCGCTCGACATAATTCTTTTCTATTATTATGTGTGGGCAAAAGAGGTTTTTATTTTGAATTTAAGAGGGTAACAGGTTTTTCATTGGAAATGTTGCTTCTTCCTCTATTTTTGCTCATTTTATCTCTAAATTTGCTAGAAGGTCGAAGGTATTTGACTCATTCACTCCTAAATTTAGCTGTAACAAAGGATACTTCGTGGCTGATTCAACCTGAGAGTAAATTTGACCCATATGCTGATAATGGGGGAACTGTAATTGGGATAGCTGGTCGAGATTTTTGTATCATTGCTTCAGATACTCGATTATCTCATAGTTATGTGATTAAATCACGTAATATCTCAAGAATATTCACGGTAATAAACTCTATCATTCCAACGCCTATTGATTCTCATAGAATTTTAGATCAACGATCACTGCGCTATTACAGCTAGTGGATGTTGGGCAGATGTCGTTGGTTTGGTAAATGTTTTAAAGCGATCAAGCCTAATATATGAATGGGAGTGTCACGAAGAAATGGACTGTTTATCTCTCGCTCATCTTTTATCCGTCACTTTATATTCAAAGCGCTTCTTCCCTTTTTTCACGTTCTGCCTGTTGGGAGGGGTTGATAAGAGCGGTAATTAGTTCATACTATGTTCTATTTTCCTTTTTACCCTCTATTAATAGGACAAGGAGCTTTATTCAAGTATGATGCCTTAGGCTCGTATGAGAGAGTCACTGCAACAGTCTCAGGGAAAGGTGAAGAACTCATACAGCCCATCCTGGATAGAGTTAGCAAAATGGAAGAAAATAAAGAATTATGGCAGTTTGAAAATTACGATGAAACTGAGGAAATCGACCCTCCACGGTTTGTTGATACTTCGATTGATAGTGCTATAGAATTAGTGAAAAGTGCTTTTGAGGCTGCAGCAGAAAGAGAAATATCTGTCGGGGATGGTATACAAATCGTCATAATTGAAAGTGATATCAGTTCAGGAGTTGAATCAAAAGTTTCACCAAGAACTCGAACTTTATCGTTTCAATTGCCAAAACATTAACAAAAGTTTCTTGTTATTTCATTCAAAAAGAAATCCTGCGACAACTGATTAATTCAATAAGTAATTCATCAAAGCGACGCAAATTTAAGAAAACATATTAACCAATTGTTTTAAAATAGTTAAAAGACCCAATGGTCAGAATAGAATTAAAGACCAGGTCTTACGTACCAAGTCATTATAAGAGACTTGATAGCTTGATCTCCTGCATCATCGAGAAACTATCTGATTTCAAGGCCTGAAGAACCTTTTCACTGGTATTGTTCGAAATAGAAGAGTTGATTTATTGTGATTTGGCTAAGATCGTTCAGAGAAGAGAAGATGCTCGTGTCTATTTTGTTTTTAGTTGTTTGCTTATGCATATCTGTCAATTTCAACCTGGTAAATTTGCCTTCTTTTTGAGCACGATTGAACCATTATTCTTTATATTTCATCGTATTTAGGCGTTTGTCCCTTCATCTTCTTTGGGTAGAGCTGCTAGAGCTAGTAAGTCCTTATCTCTCTCCAACTGACGTATTTTTGAGTTTTTCTTAGATTCAGCTTTATTTAGTAAGAGAAATACAAAAGAAGAGAAAAGAATTCGTAATCGTATTAATGCGAGAAAGTTTGGAGAGAATGTAAGTGTCGTTTAAATCTCGTGTATATGAATGTTGCTGATGTGAGTGTCGTAGGGTGAAGAACGTAAGACATTAGTACGTGATGAGAAAAGACAAAAGATTGCTGAAGGTGAACAAATATTTATTGAAAAATGTTTCGTTGTTACAAATGATGAAGAATATCCTGAATATCATGAATTTGATGAATTCTTTGAGGAAATGTTATTTTAATCAATCAATCTTAAACCCTCCTACCCTCCCACTCTTCAGATCATCATCATCATATTTCTGCCTCTAATGTCATCGTTCTACTTCCTTTCTAATATACAATGTGCATGTCTTGTAAATATGATTAAATAAGATTTGCTCGATGAGCCGTCATGCTATGATTGGCAATGACTGCGATGCTTTCAGTCGATTAAATAGAGGCTTAACCCAACCCAAAGATACTGTTGATAAGTAAAAGCCAATTGTAGGAACTACCGCACTGAGATAAGCACCTTTTACACCAGTAAGACTCATATAACTAAGAAGAATGAGATAAGTTAGAACCATGATCATCCCTACTCGAAGATTCGATGACTGGTACTTTCTATCCTCGTCAGATAGAAGCATTTCTTTCATGTTAAACACAAATATCAGACTACAATATCTATGAAATAAAGAAAGATTTCTCACTTTTCTTTATCTCGATCACTTCCTCTCGAAGAATCAACAGTTGTCTGAGTAGATGCTCTATTCTCTTTCTGGATGAAACCTTCTTGCTCGATGAGGACGTTGTTGTCATATGAATAGATACAATCTTTCGATTGCCTATAAAATATTTTATTCTCTCATGATGATCAAGAAGTGTAAGAAGTCAAAAGGGAATCGAGTCATGTTGTTCTGTACTGCATAAGAATCTATTATCTTATTTAATATGACAAGGGCACGTATATCATATATGTTGACAAGGAATCACAAACACACTAACTACTAGAATTAGTCTCTTATCTTATAATTAATTTCCCATAGAAATAAGAATCATCCTACCCTCACTTGTCATTGGGGTTAGAATGGTCGTTAACCATGGGATGGGTTGCATCTTTAATATAATCAAACTTAATCAGATCAGGAAGGGGAATAGGAGCAATCGATGGGGAAGAATAGGAGTAATTGATGAGGAGAGTAGGATGAGTAATAGAACGAATTTAGGAGCGAGGAGTAGATTGGTTGAAAGTGTGGTGTGTGGCTAGTTCGAATCTTCGGGTGGAATCAATTGTTTGGGTTCGTTTCTGAGGTTGAAAGAAGAGGAATGAACAAAGGAACGTATATGGCTGAGCAGAGGCGAAGGAGAGGGAAGGAGTTGGTGATAGAATGAATTTGAAATAAAAAGGGTAAAAATGGTTGATAAGAGGATGATGGTGACAGGAATGCGATTGGTCATTTGGATTGTCAGGAATTTATTGCGAAGATTGTGATGAGGATCAATGAAGAGTAACCGGCGTTGGCTGCGAATGTGATGATGGTATCAACACTCCTATTTACTATCTATCCCTTTCGCCATGGCATAAAGGATGATGGCGTCTTTCACATTAGTGAAAGAGAGACAGAAAGACTGTAATTCAACAATCACTGTGCTAATAGGTTTCGGGTTTTTCTTCAAAATGGATTGAATTAATCCACAAACCAAGCGCACATAACGACTCTATAAGATTCAATCAGTACGAAAGTGAGTGAGGCGTAGATTGTGACTGCTTACCTCTTTATTCTTGGAGCAGAACTCCATACATTGTAGGAGATATTTTTGGACAAATTCTAAAGGTAAGTCTACTTTCTTGCAGATTGCATGCAAGGTCTCTAATGCTTGGGTTGTAATCTCCATCTGGAGGAAAGAGCTGATAAAGAGTGAAAGAAGTGAAGGCTCGGAGGAGGGCTTGGAGGTGTGATTTGCTGTAGAGGAGCCGTTTGTGGCAAGCTCTTGTTGAGGAAGGGCATGAAGAAAGAGTACAATCTCAATGATAAGAGACCAATTATGTGAAAGAAGCTGAGAAGTTTGTTCGACAGTGAAAGGATATTTGCTGATGTATGATGGTGTTTGCTTGAGGGCATACAAGTATTCGTGAGTATCTTCGGGGCTTAATGGGGCAGTGATGGCTTTTTGTTGAAGTTCAGAATAGCGCTGATCAGAAACTTGAAAGAATCTACAGTGAAAGAGGAAAATGAGAATGCAGCAAATTAATAGAAATTAGCTACCTTTTGATAGGTGTCCATAACAGATCTTCATCTTCCTCAAAATCGAGGAACTCTAACTCATCATCACCAATTTCCATTACAGGAGGAATCAAGGTGACAAGATCGAGCTACACATGAATAGAGAGCTTAACGATAAGCGAACTTGAGAGGAGTAGGCTTACCTTCAGTGTACAAGATTGGAAATCATTTTGAATTGCAGTAATTGCTTGCAACTCTTCAGTAAGTTCTAATTCGGTCCAAGCTTTTCGGGGTGTTTGGTCAATGGGGAGGAGAGTGGAGATCTCTGTCTGGTAGATGTTATTGGCTTTCCGGAGATATTCTAGGTCTTGAGGTGTGATGGGAAGACGAGAGATTTCTTGATAAAAGTCCAATGAATCAATATCAAGCCACTATGTGGTTCCAACTGTCACAAGGAGATACGACAGAAAGAGAGTTCATTCTGCTTACCGTCCTATCTTTCTTCTTTTGGCTGATGTATATGAGGAAGGCGAGGATGATCGAATGGTGCCTACTTTCTGATATGCTTAAGATCGAACTTAGATAGGGGCTTCGGAAGATATCGTGTGTGGAGTCGCATTCGAAAAGGACCACTAGCGCATTTATTATCTGATGAGAGGGCTGTAAGTCAGCTTTGCAGCTAGGTAAAACACAACTAAGTACCTCATGATTCTGCAATGCTTCGTCAATCAAGAGAATACAAAGAAGATTCTTAACTGTCACTCCATCAGCAATGGGTTCATTATGAAACTTCTGCAACAGTTTAGAGAAGCTTCCCGTTTCCTAAGACAAGAGGAAAACAAGGACAAAACATCAACTTTCACAAAGCAATTCCACAAATCTATTTCTTCAATGATTACCTGCAGTAGAGTAAGGACTTTGTTGAGTTGGGTGCTATTCATGGAAAGGATGGAGGGAGGGAGAAGGTTGGTATGTCTTGTCGAAGAAAAATTCGCCTTTAATTTGTCATAATGGGTTATTGCCCAAACCCTGCCCGGTAAAAATTTCTTTCTATTCGACAAGACACTTAATTTCTATGATTTTTCTTTCATTTTTCCTGAAAAGATCTGAGAAATCTTAAGATTTTCTGCCTATCTTCTTCCGGAATAATTGAGTGAGGAAAGTTGTGTTTGTTCAAGTCAAACAACATAAAAACCATCTTTAAACTTATTATTTATTATTATTCTTCTTCTTCTTTATTTTTTATTGCACTGATATTTCAGACCTTGGATTTGGAGAAATTGTTTTTTAAAAACTGTGCTTATTTTGTAGCGCCTTCAAGTCTTTCATTGTGAAACATTTTCTCTATTTCGTCCGTGAGTTTGAAAAGTATCTTGAATGTATCATAGACACTGACCTTCCTGACATTGTGTTCATGAAGAAATTCCATTTTTATTACTAGCATCTTTCGTTCGTTTTGATATTTATCTTGCTTCTTCATTTATTCCCAGTTAGTTTACTTTGTCAGTTACTTAGTGATATTTTATTCTTTATTCGCTTTCGACATGTCCTCCAAGCGTACTTCCTCGTCTTCCTCCTCTACTAACAATAATAGCAATAAAGGGGCTCCACCAAATCAAGAGAGCGCACCGAAAACTTCAGATGATGCAACTTTTAATTATTTTCATTTACCCGGAGGTACCTCTGCTTTCAATCCCGCTTTACCGAACTACATGAGCCCCTTCCCGGCATTGAATGCTCAACCTTTGCTCGGTATTCCATCAAGTTCATCAGCTTCGAATACTCTCCCTCCTCTCCCTAACATGCCAACCTACTACCCTGATGCCAGCAACGATTCTGGAGATGATGACAAGCCAGGAAAAAAACGAAGAACTAACTATCGTCGACCAGAAAATGCTGCAAAATTAAATGCTGCAGTGAATGCTTTGATTATGCAAAAGCAAGATCCTAATGCACCAAAGGACATTCGATCGGTTTCGAAGATTTTCAATATTCCGTACAATACTTTACGAGATAATTATTTACGGTAAGCCCCTAAGCATCTTTTGATTCGCACATTTGACTCTATCTCCTTTTTAGTGTGACCACGGGGGACGTGCGTAGTGTGAAACGTCCCAGGAAAGGTGATGGGAATGATGGTGAATCATCAGAGTTCCTCGACGGTCATTTAGACGATTTTGGGTATGATTATGACGATGACGATAATGACAGTGATGAAAAACCAGTTCCCAAGAAAAACTCCTCCTCCAATAAGAAAGAAAAATAAAATCTATAGGCTGTACTTTTGCTTGTGTTTGTGTTTTTTCGTGTGGCTCTTTTCTTCCCCTTTCTTATTGATTTTACTGTTTGCCAATCAAAATGGAATTTTCTTTTTGAATGTCATATGCCCTCCTTTTGTGTACATAAAAATTTATGTGTGTTTATGATTGTGCCTTCAGGAAAATCAGAATTGTTGGTGATATGTTCTTAATTTACCATCAGAGTGTTGTAGTGTATTTATGATGGGTTCGCCATGATGATTACATGTTAAGATTTATAACTGAAGAGTTCCCTATTTTACATAACAATGCCTTCGTATTTCTGTTGGAACCAAGCAATAGCATCATCCTTGGTGACTCTGTGCTTATTGCCGATTCTTCCAGGCTTGATCTTTCTTCTAGCGACTCGGTATCCAGGGCGAATTAAGACAACATAGAAATCCATACCGAAAATACCTGTTGAAGAGAAGTATGAGTAAGAAAGGAGCGAGAGATAGGAGGGACGAGAAGACTTACCGGTGGCAGGGTCGTACTTAAGACCTAAATCGATGTGCTCGGTGATACCGAAGCCAAAGCAACCAGTGTTGGAGAAGTTCTTCTTCTTTAACTCGTATTCCTTGACCTTTAAACCACGATCTAAGATTTCATTGGCCTTGAAACCTCGGACCTAAATCAAACAGAGGGTAACCAACGGAACTGAACCAAGTTCGAATGCACTTACAGTGACGTGAACAGCGATCTTCTCGTTTCTTCTGATGCCGAAGGATCGGACAGTGTATCTTGCTGCAAAGAGAAACGATTATAAGACTAATCTATTGTATTTTTTGTTGTTACTAACCCTTGGAATACACTGGCTTCTTATCGGTTAATTGTTCTAAAACCTTAGCTGCACGGGTCAATCTATCACCAGACTCTCCGACGCAGCAGTTGATAATCAACTTATCAACCTTTAACTGGCGCATAGGGTTCTTCAGTTTATCTTCGTTTGACATGTTTAATGAGTTATCTTGATGGCAAATTACTCTATCAATGGTTTTGTGGTCGAGATATAATTTCAAAAAATCGATTTCTCTATATTTCGATTTCTTAGAAACTACCACAAGGAAAAATCTCCTTTCGTATTTTCGTATTTTCGTCACAGACGATTTCATCTTAGAAGAGTTTTGATGATGTGGGCAAGGTTTACTTCGAAGTCTGTTGTATGAAATTGAAGGAGCTAAAAGATGATGAACGAACACGCACTTGGCATCTTTCTACTGTAACATTAGTCAGAGACCATCATCATCATAGTATTATCATCTAAGAGTGAGAGACCCTATCATAATTTCTATCAGCTCGAATAAATGTTGCAGATTTGCATTGTCCTTTCCTTACTCGCCGTGGTTGCAGGGTTTGCCCCATATCCTACAAGCCTACTTCGAAGAAGTGGTTTCTCCTTTCAAGACCGCAACACTGCCCGGGGTTTAAATGTTGTTTATATGAAATTAGGAGCGGATGAGAAAGTTCTACTGATTGGTGTTGCTGCCGATTCAGGTTGTGGTAAATCCACCTTCATGAGACGATTGACAAAGGTTTTCGGAGGCAAAAATCCTGGTCCATTAGGAGGAGGATTTGGCACCCCGGGAGGATGGGAGACTAATACTCTTGTATCTGATCGCACAACTGTAATCTGTTTGGATGATTATCATTTAAACGATCGCCAGGGTCGAAAAGTATCCGGCTTAACTGCCCTCAATGTCAAAGAGCAAAAGTTTGATTTAATGGCTGAGCAATTAGCTGCTCTTAAAGCTGGACATACCATTGATAAACCAATTTATAATCATGTCAACGGAACAATTGATACGCCGGAGAAGGTTGAACCAACTCCTATTGTTATTGTGGAGGGATTACATCCAATGGTCGATGAGCGTGTACGAAAACTTCTTGATTTTACAATTTATTTAGATATTTTCGATGAAATAAAATTTGCATGGAAGATTCAACGCGATACTCAAGAAAGAGGATGGACAGTTGATCAAGTGAAAGCAGATATTGAAAAACGTAAACCAGATTTTGCTTCTTATGTTGCACCACAAAAGGAATTTTCTGATGTTGTTATTAGTGTTTTACCATCAGAAGTTTCATCTGAACCATTAGGAAAACATTTAAAAGTGAAATTAATTCAATCAACTGGTAAATCCGGTTTACAACCTGCTTATATTCTTGATCCTAAATCAAATGTCCATATTAACAAAGTTAGTGATATTCATCCAGCTTCAGGATCAGGATTAAAGTTAGCTTCTTATACAGATAAGTATTATGGTAAAGATGTTAATGTATTAGAATTAGATGGGCGATTAAGTAACATTCATGATTATACTAAAATTGAAAAATATTTCTCTCATTCTGGTGCTAAAACTTCTAATGAAATTTCACAAGAGATTGTCAAAGTTGGAGAACAAGCTCCAGGTTCATTTGATGGTACAGGATTGTTTCAAACTATTACTGCATTGAAATTGCGCGAGTATTATGAACATGCAACGGGTAGAAAATCTCATTGAGTTGAAGGTTATATCTCTCTTACTCATCACATTTTTGCTCGTTATTTACAATATCTATATCCAATCATCCAACTATATAAACAAACAAGTTTTTATCCGTTCCTTCACATCTAACTTTGATTTTCTGCTTTTTGTTAATCAATGTAATTAATATAAATTGAAACATCTTCAATGGTTTGATAGAGCTAATTGGTGCTCAACTTTAATCTCCTGTAGTCGCTTTCTTGCATTATTTCTTATTCGATCTAATGCATCGTGGTAATCGTATTGTTCCCGTTGATTGTTTCTATCAATAAGTTCCTGTTTTCTTACTGAGAACTTTTCTGTGAATGACTCTTCACGAACTTTCGACGGCGATGAAATTGTCTTTTTGGTCTGCCTACGAGAATTGGCCTCTTCTATCAGTCGTTCCAGTTCATGATTCAAATCCTAATAATAACAAATGAACAATATGACTGCGAATACTAGACTGAGAGTGATTACCTGTATAGTCGCCTCTAATTTAAAGCTATTAGTCGTATTTTGAATCAAACATTTCCTCTCCACGATACTTTTCAATACTTCCTCGTTATTTAAGACAAGAATTTTATCTTTTTCCTTGGAATTGAGTCTCTCCTCCTCTTCGTCTTCCTCTTCATTTTCTTCATTGGTCTTCTTATTCTCATGGGATAACTTCCCTTCTCTTTCCGATGAAGGATTCTCATCGTCACTATCAACTTCAATGGCAATGATCACCTCTGGAAGTGCATCTTGCAATTCCATTAAAGCTTCTTCATCATCAACACAAGGATTCCCTGTTAAATTAATGGAGATTAATGTCTTGGGCAAGCTTTTGATAGATTGTTTTAAATCTTGAGATGTAATATTATTATATGATACATCTAATATTTTTAATTTGAATAATATTGAAAGATTGGTTAATCTCTGAATACGATTACGACTTAAATTCAATTCATTAATATGATGAAATAATTCTAAATTATCAATCTCTTCGATATTACAATTGATTAAACGAATACTATCAATATCTTCAATATCTGAAGCAGTTGTGATTTCAGGATTTTGAGATCTTATTAATGAAAATGAAATTTCTGTCATCCTTCTTTTTATTAATTTTCAACTGAAACGTTCATGATTTCTCAATTTGGCACTATAGTTTCCTTGTGTGTCCAGACTCTTATGTTTCAGCGTCGGAATCAGAATCTTCTTCTTGAGCCTGTCTCTTACAAATATCTAAGAAATTACTAAAGTCTGGAGCGAGATGTACATCAACAGGTCCTCGCTTCATTCCTAAAGCGCTTGATAACTTTTCGCCTTCACTTTCAACAATCCTGACATCTAACTCCTCGATCGTCAAAAGTTCATGCCATTCAAAGAGTAATGCTGAAGTTGGTTCTCCAAAAGGATTAACATCAATGATCCAGATTCTTTCTTTCTTATCGATGTAAATGTCAATCACATCTAAAGCAACAAAAGAAAAAAACATAAATAAAAGAGTAAGGCCAGAATTTAAAATGCTTACAGTTAGATAAGGGAAGCTTCCCTTGAATCTCTTTATCATAGAAATTTTCTATTTTATCTGTCAAAGCATCAATAGAGGATAAGAGGTGGTTAAAGAACGTAGTGCATTCTCGTTGACAAATTCCTAAGCAACACAGAAATTCAACTGAGAACAACAAAGATAAAAATAGATATTATTACCAATAAGTTTATGATCTTTGACAAATAATCGAAATTCCATCGAAGGTTGAAGGTTCGCCCATTTTCGTATCACCAAAGTTCGTCTATCTGGTGTTTTCACGGTCGCATCTGGTACGAGGTCATACATATTCTCCAGATCAAAAACAATTCGATCAGAAGACTTAAGTAGTAGATATATATCATGAAGATTTGTACACTTCAAGGAACCACTGTTCATCCAGACAGCATCACGAGGTGCACTCCAATTAAGCTTGATGAAAACCTCTCCTCCATAGTCTTCAATGATCTGTTTCACTCGGAACTCAAGCTCTGGGAAATCTCTCCTCGAATTAGTAAACTCAGTCTTCGTCGGGACCAAGTCTTCATCGTCTGATAGTTCATCTTGATTCATATAACCATGAACAGACTCGGGAAGAATGATTCCATCTTCTTTCAAGTAGGAGATAAACTCTTCATTCAAATCCAAGACAGTGCTTTTAATACTATATCGTTCTAGAATAGGATACCATTCAAAGAATTGGCATCTGTTTATATCTTCAATTGACGCATTAACCACCATTCCAACCATCTTTCTTGGCATTGCCTATAGCGTATAATAAGAAAAGACCCTTTCCATTCATAAAAAATTCATCTCTTTTCTCACATAAATTTAGCTGTTATCGTTGAAAATGAATGGAATTAATGATGTTATCCGACAAGACTATACAGGTCCAGTATGTTTATATAAGTTACTTGCAGAAAGAAGAAAGGCAAATCCTTCTTTTCGTCGAAAGAATCCACTTACCTTTAATCGAAACAAACAAAAGAATCACCGAAACTATAAACATACCTTTACAGTTGAATTAGAACAAAAAATTTCTAATCGTGTTTCATTTTTCTTAATCGTTGATACACTAGAAAAGAAAGATCATCATAACTATCAAATTATTGATTCTAAGTACATCATTGAAAATCATTCAAATACTTTTCGATGTATATTTCATATGAAAAAATTGAAAAATTTAGATTTTACTAAACTATATTCAATTCATGTCTTAATCATGCATAGTTCAAAAGAAAATACGAATGATTCTGATTTTCATCGCGCTAGTTGTCTTTGTAATCGTTTATCATCTTTTTCTTTTAATGATTATTTAACGGAAGAAGTTTCATTAAAATTAAAATCATTAATGTGTATGATAGAAATTAAAGATTATTTAATGAATAATTTCCATTTTTCACAGATTGATAAATCTCGGATTCCTTTGAAGTCTTTTTCTTCATTCTTTTCACCTTATCATCCTCAATGTAATCAACGAATTTATACCCTGTCAGCACGATTTCAGTGTCGTTTATACAATTTTCCACCACGAGAATCCAGTGATGTGGCTTTTTCGCTTAATATTTCTAATACTTCCAACACGGTTATGACAGTCGAGAACGAAGAAGGAAGTAAAGGAACAACTGTTGCAACGATTTCCTCCACTAAGCCTCAACCTCGAGATCGTTCATCTGAAAGGATAATTAAATTAAGTCAATATCCTAAAATTACTGTTCATTATCATTTCCTTGTCAAATTACGACAAAAAGCAAAATATCTTGAATTTGCTACCCAATCCATCACAAATCATATTACCTGTATCTGGTGTCATATGAAATTTATGAAAAATTTATATTATGATAAATCAATTAAAAGAATTGCCAATTTTTCGACTTTATTATTATGGCAATATCATCAACATATATTATGTTGTCATTATCATTTTAATAGTAAAATTTTCTTATCAGACAATGGTCATTTACATTATTATTTTTCGCGGAGTGATTATTATACAACAGATAAAATTATATTAAAAGGTAATAAATTCTTTGAGACATTAAAATCAAGTAAATTAGATCATTCAAATATTATTACCATGTATTGGACAAAAGATAATCCAATATCATTAAATAAAATACCAACAGAATATTATCATTCGTCAACTGGTTTATCATTATCACTACAAGATTTAAATTATGATAGTGATGAAGAAGAAGTTGATTTATCAATGACAATCTATCATTGTAATAATATTATTAATGAATTTACTGACATTACAAAACATGAAAAAGAATTAATGAAATTATGGAATACCCATATTATATCATTCCCACCTTTTGGTGATCGATTGTTTCCTATAGTATGTCAAAGATTTATTATTAAATATTGTAATATTATTATTGAAAAAGGATTAAGATATAATTTATTATTACATTTATTAAATATGTGGGATTTTGGTTTATTATTAGCAGAAGAAATTTATCAATATATGCAATACATAGATAGAATTGTTTTATTACGAAATAGAAAGGGAAATGCATATGAAGATAGAGATGATAATGGTAGTATAGCAACACAATGTTAATGAATGCTTGTAATGATATTTTTCCTCAAATGAATGTATAGGTAGGGATTCATGAATCTGCAAGTTTTGGTTTTATTTTCTTTTCATGTAATATTTAATGAAAAGTTTTCATGTTTCCATGCGTCAAGTTATCAGAAATATTTGTTACCTGAGCTTTAATCTCTGAAAGAAATTCGCAATTGATGATGCTCGTTTTATAGCGCACTGATCTATTAACCATTCTTTGTTTTTCGAAACGAATTCGACTTGTTTCTAAGACTAAATTCGAATGGTTAGGATGCGATGACGAGGAGAGAGTATTCATGGTAGAAGGGGGATTGTGAATTTTGATTAAAGCGCTTATTAAGAAAGCTAAAAAGCGCTTTTGAAAAATTCGAAACTGTAATTAAAATTTTCCATTTTGTCTTTCTTTCGAGAGATCTTTCTGAGAAATGTCAGACGAAGAAGAAGGAAATGACAATAGTTTTGATGCAGAAGAAATTGATCGTTTGACAAAGGAGGTTGACTCCTGGAAAGCAAAGTACAAATCTCTGGAAATCAAGAAGCGAGAAAGTGACTTGGCTCTTAACAAGATTAAAACTGAAATAAACTCTTTGAGAAGTGTTGATAAGCTATGGAAGGAAGCTTCGAAAACCGTCTTTTTGAATCTCATTGATGTAAAGAATGCCTTCGATGTGCAAGTAGATCAAGTGTTAGAAGGTCTTGACGAAGTTTCCAAAGGCGGAGAACGCGTTACAAGTAAATCAACTCACTTAAAATCTGTAAAGAAAGTCATAGCACAGCTTCAAGCAAAAATTGCGAAGCAAGATGAGACTATCGTATCATTAAATGGAAGAATACGGGCTTTGACTGCTGAATTACAAGAGAAGACAGAGAAGGTCGAAAGACTTTCTCAGGGTATTGAAGAAGAAGTTGAACGACTAATTAAGCCTATCCGAGAGAAGCTTTCTGATACAGTCACAACGCTGATGAAGGAGAAAGCAGCCCGAGCTCAGGAACGGAGAGAAATCGCTGATCTTTGGCCCAAAGATCATATGATGCCGACCCTCTTAATGCGATATCGCCCCTTTTCGCAGGAGGAAATGGATCGAAGAATTAAGTATACCATTGAGCAAAATGCTAATATGGCATTAGCGTTAGAAGTTCGAGCGAATGTAGTTGAATCTCAAATGTGGGAAATAAAGTATGACGATTATGGTCGAGCCTACTATCAGCACATGAAGACTGCCGAAATATTACAGGAACCGCCAGAAATTATGAACTATAAACCACCTCCTGGACGCGATGAATATGGTAACGTTATTGCAACCGAAGAAAACGATGCGCATAATTGGATTTTGGGCAGCGATACAAGAGGTCAAATTTTTTATCGGCATAAGTTCAGCGGCGTGACGACGTATTACCCTCCTTATGTATATAAAAAGATTCCTTTAGGAAAATCACGGGAGCAGACTGTTGCAGAAGCTGCTTCAATTGTATTAGACTATATGAAGGAGAAAATCTCTAAGCATATCGCGATCAAAAAGAAAAAGAAAGAGGAATTAGAGAACCCATTAACACCTGAAGAGAAAAAGAAAAAAGAAAAGCGATTGAAAAGCCGAACTGCGGAAGAAATTGCCGCTGATGGTCCGGAATTAACTGAAGAAGGAGAACCTGTTGACCTTAGTCTCTATCAATATGACATTGAGACAGTTGAACTTCTTGCTTATGAACTTCTTGGGGAAACAAACAATAATGATAAAGATATGGAAGCAATAAGGAAGGAACGGCGGTCATTTTTGGAGGGTCACGAAGTTAGGAAATTTCAAGAAGATTTATTTGAGGGTCAAAGTATTATTGAGTTCGATCTAGAGGGTTTAACTGTCCAACAGTTAAGAGGAATAGTGGAAGAGTTGGCTTTGGCAGAGGAAAAATACGAATCAAAGTTATCACGGACTCGGAATAACCTAAAGGATTTCTCCTTTGCTCTTGCAGAAAGGATAACGAAAGAGAAAGAGGATAAAGTTAAAGCTTTAAGGGAAGAAAAGATTGCACAAGAAAAAGAATTAAGAACCCAACAGAAGGCGTTGTTAGCTGAAAAGAAAGCGAAATTAAAGGAACGAAAGGATCAATACGAGAAGGAAAAACAGGCCAATGTCACTTTTGACGATGTTGAGAGCAAGTTAACGGACATGCGATCTGATTATGAAGAAGATGAGGATGAAGAAGATGAAGAGCGAAGTGTGAGTAAAGCTGGTAAAAGTGTATCAGAATTTGACGATGGTGAGAATGGAGAAACACAAAGTAGGATAGATGAAGAGGGAGAAGCAGATAAAAAGGAAACCGCTTCCGTGCATAGCCACAAAACCGGAAGATCGAGTAGAACTGAAAAAAGTCGTACTACTGCAGCCAGTAAAACCGTAACGATCATGCCTTTTGAAGAAGAAGATCGCGAAATTGAACATTTAGAACGGTTGATTGATCGTCCAATCGACCCTGTTCCTGATGAAGAATTAGAAAAGGAAATCTTTGGTGATAAATCGTTTTTATTATTTGGTGAAATTAGGATTGATCAAAAAGAATATGATTGCTCTGAAGAGTTGCAAATTTTAGCAAACCATCTTTGTAATTATACTGTATTTAGTGGTTATTTGAATATAAATTTAGCAAATTATCCATATGAAAGTAATAACAATTATTCTATCTTAGAAGATACAGTCATGAATAATCATCAGAGTTCAAGCAGTCCTGCCGAAGATGATCAATGGCTTAGTGCTCACTTTTATCTTGGGTGCACTAAAGAGCAATTAGAGAATCATCGAGATTTATTGCGGAGAGAATATAATTCTCGATCCGGTTTCTTGCCAGTTGGTCCATTTGATACTGAAAAAATCGTTTATGAGTCACGAACAACCGCAGAAGTTTCAAGAGAAATTGTAAGTAGCCATCTTATTGAATTATTTTTCAATTTCCTTATTCTTTTCAGGATCATGCTTACACCAGCATTACTCGTACTGTTGCGGAATCGATAATATCAAAACAGCACGAACTTTGGAAAACGGAACAAATTGTCACTGACATCATCAAATCACAAATCCAACAACAAGCCATCCAATCTCTCATCGCCAATCGTGTACGTGCTTATGAGGAATCTAAATGCCAATCCTATGAGCTGCAAGCTCCTCAAGTTCATCTGCATTTCCAAAATATGAAATTGAAGCTCGCACAAAAGTTTACCAGTTTGTTAGACAATGTTTATTCCTTGCAGTATACTCTAGGCCCTTTCTCTAAACGAAGTAAAGGCATTAATGTAATTCCTGCTGAGATCTTAGAATGGTACGAAATGGAGATACAAGGTCGTGTTGGTATCAATGTTGTTCAGATAGATACCTTAATCATCGAGATTATTGACGAAAATCCTACGAATCAGCGCTTGATCGGCGATGGCAGTAACAGAGTGATTGTTGCTAAGGGAATGACATCTTTGGATGATATTCTTGGGGCTAATCTTGGGCGATCTGTTAATTTTGAAGTTAAAATGATGAAAACTAAGAATTTTCGAAGATCCTTCTTGAGAAGAAGTTCAACCGCTAGTTCTGCTGCTTTTGATGATGCCACATCAGTGAGTGAACATAAACCAAGCGAACCGTCAGTCCATCCTGAAGAAGTTGAAAATCCTAATGACGAAGTCAATGATGACGATTTAGCAGAGGAAGAGGAGGAAAAATCAATTAAGTCAAGGAGATCTAGTCGCCTCAGCAATAAAAGTGGAGGAACCGAAATTGTTGATCCAAACGTCCTTGGACTTTTGAGATTTGAAGTGAAAGGTGAATTAAAGTATCAAACAGTTACTATAACTCCACCCGATCCTCAAGGCTTAGAAAACGTCAATGATATTTTGCCACCAACGCAGAAAATCACAAAAGTTCTTGATATTACAGGCCCTGTCGGGAACTATAAGATCGCGACTGAGAAAGACTTAAATCGGTTCAGATTGCTCGTTAGTGAGTTACGTGGAGATGATTGGAATTTATCGAAAAAGTTAACCGGAGATTATCCTCTTGCACAAGTTTTGACGGCTGATTCTATGAGGCAAAGTTCTGTGACTTCCAAGTCTGAGGGTAGTTCTGAACTGCATATTACTCCTATCAAGGTAATAGTTCTCTTTCCTCATCGATAAATGAGAATTAACGCTTTTATGGATTAGAAACTTCCAAACTTTGATAACGCCAATAAATTCCTGGTCAAGAAGTGGGCCATGCATGATCAAATGATTCGAAAATTTTCTGTGGAAATCAAAGAGCGCACAAATGCACTAACTGATGTGATGAAATCTAAGAATGAATCTCTGCAGAGGCAAATTAGTGAAATAAAGACAAAAGTAAGACGCGCGCTCGACCAAATGGAAGATGTGCAAAAAGATGTTCAAAAATACCATAAAATAGTCAATGAGTTGCGGAAGCCGAATCCAGAACCAAAAGAGCCAGTCTTCCCTGAACTCCCACCTGTAGCTTATGTCCCCCAGTTGCCAGCCTCTGGTGGATTAGATTCTCGAGGGAAGAAGAAGAAGGCTTTACCACCAACTGAATTGAAGTTAATCGTCGAGAATCTTGAGAATGGGATCTATGATGGCATTGAAATATGGGAGTTGCCAGATAGTTTTTTCCCTTCGCAAGCTCAAGCGATTAAAATCGGAAAATCTATTGAAACTCGCAATACTTTTCTTGACGCGAAAAGAGCAGCAGAAGTCGCAGCACGAGAGAAAATTTTGGAAACTTACCAGTTAGAGCATGATAAATGGGAATTAATGGAAAAGCGTCGTTTAAATGAATTGGAGAAAGCAAAAAAGGACTGCCGAAAGGTCAATATTAAATATGATTGTGCACTACAACGACTCCAAAGATTGCAAGAAGAAAATTCTCATTATGAAACCGATATTCAAAATATTACAGATTTAAGAGCATTGCAAGAGAAATCTTTGGATAATTCTAAAGTTATCCGACTGAAACAACAGTTAGAACTCCAACGACAAATTCAATACATACAGCAACTAAAAACTCGTTTATTACGGGCAGTGAATGCAAGAAGATATGCTCTGGAACATCCAAAAACTGCAGTTGATCAAGCGACATATCATGAATATCAGCGGCAATCAGAGGAAGCATTGCGATTAATTAAAACAGAGATTTATGAATGCAAGCATCTTTTATATCAAGAAGGAGTACGGTTGCGCACTTTATTTTTTGAGGAAGAAAGTTATTTAAAGCAGGAAGTTTCTCGCATTAACATTTCCATTGAAATTCTTCAGCAAAGGGACTTATTTGATCAAATTATCTCACGTTATAAGACTGATATTATGACACTCATGTCAGAATTAGAGAAATGCCGCTTAGTTGAAGCAGAAAAGGATGAGTCTGGGATCGAAACAGTTGATGATTTGGGGGAACGATATTTACCAACACGTCAATGGCAGACTGCGGCAGTGATAAAAGTGCAAAGAGCTATCGAGTTAGCTATGGCGAAGATCAAAACTACTGAATCGTACGGAAGATCAGCTGGTCGCAGTCAAAAGTTTCTAATTAATGTGTTATCGTCACAGTATGGTGAATATTATTTTACTTTAAAGGATTCTTGGACAGAATTGTCTGATTTTGATCGAGCTCAACGTGCTTTACAAGATACTGTGCAATATTTGAATGTTGTTAGGAAACAAGTCCAAGAGCAAGTTGCGGAACAAACACGACCGTACCAAGAACTTTCATTACAATATCAATTAGTGGAAGCAAAGACGCAAGATTGTTTATTTTTACATGAACAAGAAACTAAAGGAGTTAAAAATAGCGCGCTAATTATGCTTGACGCAATACGAAAATATCTTGCAGAATATCGTGCAAAAGCCGAGGATAGAATTAATCATTTAGAAACTTCAATCGTGCAACTATCACGCGAATGTCAAAAGATTCGTGAAGAATTATTATCACAACAAATGGTATATGACGAAAAAATGAAGGTCTTATGGGCGTTTATTCATACATTACAAACTGCTTTACAACAAATGTCAGCAAGAATGGAGATTGTATTAGAGGAACGAGAAAAAGTTGTAATCGAATCGAGATTAATGGCTGATAATACACGCCATCAATTAAGACAAGAGCGACGTCATTGTTCACATTTACTATTTATTATCCATTCACAACGTGGTTTCATTTACTATCTAAAGCAAGTGATACAAAAGCAACAGTTAGAATCTCAAAAACAAGCGAGAATTCAAACAATGCAACGAACTGAATTAAAACGGGATGTTTGGGAAACTGTATTCACATTTACTCGTTTATGTACTGATGTTGATTTATTATTTGAATTCTTTGCGAGTCGCTTGGCTAATTTATCAGGTGCACGTGATCACTTAAATGATGCTTTAGCACGGAATAATGCAGCAATGGTACTTGCTGCTATGTGTAAGAATCCCCGTCCTGTTATTCGTCGTAACGCCGCAAGAGCTTTAGGGAATATGGGATGGAATGGTTTTGTTGAAACTCGCATCCTACTCTGGGATTGTATTATGTATTGGAAAACATTAAAGAAGAAGATTTTGTCCAAAGAAAATATTGAGTTTGAGAAAACCTTACAAAAATTTACTGAAACGAATAAATATGATGCAATTTTGGTGTCAACTAATAATGAAATGGAAGAATTTGTACCGTCTGGTAATCTTTCATTAAGATCCATTATTAAACAACGTCGTCAATGGGCGTTGCGCGCTGCAAGACGAGTTGAGGGCCCGAATATTGCAAATCAGAAGTTATTAAATATTAAAGATGGGGTACTCATCTCTTTATTAGAGTTATGTGTTAACGATGGTGGTATTGATTGGGAAATTAGTCGAAACGCTGCACTTGCGATCTCAATCGCCTCCTACGAGAAGTCAAATCATGCTGACATGGTCAATAATCAACTTTGTATTCATATGATTTTACAAATGTGTCAAGCGAATGATGTTGAAGTTCAAACTCATGCTGCTATTACTATTGCAAACCTTTGCTACAAAGATGAACCAGCTCAGATTATCTTTGGCAAAAGTGGAATTATTCCAGTATTAATTGATATGTTATCTTCTTCTGTTGCCGATGTATTAGAAGCTTCCACTGCAGCCTTAGCGAATCTTACCTGCTATTGTGATGCTAATTGTTATCAAGTAATTCAATTAAATGGTATAAATCATTTAATTAATGTAATTATTCATTCGTATTCAGAGAATTTATTAGATTTAGATCAAAATGATGAAGTGCATGCAAATGCCGCAGAGACCTTAGCGAATATTTCGCGATTTAATACTAAGGATTCGATTCAATACTTTTTGGCGAACACAGCAAGAGCGAATAATGGAGTTCGCACTGCAATTCCTACTGCCAATCCATCTTTACCTGGTGCTATTGGTGCAAGTGAAAGTGTAATTGATGCATTAGTAATTATGTGTGCTTCGACCAATAAGCAATTAAAACGTCATGTTGCTTTAGTTATTGGTAATATTGCACAACATGAGAAAATACGAGAAGAAATTGGTAGCAAAGGAGGTATTGAAGCCTTATTTTTGACTTTAGAGGATAATGATATTATTGTTCAATCAAACGCGTTATGGGGATTAGCTAATCTGATGTGGTATCCTCCAAATCAAGAGCGAGCTGGTCGATTTATGAAGGAAATAGTTCAATTTACTTATTTTGATTATAATCGAGCACCATACTCGAGAAATCCTTCTGTCCATGGCTCTGAACTCAATGCCTCTGAGCTGTTAGAGGGAGGCGAAAATGAGATAGGTGTAAATAATGTTTTAATGATCGAGGAAAGTCAAAGTTTAATCGATAATCAGAGTCAAGTCACCGGGCCATCGAATATGTCTGGTACAGAGAATAATAACATTGCTGTTTCCCGACGAAAGAGTCAAGACGAAAGCTCTCGCACAAGCAACGCGTCTAACTTACCTCCTGTACCACGCCGTCATAGAAACGCTTCAGTTAAATCTGGACCGATTAAACTTCTTCCTCCCTCTGATTTAGATAATGGAATTGATTTAAGCACTGCCGAGGGAAGGGAACAACGGCTGCTCCAGTTATTGAAGAAATATCATCATCCAGAACAAGTAGTCATCAATGCAACGATGTTATTAGGCAATGTATTATATTACAATACCAATAATCGTATTCGCTTTCTTGAAATTCCTAATGCTTTAGAAATCCTCTTTTATTATATTCAACACCGTGATAATATTCATGTGAAGATTATTGAATCATGTTTAAGATCACTGCTCTCTTTATCTTATTTAGATTCCATTGCACTTTATTTTGGTACAGAAGATCTTACAGATATTGATAAGAAAGAAAAGATTATTGATCATCATCTCAATGATATGAATAATAATGAAAAGAAGAGAAAGATCTTTATTCCTTTATTAATTTCTTACCTAATTAAACCTTATTACTCACGAGATTCTATGAGATATTCTCTAGAAATTCTTTGTAATTTATGTTTACATCATTTAAATCGTCAAATTATGTTTGATTATGGTGGAATTGATGCAATTGTATCCTTACACACCGATGAAGACTCTTATATTCGAGAATTATCAATGAAAATTATTGATTATCTTGAAGATATTACGCCAAAGGAGATTATCGCTCGCCAGAAAGCATTGATTGGATTAGAAAAGATGGTTACAATGGTAACAAATCCTGACCCATTAGTTCGTACGATTGCAGCAGAGGCGATTGGTGAAGAGATTTGGAATGCATCACAAAATAATCACCTTTCCCTCCAAGATACCTCAGATCCTTTCTATAATGTACAGAAGAAGCCGACAATGACAGTTGTCGAGAAACAGAAAATTGCTCATGAAATTGGAGCTATTGATTCTCTATTAGCTGTCGCGCAGTTGTGTAATCAACATTTCCATCGCTTCGTCAACCCATATCCAAGTGAAGAGAAAGAGGGAGAAAATGGAGGAGCAATCACGCAAGAGACAATCCAACAGGATATTCAATCGCTTCTGCCGACACTCTGGTCATTAAGAAATACCATTCATCAGTATTATCCAGGACAGACACAATTCTACTTTTGTAATGGTGTGACGATCCTTTGTCAATTAATTCGAAATATTAATACTGGATTCTACCTAAAGGATACAGAAAAGCTCTTAGAGGCAGCGGTCTCTTGTTTGATCTCTGCTGTGAGTAATAACCATGAAAAGAATTCAAGGAAGTTAGTCATGACAGGTTTAGATGCTATCTTAGACTTAACAAAGGAATCAACGATTCTGAAACAATATCATAGAAACCAATCATCGATGACGTCATCGAATGCGATTGCGGTGTCATCATCGGCAGTGTTAGGAATGAATCAGATATTACAACATGTGGTTGAGGCAATTGGATCCGAGTCATTACAAGCATTAGTTAAGAGTTTACTGTTAGCTCTCGGTCCCTATAACTACGTCATCTGCAAGAATTGTCAGAGGAAACAAGATCTTCACGGAACAAGTTGTTATTACTGCGGCCATCGTCTCTTAGTAGATGTGCAGGAGGTTCCTCCCTTGCTTTCTACGATTTACTCGGAAAAGCAGTTGGTAAAGTTATCTCAAATGGGGATGAAAGAAACGCCAACGTGGCGACCTGCAGGGAAGGCACTTCAAGTCTCCAGCTCGACGCCTGTCTTGCCTATGACCGCTCCTCATTCTACAGTCGCAGTGAACAATCCTAATACTTTATTAATGAGTGCAGATCACCCTCAACTTCAAAGCTTGGGGAATGTGAAAGGTGGCAAGTCTTACTTCAGTCGAACATTGCCAGGGAAGGTCGACTCATCAACTCTTGGATCGCCTATCGCTCCGAATGCTCAGCCAGACCTCAAACAACGCCCAAAAACTTAAAACTTGTTATAATGTGCTGTATGATGTCTTATCATCACTTTGTATGTAAATTGTAAGTAAACCGAAATCATCTAAGAAATTTATCGATTGTCACCGGTTTAACATTTGACTTGTATCTTACATGACAGTTACCTTTCTCGACCCTTCTTTTCAAGCGAACAAGATGTCAGATAAAATGATTTCTTTTTGGTACGATCACAAGCTGTCGTTAAAGAGCCAAAAATTTGTTCTGTGCATACTAATATAAGACAACAAATACGTTGAAAATGGTCGGAATTAATTTATTGAACACAATGTATATGGATCACTTTCATAACTTTCATGAACGAGTAGTAAATGAACTTAGCAGGACTAAATTTTATCTGAATCTCTCTTTCTCTTTCGATTACATGACGATGATCTCTTGTCTTCATCTGATTTGACGATCACTTCATCCTTCTTTTCAAGGTTTTCTTTTTGATTTTCTTTCACCTCTCCTTCCCCCACTCCCACTGACAAATTGTATTTTTCACAAATTTCTTCAACAGAAAGGTTTTTTAGTTCTCCGATCTTGTCCTTTAGTCTTTGTTGATATTGTCGCTAGATAAGCTTATTAATAAGCTTATCTAGTTATTATGATTGATCGGAGCAGAGGGAGTAAGTGAATTCTCCTAACATTCTTCCTATTAATTAAACAATTCACTAAACTGTCTATACACTAAACTTACAAATATAATTTCCGTTCAAACGAACTCAAAGGCTTGATTCTCGAGATTATGTGGAAGTTTATAATGTCATGGTTCAGAGCTTTTGGCATACCTTTACATAGTTTGTAAGTATGAAAGAAATTTATCATCTCCTAGAGATTTTGTGGCCTTCTGATT
>VFQN01002900.1_pt1 | contig 25557 bp, 22 predicted proteins | sample 3512371 | NCBI WGS metagenome assembly VFQN01 (sample SAMN10412370, study PRJNA504923) | tailings metagenome | isolation source: Replicate 2 from Balatoc abandoned mine | place: Philippines: Itogon, Benguet | collected 2017-08-28 | reverse complement strand
CGACGCTCTCGACCCCCGCTTGATAGAGCGGGTCCTGGCCGAGTACCGCGAGATGCCGGGCGTCGCACTCACCTTGGAGCAGGCTCGACGCCTGTGGGGCTGCGACGAGGTCACGTGTCGTCGAGTCGCCGATGCACTTGTGGCGCGCCACGAACTGCGGTGGTCGCACGACAACCGCCTGATACGGGCCGGCGAAGACACGTAGGAGGCCGTATGCACATCTGGCATGACAGGGTCGACGCGCCACGCCGGCCGAGCCGGGTGAGCCCCGGTGAGGTCGCGGAGATCACCGTCGGCACCTGGCCCATTGAGTCGGGGCAGTCGGTGCAGGTGCTGTGGGAGGTGCTGACCGGCGTCGGGAGCCGCACCGGAGGGACGGTCGCTGCCAGGTGGCAACGCAACGACGCGGGGAACAGCTACTGGACGGCACAGCTCGGGCCCTTCGTCGACGGCGACCGTGTCACGTACACCGTGGCTGGAGCGAGTTCCGACGGAGCCGTGCAAACTCCAGCGGCGGCGTTCCGCGTGAGCCCGGCCCTCCATGTGGCGTGGCTGTGGCATCAGCACCAGCCGCTGTACCGCGACCCAGGGGTGTCCGGGATGGCGGGGAGCTATCGCTACCCGTGGGTGCGCCTGCATGCGATTCGCGACTACTACAGCATGGCCGCCCTGGCTGCCGCACATGACGTCCATGTCACGTTCAATCTGACGCCCGTCTTGTTGCGCCAGATTGATGACTACGTCCTGCACGGTGCCACAGACGCAGCACTCGAACTGACGCGCCAGCCGGCCGAGTCCCTGACCCGGCCCCAGGTTGAGGACATGCTTTCCACGTTCTTCGACGCGGATTGGCACAACCAGATCCTCGTGCATCCGCGCTACGCGCAGCTGCTCGCACGCCGGACGGCGGGCGCACCCTTTTCGCGCCAGGACCTCCGTGATGTGCAGATGTGGTTCAACCTCGCCTGGTTCGGACATGAGTTTCGAACCGCGGCGGTGCGACTCATAACTGGGGAGACGGTGGACGTGGCGCGTTTCGTCCGCCAGCAGCACGGGTTCAGCCACGCCGACGTGATGTCGATGCTTGACGCTCAGTACACGGTGCTCCGAGCTATCGTGCCGCTTCATCGAGCGCTTCAAGACAGCGGGCGGATCGAAGTGAGCACGACCCCGGCGTTTCATCCGATCCTGCCGCTCCTGATCGACACTGACCAGGCCTATGTCGACCGGGCCGGCGCCTCTCGTCCGCCGCGCTACGCCTACGTCGAGGACGCGGTGACCCAGATCGTCTTGGCACACGACGACTACGTCGCACGATTCGGTCGCACGCCCGCCGGGGTCTGGCCGGCGGAAGGTGCGGTGTCACCAGGGGCCGTGGAGCTCGTCGGCCGGGGTGGCTTCAGGTGGCTGGCGACCGACGAAGGCGTGCTCGCACGATCTGGCCGGTGGGGATACCAGACGTCCGATCCTGCGGTGCGGTGTCAGCCGTACCGCACGCTGACGGGTGGCGAACCAGTCGCAGCCTTCTTTCGCGACACGGATCTATCAGACGGGATCGGGTTTCGCTACGGCCAGTACGGGGACCCGCACGCGGCGGTGCACGACTTCGTGCGCGCCGTCGAGACGCGCATTCTCGATCGACTTCCAGCAGACGGGGACTACGTGCTGACGATCGTGCTCGACGGCGAGAACGCCTGGGGCGGGTACCCCGATGACGGGCGCCCGTTCCTGCATGCCCTGTACGAGCACCTGTCGTCGGACGCACGATTGAAAACGGTCACGTTCTCCGAGTATCTGTCCGGCAACCCGATGCGGGGCATCGCGCCGCACCCTGTCACCGAGCTCCTGCAGGTTCACGACCTCGCCACTGGCTCCTGGATCGACGAGCCAGGGTCCGCACCGGGCGTGGACCTCGGTACCTGGATTGGCGAACCCGAGGAGAACGCCGCGTGGACGGTGCTCGGCGAGGCGCGGTCGGTCGTGGCCCGGATGACGGAAGGGACACCCGGGCTCGACCAGGCCCGCGCGTCCCTTCTCGCCGCAGAGGGCTCCGACTGGTTCTGGTGGTTCGGGAGCGATCAGGAGTCGTCGAACGACGCGTCGTTCGACGAACTCTTCAGAGCGCACGTGCGAGGTGCGTACAAGGCGATCGGCGCAGTTGCGCCGACTGAGGTGGACGACCCAATTGTCCCGCATGCGGTCGTGTGGACGTTCGTGCACCCGGTTGCCCGAATTGCCCATCGGGACCGGCTGACGATTCGCACGAACTGTCCGGGCCGCCTGACCTTTCGCATTGGCGCAGGCGAGGAACAGGAGATGTGCCTGGCCGCCGTAGGGGGCGTGATGGCCGGTCCGCGTCGCTTCCAGGCCACACTGGGCCCCTTTGCACCTGAGGTCGCCTCCCTTACGTTCCGCTTCCATTGTGAACATCCTGGATGCGCCCACGACGCACCGTGCTGTCTGGGCCTCCCGCAGGCAGTTCAGGTGGGGCGGTCACGAGTCGCAGTCGCCTCAGATCGCGCGGGGGCAGATACGAGAGGATCTGTATGACTTCCGTGACCCATCTGGATCCCGTCTGTGGCATGCCGGTCAGCGAGGACGGTGGTCTCCGACTGAGCGACACGAGCGGTGATCTCTGGTTCTGTTCCGAGTTCTGTCGTCAGCAGTTCCTCCGGCACCCGCATGCCTATGAACCGGCCGCGGTGCCGGTGCCAGTGCCCGTGGACTGGGTCGGCCGCCGCGTCGCGTATCTCTCGATGGAAGTGGCGCTGGCGAACGACATCCCGACCTACGCCGGCGGCCTGGGGGTGCTGGCGGGAGATATCTTGCGCTCCTGCGCCGACCTGCAGGTGCCGGTCATTGGCGTGTCGTTGGTGCACCGCCGCGGATACTTCTGCCAGGAGATCCGCGATGACTGGCAGGTCGAACATATAGCGGAGTGGACGCCGGAGTATCACCTGCACGAGATGGCGCCCCGCGTACGCGTCACGATCGAGGACCGAGACGTGTGCCTGCGCGCATGGTGCTACGTCGTGACCGGATCCAGCGGCTATACGGTGCCGGTGCTGCTACTCGACAGCGATGTTCCGGAGAATCGCTCCGAGGACCGCCGTATCACCGACCAACTTTATGGTGGCGATGACCGCGACCGCCTGATGCAGGAGATGGTGCTGGGCGTCGGCGGCGTGCGGCTGCTCCACGCGATCGGCTGCTCGGGCATCCAGACCTGGCACCTCAACGAAGGCCACGCAGCTCTCGCTCCTCTCGAACTGCTCCGCATGGAGAATGCAGCGGACGGGTGGGACTTCCGCGGCATACGCAATCGGACGGTGTTCACCACGCACACCCCGGTCGCTGCGGGGCACGACCAGTTCGACCGTGACCTCGCCCGGCGCGTCTTGGGGCCGCTAGCGCCGTCGGGCGTGGTCGCCATGTTAGGAGGGAGCGAGCGGCTGAACATGACGACGTTGGCGCTCAACTTGAGCCACTACGTCAACGGCGTCGCGCTGAGACACCGCGAGGTGTCCACGACGATGTTCCCTGCGTACGAGATCCACCAAATCACCAATGGCGTCCACGCGCGCACGTGGATGAGCCCACCGCTCACGGCGCTGTTCGACAACAGCATCCCGGGCTGGCGCAGCGATCCACTGATGTTGCGCAACGCGCTGGTGCTTCCGCCCGACAGTGTATGGCAGGCTCACCAACAGGCGAAGGATGCACTGATGGACGTTGTGTTCGAGAGGACCGGACGGCGCCTGCGGCGCGACGCGCTGACGGTCGGCTTTGCACGCCGAGCGACTGGCTACAAACGGCAGGCGCTGGTCTTCCGAGATGTGCGACTGCTGCGCCGGATTGCTCGCGAGCGGCCGCTGCAATTCGTGTTCGCGGGCAAGGCCCATCCAAAGGATGACCCGGGCAAGGAGGGCATCCGCACGGTGCTTCGGGCGGCTCGCGACCTAGGCGACGACGTTCCCGTCGTGTATCTGCCCGACTACGATCTTGAGCTTGGTCGGACCATGGTTGCTGGAGTTGATCTCTGGCTGAACACGCCGCGGCGTCCCTTCGAGGCGTCGGGGACCTCCGGCATGAAGGCCGCGCTCAACGGCGTCCCCAGCCTGAGCGTGCTCGACGGCTGGTGGCGCGAAGGCTGCGTCGAAGGTGTCACTGGCTGGTCGATCGGGGAGACTGACGCCACGGATGCTGCCGACGCGGACGACCAGGACGCCGCCGACCTGTATCGGAAGCTGCAGTACGTCGTCGCGCCGCTGTTCTATGACGACCGCAGCGCATGGACACGGGTGATGCGTCACGCGATCGCCCTGAATGGCTCGTTCTTCAATACGGACCGCACCGTGCGCCAGTACGTGCAGCATGCGTACGCACGCGCAGCCGAGCTCGGCTCTGCCGATAGCACGCGTGACGCCAGGGATCCGGAAGAAGGGTAATGGAATGTACGTCAGCCGTAGAGCGTTCGTTGGGCTCGGCCCGGCCGTTGGCGTGGCGCTGACCGCCGGGGCCGGTGCCCTCGTGGACCGCTGTCGCCAGCATCACGTGTGCACGCGCTGGGCGGATCCATCCACCCTGTCAGCGGCGAGGGTCGGCGTGACATCGACCTGGTCGCCAAGGAGGGCTGGGTCGACCTGGCCGGACGTCGTGCCTGTCTCCTGGCTTTCAATGGTCGGGTGCCGGGCCCGTTGCTGGAGCTCGCCGCGGGCGATGACGTCCGGGTTCGGCTGACCAATGAGCTCGCTGAACCGACGAATCTCCACTTTCATGGCCTGCACGTGCCCCCGGACGGGACTGCCGACAACATCTTCCTCGAGGTGTCGCCGGGCAAAGCGGTGACCTACGCGTTCCGTGTTCCAGCCAATCATCCGGCGGGTCTGTACTGGCTGCATCCTCATCTGCATGGGTGGGGGGCCCGGCAGGTATCGCTCGGGCTGGCCGCGCCCGTGGTAATCCGGGGAGCCGTGGACGCGGTCGCGGAAGTGGCCGCGGCACGAGAGCATATCCTCGTGCTGCAGGACTTCGAGCTAGATCGCTCGGGCCGACCTGTCGATGCCGGTGTGCGCGCGCTGATGGTCGGCCGCGAAGGGCCGCTCGTGACCGTCAGCGGCCAGCTCCGGCCCGCATATACCATCGAGCGACATGGTCTCGTGCGACTGAGACTGCTCAACGCCTCCGCGTCCAGGTTCTACCGGCTGTCCCTCGAAGATCATCCATTGCACCTGATCGCGACCGATGGCGGCAGTCTGGCGATCCCCGAGACGCTGGACGAACTTCTCCTGGCCCCGGGTGAACGACGGGACGTGCTGATACAGGGCTCCCGGGCCGGGGGCTCCTACCGATTGCTGAACCGTCCGTACAACCGCGGGTCAGCGGGGATGATGGGCGGCGGCGTGGGCGCGGACACCCCATCCGAACATCGCCACCATCGTGTACGAAGGGCGTGCTGCGTCGCCGGTTGACATCCCACAGGTCCTTGGCGCGGTCGAGCGTCTGCCGGCTGGCCCCGTGAGGCGCACGTTCGTCTTGTCCGACGCGATGGGTGATGCCCGGCCGCGGTATGGGTATGCGCTTTCTGATCAATGGTCGGGAGTTCGACCACGCGCGGACTGACGCTCGCGTTCGGCTGGGTGATATCGAGGACTGGGAGTACGTCAACACCACGGGTATGGATCACCCCATGCACGTGCACACCAACGCTTTCCAGCGTGTGGGACCGGATGGGCAGGCAGACGAGGCATGGCTCGACGGCGTCGTGGTTCCGGCACACGGGCGGGTGCGCATCCGCATCCGATTCACCGATTTCCCGGGGATGACCGTGCAGCACTGCCACGTCCTCGACCACGAGGACCTGGGGATGATGTCCACGCTGCTGATCGAAGGGTGATACGCAGCTGTCGAGGACACTCCGTGGGGCTTATTGTGGACGACGGGACCGCTCGCCCTGGCACTGATGGGCGATCCCTCGCCGCCTGTGATGTCTCCCCATGCGGCGCGTGGGGTCGCCGCCAGCGGCGGAGTTGTGCGGCATTCGACACTTGGGCCGTCCTGGAGTTTCCGCACCGCATCGGAAAATTTCGCGCGACCGGTCCGGACCTTAGGGCAGAACGCGTCGGCTTCACTGGTTGGTTCGTTGGCAGCAGTCGTGCAATGCTCCTAGTCGCTGCCATGGTCCGTCTCTTGGGGCTCCTGCTCGCGTTGATGTTCTCGGTCATGCCGACCGTGGACACCGTTTGCCGTGCCCTTTGCACGCCCGAGCCGACGTCGACAAGTGCGCCCTCGTGTCACGACGCCGCCGCGCCGACCCGTGACGGCGTGTTGCTGCCTGTCGTGGCCTGCCAGCGCGAAGCGGTTGCGGCCGTGGGGCCCGCAGACGGCACGCGAAACCTTGTGCCGCCAGCGCCCGTCGTGACCGCCCGGCTCACGACAAGCCTTGACGCGGCGGCGCCCGCTGGTGCCGACATGCACTGGCACGCGGTACGTCCGCGGCCACCTCAAGCCTACCCCTCGACGATCGTTCTCCGGATCTGAATCCCCCGGCCTTGCTGAGCGACGCCGCGCGCCAAGAAGCGGGGCGTTAGGCCGAGGTGCGCGCGTGTGCGCTGCCTCCTTGTGGGATTCGACCGGAGTTCATCATGCGCCTTTCTTTATTTATGGCTTTCGGGGCCATCGCTTCTTCTCTTGTGCTCGTTGCCGTTCCGGCTCACGCCCAGTCTCGCGAAGAAATGCGGGTACCGGTTGGTCAGGTTGCTGAACTCGTTGCGGCTCCAGACGCACCCGGCGCACGTGCCCGCCTGGCGGCGCACTTCGCGGCGGTCGCGGCCGACTACGAGGCCCAAGCGAGTGAGCACAGCGCCATGGCGAAGCGCTATCGCCAGGCACCCACCGCGTCCGAGGGCAAGCGCCCGGCCGCCCCAGACACCGCGATCCATTGTGACCGCCTCGCGGAACGCGCGACGAGCGCTGCGAGCGAGGCTCGGGCGCTTGTCGCGGTGTATAGCGGCTGGACGTCGGCCGTGCAGGAGCCGGCGTCCGGCCTCAAGGACGCACCACCCGCAAGGCCAGACTCGTCTGACCTGCTCTCACTGACGGAACTGCAGCGGCTCGCGGAAAGCCTCCCCACCGCCGATTCGCACGCCCGCCTGGCCCGTCATTACCTCGCGCTGGCTGCGAGGCTTGACGGGGAGGCGCGCGAGCACCGGGGTCTGGCGGCCGCGCTGCGCGCTGCGCCCGGACCCTCAGACGCCAAGCGCCCCGGCGCGCCTGATACCGCGGTGCACTGCGAGCGTCTCGCTGAGCGGGTCTCCCGGATGGCCGCGGATGCGCGCGCCTTGGCGAGCAGCCACGCACAGCAGCAGGGCGGACGATGAGCACGCTCTCTGGAATCAGTCGTGTCGCGGCATTGAGCGCCGCACTCAGCGGTGTGGGCATGGTAACGAAGGCGCCGGCGCAGGTGCAGCCGGTCACGAACCCCGCCGTGGTGCCAGCGGCTCCGCTGCCAACGGCGCCTGCCGATCCGGGCGCCGACCCGGGCTCGATGGCGCGGGTGCCGCTCAGCCAGGTCATCGACGACGTGCTCAGCTCCCATCCGGAAGTGGCCGCGGCGCAGGCACGGTACGAGGCGGCGCTGCAGCGTCCGCCACAAGAGCGCGCGCTGCCCGATCCGATGATCTCGACTGGGTACGGGTCTGCCGGAGCGCCATTCCCTGGCGCCGGCCTGGGCGAAGACCCCAACGCCAGCCTCGGGCTGATGCTGTCGCAGGAGATTCCGTATCCGGGCAAGCGTCAACTCCGTGCCGAGGTCATGCGACGAGAAGCGGCGGCCCAACGCCAGCAGGTCGATGCCGCCCGCCTGTCGCTCATCGCTCGCACCAAGCAGGCCTACTTCCGGCTGGCGGCCGCCTACCAGCTGGACGAGATCCTGCGCAGCAATCATGACCTCCTCGCAACCCTCCTCAAGGTCAGCGAGAGCCGCTACGCGGTGGGCCAGGCCGCCCAGCAGGACGTCATCCGCACGCAGGCGCAGTTGAGTCTCATCGCGCTGCAGCGGGAGCGTGTGGCACGCGAGCGACGGACGCGCGAGGGCGAACTGAACGCCTTGATGAACCGCGCGCCCGAGGCGCCGATCAGCCGACCAGCCGATCTCGCGCCGATGTCGCTGGATCTCACGCTGCCCGCCCTCGTCGCGCGCGCCGCGTCAGAAGCGCCGATGCTGCTGCGCGACCGCCTGATGGCGTCGCGCTCCGAGGCGGCGATCGCCGTGGCCAAGCGCGACTTCAAGCCGGACTTCGCCGTGTCGGGCGGCTACAACTACATGGGCTCGATGCCAGACATGTTCGAGTTCCGCTTCGACGTTGTGGTCCCGCTCCAACGGGCGCGTCGCCGGTCCGCCCTGGCAGAGCGGGAACTCACGCTCGCCGCTGATCGGCAGACCGCTGAGAGCACCCGACTGCTCCTGCAGAACCGCGTGCAGGAGGACTACCAGATGGCCACGACCGCGGGCGCGCTGGCCACGCTCTATCGCGACGCGGTCCTCCCGCAGGCGCGGCTGGCGCTGGAGTCGTCAGTGAGCAGTTACCAAACTGGCGCCGTCGATTTCCTGTCGGTGCTCACCAACTTCGGTTCAGTGCTCGAGTACGAGATGAGCTATCTAGAGCAGCTCGCCGAGCAGTACACGGCTGTCAGTCGCCTCGAAGAGATGGCGGCGGTCACGCTCTTTCCCTGAGGCCCGCCATGCGCCTGTTCAAGTTCGCCTTCTTGACCCTTCTCCTCGTGGCGGCTGTCGGCACAGGCTGGATCCTGCGCGACAGGCGTCAGCCCGACCCCACAGCGACTGCCATGGCCAAGGCGGGCCGCAAGGTTCTCTACTACGTGGATCCGATGCATCCTTCGTACACCTCGGACAAGCCCGGCGTTGCCCCTGACTGCGGGATGGCGCTCGAACCGGTGTACGCCGACGATGCGGTCGCACCTACGCCCGCGACGCGTCGCGTCCTGTACTACCGGGATCCAAAGGTTCCGGCCTACACCGCGACCACGGCCGGCATCAACCCTGAGACCGGCAACACTTTGGAGCCCGTGTACGCCGATGCGCCGGCAGCGTCGACCACGCCCGGCGCCGTGCGCATCGCGACGGATCGACAGCAGTTGGCCGGCGTGCGCTATGCGACGGTCGAGGCGACCGACGTCGGGCGCACGTTGCGCACGGTCGGACGCGTGGCGTACGACGAGACCAGGGTGCAGCACGTGCACCCGCGCGTGGACGGCTGGATCGAGAAGGTGCATGTCGACTTCACGGGCCAGTTCGTGAAGAAGGGACAGCCGATGCTGACCATCTACAGCCCCGAGATGCTGGCCTCCCAAGAGGAGCTGCTCCTCGCCCGCCGCGCACGCGAGGTGATGCAGAAGAGTCCGCTTGCCACGTCGGCGGCACAGGGTGACTCGCTATTCGAGGCCGCACGCCGCCGCCTGCAGTTGTGGAACCTCACCGATGCACAGATTCAGCAGGTGCTTGACACCGGCAAGACCATTCGCGACGTCACCCTCTACGCCCCGGCGGGCGGTTTCGTGCTCGAGCGCAATGCGTTCCCGAACCAGCGCGTGACGGCCGAGAGCGATCTGTACACCCTCGCCGATCTGAGCACGGTCTGGATCATGGCCGATCTGTATGAGGCCGACCTCTCGGCCGTCCGGGCTGGGGCGCCAGCAAAGATCGTGGTGCCCAACGGGTCGGCGAGCCCGGTGATCAATGCGACCGTCACGTACGTCCAGCCGGCCGTCGATCCGACGACACGCACACTGAAGGTGCGGCTGGAGGCCCGGAATGCCGGTATGCGCCTTCGGCCCGAGATGTTCGTCGATGTCGAGTTCCCGCTCGGAGGCAATCGCCGGCTGACCGTGCCCGCCGACGCCGTGCTCAACGCCGGTGAGCGGCAGGTCGTCTTCGTCGATCTCGGGGACGGCTATCTCGCCCCCAAGACCGTGCAGACCGCGGAGCGCGTCGGCGACCGGCTCGTGGTGACGTCCGGACTGTCGGAAGGGGAGCGCGTCGTCGCGTCGGGCACGTTCCTGATCGATGCCGAAAGCCAGCTCAAGTCGGCTCTTGGGAGCATGGCAGGCCACCAGCACGGCGGCGGAGGCAAGCCCGCCGACGCACCTGCACCCGTGCCGCCGACCACCCGCCCTGCGACGACGGCCCCGCCGAGCGGTCCCTCGTCAGGAGGGCACTCTCATGATTGACCACATCATCGAGTTCTCCGGCCGGAACCGCTTCGTCGTGTTCCTGATGGTGGCGGCTGCCACGATGGCCGGCCTCTATTCGATGCGGACGATTCCGGTGGACGCGATCCCGGACCTCAGTGACACGCAGGTCATCGTCTACTCGCGCTGGGACCGCAGCCCGGACATCATCGAAGACCAAGTCACCTACCCGCTCGTGACCGCGATGCTGGGCGCCCCGAAAGTCAAGGCGGTGCGCGGCTTCTCGGACTTCGGATTCTCCTACGTGTACATCGTGTTCGAGGAGGGCACCGACATCTACTGGGCACGCACGCGCACGCTCGAGTACCTGTCGGGCGTGCTCCCGCGCCTGCCGCAGGGCGTGCGGACCGAACTCGGCCCGGACGCGACCGGCGTCGGCTGGGTATTCCAGTACGCCCTCGTCGACCACAGCGGCACGCAGTCGCTGGCAGACCTGCGTACCTACCAAGACTGGTATCTCCGGTACTACCTCAAGTCGGTGCCTGGCGTCGCCGAGGTCGCGGCGATCGGCGGCTTCGTGCGCCAGTACCAGGTACAGGTCGATCCCAATCGCCTCAGGGCCTACAACATCCCGATCGACAAGGTGACTGAGGCCGTCCGCACGGGCAACAACGACGTCGGTGGCCGCCTGATCGAGATGGCCGGCGCGGAGTACATGGTGCGTGGGCGAGGCTACGCCCGCTCGACGGAGGAACTCGGCAACATCGTCCTGACCACCAACGAATCCGGCGTCCCGGTGCGGATCAGGGATGTCGGTGACGTCACCTTGGGCCCAGACATCCGCCGCGGCGTGGCCGATCTCGACGGTCAGGGCGACGTCGTCGGCGGCATTATCGTGATGCGCCAGGGCGAGAACGCCCTCGCCGTCATCGAGCGCGTCAAGGAGAAGCTGGCACAGCTGAGGCCCAGTCTACCCAAAGGCGTGGAGGTGGTCACCACGTACGACCGGTCAGACCTGATCGAGCGCTCCATCACCACGCTGGAGCACACGCTGATTGAGGAACTGGTCATCGTCTCGATCGTGATCCTCGTCTTCCTGTGGCACGTACCGAGCGCGATCATCCCGATCATCACGATCCCCGTGGCGATTATCATCTCCTTCATCCCGATGCGGCTCATGGGGCTGAGCTCCAACATCATGTCGCTCGGCGGCATCGCGATCGCTGTGGGTGCCATGGTCGATGCGGCGATCGTCGTCGTGGAGCAGACCCACAAGAAGCTCGAGATCTGGGATCGGACCGGCCGCAAGGAAGACTACCGCCGCGTGGTCATCGACGCGGTGAAGGAAGTCGGTGGTCCGAGCTTCTTCGCGTTGCTGGTGATCGCCGTCTCGTTCCTGCCCGTGCTGACGCTGGAGGCCCAGGAAGGACGCCTGTTCAAGCCGCTCGCGTACACGAAGAACTTCGCGATGATCGTTGCGGCCGTCCTCGCCATCACGCTTGATCCGGCAATGCGGCTGATGTTCACGCATACGAAGACGTTGTCCTTCCGCCCGGCGTGGCTCGCGCGGATGGCGAACGCGGTGTTCGTCGGCAAGATCCATTCTGAGGAACATCACCCGATCAGCCGCGTCCTGATCCGCATATACGAGCCGATCTGCGCCTGGGCGCTGCGGTGGAAATGGATCGTGATCGGCGCGGCGTTGGCGATGGTGGTGGCGACCGTGCCCGTGTACCAGAAGCTCGGATCGGAGTTCATGCCCCCGCTCGACGAAGGCACGCTGCTCTACATGCCCTCCACGCTGCCGGGGCTGTCGGTGACCCAGGCCCAGCAGCTCCTGCAGGTGCAAGGACAGCTGATTCGACAGTTTCCCGAGGTCGAGCGTGTCTTCGGCAAGGCTGGCCGCGCCGAGACCAGCACCGATCCGGCGCCGTTCTCGATGATGGAGACGGTCATTACGCTCAAGCCCCACGATCAGTGGCGACGCGTGCCGACGTGGTATTCCGCCTGGGCCCCCACCTGGCTGAAACCTGTGCTGCGACGCATCACCACTGATCACATCACCACCGAACAGCTGGTGGCCGAACTGAACGAGGCGGTGAAGATCCCGGGTGTCACCAATGCATGGACGATGCCCATCAAGGCGCGGATCGACATGCTCACGACAGGCGTGCGAACGCCGGTCGGGATCAAGATCTATGGCGCCGACATCAAGGAGATCGAGCGCGTCGGCACCCAGATCGAGGCGGCCCTCCCCGCGGTGAAGGGCACGCGCAGCGCCTTCGCGGAACGGACCTCGGGCGGGTACTTCGTCGACTTCGTCTGGAAGCGCGACGCACTGGCACGCTATGGGCTGTCGATCGATGAGGCTCAGATGGTGGTGATGTCGGCCGTGGGTGGCGACACCGTGACCACGACGATCGAGGGGCGGGAGCGCTACCCGGTCAGCGTGCGGTACTTCCGCGACTACCGCAGCGACGTCGACCGACTGAAGCGCGTCCTGGTACCGACGATGGGTGGGCAGACTCAGGTGCCGCTGGAGCAGTTGGCGGACGTGAAGCTCGTCTCAGGGCCGGCCATGCTCCGCAACGAGAACGGGATGCTCAACGGGTACGTGTACGTCGATGTGGCAGACCGCGACATCGGCAGCTATGTCGAGGAAGCCAAGCGCGTGGTGGCGGCACAGGTCGAGTTGCCCACGGGGTACACCCTCGAATGGAGCGGCCAGTACGAGGCGATGCAGCGGGTGAAGGAGCGACTCAAGATCGTCGTTCCTGTGACGTTGTTGCTGGTCGTGGTGCTGCTGTACATGAACACGCGATCGGTCGGGCGAACCACCATCATCCTGCTGGCCGTTCCGTTCTCCGCCATCGGCGCAATCTGGCTGCTGTACCTCCTCGACTACAACATGAGCATCGGCGTCTGGGTCGGCCTGATCGCGCTGCTCGGCGTGGACGCGGAGACGGGCGTGTTCATGCTGCTGTACCTGGACCTTGCCTACGAGGACGCAAGACGTGAGGGGCGTCTACGGTCCCTCAAGGACCTGCAGGAAGCAGTACTGCACGGTGCCGTGAAGCGCATCCGCCCGAAGTTCATGACCGTCGCCACCATGTTCATGGGGCTCCTGCCGATCATGTGGTCCACCGGCGCCGGTGCCGACGTGATGAAGCGGATCGCGGCGCCGATGTTGGGCGGCATCTTCACGTCGTTCATCCTCGAATTGGTGGTCTACCCCGTCATCTACGAAATCTGGAAGTGGCATGGCCTCAAGCGCGAACTCGCGCTGGCCCACACCCGTGAAGGAGACGCATCATGATGACTCGTCTGTTCCTCGCCTCGCTCTTGGTCGGCACTGTGCACGTGTCGCCGGCTTCTGAGACGCACGTCGGCCTCGTCACCGACACGATGTGTGCCCGCGATCACGCGGCCATGAAGATCACGCCCGTTCACAAATGTGTCAAGGACTGCGTCGCCGACGGCAAGACCTACAAGTACGCTCTGCTGGTGGGCGACAAGGTGTATCCGCTGAGCGACCAGGAGGCCCCGGCGAAGTTCGCAGGCCAGAAGGTGAGGGTCACCGGTCAGCTGTACCCGAAAACCGGCGTCCTTCGCGCGGACCGTATCGAGGCGGTCAAGTAAGCGAGTGCGACGCGGGCCGTTACGCGCCGCTGGGTGACTCGGCCACCGCCGCAGTGGCGAGCGCGGACGTGCCGGCCAGTTGCCGTCTGACGAGGTATACCAACGCGAGTGGCAGCACGACCCACTGCGCGAGCGGCACCACGCCCACGCCGAAGGCAGGTACGACGGGCATGATCTCGGAGTAGGTCCAGCGGGCGAGCGGGCCGGTGCTGGCCCGCTCGATCACGATCGTGATCACGAGGCCAGACGCTAGGTACGCGCGAAGGCCGGCGTCGCTCCGCGCCGACAACCAGTCGCGCGTGCCGGCGCGGAGGGAGGCCACCCAGTAGGCCAGCAGGCTGATGACGGCGTCACCCAGCGCCGCCCGCGTGCAGGCGACGACGCCGTCCCAGTGCGGGATCGCGGTCATGGTCGCGAAGAACGGCACCTGCAGGAATTCCCACGGAAAGTTGAGAAGCAAGGCGCCGAGCCCGATGTGAAGTTCGGGGATGGTCGCGAGGCGACGAGTGGTGACAGACATGAGGGACCTTTGCGGGGCAATCGGAGCGAGAAAGAGGAGGAGCGAGAAAGAGGAGAGGTGTCATGCCGCGTTGTGAGTGTGCATCCCAACACCAGCCAACCACCGCCGCGAAAATCGACGCGCGCATCCAGCGCGTGGAGGCGCCACCCCGGGCGCCATGTCGTCGAGTCGAGTCTCGAGTTCCTCGACAAGGTGGCGCGTGCACCGGCGCTGCTTCGGGCCGAACTGCCGGGGTGTTGCGCCGGGCAGCACGTGCCTCCGGTCGCGGGTGAGGAGACCCCGCTCCCTGCCCGCCCGACGTGCGCAGACTGCATTAGGCGTGGGATGCGTGCAGTTCGCGCCAGGCAGACAGGTGCGGCTCGAGCGATCGTGCCACGGCCCAGGTGGCCTCGAGGAGTTCCTCTGCCGTCCGCTCCAGTTCCGGCACATGTGTGGACTGACAGTCACGGGAGAAGGCTGCGCTCGCGGATGCCAGCTGCCCATAGGTCTCGGTCACCGCGAGGATGTGCTCACGGACGTCAGCGACGGCGTGGGACAGCATGGGCGTGTTTCGGCGTGCAACAAGCATCTCGACCGTCGGCAGAAAGCGGAGGGTGGCTTCCACAAGGGCGTCGACGGCACGACCGATGGTGACCACCTGCTCGGCGCAGCCGTGACAATCCGTCCGAGGACGCCCGGATGCGCAGCAACGGCAGCGCCGCCCATCGAGCGCGACGTGACCGCATGCGCAGACGCCTGATGCTGTGCGCAGGTCACGCGCGAGCCGGCGCACGACGTCGGTGATGTCTCGCCAGCCGCCGTAGAGATCCTGTTTGGCTGAGCCATGGTACTGCGCGGCAAGCGATGGGGATGCCATGCTGCGTCGATGAGCAAGCGGTGTGCCGGCAGGGGGGCACCGGCATGATCGTAGGGGCGGTTGGTAGGTGATGTCCATGCGCCCACAGGTCCGAATTTCTTCCCGGGCTGCGCGAAGGATTCCGCAACCGGCCGAACACGATGCTATCCTGTCGGCGTGTCGCTGTTCACGGTGCGGGTCGTCGGTGCATTGCTGCTGAGCCTCCTCGGAGGTGGGCCAGCGGTCGTCACGGCGTGCTCACTGCTCTGTGCCAGCGGAGTGACATCCGACGGCGCTACCAGTCAGCATCATGGCTCGCCGGTCGCCAACAGTCCGGCTCCCGCTCACGGAGCTCACGGGGACGCTCACCGGGGTCACTCCCCGAGGTCGGCCGAGACCGCGCCAGCTGCTGACCCGGTCCGCGCGGACATCATCGTCGTCGCGAGCGCGGCGACCGAGCTCTGCGTCGTTCCCCCGATGGAAGCGGCGGTCACTGCAGCCCGTACTGAAGCGCCGCCGCCCGCCGAGGCCGTCCTGCCGTCAGCGGGCCTCATCTCGTGCACCTTCCCACTGTTTTCGCCTGAGCGAGCAGGAGCCCTGCGTCTAAATCGCAGCAGCGGCCCACCACCGCCAGTCGTGCTGCGTATCTGATCGTCTTCAGTGCGTGCGTGGATGCGCACGCGATCGCGAAGATCCCACTCAATCGGCAGTGAGCCGAGGCTCACCGCCCTGGAGCATTCCCATGAAGGCCGTTCTCCGGGCCTTCCTGCTGTTGGTCGTCGTGATGGCGGCCGTGGCGGGAGCGGCCGCATTTGCCATCGTCAATCGTGGACTGAGCACGAGCGTGCCGCCGACGTTCGTCGAGGCGTGGCTCGCGCGCTCGATGCGAGCGCTGGCCACCCCACGTACCGTGCGCAATCGCCCAAATCCGGTCCCAGCCAGCGAAGGTGTGCTGCGCGACGCACGCGCGCACTTCGCCGACCACTGTGCGTCGTGCCACGCCAACGACGGCAGCGGCGCGACACCGATGGGCCAGCGCCTGTACCCGCGCGCCCCTGACATGCGCGCCAGTACGACGCAGCAGCTCTCCGACGGAGAGCTGTTCGCGATCATCGAACACGGCATTCGCCTGACCGGCATGCCGGGGTGGAGTACGGGCACACCGGATGGAGAAGCTGCCAGTTGGGGCCTCGTCCACTTCATCAGGCGGTTGCCCACCATCACGGCGCAGGAGCTCGCTGAGATGGAGGCACTGAATCCCCGTAGCCCGCAACAGTTCCGAGAGGAGGAGGAGGCACGCCGCTTCCTGGCCGGTGAGGATCCCGCGCCCGACGAGACCCTCTCGCACACGGGTCATGGCGCACACCGCTGAACCCGCGGCCCAGAACGTCGCACAAGAGCCAGAGTCATGCCACACAGCACCAAGACCGCACACAGTTCTTCGACCGGCCTCGTTACCGGCCGCCGCGCCTTCGTGAAGGGCCTGGCTGCAGCCGGCATCGTGTCGGCAGGAATCTCGACGCGTGCGCTCGCAGCTGGCGCGACCGAGCGCCTGCCACAGGGCGTCCTCACGGGGGAAGACTTCGCGCTCACCATCGGCGCGACGCGTGTGAACATCACAGGGCGCGAACGCACTGCGCTGACCATCAACAACTCGCTGCCGGGCCCCCTCCTCCGCTGGCGCGAAGGGGACACCGTCACCTTGCGGGTGCGCAACGAGACGAGAGACGGTGACACCTCGATTCACTGGCACGGCATCATCCTGCCGGCGAACATGGACGGCGTGCCCGGCCTCAGCTTCGCGGGCATACGGCCGGGTGGCGAGTACCGTTATCAGTTCCGCCTGAAGCAGAGCGGCACGTACTGGTACCACAGTCACTCCGCATTCCAGGAGCAGGTTGGCGTGTACGGGCCCCTGGTCATCGAGCCCCGCGAGAAGGAGTCGTTCACCTACGATCGCGAGCACGTAATCATGCTGACGGACTGGAGCGACGAAGCGCCCGAGCGCATCTTCGCAAAGCTGAAGAAGCAGTCGGATTACTACAACTTCCGGCAGCGCACGCTGGTCGACTTCTTCCGCGACCTCAGGACGCGTGGAGTGGACGCGACTGTGGAGGAACGCAAGATGTGGGGGCAGATGCGCATGAGCGCGGCTGACCTCGCAGATGTCACCGGGTACACCTACACGTACCTGGTGAACGGACAGCCACCTGCGGCGAACTGGACGGGATTGTTCGCCCCTGGCGAGCGCGTGCGCCTCCGCTTCATCAATGGGTCGGCGATGTCCTACTTTGATGTCCGGATCCCCGGCCTGAAGATGACAGTCGTGGCGGCCGATGGCTTGCCCGTACGTCCGGTGTCGGTCGACGAGTTCCGGATCGCGGTCGCCGAGACGTTCGACGTGCTGGTGGAGCCGACCGGCCAGGAGGCGTTCACCATCTTCGCGCAGGCCATGGACCGGACTGGGTATGCCGCCGGCACACTTGCGGTGCGGCCGGGCCTACGCGCGCCCGTGCCGGACCCGGACCCACGTCCTATCCTCACCATGAGCGACATGGGGCACGGGGGCATGGGCCACGCCGGCCACAGCGGTGCGAGCGGCGTCAGCGACCCGCATGCGGGGCACACGATGCCTCCTGCGCCCGCAGCTGCCGCAGATCCTCACGCTGGGCACGTTATGCCAGCCCCCGCGCCCGGCGATCCGCACGCGGGGCATGCAATGCCCACTGCACCTGCTGCCAGCGATCCACACGCCGGCCACCGGATGCCGGCCCCCCCTTCTACACCAGACCCGCACAGCGGGGACGCCGCGCGAACTCCGCCTGCCGCACCCGCGGACCCGCATGCCGGGCATCAGATGGAACAGCCGCCAGTCGCGGCAGGTGGCCACGAGGGCCACGACATGGCGGGGAGCATGCAGACACATCCGCGGTCGGAAGATGGCAATCCGCTCGTGGACATGCAGACCATGTCGCCTGCGCCGAAGCTCGACGACCCCGGCATCGGGCTGCGTGGGAACGGGCGGAGGGTGCTGACTTACGCCGACCTGGAGAGTGCGTATCCCGACCCGGACGGGCGCGAACCTGTTCGGACCATCGAATTGCATCTGACGGGGCACATGGAACGATTCGCGTGGTCGTTCGACGGGATCAAGTTTTCCAGTGCGGCCCCCGTGCAGCTCACCTACGGCGAGCGCGTCCGCATCGTCCTGGTCAACGACACCATGATGACGCACCCGATTCACCTCCACGGGATGTGGAGTGATCTCGAGGACGAGCAGGGCAGGTTCAAGGTGCGCAAGCACACCATCGACATGCCGCCTGGAACCAGACGCAGCTACCGCGTCACCGCCGACGCCCTAGGGCGGTGGGCCTATCACTGCCATCTGCTCTACCACATGGAAGCCGGGATGTTCCGCGAGGTGCGCGTGGTGGAGCGGGACCGACAGTCATGAGGACGTGGCTCTTCGCCTTCTGCCTCGCGTTCTTGCCAGCGGCGGCGCTCGCCCAGCCGGGGACGAGCGCGCCCCCACAACCTGGAACCCACGAGGGCCACGGTGCTCACGGTAGTGCGGTCTCGTCGACACCGGCTGGTGATGCAGCGAAGCCGGAAGAAGGACCGCTGCCTCCCTTCATTCCGGTGTTGACCGACGCCGATCGCGAGGCGGCATTTCCGCGGCTCGGCGGGCACGCGGTTCACGATCAATCAATCAATACATTCGTGCTCTTCGACCAGTTGGAGTGGCAGACAGGCCGCGGTGACGGGGTCCTGAACGTGGACAGCAAGGGGTGGATTGGTCAGGACGTCAATCGTCTGTGGTTCAGGGCGGAGGGCGAGGGCGAGCGTGGTGATGTCGAGCACGCTGAAGCGCACGTCCTCTACGGACGCGCCGTGGCGCGCTGGTGGGACGTGGTCGGTGGCGTTCGTCAGGACGTCGGGCCCGGGCCGGACCGTACCTGGGCCGCATTCGGCGTGCAGGGGCTCGCCCCTTACTGGTTCGAGGTGGAGGCGACCGCGTACGTCGGCGCCGGCGGCCGCACGCACTTTCGCCTTGAGACGGAGTACGAGCTCTTGATCACCAATAGGCTGATACTGCAGCCGCTTGCCGAAGTGGAGATCTACGGCAAGTCGGATCCGGAGCGCGGCATCGGCGCGGGGCTGTCCTCTGCAGATGTGGGGCTGCGTCTGCGATACGAGTTCAAGCGGGAGTTCGCGCCTTACGTTGGCGTCACCTGGAACCACAAGTTCTTCGATACTGCCGACTTTGCCAGAGAGGAGGGCGAGAGCGTCCGGAGCACACGGTTTGCGCTCGGGGTCCGACTGTGGTTCTGAGCACACGTCACATCTTGGGTCAACACGACCTGGGTCATGGAGGTCACGTGAATCCTCACGAGTCTCATGGAGCGGGAAGCGCCTACCGGCGGCTTGCGGTCGAACTAGCCGTCGATTTCGTCATCATGTACTTCGTCATGTACACGATGATCGCGAGCGCAGGTCATCTGTATCTCAATCTCAACAACGTCTACATGACCCTCATGATGGTCGCACCTATGGCCGTGGTCATGTTGCTGTCCATGCGGTCGATGTTCCCCTCGCTGGCGCGCAACAGGGTGATCATCGGGACGGCCGTCGTAGTGTTTGCCCTCAGCTACGTCGCGATGCGACAGCAGACTGCCGTGGGTGATCGGCAGTTTTTGCGCTCGATGATACCGCATCACTCCGGCGCCATTCTGATGTGCGAAGAGGCGTCGCTGACGGACCCGGAGATCATTGGCCTGTGCAAGCAAATCGTCGAGTCTCAGCGGCAGGAGATTGCAAAGATGCAGGCGCTGCTTGCGCGGGACGAGTAACACACAGGTCGAGCGCCTCAAGGGCGAAGAGAGAATTGTCGGTGCCGGAGGCGAGCCGGACGACACATGTCTGCCGTTGATCGGCGGAGGGTAGGACAACACACGTAGGAGGAGCACAGAATGACTCGACGTTTGCTGGTACTGGGTCTAATGGTGGTCATGGTCGCGCTTGGTGGTGGCATTCGTGGGTTGGCGCACGAAGGCCACGAGCACAAGGTGATGGGAACGGTCACGATGGCGATGGCGGATCACATCGCCCTCAAGGACAAGGACGGTAAGGAGGTCACGATCAAGGTGACCAAAGAGACCAAGATAAAGGCGAGGGCAGCCATGAAGGTCGAGGACATCAAGGCTGGCACCCGCGTGGTCGTGACCGCGGTGCAGGAGAAGGACAAGAGCATGACGGCGAAGGCGATCCAGGTCGGCGCGGCGCCGGACGAAACGAAGTAGCTCACACTTGGAGGGGGCAGCGATGAGGAAGACCCTGCTTTGTATCGTGGCGGCCGCACTCGCGCTGCCCTCACTGGCGCTCGCGCACGTCAGCGTCCGGCCGCGACAATCGGCGCCTGCGGCCGAGGAGCGATACACCGTTCGCGTGCCCACCGAAGGCGCGGTACGGACGACGCACGTCCAACTCGACATCCCCGCTGGGGTTACGGTGCTGGAAGTGATGCCTGTCGAGGGTGGTACGGTCGACACCGTCAGGGCAGGCGATCGGATCACTTCCATCACTTGGAAACGGGAGATCGCGCCGAAGCAGTCAGCCGAGTTCCTGTTTCGCGCACGCAATCCGGCTGCTGGGGACATCGTGTGGAAGGCCCGTCAGCACTTTGCCGATGGGACGACGGCCGAGTGGGTCGGACCGGCCGGCGACAAGCGCCCGGCCTCTGTGACGAAGTTGTTGCCGTCTGCGAGCACGGGTAGCGGGCAGCCCGGGAACGACGAGGCCGCCGTTGCGGCCTGGCTGAAGGGCTACGACGCGGCCTTCAACGCCAAGGACCTTGCGAAGCTCGCATCGTTCTACGACCCGGAGGTCACGATGTACGAAGGTGGTGGTGTCAATCACGGCTGGGCCGACTATCGCGACCGCCATCTCGGGCCGGAACTGAAGGCATTCGAGAACCTGGAGTTCGGCCACACGAACACGACGGTGACGATCCTCCCTGGCGGGCAGGCCGCGTACGCGACGTCCGAGTACTTCCTCAAGGCGAAGATGGGGGCACGCGACGTCGATGTACGCGGGCTCGAAACGCTCCTGCTGCTCAAGGGCACGGATGGCAACTGGAAGATCCGTCACTCGCATACCTCGAGCCGGCCTGCGCGGCGACCAGCCGCGTAACGCGTCTGTCTGTGTCGGCGGTCAACCAGCAGGGTGTCCGCACGAACAATCCAGGCAGCCGTGGTCGGCGCAGGTGCCGCAGGACGCGGCCACCTGCGCCCGCAGGGCCTGCCGAGCGCGGAAGACGCGGACACCGGCGTTGTTGGCCGTGAGCCCGTGCGCGGTCGCATAATCCTTCACACTGACACCCTTCACCTCAATCTCCTGCAGCGCGTCCGCGTACTCGGGCTTCAGGGTGCCGGCCAGGCGGGATACGCACGCGCAGATCTGATCGGCGAGTTCCGGCGGCGGTACCGACTCCGGCAACTCGGACGCGAACCGTTCAAGGGCACTGCCGGCCACCGCGTTGCGGCGGTAGTGGTCGATCACGGCATTGCGCAGCAGCCGATAGAACCAGGCGACCGCCGACTCGCCGTCCCGCAACGTGTGGACGTGAGTCACTGCGCGGCCGAAGGCCTCCTGCAGGAGGTCCTCGGCCGTGTCCCTCGAGCCGACGCGGCGTTCGAGAAAGTCGAGGAAAGCGTGATGGTTCTCGACGAGCGTGTCGAGCACGGCGCTCGCCTCGGGAACATCGCCGGTGTGCCCCTTGGGTTCCGAATGTGTCATCGCTGCCCCCCGCAGCAGCAGTGAGACCGAGTGGGTCTCACGATGGGGCGCCCGGCCGAACCCGACGTCAGACTCACTGTTGCATCGTAGCCCGCGTCGCGAACCGCAGCGATCAGGGCCTGGACGTCGGGCACGCTGGTGGCCCAGCGAACCGTCGCCGATGCCTGCTCGAGGCTGACCGCGACCTCCGCCGCGCCCGGCACCGCTGCCAGCGCATCCGCAACGTGCCTCTTGCACGATCCGCATGTCATTCCTTGGACTGCCAGTTCGACGGTCGATGTCTCGTCGCTGAAGTTCGTCATGGTGTGTCTCCTCGAAGGGGGTGCCGTCGCTGCGTCCGCACCCTGTTGAAGGTGCAGACGCAGCGCCCCGCTCCGCATTACACGCTCATGCTCCGAGCCGGGCGGCACGAAGTCGCAGGCTGTTGGTGATGACGCTGACCGAGCTGAATGCCATCGCCCCGCTGGCCAGAATCGGGCTCAGGAGGATGCCCGCGATGGGGTACAGCACGCCGGCCGCGACGGGTACGCCGACGACGTTGTAGACGAAGGCCCAGAACAGGTTCTGCTTCATCGTCGCCATCGTCTTTCGAGAGAGCGCGATGGCGGTTACGGCGCCGCCCAGATCGCCGCGCATCAGCGTGACGTCGGCAGCCTCGATGGCGATGTCGGTGCCGCTGCCGATCGCGAGTCCGACGTCGGCTTTCGCAAGCGCCGGGGCGTCGTTGACACCGTCGCCGACCATCGCCACCACACCGCCCGCTGCCTGCAGCCGTGCGATCTCGGCGACCTTGCCCTCGGGCAGAACCCCAGCCACGACGTGGTCGATCCCGGCCTCGCGGGCGATAACGTTGGCGGTACGCGGGTTGTCTCCCGTCAGCATCACCACCTCGAGCCTCATCGCCTTCAGGCGGGCGATGGCCGCGCGACTCGTCGGCTTGATGGGGTCCGCTACGGCGATGACGCCGAGGACGCGAGCGGACGGGCCGCCGCTCGCGACGAACATCGGCGTCCGTCCACGTTCGGCGAGATCATCGGCGAGACGAGTGAGCGCACCCGGCTCGAGATCCCTCTCTTCGAGCAGGGCGGCGTCGCCGACGATGAGCCGTTCGGCATCGACCAGTCCCTCGGCTCCACGTCCCGTGAGTGACGTGAACTCTCGCACCTGCCGCAGTGAGAGGTGGCGTTCGTGCGCCGCTCTCACGATGGCGTCGGCCAGCGGGTGCTCGGAGGCCACCTCCAGCGACGCGGCCCGCGCCAGCAGCTCGTCAGCATCGATGCCGGCATCATCGGCCACGACCACGTCGGTGACCGACGGACGTCCTTCGGTCACGGTCCCGGTCTTGTCGAGGACGACCGTCGTCAGCGTGCCTGCGCGCTGCAGCGCCTCGCCACCCTTGATCAGGATGCCGTGGGCAGCGCCGCGCCCCGTGGCGACCATCAGTGCGGTTGGTACGGCGAGCCCCATCGCGCACGGGCACGCGATGATGAGCACGGCCACGGCCGCCGCGAACGCCTGGAGGATCGAGCCCTCGCCGGCAATCACGACCCACGCCGCGAAAGTGGCGACGGCGAGTGACATGACGACGGGCACGAAGATGGCGCTCACCTTGTCCGCGAGCGCCTGAATCGGCGCGCGCGAGCCCTGCGCGTCCCGCATGAGCCTGGCGATCCGCTGCAGGGCGCTGTCGGCGCCGACGTGCTCTGCGCGCAGGCGAAACGCGCCAGTCCCGTTGATCGTCCCGCCGAACACCGGGTCTCCTGTCCGCTTCTCGATCGGCAGGCTCTCGCCGGTGAGCATCGATTCATCGACCGCACTTCTGCCCTCCAGAATGGCGCCGTCCACCGGCACTCGCTCCCCTGGGCGCACCTGCACGATGTCGCCGGTGGCTACGCTTTCCACCGGGACGTCTACCTCCTCGCCCTTGCGAATGACGCGCGCCGTCTTTGGCTGCAAGTCGGCCAATGCCCGCAAGGCGGCTGATGTCTGGCGCTTCGCTCGAGCTTCAAAGGTGTTCCCGAGGAGGATGAGCGCGATGATGAAGAGCACCGCCTCGTAATAGAGGTCGGGCGCCACACCGCGCGAGGACAAGAGGTCGGGCGCCACTGTAGCGAGCGCCGAGTAGGCGAAGGCGGCGCCGGTGCCGACCGCCACCAGGGTATTCATGTCTGCCGCGTGATGCCGGAACGCTTTCCACGCGCGCACATAGAAGTGACGGCCGGCCCACCCCATGACTGCGGCGGTCATCAGGAACAACCCCCACGACAGACTGCCGGGTGCAATGGCGTAGAGCCATGGCAGTGCCGCCTCCAGCCAGGGGTCGATCACGCGGTGGGTCCACGAAAGGACCGGGTCGCTCGGCGCAGCCGCGGGCGCATGCCCGTGACCGGATACGTCTGGCGCCCGCATCAGGGGCATCGACACCAGCATGCCCAGTGCGGCCGCGACGAAGCTGACAGCGGCCTTGCCGCGGAGTTCACGGTACTCCGCGTCCTGGGCGCGGTCCTGAGCGGCCTGCTCGTCGAGCGCGGACTGCCGTGCCGGGGGCAGCGATGAGCCGTAGCCGGTCTGTTCAATCGCCGACACGAGGGCGGCTGGCGTGACGACGGCATGATCGAAGGTGACCGCGGCGTTCTCGAGCATCAGGTTGACCGATGCGCTTTTCACTCCCGGCGTCCTCTCGAGCGCCCGCTGGACGCGGACGGAACACGACGCGCACGTCATGCCAGCCACAGGTAGCGTCAAGGTTTCCATGGCAGACCTCCTCATCCGCGCGTGACCACGACACGACCGCGCAACATGCCCATGCCGCAGGTGAATTCGTAGGTGCCGGCCTGATCGGGGGTGAATTCGATTGGCGTGACCGTGCCGGTGGGCAGGAACCGACGGATCCCGAAGTCCGGGAGGACCACCTCCTCTGAGCAGCCCGACGTGTCGGCGCGGTCGAACCGCAGCCGCACCGGCCGTCCGGCCTGGACCTGAATGCCGGCCGGGGAGTAGCCGCCGTCGACGCGGACGAGGACGTCCTGCAGGCCGTCCTCACGCGCTATCGCAGTGGACGTGTGTCGCCCTGCCACGAAGAAGTACCAGTTGATCCAGCCGATCGCCGCCGCGCTGGCGAAGAGAACGACTACCTCCGTTGACGTCATGCGTCTCCTTCTTCCAGCGTCCCCTGTGGGTCGCTATTGAGGCTGACGCACGTTTCGCCAATCCATTACACGCTGCGAGGGAACCCGTGGCGCGCAAACCGAGCCGCCGCAGTCGCCGTCCTCTGGCGGCAAGCGCCGGGTCAAGTCCCGAGGGTTTGGGTGGCTCCAGGAGGCTGTCTCGACGCCGTTGGGAGCGTGTCCGCACCAGAGCAGGCGGGTACCGACTCCGGGTTCGCGAGGAGTGCACAACGTCGGCCCGTTTCTATGGCGGAGCAGTTGCCTGCGGCACCACGCGCTGCCTAACGCAGCCGTGTCCTGACTTGTAAGGTTTCGCCGGAAGGCTGCGTTCATCTCCTTGTGCAAGGCACTCCGTGTGGTGGGGCCTTCGACGAGCGTTCGTCTGCGCAGTC
>VFQN01002899.1_pt1 | contig 25561 bp, 18 predicted proteins | sample 3512371 | NCBI WGS metagenome assembly VFQN01 (sample SAMN10412370, study PRJNA504923) | tailings metagenome | isolation source: Replicate 2 from Balatoc abandoned mine | place: Philippines: Itogon, Benguet | collected 2017-08-28 | reverse complement strand
CTCTATCGCGAGCATTCTCGCCTAAATCAGTGTCCGGGTACATTAAACCACTACAGCTTGCAATCCGATTAAGCTTTGAGGGTAGCTTGTAGAAATAAAACGCCGCTCAGCCAATACCAGATTTAATGCTTGCAGTACTTCTTGTATAAACCTTTCGTCGGTAGAGTGTCTTGAGGCAACTGATGGAATGAGCGTGCCTTCCGCGAGGTCGCTAATAATTAAAAACACCTTATCAAAATTGGTCGGAGGACTTTTCAGCAGAAAGTCAGGAATAGTCGGCTCTTGGGTTTTAAACTCTTCTCCGCAATACTCAAAAGAATCTTGGTTAACATGCGAATTGAGTATTTCCGTCCAAAAATATTGATTACTATCTAGCCCCTTTAAACTGACTTGTTTACGCAGTGCATCCGCACTCTTCTTCGACCACTGAGCCGTTATTGCTGAAGTGATGGCCACTGTTTTCAAAGCCCGATCCAAACACGCGGGAACACTCACATGATGTAGATGCATATAAGAACCGCAACTGGTGATGATGGAGTGGTGTCCGAAATCAGTCGCAGATTGATTTAAATTATTTTTGAATCCACTATCGTCCCCTGATAAAGCCTGTACCAGTTCATTGGAGATGACAGTGTCCGATAGAGAGTGGAACGAGATTTTCTGATCGCCCGTTGCTTGTTTGAGCAGTTGATTCAGCCCCCAGTAAAAATGGCCCAATCTGTATACCTTTTTTGGCTTGGCTGGATCCCCAAACAGAAAGTCTGCAGGTGAAGCCATTTCAAGTTTTCTTCTCTCAATCATTAGATGCAGGACATCCAATACAGATCTATCCTCGATCTTCAACGTGCGTTTTGCAGCATATGTTTTCCCGGTATCAATATGGATTTCAGCATGGTCGGGGTAAAACGTGATATCACGCAGTCGTAAATTAAATACTTCACCCACCCGAAACCGCTTATGGTTAGCGAGCAAGATGGCCAGGCGCCATGAATCTATTAAACGTCGATCAGCCGTCGCACTATCTAACCAACACTTAATGCGAACAATCTCATGTGGCCAGATCACATTTGATTTGGGAGCGACTTCAATGTCTTTAAAAAATTGATTGCGATAGACAGGCTGCACCCCAAACCAGTCCTCTAAAAAGGCATGAAAAGTAGCCAATGCACTGGCGGCAATCCCTTTTTGGCTCTCGCTTACGCTCTCAAGGATGCGAGTATAAAGTTCAAGATAATTCTGCTCAGCTATTTCAATGATTTTTATTGTTTTGATCTCTTTGAAAATTAACTTCGAGACTGTGCCAACATAATTAGAAATGGTGGCTTGGGATAAATTCTCTTTTGCACGTGTTCCATGCAAGATCAGATGGATAGCCCAAGATAGAATTAATGCTGATGCAGGCCCATAATCATCTAACAATTTGGCAAGCTGTTCGCATTTTTGCAACATCAACTTTTTCGCCTGAGCGTCTGATTTGCCTAACTTCCGCCCACAAGCTGACACAACCCCCTCAATGAAGACATCAGAGGTATCGACTCTCTCAGTTTCAAATACGTGCGTCATAGGTTGCACGAATAAACTTTGATCTGCATTCAGCTCTTCACTAAATAGTGCTTCCTGTCTATGTAGCCTGATATAAGCAGAGTCAGGAATTGATGACATACTGAGTTGATCGGTTAGGTAGTCGTATACCAGGCCAGGACTGTGAAATGCCAGCCATTCTGATAGATCCATTTTTAAGGAGTGACGCGAATGTATGTGCTGATAAAGCGACATTAGTTTTTTTGCATCAATAGCCACTGCTTGATTGCTTAGCCTTCCATATAATCGAATCGAAACGGAAGATAAAATGAACCTATCAACCCGACCACTCGCATATTGCCAACTGACATTGACGCCATCTGGACAAAGTTTAGGACGCTCCCTGACGGCCAACTCAATCGAATTAAGCGGCACTCCATCCAACATCACTAATGAAAATGCATAGTGCTCGCAAGGTAATAAATGACAGTTTTGGATATCAACAAGATACTTTATAAACCTTGCTACTCTCTCAATCCCTGTTGCACCCGCATCTTCAATACGATGCATTCGGGTCTGCATCTTTTTAAAATTGGCGGCTCTCATACTGCCCTCCTAGATAATCCAGGAATTGCTTGAATACCAAGCTCTAAAAGTTTTCTGGTTTGCGCCTCATCCACTCTCTGGATAAACGAGGATAAAATGAGATTACTTTCAGTAGACCAATTCAGACTGCCCTGCTGCTGATGCCTAAGGTGTGCTGATGTTTCACGATCAGAGATGCCCGAACGTCTAAAAGTAGTAGCCCAGAAATGCCTTCCAAAATTTAATGGCGCCTGAACCGTCCAAAAAGCCGATAACGCTGTAGATGAAAAACCTTTCAACGATGTCGGCGTGAAAAAAATAGGTTGTGTCCCGCCAGCCAGAACCCCTTCCAGCGATTGTTTGAATTTATTGAATGTTGCTTTTTGAGCTTTATTGAGTCTTACGAGTAAAGCCGCACAATGTGCACGATACAACTCAAATTGTTCATGGAGAATTCGGCAAATAGCTACTGGTTGTGGTGAAGCATCAGCATGCACGTTCTTATCGTTCACGATAAGAAACTTTTGCCTGCCTAAAACCTGACTGCTATTGATATCAATGGGGTTAGCATCGCGCAGTGCCAAACAAAAAATGGTGAGTGTTGCGATATAGGCAGTGTATTTTTCATGAAAAGAAATAACACTTTGCAGATTTGCATTATTAGAAGTCCTTGCTCCCTCAACAGACTCAGCTAGATCACTAAACAACTTGGTCACCGCATGGTCTGATAACACTGCTGAAGAACCAATATTCAGCCCCTCCACCATGCTCACCGACTCCCCCAAACCCAGACCATCAAAAACTATCTGTGTGGCCTCCCATACTTCCAGGCGAGTTATTTGAGTGTAATAAACTCTGGACTTCGGAAAACTTCTAAAATCATTGGCCAGCAAGCCTCCCATAAATAGATCCACTTTATCGGAAGCATACTTAGCATAGGTATTCGCTAACTTTGCTGGGCGAATATCGGGCAAGTAGACATCACTGCCAGTAATGTCCCCCATGACTTTGATAGTCTCTGGCGCTTTGCACAGGTGCTCCTGTAAAGCCTTCGCTAAAAACAACGGCAGAGGTTTAACTAAAACTTGAGAGGCCGGTACATACTGCTCTCCAGCCAGGTTAGCTGCTCCAGGAGCGATGATGGAAAGGTCAAAATAGATGACCCACTTGGTGATTGACACCGCGACTACCCATTCATCGGTAGCACTCTCAAGAATCGGTATTTCATGAACATAACCAATAGGAAGATTGGTCAACATAGCTATCAGCGTTAAACATGCTGCTTTGGATAACTTCGTATCCTCGGTCATGCTTTTCAATTGTAGGCATGAATACTCAAACTCCGTGGCGGAATAAGTTTTACGGTAATAAACCGCTTGTCGCGTTTTTGCGTCTGCATACTGAATCTTGTTTTGAAAATGAAAACTGACTTTTTCAACGAAAGACTCAGTAAAGCTTTCCTCCTCATTAGTCAGGTATAGCTTAGCGTTAAGCTCCATGCGAAGAAGCGTACGCAACTCCTTTTCAGATAACCTGCCTACCCCACCACTCTGTAAATATTTAAATAATATGGAAGGAGTCCGCTTATTGTGTTTGATCCCCTTCAAAAGACAAAAAAGATAAATACCAATATACTTGAGGTCAGGATTTGTTTGCACATTAACTAAAAATCTAACGTACTCAAAAAGTTGCCACTTAAGCCATTTAGTTCTTTTGCGTCTCAAGTTAAAGTGAGGCAAGGGAGCTAATTTTGCGTTAGAAATTTCATTTCTTAACAACTCAAAATCACTCAACAGATTAAGTTGCTCAGTACCAGTACCTACAAATGCAGTCAGAGCGAAACACATACCTTCAACAGCTGCGCTCACTGAAACGGGCGCTTGACTTAAGCCTCCCAGCAGAGCTGTCAAAAGACGAAAGAAGTCCTTCCTAGGTAAGGATAGTTGGTCATGAATTAAGTCGACTTGGCCAAAATAACGAGAAGGGTTGGCCATACCCAGAATTGTTTCCATAGGGCACCTCAAAGATTGTTTAAAAGTTTCGATGGGTTAAGCTATGAGGAGAATTCGTGCACTCATAGCAATGTGATAGATGTGAGAATCACAAATGTGATCGTTTGCGAAAAAGTGAAGCACTCAACGCAATTTTGATTCGAAGAAAGATAAACAATCTTTGCTCGACATATCGATTCAGGATTACAGAACGATAGAGATTTTGCAGGTAGTCTTAGCTTTTGAAGCAATGCCTACCTCAACACAGAGGCAAACTCACCAGAGCTAAAAGGGATGATTAAGGCGCAATTCGAGAGCCCGCTCAACTAACTACTGTTGAGCAATTTGTGATGACTGATGTCATAACTTTACTAAAGCGACTTTAGCAAAGGCTAGCAGGCTAGCTTATTTAGAAATATCGGAAAACCGAAGATGGATAAATCCATTAATTTTAAGATAGCGTTTCCGCCTGAGTACTGTCAAGCTCTTTTTTAAACCAAAGGTCGCTAATCGTTTATGGTTTGTTTTGCAGCTGTAGAGATTTCAAGAGCACTTTGTGAATTTTCCTTTTGTTGCCACAAGCAAGGTTATCTAAATGTTCACAAAGCGAATGAAATATCCCATTGATTTATATGAAAAAGAATATCAATAGGTAATTTTAAGCACTTTGAATGATGTACATGTACATCATATTTTTTAGATTCCGAAGCCAGGTCGTGGGTTCGACTCCCGCCGGGCGCACCAGTAATAAAAGCAAAGCCAAGATAGTTGTCACTAGAAACATAAGTTGGCCGAAACGGCCACTTTATGCCTTCATTTAAGCGCGGTCATTTTATACTTCCGGCACGCCGCCAATTTATACTTCTGCCCCACGGCCAAGTTATCCTTCCGTGTTTAGTTTATAAACGCTAATACACTTTTATCGATAATAAAGTCGTCCTATTTCCAGATCAGAGGCTTTCATCAAATTGAGGGCATCCCCTTCAAAGTTTGAAGAATCGTTCTAATTCAGCCTCGTCGCCAAGTAATATAGCAACATTCGTCTGAAAACTTTCGGTATCAAGCAGACTTTTTTCCGCATCCTCTCTGGTGAGTTTCTTGGGCAGGCTATTAATTTTTCCATCTTTCGTAATGGAAACGTATAAAGCACTTTGTTTAAGACGATCTTTTACCTTCTTGCTCAACTGCGCCTTTTCCGCAGCCACTACCTCTCGCACTTTATTTGCATCAGGATATGCTGACTTAAAGCCTCCCAACTCCCGTGCTTTGGCTTTCTCCCAACTGATATAGTTAACTACAGCTTGTGCAATACCTTGTTTAGAAGCGTGATCGCGTAGCGAGTTGTATAAAGTTGAGTCCCAACGTTTATTTTCTGCACTTAGTTTTAGTGTGAAGGCTTTAGAGAATTCTTCCTCAGCGAGTATGGCTAAAGCTAAGGCACGGGAGTAACGATGCGATTCAAAAAGTAAACGAGCATCTTTACAAAGTTCGCAGCCATTGTCATAAGCTGCTTGGGCAGCGAGTTTGAGCTTATTCCTTAATTTCTCATCTACAGTTTTTATCCAGCCCGGTTTATTTCCAGCCATATTCTTCATGAGTTGATACTACATCTTCATACGCTTGTTGACAAAGCCCGCTGTCAAATGATCAGAATAGCCTCAGAAGAACTGGCTAATATTGAACCAGCGTTAGATGCAAGTACTAGTCCGCCATAAAATCGCAAACACCAGATTTTTACAGGAACATTAAAACGAATCAGAAGTGCCACACAATTGCATCACTTTAATAATATATGTAGCACTTTGTTGCGTTTTACAAGCAAAGTGGTACAATACCAATAAGTAAAACAGGATTTATAGATGCCAAGGGTTCGGATAGATAATGAGTTGCTTGCAGAGGTGCTACAACTCGAAGCTAAGATTGGAAACAAGTCTAAACTCGCAGCCACACTTGGAGTAGAACGTTCGACATTTTTGCGATTTTGCAGCACTGGCAAAGCAATTGATAAGACCCGCGAAACGATACGAAAAGGGTTAATACGCTACAAAAATGAAACAAGTGATATTCCTGAAAAGGCACATGCATCAGTCGGTGCTGCCTTGACAGGAAACATACGAGAAGATGTACAAATGCTACGCTCGTTATGCACCACAGTTCTTACAGTGTTAGATGGATATGAGAAACTTTTAGCAAATGGGACAAACAATAACTAAAGGCACATAAAAGTGCTTAATCTCCGGATGGAGGATTGAAAATGGCAACTAAAGCACAACAGGACAGAGCAGCACTTGAACGGACAATGAATGCAATTATTGCAAGTTCCAAAAAAAATAAACAACCACAACTCATAGGACTTGAGGAATCGGTTGCTCAAGCTACACCAGCCAGCATTGCATTGCCAGATCGTGTAGCAGAACTTGTGTATGATATTCCAGCACGTCGCAGGCTGGACGAACTTGTATTGACCGAAGAGATTGTCAGCGAAGTTGAAGAATTCATTCATGAATACTCTAACACTGACTTGCTACGCTCCCACTCTATAGAACCTCGCCACACCGTCCTCTTGAAGGGACCTCCAGGTAACGGAAAAACTAGCCTTGCAGAAGTATTTGCAACTGAGCTGGATTTACCTTTGCTGTCTGTTCGTTACGATGCAATCATTGATAGCTATCTTGGTGAGACTGCCAGCCGTTTAAAGCGCCTGATCGACTTCGCCACTGACACGCCATGCGTGCTGTTCTTTGATGAGTTTGATGCTGTGGGTAAAGAACGTAGTGACGTACAAGAAACAGGCGAGATAAAACGTGTAGTAAGCTCTTTGCTCGTCCAGATGGATCGTTTACCATCTCACACGATTGTCGTTTGCGCGACTAATCATCCTGAATTATTGGATCGTGCCGTTTGGCGTCGTTTTGAGTTAAAGTTAGAAATAAATCCGCCAGACCGTTCACAACTTGTGAAGTGGTTTGCGAATTTTAAAAAATCCATGGGCAAAGCAGCTGTTGGCATTACAGCAGATGAGTTTGCTAAATACATGGAAGGTGAAACAATGGCCGGCGTCGAGTCGTTTATTTTAGACGTTAGGCGTAAAATAATTTTGTCCAAAGGTAAGCTCACAGCTGCCGATGCGATCAAGAATGTATTGAGTAGGTTGAAGAAAACAATAAATACTAACAATAGTGCGGGGTCTAAGGCTCATGGCAACTCAACATCCGATCGTGCGAATCGCACGAGATCAGGCGGCAAAAAAACGACTTCCGGGTCGTAGAGCCAACTTCCCCAAAAAAATTGGGTACGAAAGACAGGGACAGCGGCTATCAAAGACATTTGACGCCGCTGCAAAATCGATTCAAGACTGGGAAAATGGCGCTAAAATCAGCGCAGACCCAAGGGCGGTCGTTCCAGAGCGTGCACTGGTCTTTGAATTACTTGGCCCTGTGGGTGAATTCCAGATGGCCGCACAAGCCTTGGGACTTGAGTGGCTAATAGGCCAAGGCAAGGGCGAAGACGATGAGGATGTTGGCCCTGATGACGATGAGGATCTTGCCAGCCAAACCATCTATGTAACAATGCCAAGTCTTGCAGGCTTGCAAAGACTTCTAGCGATGTGGAATCGCTATCAAAAAGGTGCAGAAGCCCAAAAAAGCGAAAAGCCCTTCTGGAAAATATTCGAATACCTCTTTGACCTTCGTGTCTGGTCTATTAAAGATCGGATCGACCCTAGTGTAACCAACTTCATCAATAAACTGCTGGAACAACAACCTGATCGTGTAGTGCAGGTTGAACTGGATTTCTGGTACCGTACAGCAAAAGAGCGCCGTGATAGTGCCATTTCGACATTGCAAGCCATGCTCAAGGAAGTGGGCGGCGAACTCATCGATCTGGTTGAAATTGAGGAAATCCGCTATCAGGGCGCGCTGGTTGCCATTCCAGCAAAAGTCGCCAGAGAATTAGCTGGACGCGATGGTAAGTTAGGCGGCCTGGATGAAATCATGACCATCCGACCACAATCACAGTACGCTGACACAGCACCAGAAGATGAAATTATTGAAGAGGATATCGCTCACGATTTTACTGCTGACCGACCAACGGGCGAGTGTATTACCGGCGTGCTGGATGGCTATCCAATTGACAGCCATGAGACTCTGGCAGGACGTGTTATCGTTGAAGAAGTTGACGTAACTGGCGCGCAAGTACCAGCTCTCAACAGGGAACATGGCACAGCGATGGCTTCCATGATTTTGCATGGAGATTTGGGCGCTCTCCCGCCAGTATCCATAGGTCGAAAAATCGCCTCCATTCCAATTCTATCTGTCGGTAATAATGGCGAAGGGATTGCGTCCAACAAACTTGCTATCGGCATCGTTCACAGAGCACTTCAAAGGATAGTTGCGCATGCAAGAGGAGGCGGCGAGCTCAGAAACATTACGATCATCAACCATTCGATATGTGATACGAACGCACCCTTTGTCCGTAGACCTTCTCCCTGGGCAATGCTATTAGACTACTACAGCCACCACTATCGGCTGTTATTCGTCATTAGCGGCGGGAATATCTACGGAAAATTTCCTGTATTAGATTATGGAAACAATGCAGAATTCACCGCCGCCGATCCTGCTGAAAGGCAGGCTAGTTTGGTTAACGCTATCGAAGCGGCAAAAGGCACTCGCTCAATATTAAGCCCCGCTGAATCAGTGAACTCTATCACTGTAGGGGCGCTGCATGAAGAAGAAAATACCAACACACCCCGTAACGCGATTGATCCATACCCGACCTTTGTGATGACGAATCTAGCGTCTTCAGTTGGCTTTGGTGTCAATCGTAGTATTAAACCAGATGTGGTTGAGCAAGGCGGTAGGTTTGCTGTACGCAGTTCCAATCACGATGATGGCTATGTTGAAGTATACCCGCATACAACGTCTGACTTAGGCCAGGTAGTTGCCTGCCCATCAAGAACAGGTGACTTACAGGCTACTAGGAGAACTTCCGGGACAAGTAATGCAACCGCACTGGTGACGAGAACCTGCAATCTTATTGCTGATGCTTTAGACGAAGTATTTGAAACTGACGGCCTTAACTGGTTAGACATGGGGACGCGTGTTCCTATGCTTAAAGCCCTGTTAACCCACAGCTGTCAGTGGGGAGCCATTGGGGATGTTCTAGAAGAGTCTTTCCCGCCTCAAGGTCAGTATGGGTGGTCGAAAAGACGTGACTCCGTTGCCAAGTTTCTTGGTTACGGCAGGCCAAATATTGAGAATGTATTGTCCGGCAATACTAGACGAATCACGATGCTGGCTGACGACATCATTAAAGCAGAGCAACGCCACGTTTATACCATTCCCATCCCACAGTCCATGTTTAGGACCCGTGAAGTTAGGAAAATCACTATTACACTGGCTTGGACTGCACCCGTGCTTACAAGCATGGCGGACTACAGAGGTGTTGCACTCAAAATTGTTGATGCGGATGGCAAAGCTGATTTCTGGGAAGGCTGTATCCGAAAAGATGCTTTGCAACCAAACGGCCATGCAATAGCCAGAGGCACTGTGATGCATTTACAAATGTCCGGTAAAGTAGCCAAAAAATTGAAGGATGATAATCAAAACCTGACGATATGCGTGCAAGCTCGTGCCTTACATGAATTATTGAGTGACCATCCAATTCCTTACGCATTGGCGATCTCAGTCGAAGTCGGTCAATCGATTACAGCCAATATTTACAATGAAATTAAAGGGTCGATCAAAGTGCCAACTCGTATCAAACAACGTGATCGTGTGGGAGTAGCTTAATGCCAGTATTTGATAGTGCAGATTCGTTGGGTAGCAAGTCAAATGAAGACATCGCAGCATATTTAACTGAAATAAATGATCTGGGAGCCGCGCAAGATTTTATTGGTGCGAACGTAGCGGGTCAGGGAGGGATTTTCCCAACAAGAGCCTGGAAACACGCTGGGGCAAGTATCGGTTTCATTGAGCGTGCACACGCACCCGTAAATGGCTTTCACACGATTCAAAGAGCTAGTGCAATTCAAGCGGATGACTCGCTAATCGGTCAATCACTGAGGATTACGCTGGATCATTTCTATGTCCATAACTATCCCGGAAATGGTATTCATAATGTCTTGTTCGACTTCATGGGAAAAAGCCAGATTACACAGACAGTAGAAGATGTACGCCATCCTGTGAAAGTAAGTGTGGCTGATCAGGCGCATGCTAATGTGGTCAGCTCGCCCATTTTCTTGGGATTGACCGTAGAACCTAATGGCGTGGCTTTTGAAGGCCGAACGATTTGCGTTGAGAGTAGTGACGATAACTTAGTTTTATCAGCATTTGACTCACAGGTGTTTAAGGCGGGGCTTGCTATCGTCCATGCAGCCAAGCCAGTGTTGAAGCCTTATACCGCTTTGACCATCGCAGCAATTACAGCGATCATGAATAGGAAAAAAAATACTCAGGTGCATAGTTTCGACTTGGGATTAGACTTCTCTCAAAATGTCACCTCAAACAAATTGAGATTAGGGTCGTATCTGGTGATCCAGTCAGATGACCAGATTGATCTGAACAATTATCGCTGGAATCAAAATACAACCCATTTGGAACATTTCCTTGGGCCTAACCACCAGATTGATTTCAACTACTTGATCATCGGGGTCGATGCCTATCAGCCTCCAGCTGTGCCTTAATCCTTATTCCTGCGTAGCTTTTTGAATGCTTTATATAACACCGGCTTTGCCAGAGTTTTTCCCTCTAGCAGAAGCCGGTTGTTTACTTTTCGATTGCTAACATATTCCCCGTTCGCCTTAAGTTCATTCACAATAGCCTCAACCATTTCGACACTCGACCTTTGATTAGCGGAGCCTAAAATGCGTTTTTGTTCGGCATGCTTTTCAGAAATCCTGTCGCACTCTTTAGGGAACCAGTATCTTAAACAAGTTACCTTTTGATTTATTGAGCTAGCAATTTGAGATAATGGCCGAGTCTCCCTTGGCTCATCCGCATATTGCTTTAAAGCATTTTTCAATACTTCCCTCTGGCTTGACTTGAGCAACGGCCTTTCAGCTCTATCCAAAATTTTATCAGGTAACTTACGGAGGCTCAGCTTGCCAACTGTAAATGGTGCAACTCCCTCCAAGAATAGAGAGCTTGGCAAAATATTCAAACCGTAACAAACTGAAAGTAGCTGCGGCAACGAAGGTTTCTCACCTTTGTTAAACCAACCTTTGAGCGCCCAACTATTAAGGCCAATCTGCTTACAAAAGCTTGTAATGCTTACCTCATATTGATTAATGGCCTCCTTGATATACCTCATCACGATATCTTTGGAGGCTCGCTTATCAATATCAGGTAGACTCGATATTAGATCCTCAATCGCTGAAAACACCCAATAATCAAATTCAGTGTACTCAATCAAATCTTCTTCAGCTCGCAGATTCAAGCGATGATAGCAGTAAGCACACTTAGAAAGATCAGGAAATCGCATAATAAAGGGCTGAACTCTGTTGCAATGCGGGCAAATATCAACCAGAGGCATTTTATGCGTTGTGCACGCCCTATATAGCTTCAAAGACCATATCAACGGGCGATATGATTGACCATGCACCAAAAGCATTTCACTAATGCATTCGGGACACCATTTTGGATGACCTTCAAGTAACCCACATCCTGTAGAGGGAAGCAACTCCGACAACGGTAACAACGTTGTATGCCGGAGATCAGACGCACCAGTTAGCGACTCTGTATCTCCTACAAATAATTTTGCATATTTACCCAGCCCGTTAACAGTGCTCGAATACTGATTGAAAAAACTTGGATACATAACTCGAGCGATATCAGGATTCTCTGCAGCATAGATTTTCTTGAGCATACGCATCGGACTGACCGAGTGTTCGCCTGCAATTCTCACAATATACGAGATTAGTCCTTCAACATGCTTGGTTCCAGCCCCCATAACCTGGGGTTGGAATAACCGACTTCTTGGACTGAGCTCAATATGGTCCACTGAAAACTCTTCATGCCTGGTAGTCTTATGCATGCTGATCTCCTACAGGATCACGCTTCGGGCGGCGTGTTCCAACACGAGTTGACTTTTGACTGCTCATCTTTTGTTGTGGAGTTATCGCTGCTGGGGAACGATTGCTAGAACCATGCCCCTCGAGTAGCAACTTTGAAATGTTTTCATAAGGCTCATCAGTCATCTTGATTTCGCCATTAATCGCCTCCTCGATGATTGTTCTGAGTCCCTTATATTATCTAAAGCAAAACGGTCTGCAAATGCTTGATCAAACGTATCCAGCCCCATTTCCAAAGCATGGGCATACACTCTAATTAACCAATCCTTAAGAATCCCGATGCATCCAGCTGACTTGGTAAAAAAGTACTCCATGTGATTCGCTAACTCCGGCTTGGTTTTTAAAGGCATTCTCAAAAGCAAAGCCTCCATCGTCGAAGCAAACTCCATGCGGCCCTCTACCAGATTTGGGTCATATCTCCCCATAGGCAAAATTTCACTGCGGCGCACCAACTGTCCACTGTAATCACGAATATCCAGAAGATCATAAGTTCCGATCAGTACGATAGTGATATCCGCTTCAATGGTCAGTGATTTAAGCATTTCAAATTGATATTCGAGTCGATCAGGCTCTTTTACCATTAGGATATGATGAGCTTCATCAATGATTAGGTAGCGTGTCTTACGGAGTTTGATGCACTTTTCCAAACTACGACGTAAAACATCAGCCGAGGAGCCCTCCTCGGGTTGAAGAATGACATCTGAAAACATATCTCCTTGCCCTCGCATGGTGATTTTTTTGTTTAGCAAAATGTCACCATTTCTATCTAAAACACGCGCAAAAAAATCTTTCCAGTTAAAGCTGGTACCAGTTGGTGGTGCAGCATTGACTCCAATCACTGGCACCATACTCCTGTCAGCGGTGGCATCACTCAAATGGCGCAACTGAAGCTCACGATAGAGCCTTCTAGCCAGAGTGGTCTTGCCCACACCAGTTGGGCCGGTAATGACCATGACTTGTGCACCCGCTGCACAACATAATGACGTAATTGCCCGATTGAATGTGTTACGTTGGATGGCATGGTCAATCTGCCTATCTTTGAAATATTGCAGTCGTTCAGAGATAGGTTTCTGCAACAGCTCTTTTGGAAAAAACTCGCTTGAATAGCTCATAGCTCGAACTCCCCAATCACTCTGGTTGTGAGGTTTACCCACATATCACCATTTCCAGGACTGCTCTCAGCTATCCCCTCCGGCTCTGCTGCATTAACCATCTGGGGCTGAGAGACTGTTAGAGACTCTAATTTGCGTTGCTCGGTTACTAAACCTTGCTCAGTTTTAGTGATATCCCGCAAATAAGCAGCAATCAGTTGCGCGTTGATTGAGCGTCTATTAGACTCATTCTTCAGTCGCGCCCTCAACTCTAGGGTAGCATCATTGATTTCTTTCTCGGTACGTCCCTCGAACTCTGCTCTATATTCGGAATAGCATTCTGCCCAATGGTCTTTAAGCCAAACGATTGCTCTAGATTTGTCGTAAGGATCATAGCGAACCGGCACTTGCTCATTGGCGTACTTTGGACTTCTGAACTCCGGTGTCCAGTAATAGATGTAGTCAATTTTCACGCCCCGTGAAGGATCTACCTTAGCCGTCCCTTTTGGCGTAGATGGCAAGCACATAATGACGAACTCTGGCGTGTATGGAATCACGGTATGCGGCCGATTTCCTGAGTGCTTTAAGCCTACAGCCATAGCCACTTCCGGACTTACTCCTAAAGCTGCATGCTCAAGCTTTGAATAAACATTTTCAATGTAACCATTGAATGCCTCTCTAAACTGAGGAAGTGTCCAAATAGCTAGTGCGCGAGGATCATGAGAACGTGAGAGTGACCTTGGCGATTGGAGTGGCTTATTGTTACCCTGCAGGTTATGGATAAACGTCTGATTATTGATGCCAAAAAATCTTTCAACCACAGAACCAAACCGTGGTTTACCTCCTGGACGTATTTTCTTATGTGACTCGAGCCTAGCGAGCAAACAATCAAAATAAGCGCTTAAAAACTCTGGGCCTTGATCGACTACAACGTTCTTCGGGATTCTGCCATGGCGTCTAACGCAGTCGCGAATGACATCCATGCATGATCGATAGCTTGGTGCATCAAAAGTAATCGTCCATGCTAGGACAACTCTAGTATTTGCATCCAATAAAACCGTCAGCCATGCCTTCCCTCGGTTTTCACCATATTTAGAGCCGACGAACTGTAAATCCAATTGGGTATGATCAATATGACCAATTTCAAATGGGCGGTCCCCATGTCGCGGTGTGGAGTGCTCTAGGTACCAGATGAATTCTGATGAACTATAAGCCGCCTTAACTCCGTGACGAACTGCCTTAACTTCGTTACCAGATCTACGATTCAGCTCTGCAGCGAAAGACTTTTCACTTGGTGGTAAAAGCCCCTCGTCGGCACAGCGAAGTTTTATCTCTCCCCAACAACTCGTTTTTGATCGTCCATTCGGCTTCAGATACAACTCCTGAATAACATCGTTCATAATCTCGATGACACGCTGGTCTAGCTTTCTCAGACGGTTGCCCCGCTGATGCGTTCTTGGAAGTAACCCCACAAAGCCAGAGCCATACAAGACAATGGACTCACGATATAGAGAACGCCAACGGCCGATTGATCGTGCAGATGCTGTTATCTGACTTTCATTTTCTGGAAAGATATTGTGATATCGCACCAATGCCTCCTGAAACTCATCAGGGGAGGCCTTCCGTAAGGCCTCCTCAGCAGGGCTATGATTAGCTGAAATGTCCTCTGGCATCCCAGTTACGACTGCATCACGTGCTAACTGCTGCAGAATATCTTTCGATAATGATGAAATAATTTTTTCAGCGTTCTCGATAAAAACTGTATTGTCACCGTGATTTAAGATGGTCCATGCGACACCATCCCACATGAACATCGATCCAACTTTGATTTCAAAGGCCGTGGATCTAACAGTGACAGGAGTTGTTTTGGATGCCTCATTTAGCTTAAAGGCATCAGCAGCTAGTTTATTGCGATACAAAATCGCTCTGTCGGGCTCTGCTAGGAGAGTTTTCTTTATATCAAAGTGCAATCGCTGGTCTGCCAGCATTTTGTATATGACATTTACATCCAGTCCCATATCAATAAGCGACTTTAAATTACACCAGGCACAGCGCTCAAAAGCCTGATAAACCGGCTCTGCATCGGCCTCAGATACAGGCGGACAACTTTCATCAAAGTAGTCTGCAAGGAAATCAAGGTTTCTCAGAAAAGTAACGTTATTTTCAGCACTAGACCTAACAATGAACTTAAGGCCAAGCTCCGCAGCTGCAGCCTCGCCTGCGGGGCATCGCCACTTGTCTTGTTCGTCTTTAATGAAGAGCTGTGAACCAGTGTCAGCAATCTTCTGTAGTTCCTCTTCAGGCTTACATTCGATCCAGCCGGCAAACCCCTCCTGTAACAGAAAAAAATCTGGTGTTGATTGATATGAAACTGTTTTGCCATTTTTGCCGATATAGGACAATTTCAATTTCTGCGGCTGGTCATAAATTTCATATGTGTGGTCATCGAACTCCCAGCCAACTAAGGCAGCAAGCTCATTCTTGTGACTCTCTGCCTGAATGGTGAAGCCCATTTTTTTACTGGCATAATGGCAAGCGACATTATTTGCGCCGCTAGATACACGCCTTTCAGGATCAGAGTTTCTGATACGCTGAATAACATTTACTGATACAGCAGATAGCTTGTTTCTTTCAAAATAAGCGATTAATTCATCATTACTTAACATATATGTCTCCTAAAATTCAGAGACTAGTTAGGGCGAGAGTTGAAGCTGAAATGGCAACAAACAACGCCAAATCATCTGTGCAGAAAAAATGCGAGACCATTCGCGTTAAAAGCTATTGACTAGCAGCTAACGTGTCGTAGAATAGAATCATCTGGTAGACAAACAGATGTTCTTAAAAGCGACTCAGGTATTGGCGTACTTGGGTCGTTTTGCATTTCATGTCCGCAAAAGACATTCTTGGCTATATCAACTCTTCTGAACTAGTTCCTCTCTTGTTTACAACAACCGGATGGTTGCTGACCGTTTGAGACATCCAGCATTTAGTTGCACTTAATGCCGCTCTCAATACAAAACTATCCTATGACTTTCAAGAGTCAAGTCTTCGCGTTAGTATCAAGTTATTAATGTAAAAAATGACACTATTTAGCATAAAATCCCTTTAAAGTCCTCTGTGTATACTCGGAATTTTCGATGATCAAAGTAAAATCAGCAGAAAAAAAGCCCGTGGGCAGACCCAAAACAGATAAATTGCTGAAAAAATTCAGAGTACAGACCTGGTTTAATGCAGTTGCGGAAGCAAGTGGAAAAACGGCATATGAATTAGAAAAAGAATTTGCACCGCCCACTGTGGACAGGGAAAACTTCAATAAACAACGTGCGAGACTTTGGGAGAAATACCGTCTTGGCAAAACAATGCCGACAATTAAAGAAAAGAAGGGTGGTAGAAAAGGGATTGCTCAATTAGTGGAAGAAAAATATCCTGGCACCATCCATTGGCTGACAGATGAACGTTTTGACTTAGCCAACGTGGATAAAGAAATCACGATGAAATTTATCAGAGAGGTTTTTGAGTCACTCCCACCCGAGATACGTAAATATATCGTTCGCGAAAATGCCAACGCATCTACATTGTTCTGGCGGAAGAAATTTATTACAGAACCGGCGTTTTACGAAAGCCTAGTTAGAAATCCCTCTCCCCAAGCATTCATAGCACTATTGGCCTTATTGAGAGAGGCATTAATTTGTCAAAATGAAACATGCTTTAATGTCATCAAAGAAATGCTAATAAAAATTGAGGATGAAGATATCAGGCACGGCCCCATTCTTTCCGGTACTTTTACAAAAATCATCCTAACGCCAATTCTGGTGCTTTACTAGTAAGATGAAATAATAAAAAGTGGGATTTATTATATCTAAGTAAGGCACATTAAAAACTATGGGAATGGCCACATGCTTCTGAAGAAGCACGGCATTAAGCTACATCTCGTGTTAGCCGATCAATCTAACAATTAATCTATAACCAGGCATATCTTACGGAAAATTGTATGTTACAATTTTCCGTAAGATGAAAACACCATCCTCTTTCGTACGCCGACTTTTTCTTTTGGAAGCCATCCTTTTATGGGAAGGCAGGCTTAATAACGCCCGTCTGCGTGAGATATTCGAGCTAAAAGGGGTGCGGGCTAGCGAGTGGATTCGGGAATTTCGCGATCTTCATCCAGATTGGTTAGAGTGGGATAGTGTCACTAAAAGCTATCACGCCACAGAGACAGCCTTCACAGCTGCGCCAAGGACCGCTAAAGGGCATCATAACGTTTCAGCATCTTTGAACCAATATCTGGCCTTGGTCGGATTGCCATACGCTTCAACAGAGCCTTCCCTCCACAGAGGAGCATGGTCGGCTTATCCAAGTATCTCAGCTCCAACACCTCGCATTTTTTCGTCGATAACGGAAGCGATTCGGCTACACCGGAGAATTGAGATCAGCTATATGTCCATGAGCGATCCAGAGCCACACAAGCGAATAATCTCACCACATAGCCTAGTACAGGCAGGCCGGCGCTGGCACACTCGAGCGTTCAGTTCAGAACATCAACAGTTCAGAGACTATGCGCTTGGCCGTATCGTCTCGGCTGTATTGCTCGACGAGGATTCAGAAAGAGATGAGATTGATGACGTAGCCTGGGCGACTCATGTGCAGGTGCGACTCGTTGCACATCCAGAGCTGACAACTGCACAAGAGTCCGTGATCCGATTCGAATACTTCAACAACACTGCGGCACGCACTGATACTTGCCGAGGGGCACTGGTTAACTACTTCATCCAGGATATACGCGCGGCCACGGATATAAAGAAACAGAAGCCTCCTGAGTATCAGCTGGCAATTTCGAATATCGAGGAGGTGCGCCCATGGCTATTCCCTGGAACATGACGTCTCGAAATGGAGTAGGCTCGGCTGCTAACCTGTTATTCGAGCGCTTGCCTGAGAGAATCTTCGCACCACTGGCATCGCCAAACCGTCAGCGATACTGGGCGCTTTTATGCACTTTGCATGCCAACCGTTTTGGCCCGGATGCTCCCCTACCACCGAGCAAGGGATTCGCAGTTAGGGAAATACTACAGGACATCCAAGATGAGCTGCTGAGTCAGGACTCTTGGGAAAGTGAGGATGGTCAGCCGCCAGAGACAGATTTTGCGGTGCGAGCGCACATGATATTCAACCGTCTGTCCGACAGTGGTTGGTTTCGCATGGAATCATTTGGTCTTGAGAAGCGCGTCACGATGCGACCTGCTGTGAGCAAGTTTCTCACCTTTATGGTGTCTTTTGCTGAGACCGGCCCTGTATTCGTCTCTGGCAAAATTCGATCCATCGAGCTCAACATCCAGCAAGTGCTTGATGGACAGGCAGATGGCGACACACTCTCTGAAACGGCAGATCAGGCGCGGAGTTTGATGGAACATGTGCGCAACACTGGCACCACCGTGCGCGACATCATGGACTCACTGTCGAAAGAAACCGCTACGGCACAATATGTGCGGCTCTTTTTCAATCAGTATATTGAGAACGTCTTCATTGGTGACTATCGAGAGCTTAGGACAAAGGAACATCCACTCTCTCGCCGACCACAAATCCTCCGAGCAGTGGGTGAAATTCAGGAATCCGAACAACATCGAGCGCGTCTGATTGGCTGGTATGAGTCCAGGCGCTGCGCGGGCGATCGACGCCGAGCAGAGATGCTATTTGAGCGGGATATCCAGAGGTTGCAGGATCTACGTCGCATCGACGAGTATCTTGAGCGCCTTGATGACGAGATCCGGATGGCTAACCGTCGAGCTCTCGCTTACCTCGAATATCGGCTACGCTCCCTGAGACCAGTCGATCAAATGGTAAAGCAAGCAATTGAAGCCGTGTTGTCATCTAATGCCCAAGGGCTAGGTGACCCCTTCCCTGTACGGGTGTTAGTTAGCGGAGAAGCTTTAGCAGAGCCACGCAAACATATCGAGCGCCCAGCGCCCTCAAATTTACGTCGGCATGTGCCATCCGAAAGAGAGTTGGCAAAGTCTAGGGTGATGTTGCGTGCGCAGCAAGCACGGTCTGTCACTGCTCCTAAACTTGCTGAATATGTACGCTCGCAACTGGACTCTAAAGAATATTTGTCCAGCGAAAAACTGAATATGGAGTCCGTCAGCAATGTGCGCAACTTTCAGGTTCTGTCGTCCATCAGCATGGCTATGAGCGCCGACAGCAGGCGGCTAATGCTTTCGGCGATGACACTAGCTAAGGGTTTCCGCGTACGCTTTACAGACACATTAGAAACCCAGGGGAATGGAATTTCCGGCCGCCCCTTCATCGTTGAATCAAGAAAAGCCCCTGCCGGATCTTCGGAGTCAAAAAAATGAGTCACTACTGGGATAATCTTTCCGCCCGCACCGATGGGCAACATACGTCGGAGGAGTTCGAGTCTGCAGCTTACCGACTTGTCGTAGAACAGGTCATTTATTATGCGGACCGTCATAGCCGCACCACTTATTGGCTGATCGAGGGCTTCGAACGTGACTTTAAGGAAGCCCTCGCCCCACTGGGCATCACACTAGATGTCAACCGACAGTTGCGCTATGTCTATGCCAAGCCCCAGTACGCAAAGGCTGGTACGGCATCCGTGGCTCAGACTTTACTCGCCCTCGTGCTGCGAGCACTCTATGATGAAGGCGCACGGCTTGGCCAATTTACCGATGATGGCGAGGTCGTCTGTGACCTTGTAGAGCTTGAAGAGAAATATCGCTTAATGACTGGGCGCGAACTGCCAAGCAAAGGCGAATTTTCCGAGCTGATGCGAACTATGAAACGATGGGGAATTGCCAAAAAGTCCGACGAAAGCTTGGTACAGAGGGGGGATTCCGATCAGACACTGCCTTACGCCGTCATCATCCGACCAGCAATCGCTGACATCCTCGGAGAAATGGCATTACTTCGCCTCGCCCAATGGAAAGAGTTAGATCATATGCCCCGAATTGAGGGTATTGAGTCGGAAGACGATCATGAGGTGACTGAATGAAAAAACTGGAAAAAATCCGTTTAGTCCAATTTTTCTTGTTTGAGAGGGAAGAGATTTTGGTGGATGAAATCACCGGTATTTTCGGACCAAACGCCAGTGGCAAAAGCTCGATGCTAGACGCGGTTCAGATAGCCATGCTTGGAGCAAATACTCGCAATTTCGCCCTGAATGCTCAAGCAGATGAGGAGCAACGCACGTCACGCACGCTTCGCGCCTACTGCCTGGGGCAGTATGGAGAAAATGCCGAGGATAGAGCGCGAGACCATGCCACAACGTATATCTCATTGATCTGGCGAGACACGGTAACAGGTACTCCGTTGACAATGGGAGTGTGTATCGGCGCATCTTCGGATCGTGATGGTCATGACGTCCTTGGCCGATATTTGTTGCCAGAAGTCGAGCTTCAGATGGGTGATCACCTGGAAGTAGTCGACGGACGGGAGCGGCCCCGCGAGTGGTCAAGTTTCCGTCATCAACTGCGCGATAAGGAAAAGATTACTGGAGAAGATTCGCTATACCCAGATACCCAACGCTACATTAAAGCTGTACTGCTGGCACTGCGTGGTTCGGGAAATGTCCCAGAAATGGAGTCGTTTGTCAGAGCTTTTCGTTTCGCCTTACGCATGCGTTTCGACCGCACCGTCGATCATATCGTCCGAAACGATGTGCTGGAGTCGCGCCCGACCAATATTAGGAAGTTCCGCGAGGTCACCGATACTTTTCGGCAGCTCTCCCAACTTGTTGCCGACATTGAGCGAAAAATCATCGATGGAAAAAAAGTAGAAGCCGAGTTCATTAAGGCGGCTGAGGATTGCGGCCGAGTGGCGACATGGGATGTTATGAGTAAGATGACATCCTTAGAGATTGCAACAGAGGCCCACAATCAAGCCATCGACTCTAAGATGCAGGTCGAGGATGAGCAAAAGGCCAAGCGTGATGAGCTGAAGAGAGTGGAAGACGATATCTCTTCTGCTAGCCAGGATGCGCTGCGATACCGGACCTTGAAGGAAGCTCATGGCTCACATAAAGATTATGGCGTCTTGCAGTCGAGAATTCAGGCTGACACGCAACTGGTACAGCAGAAAGAGAAGAGTCTTCGCACCGAACTAAAGCTCGTTCAGAAGACTCTGGCGGAAGCTGCCAAGTCCGAAGTCCTGAAAAGACAGGCAGAAACCATGTTGGCTGCTGCAGAAGATATTCGCACCTTGGCCGAGCGGGAGCAAATCCTGACCAGCGACGACGTTGACACTACGATACGCCCAGCCATCAAGAGTGCCGAGCAGGCGCTTTCCGAAGTTCAGAGGCAAATGACTTTGCTTAACCAGCAACTGGAAGAGTCCGACAAAAATCACAAGGACTTACAGGCATCACTAGAAAGGGTCAAGGATGGCCGACCACAACTGGCCAGTCATGTGCAAAGATTACTCACCGAGCTACAGGATCACGGTCTGCATCCAAAGCCAGTATGCGACTTAGTGAGAATCATTGATTTAGAGTGGCAACCGGTGATCGAGTCCTACCTGAACATCAATTTGCAGGCTTTATTGGTCGAACCCAACGAGGAAAAGGAGGCTTTTCGTATCTATCGCGGCATGAATGGCCAGCGAGCGGTCTACGGCGCGAAGATCGCCATGGCGAGCCGACAGCAGACAGGACGAAATACAGAACCCGGCACTGTTGCAGAACTAATTGAGGGAGACCACCCAGCTGCCGTAGCCTTCCTGCGCCGTCAGCTTGGCGACATCATGCGAGTGACAACGGATACAGAGGCGCTCTCCGGAAAGAGAACTATGACGACAGACGGCATGCTGGTTTCCGCCGCTGATTTCGAAAAGATGCGACCAACACCCAAGAGTAGTTTTATGATCGGAACAGGTAGCCCAGCTCATATCGCAGTTGTACAACAAGAAGTTGTCGCGGCGGCTTCCATAATAACTGCTATCAAGAACGCTATTCGAGGTCTGCAGCCGTTGATGGATAGTCTACGCCTTATTGCCAATGAGGATTTGATCGTCAGGTCCATGACCGAAACGTTGGTCGAAATGGATCGAGCGCAGCGCGAAGCGTCGTCGAATGCCTCGCTGTTGGAGGGCATGGCTGATGAAGAATATGTCCGTATGGGACAGCAGGAACAGGAATGGATAAATAAAGCCTCTGAACTTAGCATTGTAAAGGATAGCCTTAACCGAGAAGTCGGTAAGATCGAAGAAAAACTCATTCAGTTGGTTAAGGATGAGGAGCAGGCTAAAGAGAGAGTTCAAGCTGCAGTAAATGCGGCCGAGGAAGCTCGGAAGAACCCAGAGTATGACCACGAATACTGGCTGTCTCAATGGGATCGAGTAATTGAAATGTTCGACGATAAGCTGCCGGAAAGGGTGACACATTGCGATAAGCAGCGGGAACGTGCCAAAGACCGTATGAATGAGGCTATCGTTCGTGGCATGAAGGAGTTCGGCGCATTCCTTACCCACTACAAGGAACAGACCCTGACGGACACCAGTGAATGGCGGGATGCACACAGATGGCTTGCCGAACTGCTTCAGCGTCTTGAGAGGACAGAGCTTGCCGGTTACAGCCAAGAAATGGATGCAGCCTACCGCACCTCGCAGGAGACTTTCCGAAATGACGTTGCGATTGCTCTGAATGACAACCTTGAATGGCTCGGGGACACTATGAGTCGCCTGAATGAAGTCCTGAGCAAATGTCCAACATTCTCGAATGGCGAGCGTTATCGCTTCCGTCGCGTGGTAAAACCACACCTAGCGTCTTTGCTCAAGTTTATCAAGGATGTGGCGACCTATGGGCCGACGCAGGACTTGCTGGGCGGTGCAGGAGATTTACCGCAAGAATTCAAGGAATTACTAAATGAAAAGACTGCCCCAGGGGCGGCTGGAATTAAGAGTCCGTTGGATGACTATCGAGAGTTCTATGAGTTCGATATTGAGATTCTGCGCGAAGATACTGTCACAAAAGAAAACAAGGTCGTTGGTCACCTCAGCAAACGGCTGGGCCCTGGATCTGGCGGCGAACATCGCTCTCCCTTGTATGTGATCGCCGGTGCCGCACTTGCCGCAGCTTACAGGTTAGATCGTGGAAATCATGACGGACTGCGCCTGATGCTGCTAGACGAAGCCTTTAATAAGATGGATATTACTAACATTGTTGCTACCATGCGCTACTTGGAGCAATTAGGCCTGCAGGTATTTATGGCGAGCCCTGGAGAAAATCTTGGAATTCTTACTGCGTTCCTGCGGCGCTATTATGACATATTGCGCGACCCTGAAAATAACACGGTCCGGTTCGAAGGGCATAATGTTTCTGAAGAAATCCGCATCCAATTCAAGGAAGACTTACCGGAATTCAACCCTAATCTCGTCGAGCAGGAAATAGAAGTCATGCGAGCAGAGGCTATTGCAATGGCGAGGCAGAGGGAGTTGGCTGAGTAATGGATACGCTAGCTCACTCCCTGTTAAGCAAACTACTCTCTGCCGGTGAGATGTGTAATGCGGGTCGAAGATCACGCCAGGCGGCATTGACTGAATCACCACTGGCTGAATATCGCGGTTTTTCCTCACTACCGAAAAAGGAATCTTTCGAGGAAACAATGCGGGCTGCGCGGGCCGAGGGAGCCGTTGAACTTGTCTGGGATGGGAAGAAGTCCGGTGAAGGTTTTATCAAGCGCATTAACCTTGTCAACAGACGAAAATTAGCAGCCTTTCTGGGAATCCGTCTTTCCGAGGACAAGGTCGATGAGGCAAGGGAGCATTTGCAGCCATTCGTTACCGACTACCCAGTGTTAGAGGAAGTTATTGATCGTTGGAAAAAGCTACGTAAGGTGAGAAGCCTTGGGCCGGAAAAATATCAGGATTGGATGGATGCCATTCGCACGATAGTGGCATGCCAAAACGCCGCATCCACCCAAACAATGTCCTTGCCTGTGCGAAAATTCAGCAGCCAATTGTTTAAAGACAGCAAGCGTATAGAGAAGCTGATTGGGCCATTGGATGTTCTGCTCGTTGGAGGATTAGATAGTGATATTCGACCAGAGGCCGGCGTCTTGCAGGAACTTGGACTTTTCCGGGAGGAGCATCCAGCCAGACTTGCTGGGAATGTGATTGTAGAGCGTGAACGCGTCACAGCCTGCCTGGATCAACCATATAGTGGATTACCGGCGCAAACGGTCCTTCGATTAGCCAGTACTCCAAGTATGGTGATGACCATCGAGAACCTTACTACCTTTCATAGCGAGGCGCGCCAACGATGCGATGAAAATGTGCTGTTGATCTACACTGCCGGGATGCCATCCCCTGCTTGGCGAGCAATGTACCGTAGATTGCTTGGAAGCCTTTCAAATGATGTACCCGTTTATCATTGGGGAGATGTGGATGAAGGTGGATTCAGAATTGCTGCCACCTTGGCCAGCGATGCTAACTCAGTTGGGTACAAGCTGCTACCATGGAAGATGCACCCTGATGACGTTCCTAAAAATGTTAGGCGAAAAGCTACTCCGCATACATTGGCACAAATCAGATACTTTTCTGCAGTAGCTGGATGGTCGGAACTAGGAGATGCAATTAGTGAAGCTGAGTTCGTTGTTGAGCAGGAAAGTCTGTAGATTTTACCAACCAAGATGATGGATTTCTAGATGCTTAGGTGCTACTGTTGTCTTGACTAAGTATTTAGCTAATATCAAATTTTGCCCATGCTTTGGAGAACGCCTATGACTACTGGAGCTATTTCAACGTCGAGCCTAATTGAATTACGCTCTTTAGCTGTTAGTACTTTTGGATCAGAGTCTACGGCAGATGATTGGCTTAATGAGTTTCACATGATATTAGGTGATACTCCAATTGCTTTTGCCAAATCACCACAAGGGCGAAAAGAAGTCGAAAAAATACTTAGTGCTATTGCTTACGGCGGCGTAGTTTAAAAATGTTGTGCTAAACATACGATTTGTTAGCGCTCTAGACACAAAATTATCCAGATGGTCATCAGTAATCTTTTAGGAATCGAGCATGAAATTAAAGATTCAAAAGTGGGGCAATAGCGCAGCAGTAAAATTGTCAACTACTATGCTTTCCAAAATCGGGGCAACTATTGGTGATACTGTAGCGGTTGATCTAAAGGCTTTTAGAGTTGTAAATCCCAAATACAAACTGGATGATCTTCTAAATCAATGTGATAAAAATGCCAAGCCTCCCACTGACATGTCAATGTGGGAAATGTTGACGCCCGTTGATCGAGAAATTATATGAAGCTAATTACTAATAATCCATCCATGAGAGCAAATCTTTCTCGCTTT
>VFQN01002898.1_pt1 | contig 25562 bp, 46 predicted proteins | sample 3512371 | NCBI WGS metagenome assembly VFQN01 (sample SAMN10412370, study PRJNA504923) | tailings metagenome | isolation source: Replicate 2 from Balatoc abandoned mine | place: Philippines: Itogon, Benguet | collected 2017-08-28 | reverse complement strand
CAGGACCAGAGATTGGCCAGCCTGACCCACCGGTCAGGGGCAATGTCACCCTCTGCGCCGCTCCTCCAAGAATACCAGTCAGAACACATGCATTCGCCCTGCCGCCGTTCTGACTGCCGCTCATGTCGTAGATGACGCTCTCGTGCTGTCCTGCAGCACAGGTTCTCGTGCTGTCCTGCAACCGTGCACGAGCGTACGGCCTGTACGCCTGTACGCCGTGCTGGCCCTAACCAGCAGCTAGCACCTCCATCCGCCGCCTGCATGCTGTGATGCCGCACTGGCAGTTGCTCGGCCTGGCTGTTACAGACCACAGCGGCCCGCATCTCCATCCTCCACCCACATGCCGCTGTGTTGCTACGTACCGTGCAGGCTGCGTCGCGCACGGCGTGTTTGTGGACTCTGCGAACGTGGCAAGCAATTTCGGCAAGCTGCGGCTCGCCACGTTCCCCGCAGCGGCAGCCGCAGCAGCAGCAGGCGGCGGGCAGCGCGAGGCATACAGCGACAGGGACCAGCTGTTCGCTGTGGGCTACCTGGAGGGGTACCTCACGGCGGGTAAGGAATGTACAGTGAAAAGGTGCCGTGCAGAGATGCGAAAAGCTGTGGTTGACTGTAGTGCGGGCTGCGGGGTGCAGGCGGGCGTTCTAGGATGGGTGCGTGGACGGGAGGTGCGGTGCGGCGTGCGAGATGCACTTCGTCTCCTTACCTTGCACCACTCCCGCCGTTCAGAACACACACTGCGCGTGGCAATCCGTCACGCAAGCCGGTATCATGCATGCCATGCGTTTCAAAACGCCCAGATGCCGGCGCTGCATGCATGTGCTTACGGCTTGTCCAGACTGTGCGAACTGGCCCCTGCTCGCAGCCCGAATGTACGACCACCACTCCAACCTGCTGACGTACTTCCGTGAGATGCTCAACGCAACCCTCGAGGAGCCACTTGAATGGTGGGGGATGAATGGGTTGCATCGGCAGGGCTTGCATAGTGCATGGTGGTTGCGGTGTGCGTTAGCTTCGTCGTATGGTGGTGCACAGAGAGCAGCAGCTGTGCAAACTGCAGCCTGCCTGCACACCGTGCTGCTATATGCTACTCCCACCCTATGCGCTGCGGCATGTGTATACACACACGCGCGGCACGCATACTATCAGGTGCAGCATGCCAAGGCCAGGGCCTTCTGTCAAAAGGCACGCAGCGCAACATTTCGCCTTCCCTGTGCCGGGTACAGGCTCGAGGCCCAGGAGGCGTGGGTTAACCAACAGGTTGCCGCCAACCCAGAGGACCCCTACTGGCGGCTGCTGGGGCTAATTAACACACAGTTTGACGGCCTGGTGGCTGGGTACCAGGCGGCAGCGCGGGAGGACCAGCAGCGGCGGCAGGCGCTGCGGGGGCGGCAGGGGCAGGGGCAGGAGGGGCGGCTGGGCGGGCGCGCGCGGAGGCTGGCGGGGGCAGGGGAGGGCGAGCGGCAAGGGGCCGTGGGCGGGGGCGGCGTCAGGGGTGCACAGGAAGGTGGCGCGGGCGGAGGGGCGGAGGAGGTGCGGGTGGGGTGGCTGGAGCGGAGGGACCTAATGTTCCTCAACAGCAACGGTGGGTTACCAGACGGCGGGACGATGACTTGCTGGCGGGATGCCTGCAGGGGGCAGGGGCACAAAAAGTGTTGTGACGGCGGGACGGGTTTTTCCTGCCAGAGATGGTTTGCTGGCCGGATGCCTGCACGACGCAGGGGCACAAAAGTTGTTGCCTCTGGGGAATCATACACAGGGGTGCTAGCGCTGTGGCGAGATGCGTTGTGCAAACAGCGGCCCCGTACCAGGGGAGCGTCCTGTTGGGCTGCACGGCAACACCGTACACTGCGTTGACCGGTCTGACCACCGCTTTGATACCATTCTGCCAATGTGCCCGCAGGCGATATCTACGACATCATTGAAGCCCTTGAGGCGGGGTACGGCTACGGCCAGCACGGCCATACGGCAGGCAACAACAGCAGCGACGTGTACGAGCATGACTACTACCGCCTGGATGTCGTACAGCGAGACGAGCGCAGCTTCATGGCAGCCAGCAGGGCATGGCTGGACGCGCAGCAGCAGCAGCAGCAGCAACAAAGGCTGGGTCAGCAATGGCAGGGGGTGCAGGAGGTGCAGGAGCAGGAGCAAGGGCAGGAGGGCGGCGCAGAGGGGGATGGTGGGCGGGCGGTGGAGGGCCGGCGGCGGCGGCAGCGGCCGGTCCCTAGCTGGTCCGGCTTGGACCCAGACCCGGAGCGTATGGCGCTGAAGCTCGCGTTCCAGGGTGAGGCCTTCGATCCCCGGTGTGTGGTGGTGCCCGCGCATGGTGTGGGCAGGCTGGTTTCCCTGGCCGATGCTGCAGGGCTAGCTGCTGGCGGCCTCTGCCGGGGCGGCCGAGGCGAGCCACACACGCCGGAGTTATGCGTGGGGACGGCCAGCGGGCCGGACGCCCAGTCCTGGTGTTGTGTAGCGTGCATCGGTAGTGTAGCGCTGGGGTGCTCCAGTGCTGCCATGCCTTACACACACCGCTCTAGCGCTCCACCATTGCAACAGTCGCATCGCCGTGTTGGTGACTGGGTGCGCGTGCAGTGTTGTTCCTCGCATTGCTACGCCCCGACTGGCATGCTCACTTACGAAGCTGATGCCGCACCGGCGCCGCGCTGAACACACCACTTCACCGTGGCCACTCCAGTAGCCCCTCTTCTAGCCCCTCCTCCATGTGCGCGCTGTACACGCTGATGAACCCCTCTGCAAGTCCACTAAATCTTACTTGTTAACACCTCCTTGCATGCACCTCAGTACGCCGACTGCCCGTGCGGGTAACACCACATCCTCCTCAGCACCGCCCTCCCCTTCCCCCCGCCCCCAGGCAAGTGCAGCGCGCTGATCAAGGTGACGGGCGACCTGGGGGAGCTGCTGCTGGGCCACTCCACGCACGACTCCTTCACCGCCATGACACGCGTGTATAAGCACTACGACCTGGCGGGGCTGGCGGACCCAACCGTGGTGGCGCGGCAGATGTCCTTCAGCAGCTACCCCGGTGGGTCGGTGGGTCAGGGGGCTACCCGGTGGGTTGCGGGGTGGCGGGGCGCGTGCGCATGTACGGCAGAGGGGCGCCAATGGCACGTGCCAGGCGCGGAGGTGGCGTGGGGCTGCAGCGCCTGTGATGTTGCGCTGCCGTACATGTACGGCACGGTGCGATTCTGCCGTACCACCCGGTGGAAAGCTGGCTGAGCGGCCGTTCTTGGATGGTCGTGTTTCAGTGCGATGTAGTGGGTGGACAGGAGAGCGCAATGAGAGCATGTCCTGACCCATGCCCACCTGTGTTGCGCCTGGCTGTCATTGCAGGGGAGCTCTTCTCAGACGACGACTGGTGAGGTCGGGCAGGGGGATCGGAAAGGGATGATGGATACTGCTTTGGTATGCTGTGACATGCGCGCCGCAGGCAGTGTCCCGGTCTTCAGGATTATCATGATTTTGGTTTTCCCCCAGGATTTGCCCAGAAATCCTGGAAAATGTACGATTGTCAGAATTTCCAGACCCGAAGGCACCGAAATTATGAGCGGTCAGAATTTTTCGCCAAACAAGACCGGAACACTGGCCGCAGGTGCTTTGCAACCACTGCGACTCGAGTGTTGACTGTCAGCAGGAACGATAGCTTCCTCTGCCCTTGTTCCCCTTCGCTCCCGCAGGTACCTCATGAGCAGTGGGCTGGTGGTTACGGAGACCACCAACGACGTGTACCTCGCCGACGTGTACGTCCCCATGACCGTACAGGTACGGACACGTGTCGTATGTACTGCGCGCTGTGTCGTCTGCACCACTCTCCACCGCCCGCCGGCCTTTGAACTCCTCCGCGCCGGCCCAACCGTTGACGCGGACCTTACTTGCAGTAGTCAGTGGCATGTGGCATACAGTCTTGCCAAGCTCGACCTGGACCTTCTACGTCCATGCACCACCCACTATCGGGTGCACGAGTGCGGGTCCTTTGCTGTTTCATTGCTTACGCCCTGCTGTTTCCATTGCTGGTACTACTCGTATGCAGAGCGTGCTAAGCTGGCAGCGTATCCGCCTAGCCAACTGGATGGCCAGCAGCGGTGATGAGTGGATTGGCACCTTCGCGCGGCACAACAGCGGCACCTACAACAACCAGGTGCGTGTGCGTGTGTGGGTACGGGGTCATTGGAGGGTGGAGATGCGGGTACCTGTTAACAGTTACTGTTACAGACCCCAACGGGGTACGCCCGGAGAGCCAGGGGGGCATAAGGACGAATAATGCGGTACAATTACTACTGTGCGGCAGGACGGGGCTTATTCGCCACTACCCATGGGGTACCGTGGAGGTGCAGGGGCGTGTGTGGTGGCCGGAGGGGCGGACGGGTACGCCTGAACGGCGAGCAAGCCGAGGAACTGTGCAAGGTGCCAGGAGGTCATGGAAACGCGGGTGTGGGTGAGGGGGTGCCTCATGTCGGCGCTGCATGGACGACCAGTTGCCACGTGTCGACCGCACACGGGAGCTGCAGGAACACACAGCCGGTCAAGGTGGAGGCATTATGCATAAAGTGCACGGCAACGGCCGTTGTCGTACTGACACAGTGCTGCTGAGGCCATATCAGCACCCTCCGCTTCTTAATGACCGCTGGTGGGTCAGCTCACGGGGAAGCAAATACTCGATCTATTGGCTTTCCCAATGCATCGGACGGGAAAGTAAAAGGTTACAAAAGGTGTTACAGGTTCCGCTCTGCTGGTTTGCACGCGCCCACATGATCGTACCGGCATACGCCGTACGTCGTACGCCGTGCGCCATCTCCCGTACTGACCTCCCGGCGTCCTTGCCCAATCCGTACTGCCGTACTGGCTGCGCAGTACATGGTGGTGGACACCAAGCGCTTCGTGGCGCACAAGGAGATGCAGCCGGGGCTGCTGTGGGTGGCGGAGCAGCTGCCGGGGCTGCTGCAGGTGCGTGTGCGTCAAACACACGTGTCTGCATGTGCACGTGTTGTCAGCACCTGTGTGCTGGTGCACAGTCTTACCGGACCGGACCTGCGCTCCCCTGTCAAGCAGCGGCATTACGGTACCTTAGGGCCCCCTGGCTTTCCGAACGTACCCTATTGGGGTCTGTAACTGTAACTGTAACTAAAGAGTCATCCCTCGGCATGCAGGCAGCCTATACCGCACGGCCGAGCTCCGGCATCACCTTACCAGTCCTCATTTGGCATGCACGCAGCCTTACCGGTGGAGCGGTGGTCCTCGCGCGGCCATGTCTTCGTGATGTGGCAGCACTCCCGCCCACGCACGCCCCACGACGGGTTTTCCCGTTTGGCATTTTGCCGCCCACACCCCCTGTGGCCCCCCAGTGGCTGGGCCGCCCCACCCTCGGCCGTCCCCACGCCCTCCTTACCTTACCCCGTCCGCAGGCCGGCGACATGACTCACGAGCTGTCACGTGGCTACTGGCCGTCGTACAACGTGGCGTACTTCCCCAAGATCTACGAAGCTTCGGGGTACCCCGACATGGTACGATGGCAAGAAGTGGTCACGCAGTGCTTGTCAGGGATTTTCTTTGATGAGGTAGCAGGAGAGGGTTGTGAGGTGCTTGCCAGGGTCCACACAGCGCTTCTGTCATGGGGGTTGTTGGGAAGGACGCAGAAGCGCTGAGACAACTCGTGCCGTTCGGCACTCGCAAGGTGGAGGCGCCATTGCTCTAGTGCATTAGTTGCATTAGCGCACGACCAGCCACTTTGGTTGGTGATCCGGTGTTGCCACGCACACGGTGGCGGGGGTGAGGAGGCCGTCAAGCCCCGGTCCAGGCTTCTCGTGTGGTACGCCCGACACATCGCGGTTTGCATTTGCGCTGCATGCCAGTGCGAGATGCCCTGCCTCGCATGCCATGTCTGTGATGGTGCGCCCTACCGACAACCATGTTACCGATACGCCACCTCGCTATTCTGTGCCCGCAGATTGCCCGGATGCAGGCCGCTGGGGCCAAGAAGTACAAGATGGCAATCAAGGAGCTCATGTACCAGGTTGGTGTCATCCACGACTCTTGCAGTTGGGGCGATCTCCTCCAAAACAGGATTTGCTTGTCCTCGTGATACCCCTGTGCGGTCAAGGAGCTCATGTACCAGGTGTGTATTCTGCACAGTTGATGTTCAAAATGCAGTTGATGTTCAAGATGTGGGGGTCTGCTCGTACCCAGGAGTGCCTTACCCTCATGGCACCCATACTCGGCAATGCGCCCCGTTCACGGTTGCCCTCAGGTACCTCACCCGCCCTCATAGTTGACCCAGGACCAACCCCCATACTGCCAAGACGCCGCCCTGCACCAAGTGCCCCGCTCCGCCACCCCGATTAGCTACAATCTTTGTCTCCCCCTTCCCGCCAGGTGTCCCCCCGCGCCTTAGGTATCAGTTTTAATGTGCTCTGCACGATTGCTTACTAGTGCCCTGTTCCCTGCACCCCTCCCGCCAGGTGTCCCCGCGCGCCTCCATCTTCCGCCGGGACCAGGGCGGCGTAGAGGGTCTGGAGGACATGAAGCGGGTCATGCGGTACAACGACTTTGCCAACGACCCGGTGGGTCACTGCGGTCGCGGGGCAATGGGGCTGTGGGCTGTGGGACGGTGGGACGGTGGGGCGGTGGGACGGGGCCCGCGCCGCTTGCGGCGTGCATGCGCAGATGACTACACAGCGGTAAGATACTCGACGTTATGGGCTGGCCGTGAGCGCAACTGATCCAAAGCTGCTGTCGCATAGATACTTGGGTGCAGGGGTGGTCCAGGTACGGAAGCAAACGGGTCGCGCTGTGCCCCACCACCCCAGCGTGGCGGTGTGTTGCGCTGTGTGGCGAGACCACATCCGTGCAAGCGTAGCTGTACAGCACGCTGTTTAGCATAGCATGGCTACCGGCTACGTACTGCCATTCACGTTCATGCCGGCTGCCGTACTCCGCAGTACGCCAACGGCAGCCCCATCGGCGCGGTGTGCGCACGCGGCGACCTGGCGCACAGCAAGGCGGCCATGCCCAAGGGCTGCTACGGTACGTGCCGTACCGTGCCCCGTACCATGCCGCACCTTGCTGTGGATTGTGCAGCCGTACGAGGAGGCATGCGGTGCAGTACAAGCTGGCATTCCGCAGGGACGGGCACGTAGTAAGCAGGATGGACGCTAGCTTAATGTGGGTTCGTGCACCTGTATACCGCGGCCAGGAAGTCGCCCGCTTTGGCTCAGCTGCCGGCGTTGCATGGGCGTGCACGTGTCGTGCATGCCGTACAAGGCAGGGGCATGGTAAGTGATGCATTCATTTGTGCACACATTCCTTGACGGCTGCAGACTCCAAGGTGACCAGTGCCACACTGGCGGCCAAACTGGAGTCCGAGGTCGTCGGAGGGCCCACCACACAGGTGGGGCGGAAGGGGGCGGTGACGAGGCGGTGGTGCTGCTGCGGTGGCGCAGCTTGCGAGATGGAAACAGACGCCCGCAAGGGAATAGAACCTGGAAGGCCCGTCGTGCACGTCACACCAGACGGTGCGTGCGCGGACCATGCCCATGGCCAGGTTTGCAAGTCACATGGTACCGTGTATATGGTGCTGTGCCCCGGCCCTTGTGCCGCTGGGCTTGTGTGTCCCTTGCTTGTGCCCCTTCGTTCTCTGCCCAACCCCATCACCGCACCACCACTACGGTACCACTGGCGTGCACTGGCTCAGCTCAGCACGCCCTTTTGCTCCCACCACCACCACCACCACGCGCGCATGTGGCCACCCTGCTGCGCCACCACCACCGCCGCGCCGTGACAACCCCCAGGGCCAGCCGCCCTTCAGCTGGTCCGACCCCCGCTGGTCGGCCCTGCCCCACCGCGGCATGCCCGACACCTTCAACTTCACCTTTGAGCGCATGAGCCCACGGGACCTGCCCACGCTGCCAGAGTGTGCGGCGGTGCAGCTGCAGCAGCAGGAGGGGCAAGAGCAGCAGCAGCAGCAGCAGCAGGGGCAGGAGGTGCTGTTGTCAGGTGGTGCTGGCAGCCGGCAACACCTGCAGTCAGGCGGCGTGGCCCTTTGGTGAGGCTGCGCAAGGCGCCAAGACCACCCGAGGTGTACGGCTGGATGGAGCTGTGGAGCGTGGGCGGTGCCGTGGGTTGCCAGCAGTGTTGCGTCATACAGGGATTAGAAGGGATGGGGATGTGTACGTGTGTGCAGGCTCCTGGGGCGGTCGTTCGTGCATTTTTTATGAAGCGCGGGTTGCACCGTGCCCCGGAACTCCAACAGGCGGCTGGTTATTTGGCAATGCAAGTAGTTACGTAGTATTGGCCAGCTGCTCCAGGCTGCTTATACTGGCACTTTGGCAGTAGGGTCAAGGTGTGCATCAACCGGGAGCGAGTGTGATGAGTGTCTGAGTGACTTAGTATGATCAGTTATGACCAAGAAACTTGTACAACAGACGACCCTGACCGGTGGAGTGGTCCCAGAGGAGGCGTGCAAGAGGCTGGCTTGCATGCGGGAAGGGTTGTTGCAGGTTATTGTGCACCCTGCGTGCAAGAGGTTGGCTTGACATCCTGTGCGCGTGCAGGCAGGCTCTGGCGTGCTTGGGCACCCTTGCGTGGCCATCATCTCGTAGCTGCGTTGCCCCTACTTGTTAGTGCGTTTATTTCATCTATTGTGCACCGGTAGGTAGCCTGCACCAAAAAGGAAATGCACCCCGCCGCAATCACGTGTGCAAGCATGCCGTACCGGTATGCATGTGCGCACCGCCGTGTGCATAGCATGGCGTTGTCAACTGCACATATCGCAGCTTAGTGAGCGCCGCATGGCGCAGAGTGCATTCATGCTGACATGACTTCAGTGCATATCTTGTATTGAGTTTGAGGCTGTTCGGCGTCGGCCCATATGACCTTCACGGCCAAGGCAGGTGCGTGGCAGGGCAATGCCGCTTGCACACACCCCCCCCCCCCGGCTCTTATGGAGCTCGTCCTGTTCCTCCTTCATTATTTCCTTGTATCAGGCTACCATTATTGCTAGCACACCGGTGATAGTTTGCTAGCGTGGCTTGCACAACGCACAGTCCTTTGCAGTAGTGAAGGTTGCTATTGACGGCGTGCTGGCAGTAAGCCGCACACCGGTACGGTTCACGACTTGTGCATGCCTGCATGGGTGCAACTGCACCTTCGCGGCGGTGTGCGCGTATACCCACTTGGAAATGCTGTGTGCAAAAATCTGCTTCCGGTGGGAAGCTGCGTGGCATCAAGCCATTCGCTGTAAGCGTACCGTATGCGGCCTGCGGCGTCCACATCGTGTGGCCTGTGGCGCTCGAAACCGGAGCGCACGGTGCTGTGGCTCCTCCATGCTCTGGGCCCCGGAATGGACCACCTCCCGTGCCCAGCAGGACTGCGGCGACAGCCCTCAGTCCTTACAAGTCCACGACATGGTTGCAAGCAGCTGCCCAGTCGCCAACCAAGGGCTACTGTACGGCAGCCGTACGTGCCGCCGCCATCACCGTGTGCCCGACCAACGAGCGCAGCAGCAACACTCCCTACACTGTGCAAGCTCCACGACACCCGCCGCGTGTGCCAGAAAAAAGTGCACAGCTCGGCGCCGCCGCCTCCCTCCTAACCCACAAGAGAGCTGCAAATCCATCAGAGCATGTTCTCGGGCCGTCCTTGTGTCCACGCCTCGCGAAACAGCAGTCCGGTCTGGGCAAAGCTACCTCCCTCCCGCGTTGCGATAGCCGATCAACACACACGCTCTGATGCGGAAATGCAGTCCAGTCCGTCCAGCCTAGCACTACACAATGACGTACTAGCCACCTCTGCCCTTTCACATGCGGGCACGTCGATCCCACGCTCCAATAGCTATCGCACCAGGTGTCAGCTCCAGCGTGCATCGTCCTGCCTAGGTCAGCCACAGGCCCAACCTTTCCCATCCTCACCGTGCATGCTCTCTAACCCAATCACTGGCGCACATGAAGTCACAAGCTTGCGCCATTCCAGCGATAGTGACAATACATTGCAATTCCTTAGGCCACGGGGAAAATCGCCTAAGCACACAAAGGGACGTTTACACTTGGTTGTTACTGCTTCCTTACGCCAACGCTCCACCGTACGCCACCAATCGACCGCTGCTCGCCTGGCTTTGAGCACGGTCATCGGCCAAGACACCGCCCTGCTGCGCAACACCGGACTGCACAACGTTCATCTTCTCCGTGATACCCAACCAGTCGATCTTGTTGTTGCTGCTGCTGCTTGCTGCGTGTCTTGCATCGCAGAGGTACACACACAACGCTCCCATGCCCCTGGCTCTCCGCTCCCGTTACGCTGTTCGGAGCAAGCGCTCAACCTGAGGCAGCAGCGTGGGCAAAATAGGGGGCACGCATGAAACGCGAGGAACCGTGTACGGAGTCAGAAGTCAGAGGGAACGCCAGGGGAGGCAATGCACGCACGCGGGCCAGCCTTCATGATCGTTCCTCCGGATGTGCGGTATGCATGCAAGCCCCGGTTGCCCACTTCCCAGCTGCATCTTATTCCCAATGGCCGTGCCGTGCATGCCCCACAACCCCTCACCTCGTCGCGTGCCTCTGCCTGTGCGCGCCAGTCCTCCTGTCCACAAGCAAAACGCACCAACACAGGCTCAGCTCAGCATGTAATGACAGAAAAACAGCTTAGCGTGCGGTGTCAGGAAAGGACTGCATACAAATTCAGTGCCCGGAGGATAGCCATAATCTGGAGATAATAAACTTCGGCATTGCTTGAGCCGGTCACACACGCACAGCCCGTGCACAGCAAGCTCGGAGGACCGCACGGTGTCCCCGAGCCGCACCTGCCACAACCTGACCCCGCAGTCTGAAGCCACAGCGCACACGTGGAAATGCCAGAGTCGGTCACAGGAGTACAGCCCACGCACAAGAAGTGCTCAGGACCGCACGGTGTCCCCCAACTGCACCGGCTTCCCCGCGTTCCACGCGTACCCCCAACCGCACCGGCTTCCTTGCGTTTCATGTCTACCCCAAACCGCACCGGTCTCCTCCCGTTATGCACAACAAACATTCACGAAGGCCCAGTCCGCTCGGTGCCCCCCAACTGTGCTTCACGCGTACCCCCCACCGCACCTGCAGGTTCTCCAGCTCGATCAGCTTGTCCACCTGCTGCTGGATGCCCGCAACCTCGGCTGCCGGCACCTCAATGTCCATCTCCACCTCGATCTCAATCATGTTCATCACGCGGCTGTACCCGTCCAGGAGCTCCACCTTGCGCGCCAGCCGCTCCTCGATGTTGGCACGTGCCCGCGACACGCGCCCGATGCGCGCCTCGTACGCGCTGCTCGCCCCCGCCGCCGCCGCAAACCCCTGCGCCGCCGCCGCCGCCGCCGCCGCCCCACCACTCCCGCTTCCCGCACCCGCCCCTGCGTCCGCCGCAACAGCAGCACCAGCACCACCGCTACCACTGCTGCTGCTGCTGCTCCCGCCCACCGCCTCCATCTTATTCTGTAGCTGCCACAGGCGGGCCAGGAACCGCACGTCCTCCGCCGACTCGTTCAGTACGGCAGCCGCCTTGCCGGCCAGCTGGTTGTACTGCCCCAGCAGCTGCTGCCGCACGTACTCCACCCGTACTTTCGGCTCGGGCAGCTGCTTCAGCCGCGGGACGAGCACGTTGGTGCCGAGCAGCGCACTGCCCGACACCGACGCCGCACCGGCTGCAATGAGAAGGGGCAGGTTGGGGTCGAGCAGCGAGGAGGCGGCGTCGCCGCCTGCAAGGATGACGGCGGCCGGGAGCACCCAGGATGGGATACCCTGCTGCTGGTTGGAGACGGGGGGCCGCAGCAGGGTCAGCACCTGGCCGGTCTTGTGGTTGGTGGCGGTGAGGGACTCCCCTGGCTTGGTGCCGGGCGGGGACGCGTTGAACAGGCCGCCCTGGCGCACGTTGCGCTGGGGGGAGCTGACCACCGTGACGCGCTCGCCCACCTGGGGAGGGGGAAGGGAAAGAAAATGCGGAGCGGCGGACCCGTGGGTCGGTGGTGGCAATGGTGGTGGGGTGTGGGTTAGCAGCGTGCGCGTTGGTGTAGTGTGTGGCGCCAGGTGGAGCGGCGGACCCGTGGGTCGGTGGTGGAGCAGCCTTACGGGCGCCTCAGCAGCGCATGGGTCGCACGCCCACAGTGTTTGCTGACATGCACACCGGCTGGAGGCTCACCGGGGTGTCCCTCCCCAGCATCAAGCAACATCAGGTAACTCCTCCGTCCTCCCTCTTCATGATCAAGTAGCCGTACTGTATCCCGCTGACGTGCTGGAGGCTGGAGGCTCAGCGGGGCGTCCCTCCCCAGCGTCAAGTACCAGTATCCCCACCTGGCAGGGCACCGACGCCGAGTCCGTGCCCACACGGAAGGTGCGGGAGGTGCCGTCCGGCGCCTGGGTACAAGAAGGAAAAGGCAAGCATGTGTTAGCGGGCTGAACAATATTATAGACAGGATAGCCACATGGGCCACCGATCTCGGCCGCACATTATGATGCCGGTAGCTGCCGCATTGGTAGTTGTAATTGTAAGGCGTCCACACTCAGCCCCAGTGTTGCTCTTACGCGCCTGCTGTTCCATTTCCAACTGTTTTAACACTGCTTGCAGCCCAAATGCTTCGACAGGGCCCTGGACCCAGCTCCACGCGCTGGTCACCCACCTTGAGCACGAACTCGCGGATCGCCGCGACCGGCAACACAACGTGACAACGTGCCGTGACCACAAGTCCTCGCTACCCGACCCAGCGGAGTTCAGCCCTCTACACCCACGATTTCTCCTTGCTGGACACTGCTACTGTTTATGACGGCACAATGCCCTGCGCAGGGCCCTAGCCCCAGCTCTGCGCCTCGAAACTGGATTGGAGGATGGAATTCATTTTGGTCACCCACCTTAAGCACGAACTCGTGGATGGCCGCGACCGGCGGCTTCTTGACCAGCCCAATGGCGCGCACCAGCCCCAGCAGGATGTTGCCCGGCGCCTGCAGCGCCGTGCTGTTGACCGACACCGCCGTGCCGCTGAACACCTCAAACTCGTAGCGGCTGTAGCCGTCAGCCACCACCTTGGCGCCCTCCTGTAGCGCAATCAAGCCACAACACATAACCGGTCACGCGAAGGTTCCCAATGAGGTATACCGTATGCTATAAGATTGGATTAAATCGGCGGGCTAAACGCCGCCGCCAGGAGCATTCTGGTAGTTGGTGAGGGGTGGGGGCGGCGGGGGGGATTCCCGTTGGATGGTACGGGCAGGCGGGGTTTGGGTCTCCTTTGCAGCACCAGACAGCAGGGACTCGATTCCACGCCTTGCGGGCCCATATGCACATGCCGCAATCAGGGGGTTCTCGTCACTGCTGGCCCTCGGCGCAATGAAGGCCAGAACCCAGAAGCCCGCCTGCTGGGCTGCACCAAAGCGAGCGGGTGTGTCGGTCTTGCAGCATGCCCTGCCGCCACCGATGGCCAATACCGTACGCGCAGATGGGGCCTTGGGCTGTGTCGCCAACAACAACGAGGACTTCACTCTCCACCTTGCGGCCAACGAGCTTGCCGCAGTTAGAGGATCCCAGTCCTTGTTGGCCCACGCCATGAAGCCCAGGGCCCTACATGCATAAATCACCCAGCGGCGGCAGCAGCGCGTGCGGCCCGCCCAGACCTCCTCGCCAAGCGCTGCCCTGCCCCTCCCCACATCCGCGTGACCATACAGTGACTCCTCCCTCCCTGCGTTGCCACCACATCACTCATCCCTCCCTGCGATGACGAACGAGTAACCCCTACCTCCCTGCGTGACCACCACACCGCACCTCCCTCCCTGCGGTGACCATCGAGGAACACCTCCTTGATCCCCATGTGACCGCCACACCACACCTCCCTCCCCGCCCTACCTGCGGCTGCACCACGGTGAGCGGGCGGTCGGGCGCCAGCGGCGAGGTGATGACCTTGCCGAACCCCACCTCCTCGCTGCCGCGCGGCAGGCTCTGCACCTTGATGTCCGAGAGCACCTGCGGGCGGCCGTTTCGGGGCCGCACCCCACGGGCACGGGCACTTAGACTTGAGCTGCAGTGTGCGTCAGGCGGCAATGGGACCCGACCGGCGGCCCCGCCCGCCCTAGGCCAACACACAGGGAACACAGCGATGATTTACGTGTGACGATGGGGGTGGACAGCTAGCTGGCAACAGGCCGCACGCACTGGTGCCAGCCTTGCCGCGGGAGATGCTCCCGCCAGGCTTCCGACTTGCTCACGCCCAGCATGCGTCAGGAGGTTGCGCCTTATCCACAGTCTTTTAACCGCAAATCTCGTCCCCTCCTGCTGCCACCGCCAGGCCAGGCCCCCACCTGCAACGCCTCCACCGCATGGTGCCGGACAGCCCAGCATGCGGCAGTGGGTTGCCCGCTATGCATGGTGACGTCACCACGGAGCAGCCCGCCTGCTGTCAACTCCATGCCATGCCCGGCCCCTACCTGCAACCCCTCCACAATGCACAGCTGCTGGCTCAGGCTGGAAGCTTAAACCCGAATCCACGGGATCGCCCGGGGTCCGGGCAGCGCCTGGCCCCCGGCCGATCCCCGGGGATTCGGGGGCCAGGCGCTGCCCGGACCCTAGGCAGCAGCGTTAGGTGGCCGCCTTGCCACGGAAGATACGACCGCCAGGACCCAAAACGCTAACGCGCAGCATGCAGCAGGAGGTTGCCCCGTATTCACGCTCTTTCATCCCCCTCCTGCTGCCGCCGCCCGGCCATGCCAGAGGCCCTTACCTGCAACGCCTCCACGATGCACAGCTGCTGGCTCAGCCCCAGCACCAGCTCGGTGGTGGTCTGCAGGCCCGCGGGGGGCCACGCGAAGGCAACGTCCAGCGACCCGCTGCCCAGGTTGCTACCTCGGCCTCCCCGGGCTGCGCCCCCCGTGCGCCGCGCGGCGCACATCTCCCGGTAGAGGGACAGCACCAGCTGCGTCTTCCCCCGCTGCAGGTAGAACTGCATCACCGCCAGGGCGTCCTCCTCGGAGAGCCCCATCAGGCCCTCGCCAGAGAGCACGTCCGCAACGTCGATGAACGTGTTGGCTGCTGCTAGCTTGCGCAGGAGTGCATGGTTGGATAGCAAGCTGCGGCCGGGCTGCGAGGAGGCACCCTTGGTCTGGCCTGCATTTGCGCCAGGGGCTGTTGCGGTAGCTGCCTGCGGCTGAGGGGGCTGCTCCCGGGCTGGGGTGGCGCTGGGGCCATCCTTGGCCGCAGCCGCTGGGGCCTGGAGGTGTTGCGCAAGCCCCCGCGGGAGATCGCGCGGTGCAGTCAGTCGATTATGCAGTATGTCGATGCGGCGTACATAATTGCAAGACACTGCAGCGCGATTCCAGCGTATCCAGGGCAGCGACCAATTGGAGGCGTCGGGCGCAAGGTTCGCAGGGCCAAGTGCTCGTTTGTGGCATTCAATTGGCCCCAAACGCTAGCTTAATTATTATGATACTGGAGACAAGTGTGTACGTGTTGTTCTTCAGTGAGCGTTAAAGCTGCAGCGCACCTCTCTGCCAGGCTCACTACTGCTGACAGCTGATGCTGCTTGACATGCCAAGCGACGCCGATAACCAGCAGAAGCGGTATGTCCGGGAGCCTGGCGCGGCCGCACGAGCTGTCTCTGCAGTCCACCCGAGCTAGGCAAAGTGCCTACACAGTGCATCCTGGCGCGCTATGGCTACAACAGCCCTTTCTTTGTTGGTTACTTGTTGGAGTATATGAGGCGACTAGGATGGGTTCCGGGAATTTTGCCAGGCTCTGCTCCTCGCACCTGGCGAACCCCTTCCCACGTCGTTATGTTATGTATATGTTAAACTGTAATCGAGTTGTATTAGGAGTGGTTATGACGCAAGCGGGCTGAGCGAGTGGTGTAGTCAAGCGAGAGATCTGCTCGCGCTCTTGCCCGCGTCTTCGCCCCATGCCTGCCGGCCCCTGCGCCCTGCCCGGCAAACTCCGCCCCATTCATCTCCGAATGCGCCGAGCTCCACGTCCTCGCCCCCCCCTCCCCAGGTAACTCCTGTGCCCTGTTGAAAGCGGTGGTGCATTTGTGCCTCTCTTGGCTGAGCATGGAGGCCAACGGCAGCACGGAGCAGCCGTGGGTGAGCTCGTGCCTGCATGGGCATGCAGCTCTGTGCATCCAGGTGCACCTGGCCGCCTGCCGTAGACTGCAGACTTTGCCCTGTTTTTCCGTCAACATAATGTATGCAACTAATGCATATCAGTATATGGTCTCCCGTTTTTGCTGCGCTGGGGTGCAGGGGGGAAGCGGCAAACAACTTGCCAGATCCCACCTTATGTCCGCGCTGCCACTGTGAGTGTGATTGGTTCCGTGCGGATGCCCTGGCTGTCTCACCTTGGCACGTTTGCTGCTGACGTGCCGGTAGGACATTTTCTGCTGCATGGCCGTTTGTGCAGGAGCCAGGACGGCTTGTCCAGGTGGTGCCGGCAGGCTGGGGCATGGTACGGTATCGTGTCGTTCACTCTGCGTTGCTCGGTTGCGGTCGTCGTGACCCAGTCTCGTTAAGCCCTGAATTATGCCCTGGCAAATGGAACCACACTGCGCAGCGTAAGCGCACCATCAACCAAGGGAGCCCCGTCTGGTCCTTGGCATGGCCAGCGGGTGGTCAGAGCCCATGAACATCCCTGTGCGGACGGTAATACCACTTCAACCGTGCGTCAAATTGTTGTCTCGTTTTGAGCATCCAAATGTCCTAGCTGATTACTGCGGCTGTCCGCAAGGGTGCCATGTTTGAATACGCGACTATTTCCCCTTCGACCATGAGACCTACGAAAGCCTTGCAGCCTGTCAGGGGCTGGATATATGCAATGCAAGCTTGCTAATCGAGGGAAGCGGTGGCCTGTAGTCCACCTGCGACGGACAAGGCCGTCACCAAGCCTGAGCAGCCATGAACAACTACCAGTAAGAGGCTATGTAGCATTTACAGCAATGCTGATGACCTGGCTATCGGAGAGCTCAAGGAGGATGGTCCCTTTTGCAGCATTTATGAGAAGATCGGCCATGGAAAGCACTCTACCGTGTACAAAGGCCGCAAGAAGAAAACCATTAGCTACTATGCCATTAAATCCGTGGATAAGACGCAAAAATCGAGGGTGCTGCAGGAGGTGAGGTAGCGACACTGGGGCGGGCTGTTCGCTGTTGGGTCAAGGTCCTGCTTGGTGTCCTCACAACACAATCCCATCGTCACAGGTGCGGACCATGCACGCCCTGGATCATAAGAACATCCTCAAGTTCTACGCCTGGTAAGATAAGGGTTCGGGAAACGCTGCGCCATGTGGCATGCGGCCTTGGCGCCCTGGCTGCTGCTAATACGCGACGTTGCCCCTCCAGGTACGAGACCACTAACCACCTGTGGCTCATCCTCGAGTATTGTGTTGGGGGGGATCTCATGTCCCTGCTGAGGCAGGACGTGCGCCTCCCAGAGAGCTCCGTGCACGACTTTGCACGTGACCTCGTCACGGCGCTGCAGTTCCTGCACAGCAAGGAGATCATATACTGCGACCTCAAACCCTCCAACATCCTCCTGGACGAAAATGGGCGCATGAAGCTGGGTGGATTTGGGTTGTCACGGCGGTTGGCGGACATCAACAAGAAGCCCCTGCAGTCACTGCCGCAGGTCGGGGGGACGGGGGCAGGGGTGGAAAAGCCCCAGCACCACTTAACTTTCGCATGGTCCTTTGCTAACACCATTTGTGCCATGGCTAGGCTGGCGGGGAAAGCCTGGCGGGGAAGCGAGGCTGGCGGGCATGACAAGCGGGAAGTCCTGTGTGGCACAGGGAGGCGGACCGTGTCCGCCGGAACCACAAAGCGCATGGGATTGACGGCAAGCCACTGCTGTCCACTACGACTGACCTACAATACGCGCACACATGACCGTAGGCCATGCGTGGCACCCCCTGCTACATGGCCCCGGAGCTCTTCTCAGAGGGCGCCACGCACTCAACCGTCTCGGACCTGTGGTGAGCCGTGGGGCAGCAGCAACAGGAGTGTACGGAGATGTGTGCGTGCGTGGTTGGACACGCCCTGGGCTCGAGTTGCCGGCTGCGGAGGGCTTACCCCTTGCCACGATGACGTACAGGGCTGTTGGTTGCGTGCTGTACGAGTGCTCCATGGGCCGGCCGCCCTTCCTCAACTCCTCCTTCAACCAGCTGGTGCACGAAATCCTCAACAACGAGCCGCAGCCCATCCCAGGTGAGGCCCTGCATGCGCAACTCTGATGCTGCCCTTCACTGTACACCTGCGGCCGCATGCGTACTCCCCATTGCCATGTGTCCATGCAAGCGGGCCGTACGAAATTGACGGTTGTGTACCATCTATGCAGGTGCAAGCCCCGAGTACCACGACCTGATCATGCGGTTGCTGGACAAAAATCCGGCTACCCGCATGCGATGGAGGGTACGTTGCGCAGCACTAGGGCTCCCCGGGCCCCGCGCAGGACCTGCTTGTGCTGCGCGGTGACGCGCGTCGTCGTAGCAGGGCGTTGCAGTGCACCGTTGTGGGCCTTGGGGCTGGTGCGGGCTGCAAGTTGGCCGACGTGCCTCGGTGTGTTCCGCAGGATTTGTGCCAGCACCCGTTCTGGCAGGTGCGCCTGCCGCTCCTGGAGCTGCCCCCGGAGCCGGCCCTGGAGGCCTTCATTGCGCGCTTCAACCTGGCGCCCACAGTGGAGGAGCTGCGGCAGTCTACACGGGATGGACTCAAGGTAGGCATGGTTTCCGGCTGCAGTCCTACCGTGCTGGAATTGCAGTGCGGGATGCAGTCCTACCGTGTGACTGGCGCCTAGGGTGCTGCGTGTCCACAGGAGCTAGCACCGTGCAACGAAACCAGGATGGTAAACGTAGGGGTCGTTGCGTGCTCCAATGGTCGGTAATGTTGGGCCTTGTTGTCCCTTTCTGCTTAGGTGGACAAGGGCCGCAACATGCGGCAGAGCGTGGACATCACGCGGCTGTCGCGCATTGCACTGCACAACCTGGAGAGGGAAGGCGAGGGGACGGACTACTCGGCAGCTTGCGCGGCTGCGGCGGAAGCGCGGCCGGGCGACATCTGCATTGAGTCCGCGGACGCGGAGCTGGACTTCGAGGAGAACAGGGAGGAAGGTGAGGGGCGGGATGCACGCTGGGCCGCAGTCGTCCGAAGTCCTGTAAACAGCGACACAGCTGCCGTAACGAGGTCACAACCCAGTGCCGTACTGTCACGTCCATTGAGCCATGGAATAGCTATCTGTTTGCATACAAAGACGTGAAGCTTTGCCACACCACTGCCACGCGAACTAGGGGTAACTGACCGTCCTTTGACCGGCCGTACCCACAGCTACCGACGAGGAGGCGCCTGCCTCCCCAGCGCCCAGCGACGACGGCATGGTCATCGACCAGGGCTCGGGCGGGCCCCTGTCGGACAGCGGGAAGCTCATCAGCGCAACCGCCAACGACGCCATGATGGTGCGCGCCGCGGCGCACCAGGGCGGGCACGGCCACGGGGGCCAGGGCGTTGCGCCGCGCGGCTCCGCTCTGGGGCAGAGCGTGCGCGGGTCCACGGTGGTGGGAGCAGCTGGCGGGGCGGCAGCGCGTGGCGAGGAGGTCTGGGGCTCGGCGGCAGGGGTGCACGGGGGCGCGGGCGTCGCGGACGAGGGCGCAGCGGCGGGCGGCGCTGGGGGGCGGCAGGGAGACGTGGGGGCGTCGGCGGCGGGCGGCGCTGGGCAACTGGTGGCGGCGGGCGGGGGCGCGGGCGGTGTGAGCTCCAGCCTCATTGATGATGACCTGTTGGTGGAGACTGGGCCGCTTGGGGACCGGGACACGGCCCCGCTGGATGACCTGATATGGCACCCGTCGGACACGGCGGTCAAGCCTATTGTGGCCAACAGGCGGATAGGTAGGGTGCGCATGGGATGGGGAAGGGTAACTGCAGAGAAGCAGAGGAGGGGCACCTTGGAGGAATGCCCGGCGTGTGGGCGAAGGAGGGGAATGCAGCGGGATGTCCAGGAGCAGGCGGGACGGTGTAACAAGGCGGCTAAGCGGGCAGCCGGGTGTTGGCTGCATCGTGTTCAGGCTCTTGAAAGGTCCGCACTGCAGAGATGAGCGCAGCGCTGCATTGGACACACCAAAGCCTGGCGTGCTGCCGGATGCGGCGATGGCACCTGAGGTGATCACATGTCGCACTAGGCAGTAGACTCACCTGTCCGCTGTCCCGCTTGCACCCTGGTGACCGCTGCAGAGCGGCTGCCGGAGCCGCGGTACGACGCTGCCTCCCTGGCGTTTAAGCCGTGGACGCTGCAGGAGATGCTGGCCGCCAACCAGGCGGACCTGGAGGCCTTCCTCACCCACATCTACCGTGCCATTGCCAGCGCCGCGCCGCTCAAGGTATGTCACGCGGTGCCCGCGGCAGATCCTGGGGCATCCACTCCCCCAACTGCTTGCGTCACAACATACGGCCTTACGTCTCCAGTGCATTTACGGTTACGTTGGTTCGACATCCTTGAACCACAGGACAAGGTGAACGTCCTGAGCTACTTCGAGACGCTGTGCGTGGACACCAACGCCGCCAACGTGCTCATCAACTCCTCGCTCACGATCCTCTTCATCCGCATGCTGCGCAACGCCCGCGCGCCCACCCTGCGCATCCGGCTGGCGAGCGTCCTGGGTAAGTTCAGTTGCCTGTTCAACACGCACCGACAACGCTCGCGCTGATTGCGCAACGTGTCCGATAGTGAATTGGACGATGACTTTGGTTTTGCCCTTCCCCAGGTCTCTTGGTGCGGCACGCCACCTACATCGCCGAGGAGCTGGCGACCACGGGGGTGGTGGAGGTGCTCAGCGAGGCGCTCAAGGTAGGTGCCATGGGCGGACTTGATACCGCACTTCACACCGTCGTTTGCGGGCAGCAGGAACCGGAGGCCTGACAACGCTGGAGTGCGGTGTACTCACGGCTCTCCCCGTTGTACATATCCATTGTAGGACAAGAACGAGCGCGTCCGGCGGCGGGTGATCGCCACGCTGGGCGAGCTGCTGTTCTACATCGCCACGCAGCAGCAGGACACGGCGGCGGCGGCAGGGGCGGGTGGCGCGCCCCCCGCGGACCCGGCCGTGGTGTGGGGCATCAACGGCAACACATACGCACAGGTGCGGAGCGAGCCGTCTCAACTGGATGTATCTTGCGACATGACACCCTTACAACCGGATGAGGAAGGGATGCATGACGCCACACACGGCCGCGAGGAGTGCTTCGCAGCAGTGGCGGTCACGGTAATTCGTGATATTGACAGCAACTTGTGCACGTCTCCACCTGCATGGTATTCAGGTCGTGCGGCTGCTGCGGGACCGCGAGGACGAGGTGGCGGTGCACTACGCCGTCAAGACGGTGGAGAACATCTGCAGCCAGGGCGGCGAGTGGGCGGCGCGCTTCGCCAACCAGGACGTGGTATACAGCCTGGTGCAGATCATCAACGGGCAGGGCAGGGGCGAGCAGCTGCGGGCAACGGCGGCGTCCACGCTGGCGCGCCTGCTCAGGTGGGCTAACAGCAACGCAATGGACCCGATGCATGAAGCCAGCCATACCGCCCTGAATGGCTATACCCTACGTACGCCGGCATTGTCCGAGTACAGGTGTTGGCACACAGGGCCAGGGTTACAAGGGAGCCCAAGCGCATGTGCTGCTTCCGTGGTATGAGATTACAATGGGTTGTGTGTGGTCGTGCAGGCATAGCCCCGCCCTGGTGGCCCACACGGTGGAGCGCTACGGCATCCGCCTGTTCGTGGGCTGCCTGCTGGAGGGCACCGCGTCGCAGACCTCGGGCAGCGGCGGCGCGGCAGGCGGCAGCGGCAGCGGCGGCGGCGCGGGCGGCACCAGCAGCAAGGTGCAGACGGCGGCGCTCAACCTGCTCAACCTGACGCTCGCGCAGCCGGACCTGTCCACGCGGGCGCGGGCGTCCCTGGCGGAGGAGCGCGGCCTGCTGCCCGGCCTGGTGGGGCTGCTGGACCACTCGCTGCCGCTGGTGCGCGCCAAGGCGCTCGTCACCATCATGCTGCTCAGCAGGTGGGTCAGAGGCTCAGAGCAGGTCACGGGGGACAGCTGGGCTTTGGCTGCACACTCCAAACGCAGGGGCAGCTTGAACCCGAGGTGCAACCTGGAGGAGAGCACCAGGGCCACGGTGCATGATGGGCACAGGTGGTCTCGCCGTTACTCAATCCAAGCATGGTCCATGGTCCTTTGCCACCTTTGCCTGGTGCTTCAGGCTCTCTCCCCGCTGGCTGCTGGAGGCGTGCAAGGCCAAGCTGGTCCCCGCCGTGGAGCGCCTCACGCGCGACAAGGACGAGTACGCCGGCCGCGCGCTGGCCGCCCTGCGCACCGAAATCGCCCGCCTGGTCCCCGCCATCGCAGCCCAGATCAAGGACGAGCTCGGAGGCCGCAGCAGTGCTGGCGGCGCGCGGCGCAACTCCGCCGGCGCCCTGGTGGCGTCCGGCAGCGCCTCCGGGCCGCGGCCGCAGCCGGCCAAGAGTCCCCTGGGGCTCTTCCCCGTAGTACTGCACCTGCTGAGCAGCCCGTACTTCCGTACGGCTGTGGTTTCGGGGCAGCTGGTGGCGGACCTGGCGAGCTGGCTGACCATTACGGCGGGCCCGGCGGCGGCCGGGCTGTCGGGCGGCTCGGGCGGGGCGGGGGTGGGCGGGACATCCAGCAACGCGGCGCTACTGAACGACTTCAAGACCACGCTTATGCACGTGCTGGAGGTATGTGCAGGGGTGATGTGGACGCAATCGTGCACTGCGTCTCGCAGCGCACAGTGCTTCTTTGCTTGTACCCTGCATGAATGTACGGTCTTCCCCTAATCGTGTGTGCCCCTTGTGTTCCTCCCCGCTCCTGCCCCCCTCAGGCCCTGTGCCAGCAAGGTGAGCTGGTGCTGCAGCATTACAACGCGGTGCTCAACGCCATGTTGCCTGCACTGTGCAGCGTGGTCAGCGCCGAGGGCGAGGGCGGCGACACGCGCTTCTTCTGCCTGCGCATGGTCAGCGACGTGCTGCAGACGCTGCTGCTGGACGAGGAGCTGTACGGCAGCGGCAGCGGAGCCGGAGGGCAGAGCGGCGGCGTGCGCGGCAGCGCGGACGGGTCGGGCGCAGCGGCGGGCCGGGGCGTGGCAGCGGCGGCGATCGACCGTGTGCTGCGGTCGCACATTCTGCCGCTGGTGCCAAAGCTACTGGGGGATGAGGACCCCATGCCACTGTACGCCCTCAAGGTGCGTACGGCAGCTCGGGTGTGTTCCGACGAGGGCGGCAGTACTGCAGTGCATACGCCATGCGCCCATACCCGGAGGTGTACTGGCTTTGTTGTGAGAGGTTACCGGCAAATAACGAGGTCCTGCAGTGGCTCCTGCGTGCTCCCTGTGTTACTCGTGCTGCTGCCCGAGCTACGCCTGATAACTGACGCGTCCGGCCATGCCGTTCTTCCGTTTGTGCTCGCAGCTGCTTGGCGGGCTGCTGGAGATCAACATGAGCTACGTGGCGGACGTGGAGGCCATGGGCCTGGCGCCACAGTTTTTCGAGTTCCTGTCGCTGGAGCACAGCAACAACAACGTGCACAACATCCGGCTGTGCAGGCAGATCATCGCCGCGGGCCGCCTGCCGGTGGCGCAGCTGGTGGAGCTGCAGGTGGCGGAGAAGGTGCGTGTGCATTAGTAAGGATGTGTACGGCAGGGCCTGAACTCGAGGCGTGGGAAAGGTGCCGCAACTAGGCAGTCCAGGCTACCTCAGCAGCGTGCCCTGCGGTTGTCATGAAGAGGCCCTAGTTGCCCCAGGGTCGAGGCATTCATTGCGTTGCGACTGGGACACTCGCGCTTCCCACCCTGCCCTGGGCCCTCCCCAAGCGCTTCCCGACTTACCTGCACAGCGGCACACCTCCTCCAAGCCTACACCCTCCTGCTTGCCCTTGCTCCCGCGACGCGCACCGCACGCACCTGATCCTCTGACGCCTTACATGGCTTCCTTGCATTCCACTCATACCGGTACTCTCACCGCCGGCGCCGCCAGGTTGCTGCGGTGCTGGAGTACGCCACGGACAACGCCGTGGAGCCCTTCCTGGAGCCTGTGCTGGAGCTGGTGGGCACCATCCTGCAGCGGGACGCGCTCGAGGTGAGCTGCAGCGTGGCCGCCTGAATGCACCAGCCTGCCGTTACCCTGCACGTACTGCGCTTGTTGGGAGTCGTGGTGCATCGTTTCGCGCACTGCTTCATGCCTTGAAAAACCTTAGGCAGCCGTAGTGCGTGAGACGGACGCAGTGGCGCTCGCGTGCTGACGGTTTGCCACATGGGGCAAACACACGTTCGCAGGTGTCGCAGGGGCGCAGCGACGGCTCCCTGGCGGCGGTGTTCCTGGAGCAGGCGGGCGTGCTGCTGGACAACTGCCAGCACGCGGACCTGCCCGTGTGCAGCTCGGCCGCCACCTGCACATCCCACCTGGTGAGCTGGACAGATGCGATCATCATCAGGACAGTGCTGCAACCGCTTAACCGAGGCATGCACCATCGTTATTGTGTTTGTTTGTAACGCTGTCAGGTGTCACTTGCTGCGAATGCTGGCAGGCTCACTGTGGCAGCGTACGCATATGCCGTCGTCAGCCAGAGTCTTGCTCTGGTGCCGTGCCGCCCGTCACTGGCCGCTAAACAGTAGAACACCCCTGGCGTTCCTTCGGCAGGTGGCGCTGTTCCCCGCGCAGTGCGGCCCCTGGCTGCTGGCGCCTGAGTCGGCTGCCATCGTGGCTCGCGTGCTGGCGGGGCAGCACCTCATACAGCCGCCGGAGCCGGCCGAGACGGCCCCCGCGGTGCTGCAGCAGCCGCTGCTGGAGGCCCTGGCCACGTCCCTAGAGGTACGGCCTTGCCGTCCCCGCCTTGCCTTGGCCCTGACCCACACGCAGCACAAGCTCGTCACCTGCGCACTGCACTGCACTAAAAGCTGGATCGCGATTGCCGCGATTGCACAGCGTGAGCGGCAACTGCATGGCAACAACCGTCATCCTACACCTGCCGGCTGTGTTGCGCTGCAGGCCGGCGGCACGGCGCCTTCGGAGCCGCTGATGCAGCTGTACGAGGTTGTACGGCAGGCAGCCGCCAGCTCGCCGGACACAGCCGTACGGGGCCTCGCTAACGAGGTGGCTACGGCCCTCTCGGCAGTGCTGCGCTGAGCGAGGTTGGGACACATGCGCATAGACGCATGCGGGGGAACACGGTGTTGTGTTAGGTGCGTATGTGGTGGTGCAGCTGCCTTGACTGTGCGTGCCGGGGAGGGGCATGGGACCGGGCGGGCAGTGCGGGGCCCGTGCCGCTGTTGTTATCGGTGGTGCACGCCCGGAGTTACCGGTATGTGCTGGTGCATCGGGGAACAGGGGTTTGGGTGCCGGGGCTGTCATGTCTTGACCGGGTGCGGGGGCATGTTCGTGGGCAAGCTTCGCGCAAGGCTGTGATGTCCAGTGGCCCAGCTGGTGTTGGGTTACACGTCCAAGCTGGCTTCGCACTGGGTAGGAGTGTACACAAGTCGACTGCGTCGCAAGGGCGTGCCCCTGACAGTTGTGGGTGTTGGCGG
>VFQN01002897.1_pt1 | contig 25568 bp, 27 predicted proteins | sample 3512371 | NCBI WGS metagenome assembly VFQN01 (sample SAMN10412370, study PRJNA504923) | tailings metagenome | isolation source: Replicate 2 from Balatoc abandoned mine | place: Philippines: Itogon, Benguet | collected 2017-08-28 | reverse complement strand
GTTTTTTTGGGTCGGGGGGGAGCACGGTATCTGGAAGGAAGGCCCGAGCTTCGCGGCGAAGGCTTATCAGGCGCGGAATTGGTGGAGGTTTTGGATGCCGTTTGCAGCCGCAGCGTTCGTAAGGGCTTCACGAGAGACCTCATTGGTTTACATCCCGGATTTGAGGCCGAACGCAAGGCGTGTCTTGACGTAGTTCAGCACGGCCGTGTGAGCGAGCACGTGGTAGTTCCTGACGCGATCATAAACGCGCAGTTCCCACCCGAGAGGCAGACCGCCTATTTCGTTGAGGATGGGACGATCCTTCGTAGATGATGACTGAACCTAGCGTGAAATGAAAGGCCCGGAAGTTTCTATTTCGACGTTGGCGGTTCTTTCGGCGCTGACATCCGCGGCGTCGGTGGGAATGTGCGTAATATTTTTTCCCATCTGGGCCCGCGCTGTTAGGACCGGCAGGCTGCTCGCGAAATGGGGGATCGTCTATGATCGGCGTACAACGCCTATCAAGTTTTGGTTAGGAGTTAGCGCGATGTTCGCCATCATAATCCTGTTGAGTTTTTGTGCGTCCATATTGCTTTTTGAGACGGTCTTCAAGCTGTTCAGCGTTCGCGGCTCGATCTGACTGTCGCCCGATGTCCGCATTGACGTTGAAGCGACCCCGCGTACCGTGAGGCCTGCCACTGAGCCTTTGTCCCTGTCATGCGTAACGGCGCCGACGAAGAGCGGACCAATAAGAGGTGGCTATGAGCGAGGTTCCACAATCCTCGGCGGCGGCCGGCGTTTCGGCGTTGATGCGTTAACTCGCTATCAACCTCAGCACTACCTTTCGCACCTGAGCTACGATTCTTTTGAACTACCCGTCTAGGGGTGTTCTAGCCGGAGGTTCCGTTCATGACCGTTAGCGCACCCTTTTCCGAAGCCGCACGACTGGACACGCTCGACCAATACGATGTGTTGGATACGCCGACGGAACTCAATTTCGACCGCATCACCCGCGTAGTTAGTGCTTCACTGGACGTACCGATGGCTGCCGTCACGCTCATCGATGGGCACCGGCAATGGCTTAAGTCACGATACGGACCGCTTGGCCAGCAAACTTGCCGTGAAGAAGCCTTCTGCAATGTCGCCATCCGGACGCATGAGCCGCTCATTGTCGAAGATGCTGCCGCAGATCCACGCTTCTGCGACAACTCGTTTGTCAATGGACCACCTTACATAAGGTTCTATGCAGGAGTGCCTCTTGCTAGTCCCGGTGGATATAATTTAGGGGCGCTGTGTGCCATTGACAACAAACCGCGCCGTATCCAGGCCCGAGACATCGCCCTGTTGCAGGACCTAGCTGCAATGGTGATGGATGCTTTCGAGGCGCGCAAGTTGGCGCGAACTGATAGCCTGACCGGCGCGCTTTCGCGCCGTGCATTCCGCGATGAAGCGGCAAAGGCGCTGGCATTGTCATTGCGGCACTCACACCCGCTGAGCTGCATCGCGCTAGACCTAGATCACTTCAAGGCAATCAATGACAGGCACGGCCACGCCATCGGCGACCGCGTGCTAACAGAAACTGTCACAGCCTGCCGGGAGCGTTTGCGAAACTCGGATATCCTGGGACGGATCGGGGGCGAAGAATTCGCCATTGTGCTGCCTCATACGGCCGAAGACGATGCAATGAAGGTCGCTGCGGGAATACTTTCGGAATTGAAACGTCGAGTTGTCGTGCTTCCCAACCAAAGCATCAGCATTTCCGCAAGCTTTGGTATCTCCACGAATGCGCGTGACATTTCCTTCGATGAACTTCTCCGCCGTGCCGACAGCGCGTTGTACGCCGCCAAGGATGCAGGGCGAAGCACCTGTATCGCTTGGAGGCCGGCTCCGGGAGCCCAAGGGATACCCAGCCTACGCCGCGTGCTGAAGGCTGGTCAGATAGTATTTAACGCTGGGCGATCCGCCATCGATTGCACTGTGCGCGCTTTGGGCGATGCAGGTGCAAGAGTGGACGTGATCAGCACCCTGGGTATCCCGGACAAATTCAAGCTTTCGATTGCGGATGACGGTTTTAGCCGTAGTTGCTGTATTGCCGCAAAGCAGGGCGCAACAATCGAGATTTTATTTGTCTGACAAATACTTTTAGGAGGTCGAATTATGAAGTGCGGACCAATTGAAGCTCTAAGTCACGTTTAGGAACGTTGCCGCAAAATGTGCCGCCGCGGACTTTCACGCGCCTATGCGCAACAAGCGCACAGCGACCGTGTCGAATGAGATCGTGCGGCATTCCGACTAAATTTGTCCCTTCAGGGCCGGCTCCGAGGGCCAAATCCTGCACGCTCGATCATCGATTTCGGTAAGCGGCCCGCCTGCACGGGGCGCCGAACGCTTCCGAGCGAAAGCGTGGACGACACGCTCACCGCCCTTTTGCCCGACTTGGTCCGCACCATAGCCGCCGCTTCGATTGACAGGGCGTTCGCTTAGGCTTTCGCCGCTATAGTCTCCATCTCAACCACCCAAGCCGGGTTGGCGAGACGGCTGACGACGACCCAGGTCGATGCGGGGATGTGGTTAGGCTTCAGGTATTTTTCCCGATGCACCTTCAAGAACCGCAGACCCTCTGGGTCGGTCGAATACACGTTAAGACGAACAATATTCTCTGGCCCCATCTCAGCGTCGGCGAGAATGGCAAGCGTGTTCTGCCAAATCTGATCGTGTTGCGCTTCGAATCCTTCCGGCAGCGTTCCGTCAGGACGGATCCCGACTTGCCCGGCCGTATACAGCCATCGAGCGTTCGGGGGCACTTGGACGCTGTGGCTGTACATTGCGACCGGCGGTGCGATGGTCTTCGGGTTGCTCGTCTTCAGCATGCGGTGGCGCCTCAAGAAAGAGAAATGATACAGGGAAGTTTGCCGGCCTACCATACCCTCAAAGGACGAGATGATTTTCCGGCAGTCGGAGGGCGGCAGCAACTATCGGCGGATACTGAGGCGGTCCAGTCATAACCGCCCCGGGCCAATCCAAAATTGTCGCTTCAATCCATGATCAGTCTTTTGATCATGGCTGCGGATCCAAGCATAAGTATCATCAGCAGCAGAAGAAGCGATCCGAGAAACCAAGCAAACTGGAACGGTCTATCTCGACAATGGCAAGGCCGCCATCGGACCCAGACCTTTCCGGTCGTCAACATTCGCGCGCTGACCCAAGCGACATAGATCGCCGATACGATCGCAAGAAACGCCTTTAGAAGGTTTGAAACGCCCGGGGCAAATGCGGGAAACAGCGCGTGCTCAATGCCCACATAGCTCGCGAAGATCAGCAACAGCGATGTCAGCAGCCAGAACGCCAGCCCGCCATAGAACATTCGCGGGCTGGATTCGCGTCTATAGATCGAGCCGCGAGCAAGCAGATAGCCTGTCCGGATTGCCGTAGAGGAAATCAGGAATGCGTACCGAACAAAGCTGATCGTCACGGCGAATAGGACCAAAGCAATGATTAATTCCACCATCGCCGGTTCGCCTTACCTATCTCAACTTAAGAGAAACGGGGAATGCGCAACAGATGCGGTCTAGTGTCCGGTTAACGAAATAAAATGCGGTTGATGGTTCGTAACCGCAAGCTTCGCAATATTCCATCCTAGCCTAAAGGGTATGCGATCGCCGCAAGACCCAGAAGAGGATCATTGTCGCGACCGTCAGAAAGGCTGCCATGCCCGGTCAAACAGACTTTTATGAGCAGATACTTCAGCGCGGCGCTGCGTCGCTTCCAGGCGACAGGAGCCTGCTCCCTATGGCGCAAAATCGAGTTGCCGCGTTGTTCGAAATGCCTTTGAAAGTGACAGTTCCGCATCCCAAGGTCGCTGAGATTTCGTTCGCACCGGCAGCATAAGTGCAGGCTGGCTGACCCTTAGTTGCCTGGTCGAACTCAGCAGTGACCTAGTTTGCTCGGAGTGCGGCACGAAGTACGATCGCGTAAGAAATCCCAAAGATGATCGAGAAAACGAGCAACCCAACCTCAGCACCGCTTCCCTTCGCCAGTGCGTAGCTCATTGCCACCCAAATGAGCGCCCTCACGGTGAGCATAAATGCTACCACCCCCCAGAGCGCTATACGTTTCGGTGCGGACCAGGTCGGCTTGCCGTCGACCCCCCACTGCATAGCGATGCGACGGCTTTTGATCCGCGGGCCGAAATATAGATTGCGACCGCGAGAACAGCGACGGTGGACCAAAAAACAAGGTCAGCGGCCGGCATGCGATAACGTCGTCCTGTGAGGCCGCCTCAGTTGGCCGCCTCTTTCATTCTATAAAACTCTGCATGTCTTGGAGCGTTTGCCAGCTGAAGGTGCTGTTACAAGTCTTGCAAAGATAGCCCTTTATGGCAGGTTGGCCATCAATCTCGTCAACGCCCGACTGAAAATAAAGCTGGATTCCGCACTTTGGACAGGCCGGCGGCCAATTTCGTTTTATAATAGTCACCAGATGCCCAGTTTGTGCGGAGCCCGCTTCAATAGAAATGCGGCAAAACCCTGAAAGCGGACAGACTCGCCATCGACATGGCCGCCTGACAGGGAATAGAGACGGGAAACTTTAATAACTCCTGTCCCCCTGCCTGGATTTCAGTCCAGCGGCCGTCAGGGATCACCACGCAATCGACGATCTTGACGAACGTCCGGCTACCCGGCGCTGTTTAGCCGCGTGGATGAGATGGAGGCCGAAGGTTTCCCTGCCAGGGGGACCACTGGTCAATCACGGCCCGTGGCGGGACCTGCGCGAGTTTGTCGAGACGGGCGACGGTAATCGGCCAACCATCCGTGCCCCGTTCGGATTCTTCACCTTGATCCAATGCTTGCAGGGGTCCCGAGGTTTACGCCTTGTTGCGGCGCTTTGAGACAATGCCTTTGAGGTCGATCGTCAATTGTCCATTGGAACGCTAGAAGCCAGAGGGCGGTGCGCCAGCCCACCAATAGGCGAAGGACAAGACTATCGCGCCAATCAGGAAGCAGATTAGACGGATACGAACGCGCTCGTAGAATCGCGCTTTGTAGGTCGGGTGGCGCATGGGTCGAGAGTGCATCACCGCGCTACGGGTTCGTAAACAATTCGTCAGATTTGCTCGATGATGGTCAACGCTGATTTACCGTGGTGCTGGTTTTCCTTAGCGCCATAGCCAGTAATGTTCTGCCGAGTATGACCGTCCCGTATTTCGTTCCGAGGCTGCGGGGCACCTGAACTTCGTTGCTGAGCCACGGCGTCGCGTGACCCAGGATCAGCAAATATGCTGTCGTTCTTCGTGCTCTGCAGCATCGCCCGAGCAATTCCCGCGTGATGTCGTCCACCCTCCGGGCTCGGCATTTAATTACCGCGCCCGAGGCCGGACTGGAGCATCGGCCGTAATTGCAGTATGAGAACGTTCGGCGAGCTCTCCAATATCGCCGCCCGTCCCGATAGCGCCGAGCGTCCCAAACTTCCGGTGCGAACCGGGACGGGCATCCTTATGGTCTCTTGAAAAGCCTATGCCTGCCAAGAGTGCGGCCACCGCGTTTAGAGCCGGGTGCGAGGTGGCAGCCTTGCCCCGGCTTGATTCGTGATCTCCCGGGCAGAGCCGAGGCAGACAGGCGGTTGGTCGCCCAAGGCGCTCTAACGATAGAGCGGCCGGCGCCAGTGCGCAGTATAATAAACACGGTGAACGTTGCTGGAACACCTGCCGCATATGCAAAGCAAGCGAGCTGTCTCGAAAATCGATGCCCATATCTCTGCGCGCCTGCGGGTCGCTCGTATGGAGAGCGGGCGAACGCAAGTGGGCGCCGCCGAAGCGCTCGGGATCACATTCCAGCAAATCCAGAAATACGAAAAGGGAGCCAACAGGATCGCCGCTGGTAGGCTATTCGAACTGGCCAAGCTCTACGGGAAGCCGATCGAATGGTTCTTTCCGAATAAATAGGACAGAAACGTCATCAAAAGTGCCATTTTCACAACTTAGGCGCGTTTATTATTTGTTCGCGCTTTGCTGACCTACGATCGGGACCGTTGCTACCGTGCCGCCATGCCAGATGCCCTAAAACTCATTCCCGCCAACGAAAGCCGGAACAGCGGCGACTGGTCCGCAGACGATTATGACGTCGTGCTGACAGACACCGGTGAAACAGTCGGCCGCATCTTCGCAAAGCTCGCTACCGGCGGCGGGCGGCAATGGTTTTGGGGTCTCGGCTTCCCGCACACCTTGAATGCGCGCCAGCCCTATTATGGCACGGTGGAAACCAAGGAAGCGGCAAAGCGAGCCTTCGCGGAACGGTGGCGTGCCATGGCGCGGCAATGAGGAAGGTCAGATCAATCCATCTGATTGCGGCGGTCATTCTCATCAGCGTGCTGGCCGAAATTTCGTATTATGCCATTTCGTTCGGGACCCGAATTTACCTGTCCCGCGCCCTGATGCTCATGAATCTGTTGATCGCATTTATGGGGATGATCTGGACGCAATATCGAGCCGGATGGTTAGCTTACCTCTTGCTGAGCGCGGTTCTCGCCGTTCTGATCGGAACGGTCACGCCACTTTCGGCAATCGGCATTCTTGCAAGACTGTTGGCCCCTATTTGACGCTGAGCGGCTCTGAGAAATTAGATGACTGGTCGGCCGCCGCCCGGTCTGGGCAGGATGATCGCCGCCGCGCTCTACGCCTTACGATCGCAGCTGCCAATTAAACTTCCGGTACCGTGCAGAAAGGCCCCGGCTGCAGCCTCAACATCCGGGGCCTAACATGCGTCGCGGCTCGAAGGGGCTAACCAACTTACCGCCGGCACGTGAACAGCCTAGCAAAGTAAGGACCAACCGCCAAGAAAATGCCCGGCAAGCAATCGCTCACCGGGCAAGGAGCCAGATGGGAGGGGCGAGAACAGCGCCCGCCCCAATCGATTTGTAGGAAGATTCCGTCAGGCTTACTAGCAGTACTGCGGACAAGGCATGACAGCGCAACCATCGAAGCTGTGGAATCGTGGCCAAGTGGATTGGCCTTGCGGCCGGCAGGACTAACGCCGCGCGCCTGGCCTATGCTATGGTTGGGCATGTTGAAAATTCTCGACAGCGTGCTGGAAGCCAAAGGCGCCGGCTGGTCGGTCCTCCGGTTCGCGATGATCGCCGCGCCGGCAATCGTCGTGCTAATCGTGCTCAGCAACTATTTTCGCCTCGATTAGCGGAACACATTGGCAGCTCGACCATGGCCAGCGGTTACGAAAAATCAGACGATTATGGTGGGCCGGAAACGCGGTGGCCGATCGGCATCTTGTTATTTTGGACGATGGTTATAGCAGTCATCGTGGTGCCGCTGCTGATCCTAGAGCGCTGACGCCTAGCCTTCCTCAAGCCGCTTGCGCCAAGGTGCATCCGGGTTCTTTATCTTGACCCAGTGCTTGCAGGGGCCGGACGAATAGGCGCGGTCCCGCCGCTTCGAGACGATGCCCTCGAAGCCCATGCGCGAAGCAGCCGCAAACACTTCGGCGCCGTCCCCGTCCAAGTGCTCGGCATAGACAATTCCTCCATTTGATCCGTCTAGCAATTCTGCCAGCAGCGATTTTCGCATCTCCAGAGGCAGCGGCCGCAGATCACGCTTGCCGAGCTGCAGCAGGTCGAAGCCGATGAGATAGCAGCGCGCGTCGTTCTGCCTCGAATGCAGCAGCGCAAAGTCGGCCATGCCGGCGGCACCTTCGACCACGCCCTCGCCGTCGATCAGGAAGCGCTTGGACGGCAGCCGCCGGGCCGCCTCGGCGATCGCCGGATAGCGCTCAGTCCAGTCATAACCGCCGCGGGTGATGATCCGCACTGATGCACCGTCCCGGTGCACCATGAGGCGATAGCCATCGTGCTTGATCTCGTGCAGCCAGGCCGGGCCCGCAGGAACTTGCTTTCCGATCGTGGGGATGGAGGGCTTGGGAACCCCGGAGGGCCAGCGGCCGTTCTCTTTACGCTTCGTCCAACGCATATCGGCCGGAGTCTGTGTAGCAGCGTAAGGTTTTTCAAGTATGGCAGCGTCCCCGCCACTGGCTCCCGAGCAGGGAGGCCCGCTTTATTTCGTCTTATGCGACTTCGGCCCGAAGATCGGCCGCGCATACGTCGAGACGGATCCGGAAGCAGCGGATCGCGAGACAGTACTCAACCTGCTGATGCGGGGCGAATATACCGGGCCGGTTCAGGTGCTGGAAGTGGACCTCGCCGCCGGCACGTCAAAAGACGTATATAGTGAATTCGCCGAAGAGATATTGCAGCGACGATCGCTGGACGATCTTCCGCCCGACGTAGCCATGCTGGTCTCGCTCCGGGCCGCTCTGCGGCTATGATAGGCTTAATCCGAGGCGGCTAGCTGTGGGGTTGTTTCCGGAGCGAAACGCGCAATTCGCTAGCTCGTGACCTCACCGCAGCGACAGATCGTTTTAGCCGAACGCTCAGTCGAGCCACACTTAGCTTTCCTACCAGGTCGCGAATTGCGTGATCCTCTGTTTCCGTCAAGGCCGCTTCAAATTAGCGCGCATGGCCATCAGGTATCCCTGCGATCTTCTCCGCATCGGCCTGAATTTGGGCGTCGCTTGTTTCGGCGCCCGTTATTCGCTCGGCTTCGCTAGTGCAGGTGGCGCAGTAGAACCACTGCTTCTCGCCACCGGCTCGAAAACGAGATTGCGCAGCTTGAGCGGACTTTAATGAAGGTCCGAGACGGCCGCCAAATATGCACGGACGCCGAGCGGCATTTGGGCTCTCTAAAAGAGCGTTTGCCCAGTCCAATGTATGCCGCTGCATTTCGAGCACCTTACGCATACTCCAGGCTGCGGATTCGACCGAGCCCTTCGGGTCGGTGCCCTTGTCGTAGTTGGCCGCGATGAGCAGCTTCATGTCCGTTACAGCCGGCCCCTGAATGTAATCGGGCAATTTCGTTTGGCATGCCTGGTTCAACTGGAGGCACTTCGCCGAGCCAACAGCAAACTTCTGGCGCACCTCAACCGCGAAACGAGATTCGTGAGGGCGACACACGCGCAAACACTACCGGTTATGGTGACAAAACTAACCAGCAATCGGGGCTGGAGGGGAGGGTGCTGCATTGTTGGTTAAGAAGACCGGGATATTTGGAAGGCCCCACCTCAATTCGCTGCCGCTCTTTGTGAATGCGTCGTCCGGGAAGGTCTCGCTAACGGCCTGCTGCCGAGACCCGTTGCACCACGCTGGTGCCAACGACGACTTCACATCTTATCTTAAGGACGCCCGCGCCGGCCGCTCGCAGCTCTCGAATGCGGCTTTCGATAGCGGAACTGACGGGACGCCGCCCGAGGGCAACACCCGTCGCAGGGGATCAGCATCGGGATCGTTGCAATTTCAGGGAAGTACCCGTGCTCCCCTGAAATGCTGCTCAAATGGGCCGACGATGCCCTCTATGAAGCCAAGACCCTAGGCCGGAATCAAACGAGAATGTTTGAGTTCGAAGCCGTCGAAAGTGATGCCGGTGACGGTTCGCGGCGATTGAACGCGGCCTAGTCGTAAAGAGGGCGTAGTCCCTTGCAGTTTTGCGAGAAAAGTTGGAGTACAGTTCCTCTCCCTTCTCCATACAGAGCGGAGAATGTTGGATTACAGTTCCTCTCGCTCCGCCAGTACCTCCTCGGGACCCTTTCTCTGATACGGCGATGCGAGGAAAAAAGCCCTGCTAGCGCTCGGTCCTAGCACTTAGCTCTGAACCTCGGTCACGGCTACGGATGAGCGCGGTCTTCTCCGAATGCAAATTTCTCTGAAGCTCTGTACTTTGGTTCGAAGTGCAGAGCCTGCCTTGGAAAGGCGCCGCCGTCCTGCCGGCGGTCTATGGGACGTACTCGTTATCTAATGCACAAATCGAGCAGGCAGCTTCCATCGCCGCTAACTAACTTGCGCCCCGCTCCTGAAGGCAGCTGCGTCCTGATTTTAGAACCAGTGAACCGCGGTGTTTGAGGCGAGCTGAGCCGCTCTACGCAGGAGCAACCAACGATTTCTGCCGGAACAGAGATGTCTTACGCGTTACGCAGCTGCCGGCGCTCGTTGATTGAAATGGAACAACGCAGAGGAGCACAGCAACGAGTCAAAATGAGACATGGGCTGATGGTGAGCGCGCTCCCTCATTGAGAAGCAACTATTTCGTGGATTTAAGATGATCACGCTCAGGCTGCTCGGACATTGGGACGCCGTACTGATCAGCTTCGGACAACTTCAGCATCTCTCTGAGAGTTTCTTTCACCCTGGCCCAATTGGGCGCGGTCATGTCGCATTTCTCCAAGAGCCCTCCAGCAACCCGCACCACGAAGGGACGATAAAGCGCGGTTGGATTCAGGTGATAATCTAGGCGACCGGTGATAATCGCTCCTACCAACTCGAACTGGTCAGTTTCGGCGGAGCCGCAAGCACGATTAACCAAGCCAGTTGCTAGCCTTTCTTGATAGGTTTTTAGGTCAGGGGCGCCAGTGGCACACTCTTCAAGGCCTTCTGTGAGTCTGCTCGTCGCAAAATCATCTTCATCGAAGTCAGACTCGCCGGGGGCGCTAGCGGCGGCCTTTTGGTCCGAAGGAACCCCGAGGGCTCTTTCCAGTCGCGCCCTGAGTTTATCTCGTGCAGAACCTTCAATATTGTGCAGTCCAGCCGTGATTAACGCAACGATTGATCCAGGAGAGGGCTGGACAAATGCATCGGACTGCTCTTGAGCGCTCACGCGGTCTTGTCGAAAATTCAAAATGTTGCGGGTGTCTAGATGGCGGATATACGCGCCTTGGCATGTGACAGTGCCCCTTGCCCCCCAAATCATCGTATGGAAGAGGCGAGCATCGTCGAGGGTAACAAAGTTAAGCTGGCTACCTTGCAAGAAGGCGCCATCCAAAAAAGCTTCTTTCATAGTCGCCCTTGCGAAAACTGCGCCGATCATACGCGCTTCTACGAAGGCGGTGGCCTCGAGCCCAGCACGTCGCAGGATCGCTCCTTGAAGGTCGGCCGCTGTAAAAATCGCTAAGGTTGCTTTGGCGTCAGAGAAATCCGCGAGGCGCAAATCGGCAGAGACGAAGTTAGCTCCGGTAACGTTTGAAAACGACATGTTGGTGTCGATCATCTCAGCGTCGACAAAGGAGGCGCCGGACGAATCTGATTGCCGGAGACTCGCGCCACGTAAGTTAGAATGAGCGAATTGCGCTCGCCGTAGAACGCTTGAATCGAGGTTCGCACGCCGCAAGTTGGCACTGTCGAATGAAGCGTCAGTGGCATCGCTTCCGCTGATCGTGGCGCGGAGGAGGGTAGCATTATCAAAGGTGGCGCCACGTAAGTCCGATGCATCCAGGGACACACCAGTCAGGTTTGCGCGGGTGAAGTCCGCTCTTCGCAAATCAGTCCCAGCTAAGTTCGCGCAGCCAAAATCTCGATTCCGCAGTATTATGCTTCTGATGCCAATTCTTTTAGCCGCGCCCCTCTTTGCATCAGAAGGCAATGTCCGGTTGAGTGCGTCTTCATCAACGAAGCGCTCATCAGCCAGAGACAGGCGATCAAAATACTCCGGTAGGATGGGGGAGAGGAGGCTCCGACTTCTGCATATGTCGGGGTCTTCGTCCTGTGACAGGCGCGCAGAAGCATCAGCAATACGAGACAACCCAGAATGAAACTCGCCCGGAAAGGTCAGAAAAGAAAGGCTCATGACAAACAATAGAGCAATGCACAGAATGCCTGCGGCGCGTCGGACACGGAGCGAAGGGGAGATGCTGCGCGTGACAAATATTTGTCGCCAAAAGTACCAAACTATTAATATGTCCGAAATGACCAGAGCCCGGTGAAGCCACGTAATTGTTGTGCTGTGGTACGCCAAAAACGTAAGCTGAATTACCAACAGTAGGGCGACCGGAGCGGCTGCTAACGTCGCTACTGCTATTAGTCTCAACAGAGAACTCAAAAGGTCGCTATCTTCACGATGCGAATTGACGGCCACATGAGCGAATAACGTGTTAGCCAGTCGCGCCCTGATCTTAGATCGGGATTCAGGGGAAGCGTAATTCTTGCGTAGAGCGCCTTCGTATACGCTCGCCGTTGCAGTCAAAAGAAGAAGCTGAATCAAAACGTAAACGTGTAAGAACAGGAAGAGGATCGGAGCGAGAAAGAAGAAGCCAGCGAGGGGCAATTCGACATTCAACACTGGGAGCTTCAGTGGAGTGCCTAGAAAAAGCTGCCGCTGAGTGATCGTGGACGCAGCGATTGCAAGATAGAGTCCGTATAGGATAAATGTGATCCAGATTGCTGATGAGCGAACGGCAGACTCGTTTAACGATTTTTCGAGGGCCGATACGTCCGAAGGGTCCGGGGGAGTGCTGGCTGCTCGGCTTGATTGAGGCGTCACGGCTCTTGCCAAAATTAATCTTGGGGTGGGTATGCTTGCGCGATGGTCATCGGCGACAGTGCATCTTAATCATGTCTCGAATCCACAGACAGGGGAAGTCTAAAGGGCCGGGCAGCGCCCCTCCGTGTGCCTTGGCTTTGAGCTAAGGGGAAGCTGAACGATGTCCAATCCGTGGGATCGCCCTAGTTCTGGCTCACCGTTCAGGACTGGTGACTTAGATGAAGATCGCCTCTATTTGGCCGTTGGGCGATGCCTCAGTAAATGGGAACGCTTAGAGGGCGCAATCACACATCTCTACGCAGCGGTAGTCGGCGCGGAGGATTGTGCGCCGGCGATACGCGCGTTTGGGACGCTGAACAGTCCAAGTGCACGCGCAGAAATGATATCTGCCGCCGCCGATGCCACCTTCCACTACTTTGGATTCCAAGCGGGGATCGATCCCGTGCCCGCCGAGATTGAAGAAGGGAAAGAGATTGAAGATGAACTGAGAGACGTTCTGAAGCACTATCGGGGATGGATGTCGCGGCGGAATGATGTGGCGCATGGATATGTCAATACGAGAACGCATCCTGACTCAACCCAAGACGGGGAGCCGAAGATTGCATCTTCACTGATGTATCCCTCAGACGGTAGCTCCGGTAAATGGTGCCTTGTATTGGGGGAGCCAGCTTACGCGTACGAGGCCAAGGACATAGACAGCTTTGGGGTCGCGTTCGATAATTTGGAAAACCGCGTAACCACCTTAGTAACCCGGGTAACCGCGTATCGTCAGACATTGCGAAGATAAGAGTAGCACCCTGCTTGCTGATTTTATCCCTAAGTGGGTTCAATCGTGCGGCGGCGAGGCGTTCGGTAAAGATATAACGTCTTTGGGACCCCCTCTCCGTTTCCCCTAGGGAGCGCCGCAGCCGGGATTTCACAAAGAATAGTCAGGGGCACGACCTTACTTTAATGCTTTGCCGGCATGAAAGCGATCGCACAGTACTGTTGCGCCGAGCGGCTTCACCGGAGTCGACTCGCCATCGACCGGTCAGATCATCCGGAACCGGAAGCACCGAACTGATCTCAACCTATCAGCTCCGTCAGCGCTGGGGATCCCATCACAAAGTCCGCGTCCATAAATCACTTAGCTCGATATTGAGCAGCGAGGCTAACTGCAGCGTCCAAGGCGTGGCATTCAGGCGCTCCGCCTCGTCGTCGCGCCAGAGAATCTATCGATACCAAGGCGATTCACCGAACGGGACATCAATGCCGTGGCTGGGCTAGCTGTTCTCGCATAAAAGCAGCACCGCCGCTTGCGCGCCGTCTTTGATCCTGTTCTCGGCAAGACGGACAGTTTAAATCTTTATTTGGCGCAGTTGGCTGCCCCAATCGATTGGAAGCGGTCCGACGATCCGGTTGAGCTGAACTTTATGCGAATGAGCGCCATCTAAGATGGCTTCAACGATTTCCGGGGCTAACAAAGTAAGGCGAAGCAGCCGGCACGCGTAGGACTGGTTCACTTTCTCGCTCTTGGCTAGGTCAGTGATCGACGAATAATGGCCACTCTCGATTAAGCGCCGCCAACGATGCGCACGTGCGAGTGCTTTGATGATTGCGTTGTCGTATTTCGGCGGGGGCGGCTCATAGGGCACCGGGCTTATGACGGTCTTTCGACCTCCTCGCCGCGACAACCTCAGCGGTATGGTGACGGTGATCGTATTGGGCCTTGTGGGTACTGCAGGGGACTGGATTTCGCGTGATTTCATGCTGCTGCCTGTCTGGCGGTCGGCTGCAATTCGGAAAACAGCGTGGTTAGGCCCTCGACTTTGAGTGTCACGTTGGCACCCTCTTCATGGACATCTACCCGCTCGACTAGAAGCTGGATGATACGGGCCTGCTCCGCTGGGAAGAGCCCGGACCATAATGCCTCGAAGCTTTCCAGTTCTTCCCTCACCTTCCCCTCGGTCAGCTTTGGATCGGTCTTCTTTGCCTCCCGCCACGTCGCGAAGATGATTTCGGGACTCAGAAGAAGCCGGCGGACCTGACCAACGACGGCGGCCTCGATCTCGGCGGCCGGTACCCGCCCAATCGCGCAAGCTCCCGCATCCGTTTTGAGGACCTTGGTCGAAATATAGTACCGATAGAGCCGCCCTCGCCTGCGGGTATGTGTCGGCGTCATCGCTCGGCCATCAGGTGCAAAAATCAACCCTTTCAGAAGCGCCGGTGTAGCCGCTCGGGTGCTACTGGCACGGGCACGGGGACTAACCTTCAGAACGGTACGGACGGCGCTCCATAGGCTCTGATTGATGATCGGTTCGTGCTCACCGGGATAGGCGACGCCTTTGTGAACAGCCTCTCCTAGATAGACTCGGTTGTTGAGCACCCGATAAAGGTAGCCCTTATCGATCAGCTTGCCGTATTTGTTACGCGCATTTTCCTTGGCCAGCTCTTGCACGAGTTTTGTGCCGGATCGGTATCGGGCGAAGCGCTCGAAGATGGTGGTGACGATCGCCGCCTCCGCATCATTGATCACGAGCTTGCGATCTTTCACGTCATAACCGAGCGGCGCCCAGCCGCCCATCCAGATCCCCTTCTTGCGAGAGGCCGCCACTTTGTCGCGGATCCGCTCGCCAATAACCTCCCGTTCGAACTGGGCGAATGAGAGCAGGATGTTCAGCGTCAACCTGCCCATCGACGTGGTGGTGTTGAACGACTGGGTGACGGATACGAAGGTCACGCTGTGCCGATCAAACACCTCGACCAGCTTGGCGAAATCCATCAACGAGCGGCTGAGCCGGTCGATCTTGTAGACAACAACGACATCGACTTTTCCTGCTTCTATATCAGCAAGTAAACGTTTGAGCGCCGCACGCTCAAGCGTGCCGCCGGAGACGCCGCCATCATCGTAACGGTCCGGTACCAAGGTCCAGCCCTCGGCGCGTTGGCTTGCGATATAGGATTCGCACGCCTCGCGCTGCGCATCGAGGCTGTTGAATTCCTGCTCTAAGCCCTCCTCGCTAGACTTACGGGTGTAGGCGGCGCAGCGCAGACGGCGCACCGCAGAAGCAGGTTTTTGCGTCCGTCCCGCCATCAGGACGCGCCCTGCTTTTTCAGGCCGAAGAATACGAGCCCGTTCCACCGGGTGCCCGTGATGGCGCGCGCGACCGCCGACAGCGATTGGTAGGGTCTGCCCTGATATTCGAAGTCCTTGTCCCGGACCGTGACGTGGTGTTCGACGCCCTTCCATTCCCGCACAAACCGAGTCCCCGAAACCGGCCGATCCTCAATCCGGCGGCGGGGCGACAGCTTGCCGTCGATCTCATCGGCCAGCGCGTCCAGCCGCTTGACCGTCTCCGGCTTCAGGCCGCCATAGGCAAGCTCCTGAATACGGTAGGCCAGACGGTGTTCGAGGAAGCGCCGGTTATAGGGCGGCGGCTCACTCTCGAAGAGGTCGCGCCATTTCGCCTTCAGATCAACAATCCGGGCGGTTTTCAGGGCCGCCAACTGCGCCAAAACGGCATTACCCAAAGCTACCTCCTTCTCCGCGAGGGGTTCGGATGACCGCTCTGGGGAGGCGAGCTGTCCAGCGAAATTTCTCCTGTATTTTCAAGCTTTTTGCTGGACTTCACGGCCGACATGCGGCTGAGCCCTAGCGCCAGGAGGCCGGCTAGTTCGGTCAGGTGCTCGTGGTGGGACGGCGAATCGGTCTTCAATGGCATGCTGCCCGGATGCCAACTTTTTCAAGACGTGTCCGGCAGTTAACCGAAGCCGGCAGGGCCGGTTTACTGTCAAGCGAGCGTTGCTATGACCAAGGAAAAACCTGGCCGCGAAAAATTCTCGTTTGGGATTCCCAAGGATCTGAAAAGACCTCGCGGTGGGGGGCATGCCCTTCAAGCGGCGACCGATGCGCTCGGCCCTTTTCAATATGAAAACCGACTCGATGCGCTGGAAAACGATTGTGTTCGCACCCGGGAAGGCGAGCGGGTCGTTATTTGCTACAATGAGGCGCAGCGGCTCGTCAAAAACATTGCGTCAATCTATCTAGAAGCCAAAATATTGTACGAGCGAGCGCCGCGTATCCAGGAGCATATCCAGAAACTGGAAGCAGTTAATCAATCACTGGAAAAAGTAATTCACTGTGTGACATTGCTTGACGATTTCAATGTTTTCGAAATTCACGGCACGTTCTTTCTCGAACAAGCAATTGCCGGTTTTGACGTCCATCATGAATTGCCGCTGCCTTCGAGCTGCAACAACGACTCAGGCGCTTTGATCGAGCGGTTGAAGTCTTTTCAGATACTCGTGTCGGCAACATTGGTCCGCGCAAAGGATACGTTCTCGCGGGGTACTCGGGGCGGTAGAATGAATGTCTTAACTCCTCTTGGACAGAATCCTCGTGAGCTTCTGGCCACGGAAGCAATTTTTATTTTCGAGACGTTCACTGACAAAGTTGCTCGTTCCCATCAAGACAGTGCTTTTTCGCTTTTCGTGAATGCCGTGCATGAATATGCCACCGGCATTGATGCTGAGGAGTCCGGGATGCGTCATGCAGTGGCCATTGCCGTACGAAACGAACTGGAACGCCGAGAGTATTTGGCTAATATTGACAGCAAAATTAAGACGCTGGAAGCGCTTCCGCAACTCGAAGATCGAGAAGAACTCATGAGTTCATTGCGAGCGCAAAAATACGACTTCGCCTTTTCCCCGCGATCATTGACTTACAGCAGTTAACCGGCCTGGAGGACAGTCGTTTACTGATGGCCGAATCGTAGGGGCGATTGCCGAATCGGACCCTGACCCGGCATGCCTTATTGATCGACTTTGCGTGCGTCACGCCGGCGTCCTTTGGGGGATCGAGCGTGAATTGTTTTTCGGAAGCATTGGCGCTGGCTCATCAAGGGTTTGCAATCTTTCCGTGTCATCCCGGGACCAAGCAGCCACTCGTCAAATCCCAGATCGTCGGGCAAGGAGGGTTCAAGCTCGCAACGACAGATGGCGCAGTCATCGACGAGTGGTGGGCCCGGTACCCCAAAGCAATGATTGGGCTACCCTCAGGATCCAATATTGGCGCCTTCGTGGTGGACATCGATGCCGGCGTGGATGATGCGACTGGAGAAATCTTCTCAGCCGAAGCCATTCTCTTCCGGCCGGCGAGCAAATGCCTGGCAACAGAGCCGGCATTATCCCGCGCGTGGACGTCCGGGGAGACCGGGGATACGTCATCGCCCCACCCTCCCAGCGATCGGACGGCAAAAGCTATTCCTGGCTGACGTCGCTATTGGTCCAAGCGCCAGCGATCGCGCCGGTGGCTTTGCTGAACCTCATTCGGCGGCCGAAGAGGCGCGATTTTTCACCGAGAATTCACCGGATTCCTCCTCGCGGCACTGGCGGCGGCGGGACGCCATACGGTTTGGCCGCGCTTGAAAGCGAGATAGCTACGCTGAGCAGAGCCCCGGCCGGGACACGCAACGATAGCCTCTTTCATGCAGCGATTTGCCTCGGGCAGCTCGTAGCCTCGAAAGAGTTAGAACTGTCAGTTGTGGAAGCCGCGCTAACAAAGGCGGCCAAAGCCTGGCCGAGTTTTAACAAGTCGCTGAGCACGATCCGCTCGGGCTTGTCTCGCGGGCTGACGGAGCCGCGCGAGCCGCGGTGGGCGTCAACGAGGAAGGTCAGGCCCGGTGCCCACACGACGGCGCCGGACGACCTCAACAGTAAGCTTGCCGAACTTGACATGACCGATCTCGGAAACGCCCGGCGTTTTCAGGCCCGTTACAGCGGCCGCTTCCTCCATTCAGAGCTGACCGGATGGTGCCAATACGATGGTCGGCGATGGACCACGGAGGGAGCGGACGCTGCTGTGCTGCGTGCGGCCCAGGAAACGGTCGATGCTCTCAAGAGCGAAGCCGATGCCCTGGAAAACGAAGCAAACGATGATGGAGAATAGAGATGTTAAATCGAGCTGCTCGCTTAAGGAAATGGGCATACCAATCGCAAGGCGCACAACGCATCAATGCGATCTCAAAACTGGCCGCCGCCAACATGGTGGTGTCACCCGATGCTTTCGACACGCATAAGTACCTTCTCAATCTGCAGAACGGCACCCTTGCCATCACAAAGCACCCCGACAACAACGTGACCTTCACGTTGAAGCCGCATGATCCAAATGACCTAATCACGAAAATCTGCCCGGTCGATTACGATCCCGAAGCTAAATGCCCGGTCTACGACACGTCCTTGGCGCTGGTCCAACCTCACCCAGCAATTCGTGACTTTCTGCATCGCCTTATCGGCTATTGCATGACGGGCGACACCAGTGAACAGAAGCTGTTCTTTTTTCACGGTGGCGGCCGGAACGGAAAGTCATCTTTCGTCGATGTCTGGTCGTATATTCTCGGTAGCTACGCCACAACGCTCCCTATCGAGACCTTCCTCAATTCAACGGCCCGAGATGGCGGCGCGGCGTCGCCGCATCTTGCAAAGCTCCGCGGCGTTCGTCTGGTGCGAAGTTCTGAGGCGGAGCGAGACGCGGTCCTGGCGGAGACCGTCATCAAGAACGTCACCTCCGGCGAACCTATCCTGGTCCGCGAGCTCAACCGGCCATTCTTTGAGCTGCGGCCGCAGTTCAAGCTGATCATCTCCGGAAATTACAAGCCGAAGATCAAGGGCACCGATGATGGCATCTGGCGCCGCATCGTCCTGGTGCCGTGGACAGTCCGCGTGCCCGATGATTTATGCGACCCTCACCTGGCCGAGAAGCTGCGGGCGGAGAGCTCCGGCATTCTGAACCGGATGTTGGCTGGGCTAAGGGAGTGGTTGCAGAGCGGCCTACAGATCCCGAGTCCGATCTTGGAAGCAACCAACGATTACCGTTCGTCCTCTGATCCACTCTCGCGATTTTTATCGGACTGCACGGAGCCTGACGTGGAAGCCCGCGTTTCGGCTCATGATCTTTTCGCTGTCTATGAGGCTTGGACCAAATCCGCCAGCGTGAGCGCATGGACGCGGACCGGTTTCGGTCGGGCGATGGGCGATCGCGGTTACCGCAGCACGAAATCGGGAAATCACTACTGGCTCGGCCTGAGGCTGATCAAGAAGCTTGTGGACGTCCAAGCCGAGGCAGACCCTACAAGAGCAGGGTCGCTATCGGAAAATGATCCAATTGATATTTAGGGAGCGTCCTTTCGACAAGTCTGTCAGCCAACATGTTCGGATCATTGACTGAATTTGCGTTAGGGAGCGTTGGGAGGGTTTTCTGGAGTCTAAGAAATAAAAAGAAATGTAATTACTTACTGTACACGCAGTCAGGTCCGCATAAACGCTCCCAACGCTCCCAACGCTCCCTGCAGCACTTGTCAACACTGCGCGTCAACCCTGTCAACCGTGTCAACCTAAGTGTTGCAGGGCCTCACTAGAGAACTCCGGCGCTGGGCCCCACCGCATTGGTTGGTAAGCCGGCAGGACCCCGTCGACCCAGCTCTAAGCTACTTCATGTCCGCCGCCTCGTGTCAGAAAGCGACATCCGCAATACACTCACTGGCGCACTTCGCCGGTACGGCTTTTACCACATGCGGTTCCCACGAAACTTGGCCATTCCGAGATTGCATTTCCGTGTAGTTGTCCGCCTAGTCCCGTCGGATCGCCTTCGAATCGACAGTGACGCGGACATTGCACTGGTCGTGTCTTTCGACAGAGGGTTTGTTCGATCCACCGTTCGACTCACCCCAAGTCACTTTGAGCTCGGTGCCCGAAACAGAATGCTCGGGGTCGATGATCGCAAGCGAAATCCACGCCCGCGAAGAGACGGAGTAAACGGGGTGGAACGCCAGCCCAACTCGCTTCCCTTCGGCGGTCACTTCATCCATTTGGAACGTGGAATAGTTTGCGACGGGCATTTCTAAGTACTTACGCCGCTTTTTATCGCCGTACAGACTTGCCTGAATTGATAATGCGTCGTCAGAGTTCCAGATTAAGCGAACTTTCTGTCGGCCGCGTGCCTTGGAATGCTTTTCGAGAGCAGCGCGCCCACAAAAGTCGTGATCAAATTTTGTCATAACGCCGTAACCCATCTCGAACGGGTTAAGATACATTTCATCCAAAATGCCGCGCGTAAAACTACCGCCGATTGAGGCCCTTCCTTCAAAGCTCTCCGCTGGCAACCATTCGCGGAAGCCTTTGGTCGCTTCGCCAGTATAGATCGCCGGAAACGCCGCGCTCAACCAGCCAGACTCGGTAGAGGTGACAGGATAGAGGCGTCCACCGATCTGTCGCAGCCCGTGCTTACGTCCTGCGCTCTTGATGAGCGCTTTCACTTCCGCGCCCTCATGCGATGGACCCCATATTTCGAATCCAGGCGCGCCTGACATGCGATGATTCAACGCCGTAACCGGTAGTGAACCAATTTTAAAGCGACCCATCTTAAAAAAGCCGATTGCTGGTAGAGACGCTCCATTTAGCTCTTCAAGAAGTGCCTGCGCGTTGGGCCCTTGGATTTGGTAACGATAGAGGTTTCGATCCGACAGGTTGGCTGACGGCCGGTCAAAATGCTCGACAGCAGCGTTATATTTTCCGGTTTCAAGATGGTACCGAACCCAGTTCGGTGTATTTGGCTTTCCGAGGATATGTACGACGTTGTCTTCCTCGCACGTGATCACCGCGTCCCCAACATACTGCCCATCCGAGTTGCAGACGACGTATTGTTTAGCCTGCATTGGACCATAGGAAGAGAAGCTGTTGATACCTAGATCCGACAACAGCCTATATGTGTCGGGGCCTTTAACAACCAGATCTGTCATATGATGAGACATGTCCTGAAGGATCACGGATGATTTCCACGCCTCCTGTTCATCTCGCCAATTAGTAAATTCGGGTGCAATTGGAAACGAGAACGGCGCGCCTTGGCTGTTGTATAGAAGTTCGTGCGCGCCACCTGCGTTAGAGATGCGGTCTTCGAGCGAAATGTGCGTCATAGAAGCTCCGTGACTTGTTTGCTGTATGTCGGATTTGGAATGAGTGAAGGCGAGCCTGACAGTCGCTGTAGCTGATCAGGTGTTGGCTAATGAGCCCGAACTCAGGCGGAAGCCATCGCCGCCCTGACTTCGGACCAGACGCGGTCGGGATCGATCGAAAAGCGACTAACATCGGCCTGGCTAAAAAAGTCGGATATCGCTGCGCCGAAGCTGGGCCGCTCGCGCACGCGCGATAGCCATTCGGTGACGTTGGGCCGACGCTCGCTCCAAAGAGGACTAAGGCCAATCATCTCGGCGCGATTAACATATGGGGTCGCCGACAGATCAGCGAGTGAGTAGGTTGGTCCGGCGAGATAAGGTGACTTATCCAGAGCAGCTTCCATTTCGTCAAGGTACTTGTCGAATTGCAGTAGTGCTGGAACCACATGTGGCGCGTTGAGGCCGTGGACAATCGAAAGTCGCTGGCGCTCTCGATACGCCGCATTCGGGATGCTTGCGAGTCTCTGCTCGAGAGCGCTCGGTGTTAGCTTCAGGAAACTATGGCGAAATGCGATTGCAAACGTGACTGTCGAGCACGCTGCGTGAAGGTAGTCATCTAACTTTCGCATCCAAAGACGTGCACTCGCTCGAGAGAACGGCGTCGATGGCATCAGAGGCGTCGCAGGAAAAGCATCCTCCAAATATTCCAGTATCACGGTTGACTCAACAACCACGTGGTCGTCGTGAACCAAAGTCGGAACCACCGCATTTGGATTGAGCAGGCGATACTCAGAACTGTATTGATCACCTTTCTGCAGATCCAAAAGGATGCTGTCCCAATTGAGTGACTTCTCGATGAGCGAAAGACGAACCTTAATGGCACAAACTGACGTAGTGCCATGGTACAGACGGAGCATCAGTTCTGTCCTCGGTTGAATAGGTCGAAAAATCAAATGTGCGGACTAGCATTCTGGAAGCCCGACAGCGCTAGCAGACTTGCGGCGCAACCCGCGCTTGAAGAGACACCGTGTCGGAAGTGCGCGCGACCCCTCGCGCGAGTGGAATTAATTGACGGTGATCGGGCCTACCACGTTTGAGCCGCTGCGACCTTTTTGCGCAAGCGCCAGTCCAAGTCCGGCGAGCGCCGCAAACGTGGCTGCCGCAGCCGCGACAACGAAAAGCGAAGTCGCCGCCCAACCCGCTCCAAGAAGATAACCTCCAATGAGCGGGCCCATTATTGAGCCGAGGCGGCCAATTCCGAGCGCCCACCCAAGTCCCGTCGAACGTATCTCCACCGGATATACAGTTGCAGCGATAACGTTGGCGATGAAGGTTGATCCCATATTTGTAACACCGACGAGAAAGCAGAGTGTCAACGTGAACCAGATATGCCCTTGCACGCCGGCGAGAAGCAGTAAAAACGCGGCAGCCAATGAGAAATTGACGCCGACCGTTGTGCTGGCGCCGACGCGATCTGCAACGTAAGCGGGCCCGACACCGCACAACGTCCCAAGATTCATGAGTATCGATGCGGCCAACGCGAGCGAGAGGCTTGCGCCACTGTCGCGCACCAGCACCGGCGCCCAGTTGAACATCATGAATGTCACCAGAAAATTCATGAAGAACATCAGCCAGAGCATGGCAGTAAGTGCAGCCCTGCCATCTTGGAACAGACGGGCGAGCCCATTCGATCCTGTGTTTTGTCCCGGTGCGGTAAAGTCCTGTGCGGCGCCATATACGCGACCCGAAATGCGCGTTAGCAAGCCGCTGATCACAGCGCTTCGACCGCCCTTTCGAGCAAGGAACGGGAGCGACTCTGGAAGAAAGCTCATCAGAATAGGGACTAACAAGAGTGGGAGTGCGCCACCGACGAGGAATACCGACTGCCAGCCCCAGAGTGGAATAATCACACTCGAAGCCGCGCCGCCAATCATGCCGCCTGCCGCGAATCCGCAGGACATGGCTGTGACTAGGACAGCCCGCGACCGCTTCGGCATGTATTCGACAGTGAGCGCGATCAGATTCGGCATGGCGCCGCCCAGTCCTATTCCTGTCAGGAAGCGGACGATGCCGAGCTCAAACAATGAAGTCGTGAAGGCGGCCGCCAGCGAGAAAAGACCAAAGATCACCGTGGAAATTACAATCAAAGACTTGCGGCCGAAACGATCGGCAAGCGGTCCGATCGTCAGCGCGCCCACAAGTAGACCGAACAGTCCGGCAGCAAAAACCGGTCCAAAGTCGGCGGAGGGAACAGACCACTGCTCTGCCAAGGTAGGCGCAACGAACGAAATTGAAAGCGTGTCAAACCCATCCAGGGCGTAAGTAAGTCCGCATAGGAAGACGACGAGTAACTGAATCGAACGCACGGGGGACACATCGATTTCCGAGACGACATCCACGCTGTCTTCGCGCATGACTGATTTCCCCCTTGCAGGCCGATGTTTTCTCGGCGCCCGTGCCGAGCCGGTGGCACGGAAGGACCGTGTCACGCATCCAGCTAATTGGGAAACTCATTCTGCACATTATCGGAATGAGCGCTGCTCATAGCCGTGGGAGCTGTTCCGCAACTTGTGCCAGTAATTTTCTAAACCAGATGTCGGCTCCTTGATTGGCAAGCGCTGGGTGCCAAACAGCTGAAACGCGTAGCACAGGAGTTTTGTAGGGGAGCGGCCGCACCACGAAATTGTGGTTAGCGCAGTAGATGTTCGTCAGTCGACGAGGTAGCGTCGCGACCATGTCAGAGGTCGCTAAGACGGCCGGCGCTGCGATGAAGTTTGGGACTGTCATCATAATTTTCGGCTGATAACGACCGTTGGTCTGGGCAGAGTGATCGAGCGCGACGCGCCGTTTCAATCCGCGGTCATTGACAATCTCCGGGCTCATGGTCCCGATTGTGGGTGAAAGGACGACTTCAAGATGCGCGGTTCCGCGCAGCGCCTCGATCGTCAGCTTCGTGCGCGCCAAAGGATGTCGGCGACGCATGACACAAACGAAGTCGTCATCGAACAGATGCATCGACGCGTAGCCTGACGGGACACTCGTGAAGGGAGCTATTGCCATATCGAGGCGGCGCGCCTTTAATTCATCGATGACATCCGTTGTTTGGATTGGTCGAACGTTAAGAGATACGTTGGGCGCGGTTCGCGTTAGTTCAGCCCCGAGCGCAGGCAACAGTATGATTGTTGAGAGATCGGCGCTGGCGATCGTGAATTGGTGAGAAGTCTGGCCGGGATCAAATTGGCGGTGAGTGAGAACCGTCTGCAGAGCAGAAAGCGATGCGCCAACCTGTTGCGCCAACTCGTCGGCAAGAGCCGTAGGCTGCATTCTGTCGCCGACGCGAATGAACAGCGGATCTTGCACCAAGGCGCGAAGACGGTTCAGGGCATGGCTGATTCCGGACTGTGTCAAGCCCATGCGAATTCCGGCGCGCGAAACGCTACGTTCTCGCATTAGAGCGTCAAAAACTCGCAGAAGGTTGAGATCGAACCGCTTCATCGCAATTCTCTGATGATGGGCTATGATGCTTGCCGGACCACGCGATTGGATCCGGGGCCTCGCCCAATGCAGGTGACAACATCGACAGGACACTCACTGGGTGCACCGCAAGTGCCGGGACAGGCTTGAGACAATCGCGGGCATTTGACCTGTGACGTGCTCGCCGCGCTTCTTGCTAGAAGCCAAGTTGGTTAAAGCTAGCAAGGATCGGGCAGCACTGCCACACGCAGGAAATGCCGCTTTGCTCAGCAACTTTATCTTTCGCGAACACAGACAATAATCGCACGCTCTTCGGCGACGTCGACAATTGACGATCACTTAAGACTTCCAGACAAACCACCGTTTGCGGTTTCGATGACGCTATCCCACGCGATGGCGTGCTCTGCACGTACCAGATTTTACGGGTCCTTGTGGCCGAGTTCGAAGTGCGGTGGGGCAAGCGCCAAGTCTCGGTGGCTGCCAAGCCAAAAAAACAAGGTTAAAGTCGAACAAACCGATCGTTTCGACGAATTAGATAAGTGGGCTTCCATCGGAACCTGAAACGACCCGGCCAAAACTTCGGCCGGGCCTCCTCAATCGTAACGATTATCGCACCAAACTCCCTCGGATGCCGCTAGGCGGCGGGTTGCGCGACTTTTGCGTGTTCACACCTTCCATCCAATCAACTACATAAACTTGGTCCCTTGAATGAGTTCCGCAGTATTCAGGCGTAACTGCGCCCCGAAACGCGACATGCGGAACTATGTCTTCCGAGGCTGGTTGACGGGGCGCATTTGGTAAGCATCATGGTCGCGAAGCTCAAA
>VFQN01002896.1_pt1 | contig 25576 bp, 23 predicted proteins | sample 3512371 | NCBI WGS metagenome assembly VFQN01 (sample SAMN10412370, study PRJNA504923) | tailings metagenome | isolation source: Replicate 2 from Balatoc abandoned mine | place: Philippines: Itogon, Benguet | collected 2017-08-28 | reverse complement strand
ACCGGCCCGTGCTCCGCTCCCGGACGAGTGCGACAATCGCCTTCCGGAGTTGGTGTCCCATGTGACCCCTCCGAGGTGTGGCAACCTGAAGGGTAACAGGAGCACCAACCCCCTTCTCCCAAAGTCCTTCCGTCACCCGGCGCAATAAGCTGTCACGCCCCGGGCTCCGACGGAACGAACGGGCTCCGACGAACCCCGCCTTGCCCCGTCGCCCGCCCAACGGTATGGCCGTCCCGATTTCGCCCCGGGGTTGCCGCCATGACCGCCCGCCGCGCCGCCGTCCTGGTTCTGCTCCTCGTTAGCCCGCCGGCGTCCGCGCAGCCGGTCAACCTCGCCGAAGCGCCGCGCCCCGGCGACGCCGCCCGCTACACCCTCGACCTCAAACTCAGCGGCCAGCTCGTCCTCACCGAGAGCGGGGCGAAGCAGGCCGTCCGCCTCGACGCCATCGCCCGTCACAAGTTCGCCGAGACGACGCTCGCCGTCGCCGAGAACCTGCCGGCGCGCTCGGCCCGGTTCTACGACGAGGCGACCGCCGGCGCGACCGTCGGCGGCGACAAGTCCGACCGCACGCTCCCCGCCGACCGCCGGCTCGTCGTCGCCCACCGCAACCCGGACGGCGTGTTCGGCTACTGCCCCGCCGGCCCGGTCACGCGCGAGGAACTCGACCTCGTCACCGAGCACTTCGACCCGCACTGCCTCGCCGGCCTGCTCCCGGGGAAGATGGTCACCGTCGGCGACACGTGGCCGATCGCCGACCCCGCCGCGCAGGCCGCCGGCCTGTTCGACGGGCTTACCAAGAACGCGCTGCAAGGGAAGCTACTAGCGGTCGAGAACGGCAAGGCGACGTTCGCCGTAACCGGCGCACTGGAAGGCGTCGAGAACGGCGCGAAGGTGAATCTCACCGTGGACGCCACCGGCACGTTCGACGTGTCCGCCGGCCGCATCACCGACCTCACCTGGAAGCAGAGCGACGACCGCGCCGCGGGGCCGGTGACGCCGGCGGCGAAGGTGGAGGCGACGATCACGCTGCGCCGCGAGTTCGGTGCCGCGCTGCCGACCGGGCTGTCCGCCGAGGCGCTCGCCGCGATCCCGGCCGCGCCGCCGGCGACCGCCGGGCGGCTGCGGCAGCCGGGGCCGAAGGGCGACTACGAGCTCGTCCACCCGCGCGACTGGCACGTCACCGGGATGACCGACACGCACGTCGTCCTGCGGCTGCTCGACGCCGGCGGGTTCGTGGCGCAGGCGACCGTGTCACCGTGGGCGAAGGCTGCCGCCGGGCAGCACACGCCGGCCGACGAGTTCAAGAAGGCCGCGTCGGCGGCGCCCGGCTGGGTGCCGACGCGGGTGGTGGAGGAGGCCGAGGTTCCCGCCGCGGCCGGGCACTGGGTCTACCGCCTCGCCGCCGAGGGGAAGTCGCAGGACGTGCCGGTGCTGCGCGTCGCGTACCTGGTCGCCGGGCCGCGCGGCGACCAGGTCGTGGTTACCGTGGTGGCGCCGGCCGACCGGGCGCGGCTGCTCACCGGCCGCGACGCGGCGCTGGCGACCGGGATCGCGTTCGGGCGGTGACCCCGGGCATACCCGCGGCCGTGTTATCTTGTTAATGTAGAGGGAACGGGGTTCATCGGGCGCGACCGGGGCGAACACACGATGCGGATCGGGGTCGTCAGCGACACCCACGACCGGGGGGAGGCGGTGGCGGAGGCCGTCCGCCTCCTCGGGGAGCAGCGCGTCGAGCTCGTCCTCCACTGCGGCGACATCGAATCGCCCGAGACCGTCCGCCTGTTCAAGCCCATCCCCACGCACTTCGTCTTCGGCAACTGGGACAAGGACCGGGTGAAGCTCGCCGCGGCGATCAAGGAGACCGGCGGCACCCACTACGACTCGTTCGGCGCCATCGAGCTGGCCGGCAAGCGCCTCGCGTGGGTCCACAGCCACGAGCGGCACCAGCTGCGGCAGCTCGAGCACTCGGACTTCTTCGACTACGTGTTCTACGGCCACACCCACGTCCGCGAGCAGCACCGGACCGGGAAGACGCTGGTCGCCAACCCCGGGGCGCTGTTCCGGGCGAACCCGAAGACGTGCATCGTCCTCGACCTGGCGACCGGCGAGATCAAGCCGATCATCGTCCCCGTCCCGAAGCCGGTGGCGGCCGCGGACGAGGGGATGGGGTCGGTCGTCCGCCCCTCCACGGTCGCCCCAGCCCCCCCCGTCCCCGACGCCGGCCCCAACCCGGCTTGACCCTCTCAGAAAATCCGGCGTACCATCCGCCCTCGTTCCGGCGGCGGCCCGGGCGCCGCGCGCCGCGGGCCGCCGGTTCACAGGGAGGTGGTCATGGCCCGTTGGTTCGCCCCGCCGGCGCTGGTCGCGCTCGCGGCACTCGTCGCCCCCAGCCCGGCTCGCGCCGGCCTCGTACCGACCAAGGTGTCGGTCACCCCGGAGGGGAAGAATTCCCTCTGGCAGTACGCCGTGGTGCTCCCGGCCGAGTCGATGCTCAAGGCCGGGGACTACTTCACCATCTACGACTTCGCCGGCCTGATCGACGGGTCGAACGGCCAGCCCGCGGGGTGGACGTTCTCCGCGCAGCTGCTCGGCCCGACCCCGAGCCGGCTCGACCCGGACGACAGCCCGACGCTGATGAACCTGACCTGGACGTACACCGGCCCGGACATGAGCCCCGGCCAGACCGGGCTCGGGAACTTCTCGGCGGCGTCCGAGTACGGCACGTCCGGCGACTCGTTCTTCACCGCCATCACCCACCTGTCGAGCGGGCCGAAGACCGACTCGAACATCACCGAAACCGTGGTCCCGGTGCCGGCCCCGCCGGCCGTCCCGGAGCCGACCACGCTGATCCTGGCCGGGGTCGGGCTGCCGCTGGCGGCCCTCACCCGGCGGGTCGCCCGCCGCCCCCTCGGCCGTTCCGGGGTTGCGGTTGACAGCCCCGGCGGGTCGGCCTAAAAGCCCCCGCCGTCGAGAGGGGCGGCAGCCGGCGGACGGAGGGAATCCGGCCGCCGCCCCGGGCCGGGGATGGTTCTCCCGGCCCCGCCGAAAGTCGCCTGCACACGGAGGGTTCTACATGATTCGTCGCACCTGGGTCGCCCGACTGTTCGCCGTCGCCGCCGCGGCCGTCGCGGTCGGCGGCACCGCCATCGCCGGGATCATTCCGGCGTCGGTCACCGTTACGCCCGAGGCCGGGAACTTCCGGTGGCAGTACGCCATCGTGCTGCCGACCGACATGAAGCTCCAGGCCGGGGACTACTTCACCATCTACGACTTCGGCGGGCTGGTCAGCGGGTCGCAGTTCATGGACCCGGCCGGCTCGTCCGCGTCCGACTGGGTGATGGAGGTGGTGAAGGCCGGGCCGGTGCCGGCCGGGCTGAGCCCGAACGACGACCCGACCATCGACAACCTGGTGTTCCGGTACACGGGCTCGACCCCGCTGACCGGGCAGACCGGGCTCGGGAACTTCGGCGCCGTCTCGACCGTCGGGACGAGCACGAAGACCGACTTCACCGCCCAGAACCCCCAGGGGACGACCGGCGAGATCGACCGGAACATCGTGGACACGATCGCCCCCGGCGTGCCCTCGACGGGGGAGCCGACCCCGGGCGTGCCGGAGCCGACCACGCTGCTGCTGGCCGCCATCGGCGTCCCGCTCGCCGGCGCCGCCCGCGCCCTGCGGAAGCGAAAGGCGTAAGGCAGTCCCCGAACGCCCACCCGCCGCGGCGGGTGGGCTCGCCCCGCACGAACCCCGCCCGACCGGCGGGGTTCGTTCCGTTTCGCGCGTCGTTGGCGCGGTGCCGTCGGGTTGCGGCCCCACCCCCGAGAGGCTACCCTGAGCGTGCGACAACAGCACCGGACCCCGGCCAGACGCTCCCGATGTTCACGAACGTCACGATCTCGAACTTCCGCACGTTCGAGACGGCGACGCTCGACGACCTCGGCAAGACGACCGCGCTCATCGGTCGCAACGCGAGCGGGAAGAGTAATCTGCTCCACGCGCTGGACGCGTTCGGGCGGTTAGCCTCGGCGGCCGAAGGTGGTCGGACGGTCGGAGCCATGTTCGCCTCGATAAACTGGTGGGAAAAACTGCCGTCGTTCACGGCCGACATTGCCCTGGAAGGGAAACACTACCAGTACAGCTTGAGTGCAATGCGCGTGTTTGCCCCCTACTCCCCGACGAAACGGGCGACGCTTCAGTTCACACTCAGCGAGCAACTCGATAGGACCGATGCGAAGTTGTCGTCTGACCCAAAGCGGGTATTCACGCGAGACGACGACACGATCTCGTTTCCCGACGGGTCACCCAGCATCCGCACCGGGCGCGACATGCCTGCGCTGGCGGCTTTGTCCGCACTGCTGCCGGCCGACTCGCCGGTCTGGCGGCTTACCGAACCACTGCGGCAGTTCTTCGCACGAGTCCGTTACTACCCGCTTGACGAACCGGCTCGCGACAATGCCATGTCTCAGTCCTTCCCGGGCAGTGCTTATAACGAGTGGGTGGATGAGTATCGCCGGACGGGTGTGCTGGGCGGCCCGGTGCAAGTGCAGATCCTTTACCTCGCCTTGACCGCTGAGGATCGGTTCATTGAGTTGAAGGATCGGCTGGGGCAGAAAGGGCTCCGACTCGTCACCGGCATTACACTCCACGACTCCACCGGCGACGCGACAGCGCTGCCTCATCTCGACCCCGGCACCGGGTTACTCGATCCGAACGCCTTCTACGCGGTCGTGTTCCGCCTCAGCGCCGGGGGCGAGGAGTCGGACTCGGAGCGATCCTTCTCGCAGCTCTCGCAGGGCACGCGGCGGCTCGTGCGGCTGCTGACGGCGATGGCCTACGGCGATGATTCCGTCATGCTCATCGAGCACCCCGAGGACGGTATCCACCGCGGACTGCTCAAGAAGGTGGTGGGCTTGTTCACCACCGGCTTCTGCCCGAGTCAGATCTTCCTGTCCACGCACTCGGACACGGTGCTCAACGGGCTGGAGCCGAAGGCCATCCGGTTTGTCAGCCTGGACGACGGCAAGAGCACGGTGCGGAAGATGACGCCGGCCGAGCAAAAGGCCGCCCGCGAGTACATCGACAGCGACGCGGAGGGGACGCTCGCCGAGTTCGCCCACTCGATCGAGGATTGAGGATGCCGCCCGTCTACGCGGTGATGGGCGAGGACGATTCGGACGTGGAAGCCCTCAAGACGTTCATCAAGCGGCTGCGCGCGGCGGCCGACAAGCGCCCGCCGAAGGTTACGATTCTGGGGAAGGGCTATGAGGGCTGCGCCGAGATGCTGCGGAAGGCACCGGCGCAGCTGCGGGCGTGGGAGAAGGCGGGCGTGACGCGGGTCGTGGTCAGCTACGACGCTGACCGCGATGACCCCGCCGAACGGATGAAGCGGCTCCGGCAGGTATACACCGACTCAGGAATCACGATCGACCACTGCCCGCTCGTCCCGGTGCAGGAGTTGGAGGCGTGGCTGCTCGCCGACGTGGTCAAACTCGAGAGCGTGTTCACCGTGCTCCGCAAGAAGAAGCCGCGGCTGAAGCCGGTCAAGTCGCCCGAAGGTGTCGCCGACCCCAAGGAACACCTCGTCGGCCTCAGCCTCCACCCGGAGCGCGAGGTGGCACTCTACCACCCGCCGACGCACAACGTCGTCATGGCCGAGGACGTAGACCTCGTCCTCGTCCGCTCAAAGTGCCCGTCATTCCGCCCACTGGTCGCATTCATCGAAGGCGAGTGAGATGACCCCGCCCGCCGCCCCCGGCACCGCGCACCTGCGGGTGGCGCGGCCGACCGACGACCTCGCCGCCGTCGTCCGGTTCTACCGCGACGGGGTCGGGCTCGACGTGCTCGCCGAGTTCCGCGACCACGACGGGTTCGACGGCGTGATGCTCGGCCGCGCCGGCGCCGCGTACCACATCGAATTCACGCACCGGCACGGCCACCCCGCCGGGCGGGCGCCGACCGCCGACAACCTCCTCGTCTTCTACCTCCCCGCCGCCGCCGCGTGGCGCGCGGCAGTAGACCGGATGGCGGCGGCCGGGTATGATCCGGTGGCGGCGGTCAACCCGTACTGGGACCGGCACGGCAAGACCTACGAAGACCCCGACGGCTACCGCGTCGTACTCCAGGGCGCGGCGTGGGGCGCGTGACCCCTTCGCCCTCACCCCCGCCCGCGGTTGCACCCCGCGGCCGGTGACGTAGAGTTGAGGCGATGCGCGTCACCCTCACCGTCCTCTCCGGGCCGAACGTCGGGCACGCGGTCGTGTCCGAGGGGCACGACGCGTTCATCGTCGGCCGGTCGCGCTGGACCTCCCGGCTGCCGCACAAGGACGGCTACCTCTCCCGCCACCACTTCCTCGTCGAGATCAGCCCGCCGCAGTGCCGGGTCGTGGACCTCGACAGCCGCAACGGCACGTACGTCAACGGCGAGCGCGTCACCACCGCCGACCTGATCGACGGCGACATCCTCAAGGCGGGGCGGACCGCCTTCCGGGTGTCAGTGGACGGCGCGCCGGCGACCGCGCTCGGCGACCCCGAGACCTCCCCGACCACCGTCCACGTCGAGGCCGACGCCGACGTGGTCGTGCCGGGCTACCGCGTCGTGCGCGAGCTCGGCCGCGGCGGGATGGGGGTGGTGTACGAGGCGGTCCGCGAGGCCGACGGGCAGACGGTGGCACTGAAGACGGTCCGCCCGAGCGGCGGCGCGGACCGGGCGGCGGCGGAGCGGTTCACCCGCGAGGCGGCGATCCTCCGCCGGCTCGACCACCCGAACGTGGTGAAGTTCTACGACGGCGGCGAGGCGGCCGGGCTGCTGTGGTTCGCGATGGAGTACGTGCCCGGGCCGGACGCCGGGCGGTGGGTGGCGGCGAACGGGCTGATGCCGGTGCGGGCGGCGGTGGAGGTGACGCGGGCGATCCTCGACGGGCTCGGCTACGCCCACCGGCTCGGGTACGTCCACCGCGACATCAAACCGGCGAACGTGTTCCTGGTGCCGGGGGCGGGCGGCACGTTCACGGTGAAGGTCGGCGACTTCGGGCTGGCCCGGGCGTATGACGCGTCGCTCGTCAGCGGCCTGACGCTGACCGGCGACATCGGCGGGACGCCGGCGTTCATGGCGCCGGAGCAGCTGTTCGACTTCCGCAACGTCGGCCCGCCGGCGGACCTCTACAGCACGGCGGCGACGCTGTACTACCTGCTGACGGGGCACTTCATCTTCGACCTGCCGGCGCACACCGTCGGCGCGTACGTGTTCGTGCTGGACGAGCCGCCGGTGCCGATCCGGTCGCGCCGCCCCGACGTGCCGGAGGAGTTGGCGGAGGCCATCCACCGGGCGCTGGACAAGAACCCGGCCCGCCGCTCGCTCGCGCTCGACGCGCTCGCGCCGTAGTCAGGCCTCGATCACGGGGAAGTACAAGCCCGCGAATACGTCCTGGACGTGTCCGTCGGGGGCCACATAGAAGCTGGCCGTCCGCCCGGTCACGGGGTCGACGACGTCACTGTCCACCGCGTCGTTCCCGCCCTGGTTGGGGGGGCTAAACGCGTACCCCACCCCCACCGGGGGGAGGAACTCCAGCACGTAGTACCCCACCTCCAGCAGGAAGAAGGGGAACTCTCCCGACCCGTCGGTGAGCCACGTCCGCACGACCGCGCCGGTCGAATCCCGCAGGTTGACGGTCACCCCTGCAACTCCGCTCTCCCCCGGGTCGAGGATGCCGTCCGCGTCCATGTCGAACCACACCACCCCCCAGACCGACCGCTCCTCGACCTCCACGTTCTCGGCGAACTCGGACGTCCAGCCGTCGGGGTCTTGGCCGGTGGCCGTGGCCGTGACGAGGTTGCCGATCGACAGCCCGCTGGCCGAGATCGTCAGGCTGAACGCGACGAACCCGCTCCCGTTGGTGGTCACCGACGCCGTCCCGAGAATGACCTCGCCCTCCCCGTACCCCGTCTGGTCCGCGATCCAGTTGCGGAAGAACTCGAGGACGAACGTCGTGTTAGGCGTACTCGTCAGGGTGCCGCGGATGAAGAGGGTGTTGCCCCCCGCGACGGCCTGGAGCAGCACCGGCACCCCGGCCGGCGTAACTCCGTCACTCCCGCGATCAATCCCGAGGCCGCCGTTGTCGTAGTACGTCGTGCCCTGCGACGTGTTGCCGCCCCCCGGGAGTACGGTCGTGCCCAGGCCGGCCAGGCTGTTGTTCTCGACGCTACCACCGGTGATCTGGTTGTACCGGGTGTCGTCAGTGAGAGGCTATCCGGAGCAGAATGCATTGGATTCACGCGGCCACCGGCCGGCCACTAGAGCAGTTTCGGTTTCAGTCTGGCGGGTAGCCCGCGTGGGCGAAGTAGTTCCGGGCGTCGCTCGGGGTGATCCAATCCAGGCTCTCCCCGAACGCGTCTTCGACCCCCCGAACGGTCCGAAGTTCCCGCCGCCAGAGTTCGTTCTTGATCTTCGAGAAGACCTGCTCGATCGGGTTCCGGTCCGGGCTGTACGCCGGCAGGTACACCGGTCCGGCGTCCCGCCCGCGGATCGCCTCGGCCACCCCGGCCACCTTGTGCGTCGCCAGGTTGTCCATCACCACCACGTCCCCGGGCCGCAACCGCGGGACCAACTGCTGCCGGACGTACGCCCGGAACAGGTCGCCGTCCAGCGCCCCGTCGATGACCAGCGGGGCGAACAGCCCGTCGAGCCGGAAGGCGGCCAGGAAGGTGGTCGTCTTCCCGTGCCCGAACGGGGCCGCGCCGACGACCCGCTCGGACCGCGGCCCCCACCCGTACCGCCGGGTCATCTTGGTCGTCCCGAACGTCTCGTCGAGGAAGACGAGCCGCCGGGGGTCGAGGCCGGCGGCGACCGCCCCTCGGCCCGGGCGGCGGCGACATCCGGGCGGGCCTGCTCGGCCGCCCGGACCGACTTTTTTTGAGCGACAGGCCGAGCGCCCGGAGGGCGGTCCAGAGGTTCGAGAGGGAGGTCTTCAGCCCGAGGTCGCGGCGGAGGTCGGCCGGGGTGGTGCCCGGCTTCTCCCGGACCCGGGCGCGGATACCGTCCCCCTCCCGGTCGGCCAGCGGCCGCCGGTGGTTGGCCTTGGACTTCGGGGCGAGGGGCTTCCAGTCCCGGTGCAGAGCCTTGATCGACCGGACCCAGGACGGGCTGACCCCGAGCGCCTCGGCGACCTCGGCGGTGGAGTACCCGTCCTCGGTCAGTTGGACGACGCGGTGCCGGTACTCGACGGGCAGGGTCTTCATCGGTGGCGCCCTCATGGGTTGCCGCCGAGGGTACGCGACCCGCGAGCTCAGCGCCAGACTGAAACCGAAACTGCTCTAACATAATTAGCCCCGCCAATCGCCATGATGCCGCGATCCACATCATCGGTATTTTTCAGCCGGCGCAACATCATCCCGAACGCCGCCACCCGGACCCGCGCCTCGCTACTCCACACCCGCCGCTCGTACTCCCGCACGCACCGCCGGTTCGTCACCCGCCACCCGAACGTCCGCTCCACCACCCGCCGCTGCCGGATCGGCACGAACCCGACCGCCCCAGCCGGTCGCCCGACCACCTCCCGCCGTGTCCCCGGGTGGTCGGCGAACCACCCCGCGCACACCGCATTGTGGTACCGGCCGTCCGCGAACACCACCCGCAGGCTCGCCCGGTCCGGGACCGAGAGCTGGCCGAGGACGGCCGGGGCGGCCCGCCCGTCGGACACGTTCGCCGCCGTCACGACCGCGCATAGCAGCAGGCCGAGCGTGTCGGTCAGGGCGTGCCGCTTCCGCACCCGGACCTTCTTCCCACCGCCCGTCCCGACCCCCTCCGACACCCCGGCCGCGGCCTTCACCGACTGGCTGTCGATCGCCCCGGCGGTCGGCTCCTCGGCCCGCCCGGCCTGCCGCCGGACGGCCCGCCGGGCGGCGTCCAGCACCCGCTGCAAGGTGCCGTCGGCGGCCCACCGCCGGTAGTAGTCGAAGGCCGTGCTCTTGGGAGCCAGGTCGTGGGGCAGGTAGTCCCACTGGACCCCGGTCCGGGTCTGGTACAGGAGGGTGTTGACGACCTCCCGGAGGTCGGTCGGGGGGGAACCCATTCTTCACCACCGCCGGCGGGAGGATGGGGGCGATGAGATCCCACTGGGCGTCGGTGAGATCCGTCTTGTAGGGCTTCCGCATGGCATCCGTTCCCGGGGTGGGCGGGGCGGCGCAACCCCCTTCCCAGGTTGACGCTATACGCCTGACGGCCGGGATTGAGCTTTTCACCCACCCCAGCCTCGGGTAGTTTGCGCGGCCTTCGGTTCCCCCCCCCGGCAGGATGCCATGCGCCCGTTCGATTTCCCTACGGCGGTCGTCGCCGAGATCGCCGCCGACCGCTTCTACCACCCGTCCCCCAAGGTGCAGCGGCGGATGGAAGTCCTCTGGCTGACCGCCAGCGGTGTTCCTCGGGCGGATGTCGTCCGCCTGTCCGGGGCGTCCCGGGCCGGCGTCCAACGCTACCTCGATGCCTACCGGGACGGTGGCCTCGACGCCGTTCGGCAACTCCGGTACGTCGTCCCGACCTCCGCTCTCGACACCCACGCCCCGACCCTCGAAGCCCACTTCCGCGACCACCCGCCGCGAACCACCGCCGACGCCCAGGCGGCTATCGAGCGGCGGACCGGGGTCCGCCGCGGACTCACCCCGGTGCGGCGGTTCCTCAAAAAAGTTGGGCCTCGGATACCGCAAGGCCCGGGGCGTCCCGGCCAAGGCCGATCCCGGCGCCCAGAAGCAGTTCCTGGACACCGAACTCCGGCCCCGGTTGGCCGAGGCGGCGGCCGGTCAGCGGCGGGTGCGGTTCGCCGACGCCGCCCACTTCGTCCGCGGAGCGTTCCTCGGGTACGTGTGGCGCCTGATCCGGTGGGTCGTCCCCACCGGGTCCGGCCGCCAGCGGTACAACATCCTCGGGGCCGTCGACGCCGTCACCCACGAACTGGTCCGGGAGACGAACGACGGGGTCGTGGACCAAGTCACCGCCGGCCGCCTGCTCCGGCGGGTCCGGGAGCGATACCCGACCGGGCCGGTCACCGTCGTGTGGGACAACGCCCGATACCAACACACGGCCCTGGTCCGGTCGATCGCCGCGTACTACCGGATGGAACTCCTGTACCTGCCCCCGTACTCCCCAAACCGGAACCGGATCGAGCGGGTGTGGAAGTTCGTCAAAGCGGACGCCCTGGCCAACCGATGGCGGGCCGACTTCGCGACGTTCCGGGCGGCCATCGACGCCACCCTGGATCAACTCCACACCACCCACCGGGACAGGATGCGGTCGCTGCTCACTCTCAACTTCCAGGTTCTCGAACCAGCCTCAGTCCCGGCCGCGTGAGGCATACCGCCGAACGTGGTCCTGCACCGCCAGCCGAGTTGTACCCCCGAGTTGCAACCGGCCGAACACCTGTGGCCGCTGGTCCGAGAAGGACTGGCCAACCGGGTGTTCGACACCTTGCCGAAGCTGACCGAGGTGCTGACGGCCCGGTGCCAGTGGTTGGCCGAGCAGCCCGACATCATCGCCGGGGCGGTCGGATTCCACTGGGCCGTCGCGGCTTGATGGTTACGGATCAGCCCGACTTGGTATCATTCCCCGGCGATGTCCGGCACGCCGAGTTTCGTCAGGTACTCGCGCTCCTTCTTGCGCATCTCGGCGGCGCCGCGGTCGTCGGTGTCGGTGTAGCCGCACAGGTGCAGGCAGCCGTGGACGACGTACAGCACCAGCTCCGGGCCGACGGGGTGGCCGCGGTCGGCGGCGTACTCCTCCGCCACCTGGTAGCCGATCACCACGTCGCCCTCCAGCTTCTTCGCCCCGGGGGCGGAGTGCGGGAAGGTGAGCACGTCGGTCGGCTCGTCGTGGGCGAGGAACTGCTTGTTCAGCCGGTGGATGTGCGGGTTGTCCACGAATGCGAGCGTGACCGCCGCCTCACGCACGCCCTCACCCTCCAGCACCGCCTGGGCGGCGTCCTTGAGGGCGGCGAAGTCGAGCGGGTACTCGTACGGGTTCGACACGCGGGCGCGGATCATGCGCCCCATTCTACGACCACCGGCCCGCCGCGCCCCTGGTAGCAACTCGCGTTCACGAAGGTGACGTCGTCGATGTCCATGCGCCCCGCCGCCTCGTGGATGTGGCCGAAGACGTGGAGCCGCTGGCGCACCTCCCACACGCGGTCGAACAGGTCTTTGCACCCGGCGATGTCCCCGCGACTGGTGCGGTCGAGAATCCCCGCCGGCGGGCCGTGGGTGACGAGGACGTCGGTGCGCTCGGGGATCTTCGCCCAGGCGGCGGCGAGCTCGGGGCCGCGCGGCAGGTTGAACGCCCACCCGCCGAACCACGGCTGCCACGGACTGCCGTACACGGTCACCCCGCCGACGGTGACGCTCGTGTCTTCGAGGTAGACGGCGTTGGTGAGGCGCGAGCGCGCGGCCGCCGGTTGCTCCTGGAAGCAAAAGTCGTGGTTGCCGCAGATCACGACCTTGTGACGGTAGAGGTGGTTCAACGCCCCCAGCCACCGGTCGAACTCTTCGACCGCGGCCAGATCCCCGTGGCGGGTGATGTCCCCGGCGTGGATGAGCAGATCGCCGGGGGGAAGGACCAGGTCGCGGTGCCCGCCGTGCGTGTCGCTGATGCAGACGATTCGCATGGGGCGCGATCCCGGACCACGAATCAGACCGGCATTGTAGGAACGAAGCCGCGAACGCGGGACGCCGGCCGTTCACCCCTGCGCGCAGGAATCCCGCCCGCTTGTTGCGTTCCGCCGCGGAATCGGGATGATGGCGGGCACTCCCCGGAGGCCCGCCATGTCCGGCCCGTACCAGCCCGACCGCCGCCAGCTCCTCGCCGCCGCCTGCGGCGCCGCGGCCGCCACCGCCCAGCCGCCCGCGGGCAAGTGCTACCCGTTCAAGAAGTCGATCAACCAGTGGGCGTTCCCGTACCCCGACCGGGTGAACCTCGAAGCCTGCCTGCGGCTGGCGAAGGCCGCCGGGTTCGACGGCATCGAGCTGAACTACGACCTCGACAACGACCTCTCCCCGAAGAACGGCCCGGCCGAGTTCGCGCAGGTCCGCCGGCTGGCGGAGAAGATCGGCATCGCGATCAGCGGCGTGTGCTCGTTCCTGTTCTGGCCGTACCCGCTCAGCAGCAACGACGCCGCCAAGCGCGCCCGCGGGCTGGAGTTGGCCGGGAAGATCGCCGAGTGCGCCCACCACCTGGGCACCGAGAACGTGCTGGTGGTGCCGGGCGCCGTCCACATCCCGTGGCGGACGGATCACGAGCCGGTGCCGAACGACGTGTGCGACCGGCGGGCGAAGGAGGCGGTGCGGGCGCTCCTGCCCGCGGCCGAGCGGCTGCGGGTGTTCCTGAACATCGAGAACATCTTCTTCAACGGCTACCTGATGACGCCGGGCGAGATGAGCGCGTTCGTGGACTCGTTTCAGAGCGAGCGAGTGAAGGTCCACTTCGACACGGGAAACATCATGATGTACCAGTTCCCCGAGCACTGGATCGCCCAGCTCGGGAACCGGATCAAGAACGTCCACCTGAAGGAGTTCACGAAGAAGGGGACGGACGTGTCCCTGGAGGCGTTCCGCCCGCTGCTGGACGGTACGACGAACTGGCCGGCGGTGCTGGAGGCGTTCGACCGGACCGGCTACCGCGGCTACCTGACGTTCGAGTACTTCCACCCGTACCAGCACTTCCCCGAGGCGCTGGTCCACCAGACTGCCGACTCGCTCGACCGCATGCTCGGCATCAAGACGTGACCGTGCCGGGGCGCGGCCTTCCAACTGTAGTAGCCGGTGCTACGGCGCGCAGACCTTGGACGGAGGGCCGGTCGGGGCGGCGCGGAAGACGCCCCAGGTGTGCACCCGGCCGGTCTTGTCCGCCGTCGCCAACTCCTTCCCGTCCGGGCTCCACGACACCGCCGTCAACTCCCCGCCGTGGTTCGTCAGCCAAGCCGTCGGCGTCAGCTTCATGTCCGCGCCCCAAGGCCATTCGGCGGCCCACACCCACCGTTCCGTCCTTGTGGGCCACCGCCAGCAGGGTGCCGTCCTTGTCGAAGTCGAGGTCCGCGGCCGGCGGTTGCCGAGCGCCGCTGCGAACCCGGGCGCCACGACCGCTCTCTAGTAAGGTCCGACCCCGACGGTGGTACATCACTACTCTGATGCCGGCGGGGCGCACACGCGAGCGAGGCAGACTTCCGTGGACGAGGCGAATGGGGCGAAGTTCCGATCCGGTCTGGGGTTCGGGCTGATCGCGTACGGGTGGTGGGGGCTCGTCCCGCTCTACTTCGCCGCACTCAAATCCGCCGGCGTCCCGGCACTCGAAATCCTCGCACACCGCATCGCCTGGGCGCTCCCCGTTCTCTTCCTCCTCACCGCCGCCGCGCACAGTTGGCGCGATCTCGGTCGCGTCCTCCGCGACCGCAAGTTGGTTCTTGTCCTGCTCGCGTCGTCGCTGTTTCTCGCGGTCAACTGGCTGCTGTACATCTACGCCACCGTCACCGGCCGCGTCGCGGAGGCCAGCCTCGGCTATTACATGATGCCGCTGGTGAATGCCGCACTGGCGACAACCGTACTCGGCGAACGCCTGCGCCCGCTCCACTACCCGGCGCTCGCGCTCGTCGCCGTCGGCGTAGCGGTCCCGTTCGTCGCGGCGGGCGCGTTCACCTGGATCGCGGTGCTGCTGCCGGTATCGTTCGGCATCTACGGCCTGATCCGCAAGCAGGCGCCGGTTGAGAGCATGACCGGGCTGACGGTCGAGTCGCTCCTCATGCTCCCGCCGTCGCTCGGCTACCTGATGTACCTGTCGGCGGTCGGCGAGAACCACTTCGCGGGCGACCTGCGCACGAACGTGCTGATCGCGGCGAGCGGCGTGGTGACGGTGGTGCCGCTGCTCGCGTTCACGCTGTCGATTCGCCGGCTGCCGCTCTTGGCGGTGAGCTTCATCCAGTTCGTGTCGCCGACGGTGCAGATGGCGATCGCGGTGGCGGTGCTCGGCGAGACGCTGACGCCGGACCGGGTGGCGGCGTTCGTGTGCGTGTGGGCGGCGGTCGTGATCTTCGTCGGCGACGCGGTGTGGCGGGCCCGCGCGGGGCGGCGGAAGGCCCGGAAACGGCCGGCGGCAAAGTCCGGGATCGTGCCGGCGCTCGCTACACGATGATCGGATTTCCCACCGTGACACGGCGGGCGTGGTTCCCGGGGTGTTCAACGGATTGCAAACGTCCGGAGGCCATTGCCGTAAGTCCTGATCCGATCGGACCCACGACCGCTTCCGGACGACTTTGGTCGGGTATCCCGAGCCCGTCGGTCTGAGGACGCCGGAACTCGATTCCCGATCAGGACTACCGAACGCGGCCAAAGAACGTTTGCACTCCGCTGGTTGCCCCGGGCTATCGAATCTCAGGCCGTTGACCTGAAATCCAAGAAGCCCATTTCACCCCCCGAAGGGGTGAGATTCGATAGCCCGGGGCAACGCCCCGGGCGGGGCTCGGAGAGTCGGCTACACCATGATGGTGTGGACCGCAGTCTGCGGCTCGCCGCCGGTGACGTGGACGGCGCCGGCGGCGTCCACGTAGACGTTCACCTCGCTGCGCACCCCGAACTCGGGCAGGTACACGCCGGGCTCGATGCTGAAGCAGGTGCGGCGGATGACGCTGCGGTCCTCGCGGGTTTCGAGGCCGTCCATGTGCGCCCCATTGCCGTGGACCTCCTGCCCGATGTTGTGCCCGGTGCGGTGGGTGAACTGGTCGCCGTACCCGGCCTTCTCGATCACCCCGCGTGTCGCCGCGTCCACCTCCCAGCCCATCAGCGGCTCGCCCGCCGCGAACGCCGCCTGCACCTTCGCAATCCCCGCGTCGCGGCCGGCGGCGACGACGTTGAACACCTTCACGTACTGCTCGGGCACGTCCGCGCCGACGAACGCCACGCGGGTGTAGTCGGCGTACACCGCCCGCGGCCGGTTCATCTTCGCCCACAGGTCGATGAGCACCCAGCTCCCCGCGACGACCGCGGCGTTCGACGCGGCCGTCGTCTCGTAGTGCGGGTCGCCGCTGTGCGGGCCGACGCCGACGATCGGCGGGCTGTACGTCACCATCCCGCACGCCGCGAAGTGCTCCAGGATGCGCGCCTGCACCGCCGCCTCGGTCACGCTCCCCTTCGCGCGGATTTCGGACGCGATGAAGGCGAACGCCACGTCGTAGGCGGCACGGCAGTGGCCGGCGGCCTCGAAGTGGCTCTTCTCCTGGTCGGCGTCCCACGTCGCCTCGAACAACTGGATCAGGTCGCCGCTGCCGACCACCTCGACGCCGTAGGACTTCACCAACTCGATGGTGCCGGCGTCCACCCGGCCGATGTACGGGTTGGCGTTCCGCGCCGAATACTCCATTGCCACCCGCTTCGCGCCGATGACGATCTCGCCGACGCCGGTCTCGAGATCCTGCCAGCGGCGGTAAACGGTCTTCGTCGTCCCCGGGAGGTGGTCGAGCGCGGCCGGCTCGATGGCGTGGACGAGCTTGAGCGGGTCGCCGCTGGCGGGCACGTAGTAGAACCAGCGGCGCGAGAGCTTCTTGGCGTCCAGGTCGCAGACGCGCTGGGCGAGGACGTTGCTGCCGCGGAAGTCGTAGAGGAGCCAGCCGTCGAGGCCGGCGTCGCGGACGGCGGTCTGGACCGCACCCAGGTCGAACACGTTCAACTCCTCGGCCGTGAGAGGCGGTTCGATTTTACAGTGCAGCGCGGCGGCGGGAACGGCGAAATCGCGCTGCCCTTCGCGGCGGCGTTCGTGTCATCCCTTACAGCCGGCCGGCGCGTGGCCGTGCTCGCCGTTTTCAGGCCAAAGGCCTGAGAACTCTCAGCCCAGGGCAAGCGACGAAGTCGCGCCGCCCTCCTCTACTGCTCCGCCGCACCTCTTGCCGCTGCCGCAGGTGGCGATGCGTTCCTCGTCCGCCACCACCGCCTCGCCCGCTTCCGGCCCGACCCGGACGGTCCCACGCGCCCCGGCACCGACCGCGAGGGCCGCCCCTTCACCGATCGGATGGGGCCCCCCGGGCGCGGGCCGGGCGCACTCCGCATCCGGTGCGCCACCGTCGCCCGCGTGGGCTCGGACGATTTCGTCCTCGTCACCAGCCTCACCGACGCCGACCGCGATCCTGCTGCCGACATCCCCGACGCCGACCGCCTGCGCGGGTCGATCGAGACGCTCTTCCAACACGCCGTGCAGACGTTCCAACTGCGGCGCCTCATCGGCGGGTCGCCGGACGCGACCGTCTTCCAGGCGATCGTGGCCCTGCTCCTCTCGAACGTCACCCACGCCGTCCGCGATGCGGCTGCCGATGCGGTCGGTGGGGGCGACGTCACGCCGGCAGACCTCTTCCTGGCGCGACTCTTCGACGACACCCGTCGCGACCTGATCGGGTTGTTCCGGATGGTCGATCCGGGCGATGTGGTGGCGGTCCTGGGGGCGACGCCGGGGGCCACGGCGGCGGCGTTGCGGGAGCACCTTCGCCGCCTGCTGCGTGGCCGGCCGCCCGGTCGCGATCGCAAGCCCCCGACGCGCGAAGGTGTACCGAAGCCGACGAACCGCGGGTATGTCTGCGGCGGACACGCATCGGTAGACAAAGTCGCCCGCGGCGACATCGCCATCGTGCCCATCAAGGACGCCAAGACAAAACCGCGCTACGCCAAGAAAAAGACGCCAAGGATGTTTAATTCACTGGCCCGAAGGGCTGCAATACCCACCGGTCACAAACCCAGGGCGGCGGGCCTTCGGCCCTTGCCCTGGGCTGAGCGCTCCCCGCCCTTCGGGCTGAAGACCCCGATCCGTCGCAACGCTTGAAACTCCTGTCACGCTCCGGGTTCCGACGAACCCGCGTTACGGTTCAACGCGATTCGGTATGAGGATCCCGCGCGGGGTTGTGTGGCGTCACCTCCCGGGGAGGCGGGGCGACGGGCGGGGGAAACCGTTGCTGGAAGGGCGGCCCGAACTGGTTCGGGTCGAGGCGAACCGCTTCCGCGAACGCCGCCCGCCCGGCCTGGGCATCCCCCAACTCCAATAAGGCGAGCCCGAGCGCGGCGTGGGTGCCGGCGTGGCGGGGGTTCAACCGGATCACCTCGCGGTACGCGGCCACGGCGCCCGGAAGGTCGCCGGACGTTCGCAGCAGCGTCGCCAGATTCGCGTGGGCGAGGACGAAGTCGGGGTTGGTCCGGACGGCCTGTCGGTAGGCCGCGACCGCCCCCGGCACGTCCCCCGTCGCCGCCAAGGCAATGCCCAGGTTGTAGTTGGCGAGTACGTCCCTCGGGTTGAGGCGGACGGCCGTCTTGTAGGCGGCGACGGCACCCGGCAGGTCGCCGGAGCCCTTCAGCGCGACCCCGAGGTTGGTGTAGGACGGGACGTACTCGGGGTCGGTTCGGATCGCGTCCCGGTACGCCGCGACAGCCCCCGGCAGATCGCCCGAGGCTCTCAGCGCGAGCCCCAAACTGTTGTGGGCGCGGGCGAAGTCCGGGTCGAGTCGGACGGCTTCCCGGTAAGAGGCGACGGCCCCGGGCAGGTTCCCGGCGGCCTTCAGGGCCAACCCCAGGTGGTGGTGCGCGTGCGCCTGGGTGGCGTCGAGCCGGATCGCCTCCTCGCACGCGGCGACCGCGGCGGGCAGGTCGCCGGCCTCGCGGAGCGTGTTCCCGAGGTAGGAGTGGGCCGGGGCGAAGTTCGGGTCGAGTCGGAGAGCCTCCCGGTACGCGGCGACGGCCCCGGGCAAGTCCCCCCGGTCGCGGAGTGCGGTGCCCAGGTTGGAACGAACGGGTGCGTAGTTCGGGGCGAGTCGGACGGCGTCCTTGTAGGCGCCGATCGCGCCGCTCAGGTCGCCCGCGTCGCGCAGGGCGGCCCCCAAGTGGGAGCGTGCGAGGGCGTCCGTCGGGTCGAGCCGGATGGCCGTCTCGCACGCCGCCACCGCCCCCAGCGGGTCGTTCGACTCGCACAGGGCGCTCGCCAGGTTCGCGTAGGTCCGGGCGTCGTCGGGCTTGAGCCGGATCGCTTCCCGGAACGCCGCGACGGCGCCGCGCAGGTCTTTCGCGTCCTGCAGGGCGATGGCGAGGTTGTTATGGCCGAACGCGTAGCCGGGGTCGAGCCGGACGGCCTCCCGGAACGCCGCGAGTGCCCCGGGGGCGTCCTTCGCGTCGCGCAGGGTGACCCCGAGGTTGGAGTACGCGGCGGCGAACGCCGGGTCGATCCGAACGGCCTCCCGGTACGCGGTGACCGCCGCCGGGAGTTGGCCCAGGTCGTGGAGGGTGTAGCCGAGGTTGTTCCAGGCGGCGACGCTGCGGGGCCGGACGGCGAGCGCGGCCCGGTACCAGCCCACCCGCTCGGCGGTACGCTCCGCCCGCCACCCGGGCCGGGCGGCCGCGAGGTCCATCAGGACGCGGAAGTGGTTCGGCTGTCGCAGGTAGAGGGTTTGAAGGATCTGGTCCCGTCGGGCCGCGGGGGTTGCGGGGTCGCGCGCGAGCAGGAGGGCGAACCGGGCCGGCTGGCGGAGGGCTTCCGGGTCGTCGGCGAGCTCGCTCAGCCGCGCCGCATTCCCGCCCCGCCTCGCCCCGCGGGCGCTGTTGCGGTATCCGTCCGGGTCGGCGGCCCGGAGCAGCGCAGCCACCCCGGCGGTCGGCCGCGTCCAGAACCAACTCTCCAGCGCCCCGAGCAGGTGCTCGCGGGTCGGCGCGCCCCGGACCCGGGCCACCGTCGCGTCCGACGGGGGCGAACCCGCGGCGAGCCCGATCCGGCCGAACACCTCGGACCAGGCGGTGATCAACCGCTCCTGGTTGGTCGGTCGGCCCTCGACGACCGCCCACTCCAGGTCGTGGACGCGGTCGAGTTCCCGGAGGAGGGCGAGTTCGGCGCGGAGGCGGGTGAGGTGCTCGGCGGCGCCGTCCGCGCCGCCCTGGGCGACGCGCTCCTCGGCCTGGGCCAGGAACTCCTCGGCCCGGTCGGCGTCGCCCTGCCGCAACCGGTCCTCGCACTGCGCGAGCACGTCGTCGAGGGCCGCCGCGTTCCGGGCCAGGCGCTCGCGCTCGGTCTGCCGGCGGCGTTCCTCGTCGAGCCGCCGGTCCGCGGCCTGCCGGTCCTGCCACCACGCCCCCAGGCCGGTCAGCCCGACGAGGGCGACGACCGCGGCCGCCAGCGCCGCCTGCACGCGCCGCTTCTTCCGCCGTTCGGCCGCGCGGACGCCGGCGGCGACCCGCTCGGTCTCGGCGTCCCGCAACCGCCGCTCGACCCCCGCCCGGTAGGCCGCGACCGCGTCCGCGACGGCCTTCCCGTCGGCCGGGCGGTCCGCCGCCCGGGGGCTCAGCAGTCGTTTGCACAGCGCGACGAGCTCCGCGTCGGCGGCGCAGGAGTCGAGGCGCGCGAAGGCGGACGTGACGTCCCCCCGCGCCGCCCGCAGGATCGTGTCTTCGACGGTGTCGCCCGCGAACGGCGGGTGCCCCGTGAGGACGTCGCACAGGATGCCGCCGAGCGCGAACACGTCGGCGGGCGGGCCGAGGGGCTCGCCGCGGGCCTGCTCGGGGGCCATGTACGCCGGGGTGCCCAGTGCCAGGCCGGCTTCGGTCCGGACGGGGTCGGCCCCGTCCCGGCACCCGACGGGCTCCCGCCCGGCTGCCGGATCGACCACCCGCGGCTCGCCTTCCGGGTTCCCCGCCTCCTTGGCGAGCCCCCAGTCCATGACCTGCACTTCGCCGAAGGCGCCCACCATGACGTTCGCCGGCTTCAGGTCGCGGTGGACCACGCCCTGCGAGTGGGCGAACCCGACCGCGTGCGCGACCTGCTCGAAGACTTGCACGAGCCGCGGCAGGTCGGCGGTGCGGTCGGTCAGCCTGAGCTCGGCGGCGAGCGTGCGCCCGCGGACGAGCTTCATCGCCAGGAAGGGGGCGCCGTCGGGAAGTGTCCCGAGCTCGTAGACGGGAGGGATCCCCGGGTGCGGGAGCCGCGCCGTGATCCTCGACTCCTGGACGAACCGCCGGGTCGCGTCGCCGGACCGGTCCCCGGGGAGCACCACCTTAATGGCGGCGTCGCGGCCGAGCTTCGGGTCGCGGGCCGCGAGGACCAGCCCCATCCCGCCGCGGGCGATCTCGTGTTCGACTTCGTACCCCGGAACCCAGGATGCCCAGTCGCGCGCCGGCGGCGCGACCACGCCGCCCCCGGGCGGCGTCCCGATCACGCGCGTCGGCGGCACCGGCGGAATCGATTCCTGAGCCGCGGTCGTGCTCAACGGGCTCGGCCCGGCCGGTGCCGCCTCGGGAGCCGCGGGGAGGAGTTCTCGAGCCGGCACCCCGACTTTGACCGTACTTTCGGCGGGCATGAGGCGTTCCGAGGCTCGGGGGCGGCGGCCTTCTCTTGGTAACCCGGCAGGAGTTTACTTCACGATCCGCCGGATGCCGTGCGGCGCCCGGTGCAATTCGACCCGTCCATTCCTCCCGGCCCCGCACGTGCAGGCGGGGTCGCCTGACCCGGCCTGACGCTTAGACTAGAAGCCGCGGCCGCGACGGCGGTGGTCGACGGGCTCGTGCCCGCCCGGGTGGCCCGCCGAACACGCCAGTAGCGGAGCCGGCGTCTCGATCATGCCGGGAAAGCGGGACGGGAGGTAGAAATGCCCGACGACCCACGCGTCCGACGACTGCTCGACGAGTTGCTCGACGGGGAGGCCACCCCCGAGGAGGTCTGCGGCGGGTGTTCTGAACTCCTGCCGGTCGTCCGCGACCGGTGGCGGCAGCTCTGCCGGGCGCGGGCCGAGGTCGACGCCCTGTTCCCGCCTTCGACCGACCCGGACGGGGGCGATCTCTCAGACCCGCCGGAGGAACGGTCGCTCCCCGCGATCCCGGGGTACGAGGTCGAGGCGGTCGTCGGCCGCGGGGGGATGGGCGTCGTGTTCCGGGCCCGGCACCTCCGCCTCAACCGCCTGGTCGCCGTCAAGATGCTCCTGGCCGGGCCGCACGCCGGCCCGCGGGAGCGGGAGCGGTTCCGCCGGGAGGCGGAGGCGGTCGCGGCCCTGTGCCACCCGAACGTCGTCCCGGTCTACGACGTCGGCGACGTCGGGGGGCGCCCCTACTTCACCATGGAGTACCTCGACGGCGGCAGTCTGGCCCAGAAGACGGCCGGTACGCCGCTCCCGGGGCGTGTCGCCGCCGCACTGGTGGCGGACCTGGCCGGCGCGGTCGAGGCCGCCCACCGGGCGGGGATCGTCCACCGCGACCTGAAGCCGGCGAACGTGCTCCTGTCGGCCGGCGGGGTCGCCAAGGTCTGCGACTTCGGGGTAGCCCGCCGGGCGGGCGACGAGGCCGCGCTCACCGGGACCGGGGCCGCGGTCGGGACGCCGGGGTACATGGCGCCGGAGCAGGCCCGCGCCCGCGCGGGCGAGGTGGGGCCGCCGACGGACGTCTACGCCCTGGGCGCGATCCTGTACGAGCTGCTGACGGGCCGGCCGCCGTTCCGCGCGGAGTCCGCCGCGGAAACCCTCAAGCAGGTCGTCGACGAGAACCCGGCCCCCCCGTCGAGGCTCAACCGGTCGGTCCCCCGCGCCCTGGAGACGGTGTGCCTCAAGTGCCTGCGGAAGGAGCCGGGGCACCGCTACCCCAGCGCCCGGGAGCTGGCCGACGACCTGGGGCGGTTCCTCCGCGGCGAGCCCGTGGCCGCCCGGCCGATCGGCACGGCGGAGGCGGTGTGGAACCGGGCAAAACGGTCCCCGGCGGCGGCCGGGCTGCTGGTCGCCGTGGGGCTGCTGGGGGTGGCCGGGGTGGCCGGGGCCGCGTTGCTCTACCGGCACCAGGTCGCCGCCCGCGTACACCAGGCCCAGACCGACCGGGAGGTCGGCGGTCACCTGGCCCGGGCCCGCGCCCTGCTGGCCGACGGCTGGCGGGCCGCCGACCTGGAGAAGCTGAAGGACGCCGAGGCCGAGGGGAAGCGGGCGGAGGGGATTGCCCGCAGCGGCGAGGCTAGCGCGGGGGTGCGGCAGGAAGCCGAGGCGTTCGCCGGCGACGCCGCCGGCCGGCTGCACCGGGCGCGGGCGACCCACGCCCTACTCCAGTCGCTGCTGGACGTGTCCTCCCCCTGGGAGACCGGCGGCTACGTTCAGGACGCGGCGGGTCGGGTGCTGGCCCAGCCGAGCGTGGACGACCAGTACGCCGCCGCGTTCCGCGCCTGGGGGCTGGACGTGGACGCGGCCCCGGAGGCCGCGGTGGTCGCGCGGCTGGCCGAAGAGCCCGACGGGGTGGCGCAGGAGCTGATCGCGACCCTGGACAACTGGATGCTGGAGCGGCGGCTGCGGCACACCGGTGCGGGGTGGCAGCGCCTCCTCCGGGTGGCCGAGCAGGTCGACCGGAACGAGCAGCGGCGGCGGCTGCGGGCGTTGCTCGTCGCCGCCGCGCCGCCGCGGGCGGACGGCGTGGCGGCGCTGGTCGGGGCGGGGTCGCCCTGGCCGGTGCTGGCCGAGCAGGCGCGGGGGAACATCCGGCCGCAGCTCCATCGCATCCGTCAGGAGATCGACCCCCGGACCGAGCCGGTGCTGACGGTCGCGCTGCTGGCCCAGGCGCTCGCCGCGGCCGGAGACCCCGCGGGCGCCGAGCAGGTGCTGGTCCGGGCGGTGGTGGCGCACCCGGACCAGGTGGTGCTCCTCGACCTCCTCGGGCGCCACCTGGAGAAGCAGGGGCCCGCCCGGCTCGAAGAGGCGATCGGGTACTACCGGGCGGTCCGGTCGCGGCGCCGCGACCTGGGCATCTCGCTGGGCACCGCGCTGGGGCGCGCGGGCCGGGCCGCGCAGGCCGAGGGCGTGTTCCAGGAACTCGTCCGCCAGCAACCGGGGCACCCCGCCCCGTGGTTCCACCTCGGCCGCACCCTCGAGGGGCGGCAGAAGTACGACGAGGCGGAGGCGGCCTACCGCCGGGCGATCGAGCTCAAGCCGGACCTGGCCGAGGCCCACCACAACCTCGGAGGCGTCCTCGACGCCCGGCGGCGGCCCCGCGAGGCGGAGGCGGCCTACCGCCGGGCGATCGAGCTCAAGCCGGGCCTGGCCGAGGCGCACGTGAACCTCGGGAACTGTCTGGTGCGTGCCGAGAAGTACGCCGAGGGCGAGGCCGCCTACCGCCGGGCCATCGCCCTCCGGCCCGGGCTCGCCGAGGCGCACAACAACCTCGGCAACAGCCTGTGCGCCCGCCGCCAGTTCGGCGAGGCCGAGGCCGCCTTCCGCACGGCCATTGACCTCGACCCGACCCGCGCCGCGGCCCACAGCAACCTGAGCACCGCCCTCACGGGCCTTCGCAAGCACGCCCTGGCGGCCGCGGCCAGCCGGAAGGCCCTCGACCTCGACCCGGACCTCCCCCACGGGTACTTCACGCTCGGCAACGCACTCGCCGGGCTGGGGAAGCGCGGCGAGGCGGTGGCCGCCTGGCGGACGGCCGTCGCCCTCCAGCCGGGCAACCCCGAGACGCACTACTACCTCGGCAACTCCCTCCGCGAGCTGGGGAGGGGCAGCGAAGCCGAGGCCGCCTACCGGGCGGTCATCGCCCTCAACCCGGGCCACGCCCAGGCCCACACCAACCTCGGCAGCGTTCTCAGCGCGCGGGGCCGGGGCGACGAGGCCGAGGCCGCCTGGCGGACGGCCATCGCCCACAAGCCCGACCTCCCCGAGCCGCACCTCAACCTCGGGCTCCGGTTCCGGGACCGGTTCCAGTTCGCCGAGGCGGCCGCCGCGTTCGAGGTGGCCGCGGCGAACCTGCCCGACGACAGCCCGCTCCGCGAACAGGCCCGGCGGTGCCACCGGGAGTGCGCCCGGTTCGCCGCCCTGGACGCCCGACTCCCCGCCCTCCTCGCGGGGACGGAAACGCCCGCCGGCGGGGCCGAGCGGGTCGCGTTCGCCGAACTGTGTCACTTCAAGCGGCACTACGCGACGGCCGCCAGCCTCTACCGCGACGCCTTCACGGCGGAGCCCGGGCTGGCCGACGCGGTCCCGACGTTCGCCCGCTACAACGCCGCGTGTGGCGCGGCGCTGGCCCGGTGCGGGCAGGGGGCTGACGCGGGGTCGCTGGACGAGGCCGGTCGCGCCGCGTGGGGCCGACAGGCCGTCGCCTGGCTCCGCCAGGACCTCGAGTGGTGGAGCCGGACCCTCGACGGCGGCGACGCCCAGGCCGGGGCTCAAGTCCAGCAGAGGATGCGACACTGGCAGGCCGACCCCGACTTCGTTGGGGTCCGCGCCGTCCTCCCCCTCGCCCGCCTCCCGCGCGAGGAGTGCGAGCAGTGGACGCGCCTCTGGTCCGACGTGGCCGCGCTCCTCCGGCGGGCGAGCGCCCCCCCATGAACTCCGCCGTACGGCGTTCGACGTCGGCGTCGTGGGTCGGCGTCGGTGGCGAAGTCATACCGAAGCGCGTGGATTCCTTGCCGTCGGAGCCCGGGGCGTGACAGCTTATTGCGCCGGGTGGCGGAAGGACTTTGGGAGAAGGGGGTTGGTGCTCCTGTTGCCCTTCAGGTTGCCACACCTCGGAGGGGTCACATGGGACACCAACTCCGGAAGGCGATTGTCGCACTCGTCCGGGAGCGGAGCACGGGCCGGT